>Ga0180218_1000995_pt1 | contig 19358 bp, 17 predicted proteins | sample eDN3rd37CKraftBY_FD_151334 | JGI IMG/M metagenome (GOLD analysis project Ga0180218, IMG submission 151334) | Enriched backyard soil microbial communities from Emeryville, California, USA - eDNA 3rd pass 37_C Kraft BY (version 2) (version 2) | ecosystem: Environmental > Terrestrial > Soil >...
CCCTCCTCCAGCGGATCGATGAAGCGATCGTTCATGATCGCCTCGATCCGCAAGTCCGGATAGGCCACCATGAAATCCGCGATCGCCGGCGCGAGATAAAGCGTGCCGAACGACATCGGGGCGTTGACCCGGAGAAGCCCTTTCGGTTCGTCGTGCAGGCGTGACACCGCGGCTTCGGTTTCGTCGACATCGGCGAGAATGCCGGCGACGCGCTCGTGATAGGCGCGCCCCGCCTCGGTCGGCGTGACACGGCGCGTCGTGCGGTCAAGCAGCCGCGCGCCGAGATGCCGCTCCAGTTCGGTCACGGCCTTCGAGACAGCCGACCGCGTCAGGCCAAGTTGCCGTGCAGCCTCGGCGTAGCTTCCGCTGTCCACCACGCGCGCATAAGCGCGCATCGCGTCGAGCCTGTCCATATTGCATCCATTCTGGAACCAATGTGTTCAATATATACCAGATTGATGAATTGCGAGCAGCAAAATACGATCCCAGCATCAGATCGCGGCCACGGACGGCAAAGCGACATCAGCGCAGCGGAGAGACCCCAATGACCAACGGAGAGACCCCAATGACCAAATCGGCCACCAATTTCCTCGAGCTCCTCACCCCGGAAAACAGCCAGCTCCTGTTTATCGACCAGCAGCCGCAGATGGCGTTCGGCGTGCAGTCGATCGACCGCCAGACGCTGAAGAACAACGTGGTGGCTCTCGCCAAGGCCGCGAAGGTGTTCAACATCCCGACCACGATCACCACGGTCGAGACCGAAAGCTTCTCGGGTCACACCTATCCGGAGCTGCTCGCCGTGTATCCTGGCCACAAGATTCTGGAGCGCACGTCGATGAATTCCTGGGACGACCAGAATGTGCGCGACGCGCTGGCAGCGACCGGCCGCAAGAAGATCGTGGTGTCGGGCCTGTGGACCGAAGTCTGCAACCTGATGTTCGCGCTCTCGGCCATGAATGAAGGCGATTACGAGATCTACATGGTCGCCGACGCGTCGGGCGGCACCTCGGTCGATGCGCACAAATATGCGATGGACCGCATGGTGCAGGCCGGCGTCGTTCCCGTGACCTGGCAGCAGGTGCTGCTCGAATGGCAGCGCGACTGGGCGCGCAAGAAGACCTACGACGCGACCATCGCGCTGGTTCAGGAGCATTCGGGCGCCTACGGCATGGGCGTCGATTATGCCTACACGCTGGTCCACAAGGCGCCGGAGCGCGTGAAGCACGGCGAGCGCGTGGGGCCGAATCCGGCGAAGTAACCGAACGAACGCAAAGGCCGCAGGAACCGCCGATCCTGCGGCTATCGCCGCGGACTGCCGAAATGTGGCGTCATCCTGAACGTCCTCACCGGCTGATTTTTTTTGCGGCGGATGTCACACGGGGCATTCTCCGCTCGTCATGGGTTCGGAAACCAACCGAGAAGGAGCCTTGCTCATGACCGCCAAACTCGATCCCTTCGCCGCCGCCCCTGACCTCGTCAAGAAGTGGCTCGGCCTGTCGCTTGCCGTCGCATCGAGCCTCGAACAGAGCCTCGTTCATCTCGTCGAGATCCGCGCCTCGCAGATCAACGGCTGTGCGAACTGCATCAACATGCATGCCGCCGATGCCCGCGCCAAGGGTGAAACCGAGCAGCGCATCTATCTGTTGTCGGCGTGGCGGGAGGCGCCCTGCTATACCGACCGCGAGCGTGCCGCGCTCGGCTGGACCGAGGCCCTCACGCGCCTGTCCGAGGGTCATACGCACGAAGCCGCCTGCGAAGAGCTGAAGAAGCATTTCAGCGAGGAGGAACAGGTGAAGCTCACGCTGATGATCAACATCATCAATGGCTGGAACCGGCTTGCTGTGGGCTTTGGCATGTTCGTCGATCCGCAAGCGGTGAAGGCGACGCAGGCGAAGGCCGCCGCATGACGGCCACCCGGCCCGACCACGAGGGCGCAGCGGCGAGCTTCGAGCCGCTGCGTCCGAAGCTGTTGCGCGTCGCCTATCGCATGCTCGGCTCGGTCGCGGACGCCGAAGACGCGGTGCAGGAGGCATTCATCCGCTGGATGCGAACCGACCGCGACGGCGTCCGCGAGCCCGAAGCGTTCCTGCGGCGCTCCGTCACGCGGCTTTGCCTCGATCAACTGAAATCGGCGCGGCGCAAGCGCGAAACCTATATCGGACCCTGGCTGCCCGATCCCGTGGTGGAGGAGGCTGAGGAGGACGACGTGACATTGCCGCTGATGCTGGCGCTGGAACGCCTCTCTCCGCTCGAACGCGCGGCCTTCCTGCTGCACGACGTGTTCGGACTTTCGTTCGAGGAAGTTTCCGAGACGATCCAGCGGGACGCAGCGACCTGCCGTCAGCTCGCTGCGCGGGCCAGAGCGCATGTGCGCGAAGCGCGGCCGCGCTACAAGGTGGAGAAAGACCGCGGCCTCGAACTCGCGGAGGCATTCTTTGCGGCTTCGCGCAGCGGGGACATGAAAGCACTCAGCACGATGCTTGCGGCCGATGTCAGCGTTCATGCGGACGGCGGCGGCAAGCGGCCGGCGTTCACGCAACCGGTGCAAGGCTACGACGCGGTGATGAAGCTATGGGAAAAGCTCGCGGTCGTGCTGAAGCACCATCCCTCGAAGCTCATTCGGGTGGCGGTCATCAATGGCCTTCCCGGCTTCGTCACGCTGGAAGCCGACGGCGAGCTTCAGACCACGGCCCTCGACATCGAGGACGGAAAAATTGTCGCGGTCTATGTGGTGCGAAACCCCGACAAGCTGAAGCACCTGCACTAGCGGCGTCTGCGATCGGACGTGTGCTCTGCGCCAACAGAAAAGGGGTGGCCCAGCGGCCACCCCTTCTGATTCACGTGCGCTCTGGAGCCGCTTGATTTTCGCTCTCAGAACAATCCGACGATCTTGCCTTCGGCATTCACGTCGATCGAATCCGCCGACGGCACCTTGGGCAGGCCCGGCATGGTCATGATCTCACCGCAGATCGCCACGATGAATTCCGCACCGGCCGAGAGCCGCACTTCGCGCACCGGGATGTTGAAGCCCGTGGGCGCGCCCTTCGCGTCCGGATTGGTCGAGAAAGAATACTGCGTCTTGGCGATGCAGACCGGCAGATTGCCGAAGCCCATCTCTTCCCAGGCCTTGAGCTGATCCTTCACCGACTTGTCGGCGGTCGCATCATCGGCGCGGTAGATTTCCTTGGCGATGGTGCGGATCTTCTCGAACAGCGGCATGTCGTCGGGATAGAGCAGCTTCAGGTCGGCCTTGCCCTCGTCACAGATCTTGACGACGGCCTTCGCCACATCCGCTGCACCTTCGCCGCCCATCGCCCAGTGATCGGCCATCAGCGCCTCGACGCCGAGCGCCGCGCACTTCTCCTTCACCAGTTTGATTTCGGCGTCGGTATCGGCCGAGAAACGATTGATCGAGACCACCGCCGGCAGATCGAACTTCTGGATGTTCTCGATGTGCCGCTTCAGGTTCGACATGCCGGCTTCGAGCGCCTTCAGGTCTTCCTTCTTGAGGTCCTCTTTCTTGACGCCGCCATGCATCTTGAGCGCACGGATCGTGGCGACGATCACCACGCAATCCGGCTTCAGGCCGGCCTTGCGGCACTTGATGTCGAGGAACTTCTCTGCGCCGAGATCGGCGCCGAAGCCCGCTTCGGTGACGACGTAATCGGCCAGCTTCAGCGCGGCCGTGGTGGCCGAAACCGAGTTGCAGCCATGCGCGATGTTGGCGAACGGGCCGCCATGGATGAAGGCGGGCGTTCCTTCCAGCGTCTGCACCATGTTCGGCGCGATCGCATCCTTCAGGAGAGCGGTCATCGCACCGTCGGCCTTCACCTCGCGCGCGCGGATCGGCTTGCGGTCGCGGGTATAGCCGATGATGATGTTGCCGAGGCGGGTCTTGAGGTCGTTGAGGTCCTTGGCGAGACAGAAGATCGCCATCACTTCCGACGCCACCGTGATGTCGAAGCCGGCTTCACGCGGATAGCCGTTGGCGACGCCACCGAGCGAGCAGACGATCTCGCGCAGGGCGCGGTCGTTCATGTCGAGCACCCGGCGCCATGCAACGCGGCGCGAGTCCATGCCGGTCGCATTGCCCCAGTAGATGTGGTTGTCGATCAGCGCAGCGAGCAGATTGTGCGCCGAGGTGATGGCGTGGAAGTCGCCGGTGAAGTGCAGGTTGATGTCTTCCATCGGGACGACCTGCGCATAACCACCGCCGGCCGCGCCGCCCTTCACGCCGAAGCATGGACCGAGCGAGGGCTCGCGCAGCGCGCACATCGCCTTCTTGCCGATGAAGTTCAGCGCGTCGGTGAGACCGACCGTGGTCGTGGTCTTGCCTTCGCCCGCCGGCGTCGGCGAGATCGCGGTGACGAGGATCAGCTTGCCGTCCTTCTTGCCGGAGAGCGACTTGATGTAGTCCAGCGACACCTTGGCCTTGTAGTGGCCGTACGGTTCGAGGTTCTTGGCGTCGATGCCGAGCCGCTCCTTCGCGACCTCGACGATCGGCCGCATCTTGGCGGCCTGGGCAATCTCAATATCGGAAAGCGGCTTCTGATGTTGTGAGGCGGGCATGGTTGCTGATCCGTCAGGAGGGAAACTGTAAACTCGTCATACCGGGGCGAGCGCAGCGGTTCGCCACTTTTGCGCTCCGGAATGACGTAGAGACAAACTCATGTAAAGCGCGCGCCCTTTTCGATTTTCGCGGCCGCTGCCCATTCTCCCGCGCCCACTTTCGGCCCATCGGCTTGCACGCGCGTGATCTTGATGCGTCCGTCGGCGCAAGCGACGGTGACGCTGTCCGCATCGACGACGACGACTTCGCCGATCTTGCCGGCAATCCCCTTGGGATCGCGCGCGGGCAGCGGTGTCGCCTCGAAGATTTTCAGCTTCGCGCCGTTGATCGTGGCCCACGCGCCGGGCGCGGGATTGCAGCCGCGGATCAGCCGGTCGATCTGCTCCCACGGCTTGCCGAAATCGATATGCGCGTTGCCGGGACCGCAGATGCCTTCGTAGGTCGCCTTGGAGTGATCCTGCTTGATGCGCGGTGCCTTGCCGGCCTTCACGAGGTCGACCGATTCCAGCATCGCCTCGACGCCCATCGGGAACAGGCGATCGAAATAGACACTGCCGAGCGTGTCCTTGTCCGAGATTGGCGTGGTCTTCTGAATGAGGATGTCGCCGGTATCGAGACCGTTATCCGGCCAGAAGATCGAAAGCCCGGTTTCCTTCTCGCCCTTGATGATCGGCCAGTTGATCGCCGAAGCGCCGCGATAAAGCGGCAGCAGCGAGGGATGATACTGGATCGAACCGTGCGTCGGGATGTTGAGGAATTCTTCCGGCACGAACAGCGTGACGAACGCCATCACCTGAAGATCGGGCTTCAGTGCCTTGAACTCTTCCCAGACTGCCGGGTCCTTGTAGGACGTCGGCTGATAGACCGGAAGCTTGGCGGCGAGCGCCGCTTCCTTCAGCGGGTCGGCTTTCGCACCCGGCTTTTCCGGCGCGACATACACGCCGATGACATTCTCGCCGCGCTTCAGCAGCGCTTCGAGCACGGCCTTGCCGAAGGCCTGCTGGCCGTGGACCACGATACGCATTCGTTTCCCCTACTTCATCGTATCCCGGCACGTCGCAACACAAGCGAAGCGGTGCGATGCAGAACGGGACCTTTGTAACCACTCGTTATGCGTCCCGGCCCTGCGGCGCACCGTTGCACGCTGCGCCGCGGACGGGACACGGGACCGGTCAAGCCGCCGCCTTGCCTTCCTTCTCCGGCGCGGACAGAGCGCCCGAGCCCTTGATCTCGGCGACGGTCTTCTTGTCGAAGCCCAGCACCTTCGACAGGATTTCGTCGGTGTGCTCGCCGAGCAGCGGCGAACGCTTCACCTCGGAGATCGAGTCCGACAGCTTGATCGGATTGCCGACGGTCAGATACTTGCCGCGCACCGGATGATCGACTTCGACCACGGTGCCGGTCTTGCGCAACGACTCGTCTTCCGCGATCTCCTTCATCGACAGGATCGGACCGCAGGGGATGTCGTATTTATTGAGGATATCCATGGCCTCGAACTTGGTCTTGGTCATGGTCCACTGCTCGATGCGCTCGAAGATCTGGTTGAGCTTCGTCAGCCGCGCCTTTGGCGTCGCGTATTCCGGATCGGTCTTCCAGGTCGGCTCTCCGATCACGTCGCAGATCGCGCCCCAGACCGGCGCTTGGGTGATGAAGTAGATGTAGGCGTTCGGGTCGGTTTCCCATCCCTTGCACTTGAGGATGCGGCCGGGCTGGCCGCCACCCGAATCGTTGCCGGCGCGCGGCACAGCGTCGCCGAACGGCACGCCCTCGCCATACTGGCTGTATTCCGTGAGCGGACCGGCGGCGAGACGCTGCTGGTCGCGCAGCTTGACGCGGCAGAGGTTGAGCACGCCGTCCTGCATGGCGGCGAGCACGCGCTGGCCGCGGCCGGTGCGGTTACGCTGATAGAGCGCAGCGACAATGCCGAGCGCGAGATGCAGGCCGGTGCCGCTGTCGCCGATCTGGGCGCCTGTCACGAGCGGAACGCCGTCGCGGAATCCGGTGGTCGAGGCCGCGCCGCCGGTGCACTGCGCCACGTTCTCGTAGACCTTGCAGTCCTCGTATGGTCCGGGGCCGAAGCCCTTCACCGAGGCGACGATCATGCGCGGGTTCAGCTTGTGGATGTGCTCCCAGGTCAGGCCCATGCGATCGAGCGCGCCCGGCGCGAAATTCTCGACCAGCACGTCGCACTTCTTGATCAGCTCGTTCAGGACGCGCTTGCCCTGCGGATGCTTGGAGTCGATCGTGATCGAGCGCTTGTTGTGGTTGAGCATGGTGAAGTAGAGCGAATCCGCGCCCTTCACATCGACCAGCTGGCCGCGGGTGATGTCGCCGACGCCGGGCCGTTCGACCTTGATCACGTCCGCGCCGAACCAGGCGAGCAGCTGGGTGCAGGTCGGACCCGACTGCACATGCGTGAAGTCGAGAATGCGAACGCCGTCGAGCGCCTTGCCGGCCTGACCGAACGGCTTCTTCGAAGGCGCCGGCAGTGCCGACTTCGCAGCCTTGCCGTTCGTTGCAGTTTTCTTGGCGGCCTTCCTGGCGGGAAGCTTCACGACCTTTGCTGACGAGCGCTTGGTCGCCGGCTTCTTCGCCGCGGGCTTCGCGCGGGACTTTCCGCCAGCCTTGGCGGGCTTGCGCGCCTTAGCGGGCTTCTTGCTCTTCTTCGCCATCAATGTCTCTCCTTCGTCGCTCGCGTCCCGGGCGCTGCGCAGCGCGAAGCGGTGCGCTGCAGAACCGGGCCCGTTTCATGTCCATGTCGATCCCGGATCAGCGGCGCACCGTTGCACGATGCGCCGAATCCGGGATGACGCCTTGCGTCATTTCTTCTTCAGCGCACTCTGCGGATTGAGGTTGCCGATACGACCGGACTCGCTGCCCGCCTGCGGATCGATCACCGCATTGATGAGCGTCGGCTTGCCCGAATCCATCGCTTCGTTGACCGCGCGCCGCAATTCGTCAGGAGACGTCGCGTTGATCCCGACGCCGCCGAATGCCTCGGCCATCTTGTCGTAGCGCGCACCCTTCACGAACACCGTGGTGGCGGGATCCGAGCTCGCGGTGTTGACGTCGGTGCCGCGATAAATGCCGTCATTGTTGAACACGACGACGCAGACCGGCAGCTTGTATCGGCAGATGGTCTCGATCTCCATGCCGGAAAAGCCGAACGCCGAGTCGCCCTCGATCGCGAGGACCGGCTTGCCGGTTTCGACAGCGGCCGCGATCGCATAACCCATGCCGATGCCCATGACGCCCCAGGTGCCGACGTCGATGCGCTTGCGCGGCTTGTACATGTCGATGATGCCGCGTGCGAGGTCGAGCGTGTTGGCGCCTTCGTTGACCAGGATCGCGTCCGGCCGCTCCTTGATGATGGTGCGAAGCACGCCCAGCGCGCCGTGGTAATCCATCGGCGAGTTGTTGTTCATCAGCTTCGGCGCCATCTTGGCGATGTTCTCGTCACGCTTCTTGCTGACGGCGGCAAGCCAGTCTGCCGGCGGCGCCGGCCAGTTGGCGCCCATGCCGGCGAGCATCGCCGAGACGCAGGAGCCGATATCGCCGACCACCGGGGCCGCGATCTCGACGTTGGAGTCCATCTCCTTCGGCTCGATGTCGATCTGGATGAACTTCTTCGGCGCGTCGCCCCAGGCCTTGCCCTTGCCGTGCGAGAGGAGCCAGTTCAGCCGTGCGCCGATCAGCATCACGACATCGCTGTCCTTCAGCACCGTCGAACGCGCCGCACCGGCGCATTGCGGATGCGTATCCGGCAGCAGGCCCTTGCCCATGCTCATCGGCAGGAACGGCGCGCCGCTCTTCTCGACGAACTGACGGATCTGATCGTCGGCCTGCGCATAGGCCGCGCCCTTGCCGAGGATGATCAGCGGCTTCTTCGCCGATTTCAGCACGTCGAGTGCGCGCTTCACGGCTTCAGGCGCCGGGATCTGCGCCGGGGCAGCGTCGATCACCTTCACGAGCGACTTGCGGCCCTTCTCGGCGTCGATCACCTGGCCGAACAGCTTCGCCGGCAGGTCGAGATAGACACCGCCGGGACGTCCCGAGACCGCCGAACGGATCGCACGCGCAAGACCGATGCCGATGTCCTCGGCATGCAGGACGCGATACGCCGCCTTGCAGAGGGGCTTCGCGATCGCGAGTTGATCCATTTCCTCGTAGTCGCCCTGCTGCAGGTCGACGATCTCACGCTCGGACGAGCCGGAGATCAGGATCATCGGGAAGCAGTTGGTGGTCGCATGCGCGAGCGCGGTCAGGCCGTTGAGGAAGCCCGGCGCCGACACGGTGAGGCAGACGCCCGGCTTCTTGGTCAGGAAGCCTGCGATCGAGGCGGCATAGCCGGCATTCTGCTCGTGGCGGAATGACAGCACGCGGATGCCCGCAGCCTGCGCCATACGACCGAAATCCGTAATCGGAATGCCCGGCACGCCATAGATGGTATCGAGCCCGTTCAGCTTCAGGGCGTCGATGATGAGATTGAAACCGTCTGTCAGTTCCTGTTCGGCATCCGGTTTCATGGCGACCGCTTCGGCCATAGATCAACTCTCCTCGTACTTAATCCAGATAATCGGCGTATTGGGCCACATGCTCGGCAAGGCCAAGCGCGTGGTCCCGCACCAGGGTTTCGGCGCGTTCGGTTTCGCGCGCCTCCAGCGCCTGGATGATGTTCATGTGATCGCGGATCGAACGATCGACGCGATCGCGTTCGACGATCGTCTTGCGACGGATCATCCGCATATGCGTGAACAGGTTCTCGGCGAGATCGATCAGCACCGAGTTTCCGCTCATGCGGATGATGCTCTGGTGGAACTCGATATTGACCTCGGAATATTCGTCAAGATGCGCGCGCAATTCGCCGTCGACGAAGGTGGCGAACATGTCCCGCAGCGAACCGACATCGGCGTCGGTCTTTTGAGTGATCAGACGGGCCGCCATGCCTTCAAGCGCGGCCCAGGCGGTGATCAACTCGATCACCTCTTTCTTGGTCTTGCGCACGACATAGACGCCGCGGCGCGGCACCGAGCGCACGAATCCCTCGCGCTCGAGTTGAGCCATCGCCTCGCGCACAGGTGTGCGGCTGATTCCGAAATCCTGCGCGAGCTGACGCTCGTCGAGCCGGATGTCGGCGCGGCTGCGGTAGATGTCCATCGACACGATGACATTCTTCAGCGCCGCGTAAGCCTTGTTCTTGAAACTGAACGAGGTGTCGATCGGCTCGATCGCGAGCCGATGAGCCTCACCCTCCGCCCGTGGGCGGGAGCTCGACCCTGAGACCTTCGTCGTATCAGAATTCATTCCTTCACCGGTTTTCCGGGCTCTGGAATACAATATTCCAAAGCCCGGCTCAATGGTCTCACACGTCAGACGCGGGGGTTTTCACCGCCCCAAGCCGGCCAATTCAGGCCGGCCTGGCGCGCAGCCGCGTGTAGCCTTCCTGAATCACCGACCAGAACAGGGCGATCAGCCCGAGCACCATGATGCTCGACACGAGGCCGTTCGAGAAAAAGACCCCGAGATTGCCCTGGGAGGACAGCAGCGATTGCCGGAGTTCGAGAAAAAGACCCCGAGATTGCCCTGGGAGGACAGCAACGATTGCCGGAAGGATTCTTCCGCCATCTTGCCCAGCACCAGCGCGAGCACCAGCGGCGCCAACGGGTAGTTGCATTTCTTCATGACGTAACCGAGCACGCCGAACACCATCATCATGATGACGTCGAAGACGTTGTTGTTCACGGTGTAGGCGCCGATCGCGCACAGCACGAGAATGATCGGCGCGATGATGCTGAACGGGATCCGCAGGATCGCAGCCAGCACCGGCACGCAGGTCAGCACGATGATGAGGCCGACGAGGTTGCCGAGATACATCGAGGCGATCAGGCCCCAGACGAACTCTTTCTGTTCGACGAACAGCATCGGTCCGGGTTGCAGACCCCAGATCAGAAGGCCACCGAGCAGAACGGCCGCCGTCGGCGAGCCGGGCACGCCGAGCGACAGCATCGGCAGGAGCGCTGCGGTACCCGCGGCATGTGCCGCTGTTTCAGGCGCCACCACGCCCTCGATCTCGCCCTTGCCGAAGTTGCGGCCGTTCTTGGAGACGCGCTTGGCGATGCCGTAGCTCATGAACGAGGCCGGTGTGGCGCCGGCAGGCGTGATGCCCATCCAGCAGCCGATGCGATGATGCAGGAGCGCAGCGAGGTCATCCAGTAGCGCGGCAGGCTCATCCAGGTGCGGAGCACGACCTTGAGGTCGATCTTGGCCTTGCCGCCGCGGAAGTTGAGACCCTCTTCCATCGTAAGCAGGATTTCGCCGATACCGAACAGACCGATGACCGCGATCAGGAAGTCGAAGCCGTTCAGAAGTTCAGTGAAGCCGAATGTCAGACGCAGCTGCCCGGTGATGGCGTCGAGACCGACCGCGGCCAGCGCAAAGCCGATCATCATCGAGGCAATCGTCTTGAAAGGCGGCTCCTTGCTCAGACCGACAAAGCTGCAGAAGGCCAGGAAATAGACCGCGAATTTCTCCGCCGGCCCAAATCTGAGCGCGAAACTCGCAACCAGCGGCGCGACAAGCGTGATCATGATGACCGCGAACAGCGCTCCGATGAATGACGATGTGAACGCCGCGGTCAGAGCCTCGCCGGCCTTGCCCTGCTGCGCCATCGGATGCCCGTCGAACGTGGTCGCAACCGACCATGGCTCGCCTGGTATGTTGAATAGAATCGATGTGATGGCGCCGCCGAACAGCGCGCCCCAGTAGATACATGTCAGCATAATGATCGCCGATGTGGGCGACATGCTGAATGTCAGCGGAAGCAGAATGGCGACGCCGTTTGCGCCTCCCAACCCCGGCAACACGCCGATGAGGATGCCGAGCACGATGCCGATCACCATCACCATGATGTTGAACGGCTGAAGCGTGACTGCGAAGCCGTGGAACAGGTTTGTGAATTCTTCCATCGTCGATGCCCCGAAACCAACCCTTTATGACGACACGTGCACGGTCACAGATTGAGCCACTGCTCAATCGGGCCCTTGGGCAGCGCGACCAGGAACCACTTCTCGAAGACGAAATAGACGATCAGCGGCATGCCGATGGCCACGGATGCGACTGTCGGCCAGCCGTACTTCCCGAGCCAGCGCATGAACCACGCGATGAAGATCGCGGATGAGACGTATATGCCGATGTAACCGACCGCGACCGCGTAGATCGTCGCCGGGATTACGACCAGGAGCACCTGCCGGAGCTGCCCCCATTCCGCGAAGATGCCGCCGGGCGCATCGGGCCGCATCGCATTCCAGAGGTTTACGGCGCCAGAGATCACGATCGAGAGCCCGATATAGAACGGGAAGAAGCCCGCCCGCGGGCCCTCAGACCCCCACCCGATGCCGGCGCTGATGCTGCCCAGGAGAACGATCAAGCCGAAGACGACGACCGCCAGCGCAACGCCGATCTCGACAACCTTATGTGACGGACCGGAGTTGCTCGACTCTTGTGTATTCATAATAACCTCGGAAGGGTCAAAAAAAGGCCGGCGTCCCACCGGACGCCGGCTTTTGTCGGGATCAGTTTCCGGCGAGGAAGCCGGCTTCTTTCATCAGCGAACGATGCCGATCTTCTTCCTTCGCGACCCACTTGGCGTAGTCGTCGCCGGACATAAAGGTCGTGTTGAACGCGCCGTTCTTCATGAGATCCTTCCACTCGGGAGTCTCACGCACCTTCTTGAACAGCTCGACGTAATAGTCGACCTGCTCCTTGGTGGCCTTGGGCGACATGAAGATGCCGCGCAGCATCAGATATTCCATGTCGAGGCCCTGCGACTTGCAGGTCGGGATATCGCCCCAGGCCATGTCGGCGGTGACCTTGTCCTTGTAATCGAGCGGCTTGGCGTCAAAGACGCACAGCGGGCGCAGCTTGCCGCCACGCCATTGTGCGACTGCCTCGATCGGATTGTTCACGGTTGAGTCGACGTGATTGCCGACGAGCTGCACGGCCACCTCGCCGCCGCCCTTGAACGGAATGTAGGTCATCTTCGCACCAGTGGCCTTCTCGACCGCCACGGTGATGATCTGGTCTTCCTGCTTGGAGCCGGTGCCGCCCATCTTCATGGAACCGGCCGGCGCCTTCTTCAGCGCCTCGACGAATTCCTTTACGTTCTTGTACGGCTTGTCGGCATTCACCCAGAGCACGAATTCGTCGAGCGCCAGCATTGCGACCGGAGTCAGATCCTTCCAGCTGAAGGGAATGCCGGTGGCAAGCGGCGTGGTGAACAGGTTCGAGAGCGTGATGATGATCTTGTGCGGATTGCCGGCCGAGGACTTCACATCGAGGAAGCCTTCGCCGCCTGCACCGCCGGCCTTGTTGATCACGACCATCGGCTGCTTCATCAGATTGTGCTTGGTCACGATCCCCTGGATCGCGCGCGCCATCTGGTCGGCGCCGCCGCCGGTGCCGGCGGGGATAATGAATTCCACCGGACGGGTCGGCTCCCATGCCGCGTGGGCCGGTAGCGCAATGCTACCCGCACACAGGGCCGCAAATGCCCCGAGTGCAAAACGCGCCTTCATAGATCTCATAAGCGTCTCTCCCATCCATTGAACCGAGCCAGTCTTGTGCCGGCTTCGCTAGCGTTGCCACAAGTGCGGTCGGCATCCATGCGACAAATTCGCTTTGCCCACCTTCACCTGTAGAGCTACAGGGTAGGCATATCGAACCAAGTTTGAAAAGCGAATTATTCATAATAACGTCGACGTAACGTCAGATCTTCAGAGCGGCGCGGCACAATTTTTTTGTATCGCAGCGCAACAAGATCACATTGCAAGGCACAATCGCGCTGCGCGATCGTTCACATCACGAATGGCGTGAGCGCCTTGCCGTAAGCCTCCGGCGGCTGCGAGCCCCAGCGATCGAGCACGTTGCTCGCGGAGTTGAACTCCCAGTTGCCGGGCTCATAGATCTCGTCGTTGTCGATGCGCTCAAGTCCGAACGACACCTCGACCACGCAACCATTCGGATCAAGATAATACGAAAACAGATTGTTGCCCGGCCCGTGCCGGCCGATGCCCCACAACAGGCTGCGCCCTTTCGCAACCAAAGCATCGGCAACGCCGGCAAGGTCGTAGAGCCCGTGGGCATCGAATGCGTAGTGATGCATTCCGTTGCCGGGACCGCAGGCGAATGTGTGATGAAAGCCGTCGGCGCAACGATACCAGGCGCGTTCGTAATTCGTGGTGCGATCCGACAGCTTCATTCCGAGCAGCCGCGTGACAAGATCGTGGAAGCCTTTCGGATCCGTCGCCCGCAGATTGACATGCTCGAGCCGGCGCACGCGCTTGCCGTTGGTCGAGGCGGGCGGCAGGTCGTCGCGCGCAATCGGCGTATGCACCTCGAAGATCGGACCGAACGGCGTCGCAAAGCGTACGGCCCGCTTCACCTTGGGCAGCAGCGGCGTATCCGCGAGGATCGTCAGACCTTCCGACTTGGCGCGCCGGTAGACTTCATCGACCACACCTTCGTCCATCGCCTCAAGACCGACTGCGCGGATACCCCGGCGGTTCTCGCGCAAATAAGCCACATCGCAGAAGCGCGCGTTCGACGACACATAGGTCGCATCGCTCGCGCTACGGCTGATCCGCACGCCGGTCATGTCGGCGAGATCGCGCGCGGACCCGTCCGGATCCGGCGTCGCGATCACGACATAGCCCATCTGGCGAATGAGATGCGTCATACTGGCCTCGCGCGCTTCTGGCGCGCGATCATGCCATCCGCATCGGACCGATAAAAGAGCCTGCGCCTATTGCGAGGTGGTCGGCTGTTGCGCGGCGTCTGTCGGCGTTGACGGCTTCGCCTGAATCTCGGCCGGCGAAACGGGCCGTGGCTCTGCAGGCGTTGCCGACGCTTCGACCTTCACTGGCGTCGCAGGCGCTACCGGTGTCGTGGCCGTGGTCGCTGGCCCCGCAGCGTCTGCCGGTTGCGGCTTCCCCGCCGGCGCTTCAGAGATCGCCGGCCGCAATTGCTGCCGGGTCCCGACATCCTTGCGCACCGCCAGCAGGACGTTGGATTCATTTGTCCGCCAGCGATAGCCCATGCCCCAGTCAATCGGCTTGGCCGGCCCGCGATGATACAGTTCGGCGAGCTGGCTCTGATGGCGGCCCGGGAAGATCGCGATCGGACCGAGGTAGCGGCCAAACGGATGGAAATTCCATTGATCGCGCTTGAAGTACGCGAGCGGAATTCCGGAATCGTCCTGCACGACATAGTCGGCCTTCTCGATGATGAAGTCGCGGACCTGCGAGAAGTTGCCGCTATGCGGGAGATACGACGCGGCCTTGAACATCGCGTCGCCCCTGCCGAACGAGTCGACGAATTTCAGGAAGCCGGAATTCTTCACGCCGGAATCCGAAACGTCGGTCGAGAAGTAATAGAGCGTCTGCTTCGGCTTGCCGGTGTCATGGAAGGTGATCTTGACGCCCTGCACGCCACGCGGCGCGGCGCCGCTTTCGACCGGCGTCACCGTGCCATCCGGGCTGAGGCTGACAAGCGTCACGTCGTCGATCGTCTTTCCGGCACGCGAGATATAGACCATCAGGATCGGCAGCGTTCCGGACAGCGCGGTCTCGCGCAGCTGATGCTTCATGTTCTTCGTGATGAAGAAGCTGAGCGAGATCGAAGACGCCATCGACTGGCGCAGGTTGCCGAGCGCGCGACGGGAGTAGTCGTTGATGACCGGGATGCGGCCGACCGGCTCCAGTCCGCTCAGGATGTAGGTCGAGGCGTCCGGATAGAAAGCATTGGCGTAGAGAAAGTCCGGACCGCTGAACATGTAGAAGAGCGGCACACCGGCGCGGTCCTTGATGTTGGCTGCGGACCAGGCGCGGATCTTGGAGAGGCGCTGCGTATCGAGTTGCCGCCAGGAATTGTTGAAGGACGCGGCGTGGCTCTGCCAGGAGGGATCGCGCATCACCTGTTCGAGCGCCGCATTTTCTATCGGCAGGCCGGCGAGGAACCGGGCGGTATCGTTGATCGTGGCCTTTTCGGCGTAGGGCGCGGGGACGAATGCCTGCGCGGGCAGCGGGGCCGGAGCCTCGCGCGCGGGAGCCTCGCGCGGCGGCACCGGGCGGGACGGCGGCCTGCGGCTCGGGGGATCACCGAAAAACCAGAACTGCGCCTGAGCGGCAGGCGTCACGGCCGCGAGGACGGCGGCCGCGACCGCCACAGTCAGAAACCGCTTGAAATACAGCATTTTGATTGAGTGCCTGTGCTCGGAAACGACATGCAATCCGGGGAAGCGTTTACCCACGGGCTCGGCGGCGGGTCTATCATTAAGCCCGTGACCATGTTCCGGTCGTGATTCGATCCTAGGGGGTGCCCGGTTTGTTTCGATTCGTCCAGCGTTGGGATACCCCAACTTCTTAAAGAGTCCCGTATCGGGCGACCCGCCCGTGAAGCCTCGGAGCCATGCGTGAGAGCCAAGGGCCTGAACGCATTGACAGGATTTGCCGCAATCGTGGCGGCGTTATGCACCATGACGCCTGATCGCGGCATCATCGCGACCGCGCATGCGACGGGTGCCGAAAATATGGTCATCCCGCTGCCCCGTCCGCGGCCGGAAGTCCGGGTCTCGCGGCCGCGCACGGGCACATTCCCCGGCAAGACCCAGCTCGTGGAATTCGAGTCTTCGCCGTTCCCCTATGACGGGAAAAACCCGATCACCGGCCAGCCCTTCTTCAACGTGTTCTACGATGGCCGCTTCGGCCGGCGCGGAGCGCGCGGGCAAGTCTATTGGGAAAACGAGACCTACACCGATCCGCGGGTTCTGCTGCACATCCCGAAGGGTTTCGACATTCGCAAGCCCGCGGTGATCGTGGTGTTCTTCCACGGCCACGGCGCCAGGATCGACCGCGATGTGCGCGACCGCCAGCAGGTCGCAGCGCAGATCACGCGGTCGGATGCAAATGCCGTCGTGGTGGCGCCGCAGTTTGCGGTCAACGCCGCGGATTCCGCGCCCGGCGCGTTCTGGGAGCCCGGCTTCTTCGACGAGTTCATGAGCGAAGCGGCCGAGCAATTCGCGCTGATGCTCGGACAGCCCAAATCCGTTCGCACCTTCTTCAAGCTGCCGATCATCTTTGTCAGCTATAGCGGCGGCTTCGTGCCGACCGCCTGGGCGTTGCGGCTCGGCCAGATCAAGGATCGGCTGCGCGGCATCGTGCTGATGGATTCGCTCTACGGCGAACTGGAGCATTTCGAAAAATGGATTCTGTCGAACCGGCGCGGCTTCTTCATCAGCGGCTATCTCGGCTCGACCCGCGCGCGCAATCTTGAACTTCAACGCGATCTCGCGGACAAGGGCATCAAGATATCGAAATCGCTCGACGGGACGATCAGGCCGGGCAGCGTGGTGTTCATTCCCGGACATGCCGAGGATTCCCACCGCGACTATGTCACCCAGGCATGGACTGTCGATCCGATTGCCGACATCCTGAATCGGTTGCCGGAATTCCATCAATAGTCAGAAAGCTCCCCGAAGTGTCCAGTGAACTGAAGCCTCTCGCAGGCCGCGTCGCCATCGTGACCGGGTCCGGTCGCAATATCGGTCGCGCCATCGCCATCTCGTTCGCAGCCGCTGGCGCACGCGTCGTGATCAACGGCCACCGCGATCAATCCGCTCTCGATGCCGTGGTGAACGAGATCAGGAGCAATGGCGGCGAGGCGATCGCCTGCCTCGCGGACGTCTCGCGTGACGATGAAATCGCCTGCATGGTCGCACTGGCGAAGGAGACCTACGGACACGTCGACATTGCGGTTTCGAATGTCGGCAAGCGGCCCTATGCCGCGTTTCTCGATATCACGCCGGAGGACTGGGACGACGTGCTTCGCACCAACCTGTCCGCTCCGTTCTATCTCGCCCGCCACACCATCCCGATGATGCGCGAGCGGCGCTTCGGCCGCATCATCAACATCTCCGGGTTTTCCGGCTTCTTCGCGCATGTGACGCATCGCGCGCATAGCGTCTCTGCGAAGCTCGGGCTGCATGGCCTCAGCAAGGCGATCGCGCGCGAATTCGGCCCGGACGGCATCACGGCAAACACGGTCGCGCCGGGCATGATCGATACGGCCCGCGACTGGTCGCAGTACAAGCATATCGACACGGAAAAGCTGAGCGCCGAGATTCCGGTCCGGCGCCTTGGTACACCCGACGATATTGCGGAAGCCTGCCTTTTCCTCGCGGGCGAAGGCGGCGGCTTTGTTTCAGGTCAGGTGATCCACGTGAACGGCGGCCAGATGATGATCTGACCGCCGCGTGGTGTCCTATCGCGGCTCGATGCCGACGCCGGGAATGGTCTTGCCCCAATAAGCGAGATCGCGCTTGACCCGCGCATCGAGTTCTTCCGGCGTCGAACCGACCAGTGTAAAGCCTGCCTTCTCCAGCTTCTTCTGTGTGTCCGGATCGTCGAGCGCGAAGCGCACCGCCTTGTAGAGACGGTCGATGACCGGCTTCGGCGTTCCGGCCGGCGCGAACAAACCGTACCAGGTCGATGTCGAAACACCCGGCACCGTCTCCGCGATGGTCGGAACATTCGGCATGCTCTTGACCCGCGTATCCTCCGCCATGCCGATGATCCGCAACTGCCCGTTCTCGACGAAGGACACGATCGTCGGCAACGTCGCGTAGGTCATCGACACATGGCCGCCGACGACATTGGTGACAGCCGCGGCCGTGCCGACGAACGGCACATGCTGGATCTCCACGCCCGCCACCTTGTTGAGCGTTTCGCCGGCGATGTGATGGCCCGAGCCATGGCCCGCACTTCCGTAGCTGAGCTTGCCCGGCTGTTTCTTGGCTTCCGCGACAAGATCCGGAATCGACTTGATCGGCGACGATGCCGGCACCGCGAGCGCCATATAGGTCTCGGTCAGCCGGCTGATGCCGACCATGTCCTTGGCCGGATCGAACGGGAAGCTCTTGTAGAGGAACGGATTCATCACCACCGTCGCGTTGACGGTAAGCATGAGCGTATAGCCATCGGGTGCGGCGCGCAGCGCCGTCGCAGCTCCGATATTACCGGCGCTGCCCGGCTTGTTCTCGATCACCACCGGCTGGCCGAGCGCTTCCGAGAACTTCGTCTGCAGGATGCGCGCCATGGTATCGACGCCGGCGCCGGGAGGCCACGGCGCGATGATGGTCACCGGACGGGATGGAAAATTGTCGGCCACGGACGGCAATGCGCTTGCAGCGAGCGAAGCAGCCGCCGCAAGCACGATGGAAAGACGACGCAACACCATTGAACACCTCCCTGATTTCCCTTCGATCGCTTCTGCGATTCTTGTATGTATTCTGCGGCGGACGATCGGCCCGCTAATATTGTCCGAGCAGCGCCTGCCGGAAGCGTGACTTGAGGATCACCCCGCTTTTCGGCGGCATCACCACGGGGCTGCGTTCGGCCTTGATCTTCACGACGGCGAGATAGGGACCTGTCCGCGCGACCATACGCTGGCGCACGCTTTCGATCTGATCCTTGTCGCGCACGGTTTCGGCTTCGCCAAAGCCGCTCGCAATCGCGATGCCGGCAATGTCTACGCCCGCCGACGTGTGGCTGATCTGCTCTCCGGTTTCACCGAAGCGTTCGTTGTCGAGCACGACTACGGACAGATTGCGCGGCTTCCTGACGCCGATGGTCGCAAGCGCGCCGGAATTCATCATCAGCTCGGCATCGCCGGTGATCACGATCACCGACCGCTCGGGCTGCGCCAGCGCAAGGCCAAGCCCGACCGACGTCGCAAG
>Ga0180218_1000996_pt1 | contig 19358 bp, 19 predicted proteins | sample eDN3rd37CKraftBY_FD_151334 | JGI IMG/M metagenome (GOLD analysis project Ga0180218, IMG submission 151334) | Enriched backyard soil microbial communities from Emeryville, California, USA - eDNA 3rd pass 37_C Kraft BY (version 2) (version 2) | ecosystem: Environmental > Terrestrial > Soil >...
ATCTGCTCGGCGCTGATCGCGCAAGCCTTCGAGAGCGTGCGCTTCCCGATCCTGCCGACGGTGACGCACAGCGCCGCGGCGCATGAGGAGCTGCTGGAGATCCGGCACTCCTCGCTGTTCGCGCCGCGCGACTTCGACATCTCGCCCTATTTCGAGGTGGTGAAGCCGACCATCGTGCGCGGCTTCGACTACAAGGCGATGCACTGGACCGACACGGTGGGGCGCGAAACCGCGGAAACCATCATCCCGCCGCCGTCCGCGCAGCCGGCCATGCTGAGCCCGGCCTGACGCCCGCCGCCGGTGCCATCTTGCCGGCGGGCCGCCGCCATCCTATCTCCGGCTGATGCTCGACGCCGTTTTCAGGGCCTTCGGCCAGATGTTCACGCCGCCGCTTCGCGCGGTGCTGCTCAAATCCATCGGCCTGTCGCTGGTGCTGATCGTGCTGATCGGCGTCGGCCTGCAGCGGCTGTTCGCCTGGCTCGCCAACAGCGGCGCGCAATGGGCGGAAGGCGCCTGGTCGGCGACGCCGCATGCGCTGTGGGAGACGTTGTCCTGGATCCTCTCGATCGCGGCGAGCCTCGGCATCGTCACCGGCGCGGTGTTCCTGATGCCCGCGGTCACCGCCTTCGTCGGCAGCTTCTTCGTCGACGAGATCGCCGAGACGGTCGAGCGCGAGCACTATCCGGCCGAGGCGCCCGGCCGCGCGCTGCCTTTCGTCACCGCGATCGTCGAGGGCCTCAAGATCGCGGTGCTGACGGTCGTGGTCTATCTCTGCGCGCTGCCCTTCGTGCTGTTCGCCGGCGTCGGTTTCTTCATCCTGTTTCTCGCCAACGCCTATCTGCTCGGCCGCGAATATTTCGAGCTCGCCGCGATGCGCTTTCGCCCGCCGGCGGAGGCCCGAGCGATGCGACGCGCCAACCGCGGCTACATCTGGCTCGCCGGCCTGCCGATCGCCTTGATCGTGTCGATCCCGGTCGTCAGCCTGATCACGCCGCTGTTCGCGATGGCCTACATGGTCCACATCCACAAGCGGATGTCGGGGCCGAGGCCGGAGCTGATCGAGCCAAAACGCCAGCAGGCCTAGAACGCGACCGACCATAAACCGCTCACCCTCGCGAAAGCGGGGGTCCAGCGACAACCATGATGGGTGATCAGCGTGGCTCTGGATTCCCGCTTTCGCGGGAATGAGCGGAGTTTGTTCGACGGGACGAGCTATCCCTTCCCCCGCAGGTCGTTGACGCGCTTGGCCTTGCCCATCGAGCGTTCGACCGAGCCCGGCGGCACCGTCTTGATCTCGGCGGTGACGCCGATCAGGTTCTTGATGTGATGCGCGAGGTCGCGGTTGCAGGCCGGCCAGTCGCCGTCGGCGACGCCGGTGCGCGCCTCGACGATCACCGTCATGCTGTCGAGCCGGCCGTCGCGGCGCAGCTCGATCAGGAAATGCGGCGCGAGCCGCTGGTCCCTCAGGATGATCTCCTCGACCTGGGTCGGGAACACGTTGACGCCGCGCACGATCATCATGTCGTCGGAGCGGCCGGTGACCTTCTGCATCCGCCGCATCGCGCGCGCGTTGGGCGGCATCAGCCGCGACAGATCGCGGGTGCGATAGCGGATCACCGGCATGGCTTCCTTGGTCAGCGAGGTGAAGACGAGTTCGCCCAGCTCGCCGTCCGCCACCGGCTGGCCGGTCTCGGGATCGATCACCTCCGGATAGAAGTGGTCCTCCCAGATCACCAGCCCGTCCTTCTCCTCGATGCACTCGACCGAGACGCCGGGGCCGATCACCTCCGACAGGCCGTAATTGTCGGTGACGTGCATGCCGAAGGCGTCTTCCAGCTCGTCGCGCATCGCAGCCGTCCACGGCTCGGCGCCGCACATCGCCACCTTGAGCGACGAGGCGCGCGGATCGACGCCCTGCCGGGCGAACTCGTCGAGAATCGCCAGCAGATAGGTCGGCGTCGCGAAGATCACGTCGGGCTTGAAATCCTCGACGATCTTCACCTGCCGCTCGGTCATGCCGCTCGACACCGGCACCACGGTCATGCCGAGCCGCTCGGCGCCGTAGTGGAAGCCGATGCCGCCGGTGAACAGCCCGTAGCCAAAGGCGTTGTGCACCAGCATGCCGGGCCGGCAACCGGCGGCGCGCTGCGTGCGCGCCATCACGGACGCCCACATGTCGAGGTCGTTCTTGCTGTAGCCGACCACGGTCGGCTTTCCCGTGGTGCCGGACGAGGCATGAACGCGGGCGAGCTGCTCGCGCGGCATCGCCAGCATGCCGAACGGATAGTTGTCGCGCAGGTCGCCCTTTCCGGTGAAAGGAAACTTCCGCAGGTCGTCGAGCGATGTGAGATCGTCGGGGTGAACGCCGGCGGCGTCGAATTTTTTCTTGTAGTGCGCGACGTTGTTGTAGGCGTGCGCCAGCGTCCATTTCAGCCGCTTGAGTTGCAGCGCGGAAATTTCGTCACGCGAGGCGATCTCGATCGCATCCAGCGTCTCGCGGCGCGGCGTCAGGTCGGCGCCCTTCAGGCGAAGTCCCGGCATGGCGTGTTCCGTCGTTCGACGCTGAGGCTACATCTTGCGGTTGGCGGCGTTCCAGTGCTTTTCGAGGTTGGCGATCAGCGCCGGGCTGAAATGGCAATAGGCCTGCTCCCGGCAATAGGTCGCCATGTAGCGGCGGAACAGGTCGAGCGGCTCCTCGCCGACGCGCAGCGCCCGGCGGTTGCCGGCGGCGCTGACGACGCCGGAGCTCGTATAGTCCTCGACAACCCTGGCAATCGCGCTGTCGACCTCGTCGTCGGGCACCACGAGATCGCACATCAGCTTGCCTTCCGGGCTGTCGCAATCGATCCGCTTGTCCATCATGATCGCCTGCCGGGCAATGCGCGGACCGACGAAGCGCGGGAAGCGCAGATTGGCGAGGCCGGGGATGATGCCCTCCTTGCGCGCCGGCAGCGTCATGTAGGCGCTCTTGCCGGCGACCACATAGTCCATCGCCAACAGATACTGGCAGCCGCCGCCGATCGCGAAGACGTCGATGCCGGTGACCCAGGACTTCTCGCGCGTGCCGCCGTGTTCCTCGTCCGGTCGCGCCACGCCGGTCGCGAGCCCGCGCATCATCTTGTTGACGACGCCCATGTCGCGGATGATGTACCAGAGATAGGGAATCTTGCCGTTGTAGATATGCGTCAGGTTGATGCCGCTGCAGAACACCCGGCGGCCGGCATATTTCGGATGCGGCACCGGGCCGCCGCGCAGCACGCAGATCTGGCTGTCCTCGTCGAGGATGGCGATGTCCGCCGCCGTCTCGGTGTCGTCGAGCGTGCCGGTGTCCTCGGCGTTGAGATAGCGCGGGTTCTGGATGGTGACGACCGAGGCCTTGCCCTGCCGCTCGACGCGCGCCGGGCCGAAGTCGATCATGCCGCTGCGGGCGAACTCGGCGGCGCGCGCGAGCGCCTCGGGCTTCGGCCGCAGCATCGCCTCGCACAGATGCATGCCGTTGTCCGGATCGGCCAGCACATGGGCGAGGAAGATGCCCTGATCGACCTCGACGCCGTCTTTCTCGCCCTGCTTGAACTGCGCCTCGGCGTCGACCTGCTTGCGGCTCGGCGTGAGGCCGGGCACCAGCTTGGCGGCGTCATAGGCGAGCTCGTCGACGCGCGCGAATTTCGCATGGTTTTTCGTCAGCTTGCGATAGATCGCATCGGCATGACGGGTGAGATAGGCCTCGCGCGAGGCCCGGCCCTTCGCAAGGATCGTGTCGGCGGCGCGCTGCTCGGCGGCATTGCGTTTCGGCTTGCGCGGCAGTTTGGCGAGCAGGTCGGCGCCCGCTTTCCAGAACTTGCCGTGCGCGGCGGTATCGCGCGCATAGCTCGCGGTGACCCGCGGCTCGGAGGTCAGCCAGGCCGCGGCTGCCTTCGGCGAAATCCCGCCGGCGGCGAGAATGCTCCCGGCGTCGTTGCCGCTCGTGGGCGTTTTCTGGGCTTTGCTCATCGTCGTCCTCCCGGCATGGAACATCGTTCTTGCGTCAATTGTTGTCGAGCGGCCGTCATTGCACCACCGTCTTGCCCGGCCACTGGCACAGGTCGTTGATGATGCAGCGCTCACAGAACGGCTTTCGCGCCACGCAGACATAGCGGCCGTGCAGGATCAGCCAGTGATGGGCGTGGCGCTTGTATTGGTCGGGAACGACCCGCTCGAGGTTCTGCTCGACCTCGAACGGCGTCTTGCCGGGCGCGAGCCCCGTGCGATTGCCGACGCGGAAAATGTGCGTGTCGACCGCGATGGTCGGCTCGCCGAAGGCGATGTTGAGCACCACGTTGGCGGTCTTGCGGCCGACGCCGGGCAGCATTTCCAGCGCCTCGCGCGAAGGCGGCACCTCGCCGCCATGCCGCGCGATCAACTGCCGCGACAGCTCGACGACGTTCTTCGCCTTGGTGCGGTACAGGCCGATGGTCTTGATGAGATCGCGCACCTTGTCCTCGCCGAGCGCGACCATCTTCTCCGGCGTGTCGGCGAGCTTGAACAGCGCCGGCGTCGCCTTGTTGACGCCGGCGTCGGTCGCCTGCGCGGAGAGCACGACGGCGACCAGCAGCGTGTAGGGGTTGATGTGGACGAGCTCGCCCTTCGGCTCCGGATTGGCGGCCTGAAAGCGGCGGAACGCTTCCTCGACCTCGGCCGGCGTCCAGGGTTTCGACGCCACCGCCGGGACGAGCGGGACCTTCGCTGGTTTTTTCGCCGGCCTGCCGGCTGTTTTCGAGGCGGTTTCTCGGGCCGCGCCGGCGGCTCGGTCGCTTTTGCCGGCTGTCGCGGGCCCTCCGGCCTTTCCCCCGCGCGCGGCCCCCGTCCGCCGTGCCGTCGTCCGCTGTTTCGCCGTCTTTCGCGCCATATGTCACGCTCACCGGAAGCCACGGTATACTGTCACGATGACGTTGGACAATCTTTCCGCCACAGGGAGCGCGCTCGACCGCGCGCCGCCGATCTTCACCGCGATCATCACGCCGCATCGCTCGCTGAAGCCGCGCGGCTTCCTGATCCTGATGGCGGTGATGTCGGTGGCGAGCTTCGCGGCCGGCCTCGCCTTCCTGATGATGGGCGCCTGGCCGGTACTCGGCTTCTTCGGGCTCGACGTCGCGCTGCTCTATCTCGCCTTCCGCATCAACTATCGCCGCGCCACCGCCTTCGAACAGGTGATCGTGACGCCGGAGGAGATGACCGTGCGCAAGGTCAGCCACCACGGCAAGGTGCGGGAGTGGACCGCCAATCCGCTCTGGGTGCGGCTCGAGCAGGAGGTCGACGCCGACTATGGCGTCGAGCGGCTCGATCTCGTCTCGCGCGGCGAGCGGGTCAGCGTCGCCGGCTTCCTCGGTCCCGACGAGAAAGTGAGCTTCGCCCGCGCCCTGACCGAGGCGCTGGCGCAGGCGAGACGCGGCCCGGACCGCTAGCGGTCTATTGGCCTCTTTCCTGCCTCATCCTGAGGAGCGGGCCATAAGCGCGTTTTCGACGCGCGGTGGCCCGCGTCTCGAAGGATGGGGCAGGCCCCTGTGGCCTCATGGTTCGAGACGCATCGCTGGCGCGATGCTCCTCACCATGAGGATAGAGCAGAAATCGGGTGGTTTGGCGCTGGCCCGCTCCCTAGATTTCCGGCCATGATGACAGCAACCGGAACGATCCAACCGACCATGCCCGCGAAGAAACTCGCGCCCGCCAAAACCTCGCTTGGCAAAGCCTCTCTGGCCAAGAACCTGCCGGGCTTCGCGCCGCTCGCGACCGCGGCGGCCGACTACGACATCGTGCGCCGCGCCATCGCGCACATCCGCGGCAACTGGCGCGCGCAGCCGGAAATCGACGTCATCGCCGACGCTACCGGCGTCACCGCGACCGAGCTGCACCACCTGTTCCGCCGCTGGTGCGGCCTCACTCCCAAAGCATTCCTGCAGGCGCTGACGCTCAACCACGCGCGCGACCTGCTGCGCGGCAAGGCCAGCATTCTCGACGCGGCCTACGAGGTCGGCCTGTCCGGCCCCGGCCGGCTGCACGATCTGTTCGTCACCCACGAGGCGATGTCGCCCGGCGAATGGAAGGCCGGCGGCGAAGGCCTGACCCTGACCTACGGCTTCCACCCCTCGCCGTTCGGCATGGCGCTGGTCATGACCACGCCGCGCGGCCTCGCCGGCCTCGCGCTGGCCGACGCCGGCAAGGAGCGCGCCGCGCTCAAGGACATGAAATCGCGCTGGCCGCGCGCCAAATACGTCGAGGACTTCGCGGCCACCGCGCCGACCGCGCGACGCATCTTCGACACCGCGCTGTGGACGCCGAACCAGCCGCTGCGCGTGGTGCTGATCGGCACCGACTTCGAGGTGCGGGTGTGGGAGCAGCTGCTGTCGATCCCGATCGGCAAGCTCGACACTTACTCCAGCATCGCCGGCAAGATCGACGCGCCGAAGGCGGCGCGCGCGGTGGGCGCCGCGGTCGGCAAGAACCCGATCTGCTTTGTGGTGCCGTGCCATCGCGTCGTCGGCAAGGACGGCGACATCACCGGCTATCACTGGGGCATCACCCGCAAGCGCGCGATGCTCGGCTGGGAAGCCGGCCAGGCGGCGACGGCGGCGTAGGTAAGAACAGCGCCAGAACGGCGAACCAAACTCCGCTCATTCCCGCGCAAGCGGGAATCCAGACTGGACCCCCGCTTTCGCAGGGTGAGCGCCTTGAATAGATCAAGCCGCACATTGCGGATGTGATTTACGCCGCCAGATCCTTGCGGTCTTCCACCGTGGAGTCGGCATTGAGCCGGTAGATGATCGGCGCGCCGGTGCCGATCTCGCGTTTCAAAATGCCTTCCGGCGTCAGCCGCTCCAGCACCATCACCAGCGCGCGCAGCGAATTGCCGTGCGCGGTGACCAGCACGCGCTCGCCGCGCAGCACGCGCGGCTGAATCTCGGTGACGTAATACGGCAGCGTACGCGCCAGCGTGTCCTTCAGGCTTTCGCCGCCCGGCGGCGGCACGTCGTAGGAGCGCCGCCAGACATGCACCTGCTCCTCACCCCATTTGGCGCGGGCGTCGTCCTTGTTGAGGCCGGACAGATCGCCATAGTCGCGCTCGTTGAGCGCGAGATTGCGGATCACCGGAACCTTCGTCTGGCCCATCTCCTCGAGGATCAGCTCATTGGTGCGCTGGGCGCGCTTGAGCGCCGAGGTATAGGCGACATCGAAGCTGATGCCCTGCGCCTTCAGCTTGCGCCCCGCCTCGCGCGCCTCGCCGACGCCCTTCTCGGTCAGATCGACATCGCGCCAGCCGGTGAATAGGTTCTTCAGGTTCCATTCGCTCTGGCCGTGACGCACCAGAACAAGCAAGCGCTCGGACATTCATCCACCTTTCATATGTTGATCTCTGCCTGCCCGGCCGCCCTCTCCTTCGAGACGCGCTCTTTCAGAGCACTTCTCAGGATGAGGGCGGAGAGACAATCAAAAGTTCTTCAAGCCCAGCACGTCGGCCATCGAATAGAGGCCGGGCTTCTGGTCGCGCGCCCACAGCGCCGCATGCAGCGCGCCGCGCGCGAAGATCATGCGGTCCTCCGCCTTGTGGGTGAGCTCGATGCGCTCGGCCGGGCCGGCGAACATCACGGTGTGTTCGCCGACCACGGTACCGCCGCGCAGCGAGGCAAACCCGATGTCGCCAGGATTACGCTTGCCGGTGTGGCCGTCGCGGCCCCTGATCGACCGCTGCTCGAGATTGACGTCGCGGCCTTCCGCGGCCGCGCGCCCCAGCAGCAGCGCGGTGCCCGACGGCGCATCGACTTTCTGGTTGTGATGCATCTCGACGATTTCGATGTCGAACGAGTCGTCGAGCGTCTTCGCCACGCGCCGCGCCAGCGCGGCGAGCAGATTGACGCCGAGGCTCATATTGCCGGACTGCACGATCGTCGCGGTCTTGGCGGCCAGCACGATCCTGGCTTCATCCGCCGCGCTCAGGCCGGTGGTGCCGATGACATGCACCTTGCGCGCCCTGGTGGCGATCTTGGTGGCGATCTTGGCGGCGATCTCGGCGTAATGCAGCGTCGCCGCCGGCGCGGTGAAATCGATCACGCCGTCGGCTTCGGAAATCGCCGTCTCGGCGTCGCCCGTCAGCTTGACGCCGATCTCGCTGATGCCGGCGAGCACGCCGGCGTCCCAGCCGACCAGCGGCGAGCGCGGGTCTTCCAGCGCGCCGGCAAGCGCGAGGCCCTTGGTCTCGGCGATCGCCTTCACCAGCGTGCGCCCCATGCGCCCGCCCGCGCCGGCCACCACCAGCCGCATCTCGCTCTTGTTGTCGGCCATGCCTGAAGCTCCCGGATGACAGCCGGATATAGCGGGCCGTTCGACCTAAGAAAAGCGCGCCGCTTGATCCCCGTCCTTCGGGACGCGGCGCTGCTCGGGGCAAGGCCGATTTACGGCTGCGGGCCGTCGTAGCCCTCGACCACCACGATATCGGCCTCGGCCGCCGCCATCCGCACCGCTTTCAGCTTGGCGTAATCGGCCGAGCGGTAGCATTCGAGCGCCGCCTGATAGCTCGGAAACTCGAGCACCACGACGCGGCTCTTGCCCTTGCCCTCGACCTGCTCGGTCTGGCCGCCGCGCGTGAGGTATTTGCCGCCGAATTTCGCCAGCACGGGGCCGAGCACCGCCGCATAATTGGTCTTGTAGTCGTCGACGTTCTTCACCTCGACCTGCGCAACCCAGTAACCCTTGGCCATGTCCCTGCTCCTGTCAGTTCGCTGCCCCGGCGATCTCGGCGACGATGGCTTCCGCCGCCGCCTTCGGATCGGCGGCTTCCGTGATCGGCCTCCCGACCACCAGATAATCGGCGCCGGCGGCAATCGCTTTTGAAGGCGTCATGATGCGCTTCTGGTCGCCGGTCGCGGCGCCGGCCGGGCGGATGCCCGGCGTCACCAGCGCGATGGCAGGCCCGACGATCTTGCGCAGGCTGGCGGCTTCCTCGGCCGAGCAGACCAACCCGTCGATGCCGAGCTCGGCCGCCTGCCGCGCCCGCGTCGCCGCAAGCTCCGCGACCTTGAGGCGATAGCCGGCCGTCGCGAGATCGTTGTCGTCATAGGAGGTCAGCACCGTCACGGCGAGAATCTTCAGCGACGAGCCGCGCTTGCCGGCGACCGCCGCAGTCATGGTCTGCGGATAGGCATGGACGGTGAGAAACGTGGCGCCGAGCCGGGCGATGCTCTGCGTGCCCTTCTCGACGGTGTTGCCGATGTCGTGCAGCTTGAAGTCGAGGAAGACCTGCTTGCCCTCGCCGATCAGCGTCCGCGCGAACGACAGTCCGCCGGCGAAACCGAGCTGGTAGCCGATCTTGTAGAAGCTCACCGCATCGCCGCAGCGCGTCACCAGCGCCCGCGCGGCCTCGACCGAGGAGAGGTCGAGCGCGACGATCAGGCGGTCTCTTGCGGTCATGGCCATGACTTGAATTGCCTCACGTCATCAGCCTCATGTCATCAACCTTGCGGCATCGATGAGCTTCTGCGCGACTGTGCGCAACTGGTTGGCGGTGCGGGTGTCGGCAAGCTCATCCCTCTCGTTGAAGGCCTGCTCGGCATTCACCACCGTGATCTGTTCGGGGATCACCGTCGCGCCGCAGCCGATCTCGAGCGACTGGCGCAATGCGAGCAGGCCGCGCATGCCGCCGAACGGCTCGGGCGACGCCGAGCCGAGCGCGAACACCCGGCCCCGATAGGCGGCGAGCGGCGGATCGTTGCGCTCGCGCACCCGCGACACCCAGTCGATGCTGTTCTTGGTCAGCGGGTTGATCGAGGCGTTGTATTCGGGGCTCGCGAAGAACACGCCGTGATGGGCGCAGATCATCTGCTTGAGCGCCAGCGCATTGGCCGGCGGCCCCGCCTTGTTCTCGAGATTGGCGTCGTAGAGCGGCAGCGGATAGTCCTCGAGCGAGATGCGCGTCACCTCGACGTCGAGCAGCGTCAGCTCCTTCACCATCAAGGCGGCGAGCTTGACGTTGTGGGAGCCCGCGCGCAGCGAGCCCGGAATGACGAGGATTTTCGGCGACGGCATGGCAGCCCCTGCGGATGACGCAGGGGTTTCCATAGCACAGGCGGATTAATGGCCGCGATAGACCCAGACGCGCGCCGGCGGCAGGTTGAGCCAGATCACGTCCGAGCCCTCGGCCGAGACGGCATCGAAGGCGCGCGGGATCGGCGGCACCACGGCATAGGTGAACTGGATGAAGGGCGCGCTCTTCGCCAGGAAGTGCATCGCATCGGCGAACAGCCGCAGCCGCGTGCGCATCGGCTTGGTCATCAGCGGCAGGCCCGACACCATCGCCGCGGCCGGATCACGCACCAGCGGGCCGAGCAGCGATCGCAGCCGATAGGCGTCGCCCTGCACGATGGTCGCTTCCGGGTAGCGCGTGCGCAGCAGCGCGCAGAAGGTCGGGTTGAACTCGACGAGCACCAGCCGCGCCGGATCGACACCGCGCGTCACCAGCGCCTCGGTGACCGGGCCGGTGCCGGGGCCGAGCTCGATTACCGGGCCCGTGGAATTCGGATCGACGTAGTTCGCCATGGTGCGCGCCAGCGCGCGACCGGACGGCATCACCGCGCCGGTTGCCAAGGGTTTTTCGAACCACGAGCGGATGAAGCGCATTTCGTCGTCGAGACGAAGGGACTTCTTCTCGACGCGAGCGACGGACGGGAAAGACATTGCGACCTTACCGAAATGTCACGGGTCTGAACCGATTGTTGCAGCAACGTGACGCAGTCAAGCGGTATAGCGGGGCGGTTTTAGGGTCAAGATCGTCAGTGCGCAGAGCTGCCACCACCGCCGAGACCATCAATAAACTCTTTGACTTTACTGAAGAATCCGGCGGATTCGGGCTGGGTATCGCGAGAGGACAGTTTTTCGAATTCGGCCAGCAGCTCGCGCTGCCGCTTGGTCAGGTTTTGCGGCGTTTCCACCGTCACCTGCACATACATGTCGCCCATCCGCTTGGCCCGCAGCACCGGCATGCCCTTGCCCGCGAGGCGGAACCGCTTGCCGGACTGCGTGCCCGCCGGGATCTTGACGCGCGATTTCGAGCCGTCGACGGTCGGCACCTCGAACTCGCCGCCGAGCGCCGCCGTCACCATCGAGATCGGCACGCGGCAATAGAGGTCGGCGCCATCGCGCTGGAAGAAGGCGTGGCTCGCGATGGCGAGGAAAATATAAAGGTCGCCGGGCGGGCCGCCGCGCAGACCGGCCTCGCCCTCGCCGGCAAGACGAATGCGGGTGCCGTCCTCGACGCCGGGCGGAATGTTGACGGACAGCGTGCGCTCGCGCGTGACGCGGCCGGAGCCGGAACATGACGTGCACGGATTGTCGATGGTCTGGCCGCGGCCCTGGCAGGCCGGGCAGGTGCGCTCCAGCGTGAAGAAGCCCTGCTGGTGACGGACGCGGCCGGCGCCGCCGCAATGCGCGCAGGTGGTCGGCTGGGTGCCGGGCTTGGCGCCGGAGCCGGAACAGGCTTCGCAGGTGACGGGTGTCGGAATGCGCAGCTGCGCCGTCTTGCCCTGAAAAGCGTCCTCCAGCGAGATCTCCATGTTGTACTGGAGATCGGACCCGCGCTCGCGGCCCGAACCGCCGCCGCGGTGGCCGCCGCCCATGCCGAAGATGCCTTCGAAGATGTCGGCAAAGGTATCGCCGAAATTCGATCCGAAGCCGTGGCCGGGGCCGCCGCCCATGCCCTGCTCGAAGGCGGCATGGCCGAAGCGGTCATAGGCCGCGCGCTTGTTGCCGTCCTTGAGGACGTCGTAGGCCTCGTTCAATTCCTTGAAGCGGTGCTCGCACTCCTTGTCGCCCGGATTGCGGTCCGGGTGATGCCGCATGGCGAGCTTGCGGTACGCCGTCTTCAGCTCGACTTCGGTGCAGGTGCGCGTGACACCGAGCACTTCGTAGTAATCGCGCTTGGACATGCCGCGCTCTCGTCACCGATAAGAACACGAGAGCGCCACGAACGCAGCGCGTCCCCTCCCCCGCGCGCGGGGGAGGGTCAGGGAGGGGGCTGAATGTCGTATCATGAGAAGCTGCAAGACCCCCTCCCGACCGCTTCGCGGTCGACCTCCCCCGCACGCGGGGAGGTGAGTTGTTCGTTCGTTACGCCGACTTCTTGTCGTTCTTGTCGTCGTCGACCTCGGTGAATTCCGCGTCGACCACGTCTTCCTTCTTGCCGTCGGCGCCGGTGGCGCTTTCGCTGTCGTCCGCCGGCTGGCCTTCGGCCTGCTGGGCCTTGTACATCGCCTCGCCGAGCTTCATCGAAGCCTGCGCCAGCGTGTTGGTCTTGGCCTGGATCTCCGCGGCGTCGCCGCTCTTGAGAGACTCCTTCAGGTCCGCAAGCGCGTTCTCGATCGCGTTGCGATCGGCCTCGCCGACCTTGGCGCCGTGTTCGGACAGCGCCTTCTCGGTCGAGTGCACCAGGGCCTCGGCGTGGTTCTTCGCCTCGACCTCGGCCTTGCGCTTCTTGTCCTCTTCAGCGTGCGCCTCGGCGTCCTTCACCATCTTCTCGATGTCGGTTTCCGAGAGGCCGCCCGAGGCCTGGATGCGGATCTGCTGTTCCTTGTTGGTCGCCTTGTCCTTGGCGTTGACGTTGACGATGCCGTTGGCGTCGATGTCGAAGGTGACCTCGATCTGCGGCACGCCACGCGGCGCCGGCGGAATGCCGACCAGGTCGAACTGGCCGAGCATCTTGTTGTCGGCCGCCATCTCGCGCTCGCCCTGGAACACGCGGATGGTCACCGCGTTCTGGTTGTCCTCGGCGGTCGAGAACACCTGGCTCTTCTTGGTCGGGATCGTGGTGTTGCGGTCGATGATGCGGGTGAACACGCCGCCCAGCGTCTCGATGCCGAGCGAGAGCGGGGTCACGTCGAGCAGCAGCACGTCCTTGACGTCGCCCTGCAGCACGCCGGCCTGAATGGCCGCGCCGATGGCGACGACTTCGTCAGGATTGACGCCCTTGTGCGGCTCCTTGCCGAACAGCTGCTTCACGACCTCCTGCACCTTGGGCATGCGGCTCATGCCGCCGACCAGCACGACTTCGTTGATCTCGGCCGCCGAAATGCCGGCGTCCTTCATCGCCTGCTTGCAGGGCGCGATGGTCTTCTGGATGAGATCGTCGACCAGCGCCTCGAACTTGGCGCGGGTCAGCTTCATGGTCAGATGCTTGGGGCCCGACGCATCGGCGGTGATGAACGGCAGGTTGATCTCGGTCTGCGTCGTCGAGGACAGCTCGATCTTCGCCTTCTCGGCGGCTTCCTTGAGCCGCTGCAGCGCGAGCTTGTCCTTGCGCAGGTCAATGCCCTGCTCCTTCTGGAACTCGTCGGCGAGATAGCCGACCAGGCGCATGTCGAAGTCCTCGCCGCCGAGGAACGTGTCGCCGTTCGTCGACTTCACCTCGAAGACGCCGTCGCCGATTTCCAGGATCGAAATATCGAACGTGCCGCCGCCGAGGTCGTAGACCGCGATGGTGCCGTTCTGCTTCTTGTCGAGGCCGTAGGCGAGCGCGGCCGCCGTCGGCTCGTTGATGATGCGCAGCACTTCGAGGCCGGCGATCTTGCCGGCGTCCTTGGTGGCCTGGCGTTGGGCGTCGTTGAAGTAAGCCGGGACGGTGATGACCGCCTGCTCGACCTTCTGCCCCAGATTGGCCTCCGCCGTCTCCTTCATCTTCTGCAGGATGAAGGCGGAAATCTGCGAGGGCGAATAGGTCTTGCCCCGGGCTTCGACCCAGGCGTCGCCATTGCCGGCTTTCGCGATCTTGTAGGGGACGAGCTTCTTGTCCTTCTCGACCATCGGATCTTCGTAGCGGCGGCCGATCAGGCGCTTCACCGCGAAGATGGTGTTTTCCGGATTGGTGACGGCCTGGCGCTTGGCCGGCTGGCCGACCAGCCGCTCGCCGTCGTCCGTGAAGGCGACGATCGAAGGCGTCGTGCGTGCGCCTTCGGCGTTCTCGATGACTTTGGGCGTCTTGCCGTCCATGACGGCGACGCAGGAATTGGTGGTGCCGAGGTCGATCCCGATGACCTTGCCCATGACGTGATACCTCTCAATTTGCGGCAGGCCGGCCGGACCGAATGAGCATCCGGATAGAGCACCGCGGGCTTCCCGCAGGCCCCCTTCACCGACCCCCTGGGGGACGCGATTTGCCGCGTGTTTGCGGCCTCGAAGCTCATATAGGAGGGCCGCCCTGCCCTGCAAGACAGACGGTCACATTTCCGTGTCCCGATGAGCGGCCGACCCAGCGAAAACCGTTAACGGCCCCTTCAGCCGCCCTGTTCAAACGTCTCGTCCAAACGGCTTGGCCCGACGATTTGGCCCGACGACTTGGCGCGGCGGCGGATCGGCGCTTCGATGGCACGGGGTGGGGAGCGCAAAAGGAGCGAGACGGCGATGATCGACCGGCAAAGGCGGCTTCTCACCCTCGGACTGATCGCGGCCGGCGTGGCGGCGGGCCGTCCGGCCCCGGCCTTCGCGGCGATGGTGCGGCCGGACGGCAAAAGCGTCCTCCTCGTCGTCGACGTCCAGAACTGCTTCCTGCCGGGCGGCAGCCTGGCGGTGAAGGACGGCGACCGGATCATCCCGGTCATCAACCGGATCGCCCGCGGCTTTGCCAATGTCGTCCTGACCCAGGACTGGCACACGCCGCATCACGCCTCGTTCGCCTCGAGCCATCCCGGCAAGGCGCCGTTCGAGACGACCAGGCTGTCCTACGGCACCCAGGTGCTGTGGCCGGACCATTGCGTGCAGGGCACGCCGGACGCCGATTTATCGAAGGAATTGAAGCTGCCGCAGGCGCAGCTCGTGATCCGCAAGGGCTATCACAACGACGTCGACAGCTATTCGGCCTTTCTCGAGGCCGACCGCAAGACCCCGACCGGGCTCTACAGCTACCTGAAGGAGCGCAACCTCGACACGGTCTTCATCGCCGGCCTCGCCACCGATTTCTGCGTCGCCTGGTCGGCGATCGACGCCCGGGAGGCCGGCCTGACCGTCTACGTGATCGAGGACGCCTGCCGCGGCATCGACGTCAAGGGCTCGCTCGCCAAGGCGTGGGAGGACATGCGCAAGGCCGGCGTCAACCGCATCCAGTCGCGCGATCTGGCGATTTAGCAAGCGCTAAAAACTCATCGTCATTCCGGGGCGCGAGCGACAGCGAGCGAACCCGGAATCCAGCAGCGCGCACCGGGCCTGCGTCTGGATTCCGGGTCCGGCCTTTCAGGCCGTCCCGGAATGACTTGAGTTCTCGGATTGGATCAAGCCGGATTGTCGTTGGCGGAGGCAGCCTTCGGCGCCGCCTTGTAGACCGCGACCAGCGCCGGGCGCAGCACGCGCTCGCCGATCTTGTAGCCGTCCTGGATGACCTGCGCGACGGTGCCCGGCGCGGCGCTGCCGTCCGGCACCTCGTACATCGCCTGATGGAAATTCGGATCGAACTTCTCGTTGAGCGGCGAGAACCGTTTCACGCCGTTCTTCTCCAGCACCTTGAGCAATTCGCGCTCGGTCAGCTCGACGCCTTCGATCAGCGCCTTGACGGACTCGTTGCCGCGCAGCTCGTCTTCCAGCGCCTGCATGGCGCGCTGCATGTTGTCGGCGACGCCGAGCACGTCGCGGGCGAAGCCGGAGATGCCGTAAAGGCGCGCGTCGGCGACCTCGCGCTCGGTGCGCCGGCGCAGGTTCTCCATCTCGGCCAGCGTGCGCAGCAGCTTGTCCTTCATCTCGGCGGCTTCGCGCTGGGCTTCCGCCAGCGGGTCGGCAGCCGTCTCGGCGCCGGGCGCAGGGGCCTGATCGGCGGGCTCGGGCGCTGCTTGATCCCTGTGATCGTGCGGGCGCGCTGTCGGGTCCGTCATCGTCCTCGTTTCCGTTGGGTCATGGATCTGTCGTTTACGACCGCCATATCAGGTCTGCAGCGGTAAAAATCAAGCGATCAGCCGGACAGCAGCCGGCTCACCACCCGGGCGGTGTAATCGACCATCGGGATCACCCGCGCGTAATTGAGCCGGGTCGGGCCGATCACGCCGATGACGCCGACGATGCGGCCGGCGCCGTCGCGATAGGGCGCGACGATGGTCGAGGAGCCGGACAGCGAGAACAGCTTGTTCTCCGAACCGATGAAGATGCGCGCGCCGTCGGCCTGCTCGGCACGGCCGAGCAGATCGATGACGCCGCGCTTGGTCTCCAGCGCGTCGAACAGCGAGCGCACCCGCTCCAGATCCTCGACCGCGTGCAAGTCCTCGAGCAGATGGGCGTGGCCGCGCACGATCAGCTGGCGCTCCTCGTCGCCGCCGCCCGACCAGCTCGCGAAGCCGGCGGCGACGATCTTCTGCGTCAGCGCGTCGAGCTCGGCGCGGCCCTCTTCGACGGCCCGCTCCAACTCGATCCGCAATTCGGCAAGCGTGCGACCGCGGATGCGGGCGTTGAGGAAGTTCGCCGCTTCGGTCAGCGACGAGGTCGGCAGCCCGACCGGCACGTTGAGCACGCGGTTTTCGACCGTGCCGTCCTCGGCGACCAGCACCGCGAGCGAGCGCTCGGGCTCGAGCCGGACGAACTCGACATGCTTCAGTCGCGGATTGGTCTTGCTGGTGAGCACGATGCCGGCCGAGCGCGTGAGCCCGGAAAGAAGCTGCGAGGCTTCAGTCAACACTGTCTCGAACGGCTTTGCCGCGCCGGCGGTCGCGATCTGCGCCTCGATCGAGCGGCGGTCCTGTTCGGTGACGTCGCCGATCTCCATCAGCGCGTCGACGAAGAAACGCAGGCCGAGTTCGGTCGGCAGCCGGCCGGCGGAGGTATGCGGCGCCCAGATCAGGCCGAGCTGCTCGAGGTCCGACATCACGTTGCGGACCGAGGCCGGCGACAGGGAGAGCGCCAGCTTGCGCGACAGGTTGCGCGAGCCGACCGGCTCGCCAGTGGTCAGATAGGATTCCACGATCTGCCGGAAAATCTCGCGCGAGCGCTCGTTGAGCGCCGCGAGGCTGACCTGCGTCGATCCGATCGGAATGTCGTGGGACGCCACCGATAACTCCTGTATGTCCTCGACATTTGACCATTCTGGCGGCCTTGTTCAAGCCGGGCAGATGGCTATGGTGAGGCCGAATCCACGTTCACCCGACGCATTTTCCAGGAGAAACCCGATCGTGATACGTCCCAGCCGCCGCCAGCCCGACGACCTTCGCGCGGTGTCGCTGGAGCGCGGCGTGGTCAAATATGCCGAAGGCTCCTGTTTCGTGAAATTCGGCGACACCCATGTGCTGGTCACCGCGAGCCTCGAGGAACGGCTGCCGCCCTGGCTCAAGGGCCAGGGTCGCGGCTGGGTCACCGCCGAATACGGCATGCTGCCGCGCGCCACCGCCGAGCGCACCCGCCGCGAGGCCTCCGCCGGCAAGCAGGGCGGCCGCACCGTCGAAATTCAACGGCTGATCGGGCGCTCGCTGCGTTCGGTGATCGACCTCCCCGCGCTCGGCGAGCGGCAGATCACGGTCGACTGCGACGTGATCCAGGCCGACGGCGGCACCCGCACCGCGTCGATCACCGGCGCCTGGGTCGCGCTGGCCGACTGCCTCAACTGGATGAAGTCGCGCGACATGATCAAGCAACCGGTGCTGCGCGACCACATCGCGGCGGTTTCCTGCGGCGTCTACCGCAACGTCGCGGTGCTCGATCTCGACTATGCGGAAGATTCCGAAGCCGAGACCGACGCCAATTTCGTCATGACCGGCAATGGCAACATTGTGGAAATTCAGGCGACCGCCGAGAAGACGCCGTTCAGCGAGGATGAGTTCAACGCGCTGCTCGGCCTCGCGCGCAAAGGTATCGGGCGGCTCATCGACCTGCAGAAGCTGGCGGTGACGTGAGCGAGCAAGCGACCTCGCGCGGTGAAACGGCGGCGCATCGGCGACTGACCGGCCGCGTCGTCATCGCCACGCATAACGCCGGCAAGCTCGTGGAGATGCGCGACCTGCTCGCACCCTACGGCGTGTCGGTCGCCTCGGCCGGCGAATTGAAGCTGGCGGAACCGGAGGAAACCGGTACCACCTTCCGCGCCAATGCGCGGATCAAGGCGGAAGCCGCCGCGCAGGCGACCGGCCTGCCCGCTTTCGCCGACGACTCAGGTATTGTCGTCGATGCGCTCGGCGGCGCGCCCGGCATCTATTCGGCCCGCTGGGGCGGACCCAACAAGGATTTCCAGTTCGCGATGCGCACCATCGAGGACAAGCTTCAGGCGCTGAAGACCGACGACCGCCGCGCGCATTTCGTCTCGGCGCTGTGCATCGCCTGGCCCGACGGGCATCTGGAGGAGTTCGAGGCGCAGGTCGACGGCGTGCTGGTGTGGCCGCCGCGCGGCACACAGGGTTTCGGCTACGACCCGATGTTCCTCCCCGACGGCCATGATCGCACCTTCGGCGAGATGGACGCCGACGAGAAGCACGGGCTTCCCCCGCGCGGCAAAGGCCTGTCGCACCGCGCGCGGGCCTTCGTGAAACTGGCGGAGGCCTGTCTTGAGCGCCACTAACGCGACCGCCACTGACACGACCGACATGGCCGACAATTTCGGCGTCTATCTTCACTGGCCGTTCTGCCTGTCGAAGTGCCCCTATTGCGACTTCAACAGCCATGTCCGCCACCAGCCGCCGGACGAGGAACGCTTCCTCGAAGCCTTCGCGGCCGAGATCGCGACCACCGCGGCGCGCACGCCCGGCCGCCGCGTCTCGACCATCTTCTTCGGCGGCGGCACGCCGTCGCTGATGAAGCCGGCGACAGTCGGCGGCATTCTCGACGCCATCGCGCGGCACTGGTCGATCGACCCGCGCGTCGAGGTGACGCTCGAGGCCAATCCGTCGAGCGTCGAGGCGCAACGGTTTCGCGGCTACCGCGCCGCCGGCGTCAACCGCGTCTCGCTCGGCGTGCAGGCGCTCGACAACGCCGCGTTGCGCGAGCTCGGCCGGCTGCACACCGCCGAAGACGCGCTCGCCGCCGTCGAGACCGCGCGGGGTATCTTCCAGCGCTACTCGTTCGACCTGATCTATGCGCGGCCGCGGCAGACGCCGGACGCCTGGGCGGCCGAACTCAAACGCGCCATCGCGGAAGCCGCCGAGCACCTTTCGCTCTATCAGCTCACCATCGAGCCCGACACGCCGTTCGCCGCGCTTCACAAGGCCGGCAAGCTGATCACGCCCGACGAGGACACCGGCCGCGCGCTCTACGACGTGACGCAGCAGATCTGCGCGGCGGCCGGACTGCCGGCCTACGAGATTTCCAATCACGCGCGGCCCGGCCGCGAGTGCCGGCACAATCTCGTCTACTGGCGCGGCCACGACTATGCCGGCATCGGCCCCGGC
>Ga0180218_1000997_pt1 | contig 19351 bp, 17 predicted proteins | sample eDN3rd37CKraftBY_FD_151334 | JGI IMG/M metagenome (GOLD analysis project Ga0180218, IMG submission 151334) | Enriched backyard soil microbial communities from Emeryville, California, USA - eDNA 3rd pass 37_C Kraft BY (version 2) (version 2) | ecosystem: Environmental > Terrestrial > Soil >...
CTCAGCCACGAGGAATCCCGTCAGGCCTTCGACATCATCATGTCGGGTGACGCGACGCCGAGCCAGATGGGCGCCTTCCTGATGGCGCTCCGCGTGCGCGGCGAAACGGTGGACGAGATCACCGGCGCCGTCGAGACGATGCGCTCGAAGATGCTGCGCGTCACGGCCCCCGACAATGCCGTCGACATCGTTGGAACAGGCGGCGACGCTTCCGGCTCCTACAATGTGTCCACCTGCGCAGCCTTCATCGTCGCCGGCTGCGGCGTACCAGTGGCAAAGCACGGCAACCGCGCCCTTTCCTCCAAGTCAGGCGCGGCGGATTCGCTTGCCGCCCTTGGCGTCAATATCGAGCTTGACCCCAACGAGATTGCAGCCTGTGTGGCAGAAGCCAGCATCGGTTTCATGTTCGCCCCCATGCATCACTCGGCCATGCGTCATGTGGGCCCGACCCGTATCGAGCTTGGCACTCGCACAATCTTCAACCTGCTTGGCCCTCTCGCAAACCCCGCGGGCGCCAAGCGCCAGCTGCTCGGCGTCTTCGCCCCGCAGTGGGTCGAGCCGCTTGCCCACGTGCTGAAGAACCTCGGCGCGGAAAAGGCCTGGGTCGTCCACGGCGACGGTCTCGACGAGATGACCATCACGGGGTCGACGCTGGTTGCCAGCCTCGACAAGGGCGAAGTGACGACCTTCGAACTGACGCCAGAAGCAGTGGGCCTTGCCCGCGCCGACATGGCCTCCCTCAAGGGCGGCGACGGCGTCGAAAACGCCAAGGCGCTTCGGGCCGTTCTCGAAGGCGCCCAGAACCCATATCGCGACATCAGCGTCCTTAACGCTGCCGGCGCACTGGTGGTCGCGGACAAGGCTGCGACCATTGAGGAAGGCATCGCACTTGCGGCAAAGTCGCTGTCGTCGGGAGCAGCACTCGCCACGCTCGACAAGCTGGTCGAAGTGTCGAACCGTAAGGCCTGAGATCGCGGTACCATTGGAATTGTAGGAGCATTTTTCATGGCGGATATTCTGCGCAAGATCGAAGCTTACAAGCGCGAGGAGATCGCTGCCGCCAAATCTGCCCTGCCCGAATCCGAACTGAAGGCGCGCATCCGCGACGCTTCACCCGTTCGCGGCTTCATGAAAGCGCTGCGCGCCAAGGAAGCCGACGGCAAGTTCGGCCTGATCGCTGAGATCAAGAAGGCAAGTCCCTCCAAGGGCCTCATCCGCGAGGATTTCAATCCGCCGGCGCTCGCAAAAGAGTATGAAGCAGGCGGCGCGGCCTGCCTTTCCGTGCTGACCGACGGGCCGTCCTTCCAAGGTGCTCCAGAGTTTCTCGTAGAGGCACGTGCAGCCTGCGCGCTCCCTGCAATCCGCAAGGATTTCATGCTCAATCCGTATCAGGTACTGGAGGCTCGTCATCTGGGTGCCGATGCCATCCTCATCATCATGGCGAGCGTCGATGATGAAACCGCCAGGGTGCTGGAAGATGCTGCCCTCGAACTCGGCATGGATGCACTCATCGAAGTGCACGACGAAGAGGAGCTTGAGCGGGCGCTGAAACTCTCCTCGCCCATGATCGGCATCAACAACCGCAATCTGCGCACCTTCGAGACGACGCTTGCCACGTCTGAGCGGCTCGCAGAATTGGTGCCTTCAGACCGCATGATCGTTGGCGAAAGCGGCATCTTCACCCATGAAGACTGCAAGCGGCTGGAGAAGGTTGGCATCCGCAGCTTCCTCGTCGGCGAAAGCCTGATGCGTCAGCAGAACGTGGCGGAGGCGACGCGCAGTCTGCTCGGCCTCTTCTCGGCTGCCTGAGGACGGCACGCCATGGCTGACGATCATTCGCGTCTCACCCATATCGATGCTGACGGCAAGGCCGACATGGTCGACGTCGGCGCCAAGGCAGACACAGAACGCACGGCCATTGCTGAAGGCAGCGTCCGCATGGCGCCGGAGACGCTGGCGGCCATCATTGCCGGCAATGCGAAGAAGGGAGACGTGATTGGCGTCGCCCGCGTCGCCGGCATCATGGCCGCCAAGAAGACGAGCGATCTCATTCCGCTCTGTCATCCGCTGGCGCTCACCAAGGTTTCCGTCGATATCGAGCCGGACGAGACGCTTCCCGGCCTGCGCGTGCGCGCGCTTGCACGGCTCGTCGGCAAGACCGGCGTCGAGATGGAGGCGCTGACGGCCGTTTCCGTCGCCTGCCTCACCATCTACGATATGGCCAAGGCGCTCGATAAGGGCATGGTCATCGGCGATATCTGCCTGGTTGAAAAAGTGGGCGGCAAGTCCGGTCACTGGAGTCGCGAAGGACAGACATAATGTCGTTGCTTGCAGTCGATGAGGCGCTTGAGCGTATCCTGGAAGGCGTACAGCCTTTGCCCGCCGAGACGGTTCCCCTCCGGCAAGCCGCTGACCGGGTTCTCGCCTCGCCTCTCGCTGCACTGCGGACGCATCCGCCCTTCCATGCCTCTGCCATGGACGGTTACGCGGTCCGCGCGGCGGATATCGCGGAAGCGCCCGCCACGCTCCGTGTGATCGGCATTTCTGCCGCAGGCGGCAGTTTTGAGGGCGAAGTCCTCCCACAAACGGCCGTTCGCATTTTCACTGGCGCACCGCTTCCCAAGGGCGCCGACACGATCCTGATCCAGGAAAACGCCCGCGTCCGCGAAGGCGATAGCATCGAAGCCTTGCAGGCGGTAGACGCAGGGCGTCACATCCGCCGAGCGGGACTGGATTTCGCTGAAGGCGACATCGTCCTTGAACAGGGCCGCGTCCTCGATCCCGCCGCGCTTTCGCTTGCGGCATCCGCCGGCCACGCGACGCTCCCCGTGGTGCACAGCCCGCTCATCGCCATCATCTCGACCGGTGACGAACTGGTCCCGCCCGGTGTAGCACCCGGCCCCAACCAGATCGTCGCCTCCAACAACTTCGGCATCGCAGCACTTGCTCAGCGGGATGGCGCACGAATCCTGGACCTCGGCATCGTGCCGGACGACCGCGAAGCCTTCGCGGCCGCAGTCCGCCGTGCGCGCGAGGCAGGCGCGGATATTCTCGTGACGCTTGGCGGCGCTTCGGTTGGCGACCGCGACATCACGCGCGACGTTCTTGCCGCCGAAGGCATGACGCTTTCGTTCTGGAAGATAGCGATGCGGCCCGGCAAACCGCTGATTTTCGGGCGGTTCAGCGGCACCTCCGTACTCGGCCTCCCCGGCAATCCTGTCTCCAGCATGGTCTGCGCTCACGTGTTCCTGAGCCCGCTCGTGCGGCGTCTCGCCGGCCGAATCCATGCGCCAGACCTCCGCCCGGCGGAACTCGGTGCCGCCATGCCGGCAAACGACTCCCGTCGCGACTATGTCCGCGCCAGCGTGGCGCTAGGCCCTCGCGGCCTGGTTGCAACGCCGTTTCCGCTGCAGGATTCGTCCATGCTCAGCGTGCTGGCCGCAGCAAACGCGCTCATTATTCGCGCACCGAACGCCCCTGCGGCCGAAATTGGCGACCGCTGCCAGGTTTTGATGCTGCGTTAACCCCTTCTCAACCTTCCCGCCGCAACTTTACGGTTGCAGAACACACACTGAACGTCTACGTTCTGTTCTGCATTTGTTTTTACTTTGATTCAGGGGCTTGGTGCCGATGCTGACCCGTAAACAGCATGAACTGTTGCTGTTCATACATGCCTGCCTCAAGGAGACGGGTATCCCCCCTTCGTTCGATGAAATGAAGGAGGCGCTCGACCTCGCTTCGAAATCCGGCATCCATCGCCTGATCAGCGCGCTCGAGGAACGGGGCTTCATCCGCCGCCTGCCCAACCGCGCCCGCGCTCTGGAAGTTATCCGGCTTCCCGACTCGATCGCGCCGGGCCTCCCCCGCGCAAAAGGGTTCTCGCCGTCAGTCATTCAAGGCGGCCAGAGCATGCCGGAGCCGGCGCCCGCCCCTGCCGCCTCGTCGCTGAGCAGCGCGAACGACTCCAGCGCTATCTCCATTCCCGTCATGGGCCGGATTGCCGCCGGTGTTCCAATCGACGCAATCCAGCACGCCACGCACAGCATCAGCGTTCCGCCAGACATGATTTCCGGAGGCGAGCATTACGCGCTTGAGGTCAAGGGTGACTCGATGATCGAGGCCGGCATCTTCGATGGCGACACGGTGATCATCCGCCAGATGCAGACGGCGAACCCTGGCGAAATCGTGGTGGCACTGGTGGACGATCAGGAGGCGACGCTGAAGCGCTTCCGCCGCAAGGGTGCCTCGATCGCACTTGAAGCCGCTAACCCCGCCTATGAAACCCGCATCTTCCCGCCTCATCGCGTGAAGGTTCAGGGCAAGCTGGTGGGTCTCATCCGCCGGTATTGAGGGGCCTGGGCGGCAGATTGCCTGCCCAAACTTCACAGAATGATGGCCGGCACAGTTGATCGGCCATTTCCATGGTACAGCTTAGGTTCTGTTGCTCTTCCTTGGCATTTTCGTCAATTTCTGCTGGAAGAACGCAGAATTCCGCCCCCTCCAGATTGACGCAACGACGCAGGCAGGGGAAAAGAAAACCGGCGCGGACGTGGCGAAATTGGTAGACGCAAGGGACTTAAAATCCCTCGGGCTTTGCCCGTGCGGGTTCGACCCCCGCCGTCCGCACCATTCATTTTCTTGTAGTTCCAGAGCAATTTGAGGAGGTATGGGAACCGTTTTTCCGTCCGGAATTGCTCTATAACAAAGACTTAGTTCTTCCAGGTTGCTGTAATTCCTGAAACTGTCGAGTGTATTCTGTAGGCTGTTCTGCATACTTTCCAAGAAGCCACCAAAATGAACTACCCTACCACAAGCACTGGTTGAAAATACAGTTGCATCGGCTAAGCTTGCCGAGGGAGTCGGGGGCGGGTGGAATGGCGTCCATTGAGGAAACACGTCAAGCTTTGCAGGTCGAGCGTGACAGAGCCATGGAGCTTGCAGAGCGATCGCTTTCTGCAATTGACAGCGTTACGTCTTTGGCAAACTTTTGGCTCACAGGACTATCCATTGTCATCGCGTTGATTGCATTAGTAGGCTTTGGTGTCGTCTATCTGGGTGCCACGCGAGCGGCTAAGAAAGTTGCCGACAACAGACTGGCGTCTTATATCAACAGCAATGAAGCTGTGTCCGTTATCCGGCAGGGAATATCCGAAGAGGTGAAATTCCAGATCGAAGCCAAGTCTTTCGTCATCGTCCAGCCACCGTCGCCTCATAATGGTGATGGATCGTTCAAGAAGGACACGAAGGGAGGACAAGCATGAGCACTTTACCTGCCGGGTTTCGAGTTCAGATGCAGGACCTCCTTGCTTCTTATCCTGTAGATGTTGAAGGCGTCGCTGACCGTCTCGGGCTCTCCATCTATGAACGTGATCTCGCTCCAGGCGTCTCGGGCGCACTGGTGAGGGATGAAACCTATGGGACTGATTCCGGGTTTGTGATCTTCGTTGATGATAGCGAAGCGTATGTCAGACAACGGTTTACCGCCGCCCATGAGATCGGTCATTTTGTCCTTCACCGTGACCACATCGGCAACGGGATAGAGGACAACTTCCTCCTCCGTTCTGATCGTATGTCGAATGTCATGGAAAAAGAGGCCAATCAATTTGCTGCCGATCTTCTGATGCCTTTCGAACTGATCGATCGGCTGATTAAGAGCGGAGTACGCGATCTCACCTCGCTCGCGCGAAATCTCAAGGTGTCTGAAATCGCAATGGGGATTAGGTTAGGCCACCCCACCTGATCCGCGCATCAACGTACGAGTCTATTCAGCCCTAACAGCGGCAGCCACGTGTGCAACCTTTACACTTCGACGACCAATGCTGAGGCGATGCGCCAGTTCTCGCGCTATCTGAGCGAGCTGGTCGATCGCTTTCAGTCGAACGAAGAGACCTTCGACGTCTATCCGAACCGTTTCGGGCCGATCGTGAGGATCACTGAGAACGGTCAGGAGCTGGTGCGCGCCCGATGGGGCATGCCCTCGCCGCCGTCGGTGCTCGAAGGCAAGGCTTATGACTATGGCGTAACGAACATCCGCAACACCTCTTCTCCGCATTGGCGTGGATGGCTCTCTCCCGAGCACAGGTGTCTGGTTCCGCTCGTCAAGTTCGCCGAGCCGGAACCAGCCAGCAAGCGTCCGGGGGAGCGCGTGCCGGACGCGTGGTTTGCTCGCCCTGATGGCGGGCTTTTCTTCTTCGCCGGGCTCTGGACGCAGTGGACGGGAAAACGGATGGCGCGGGAAGATCCAGCCAAGCATGAGCTTTTTGCGTTCCTGACCACTGCACCGAACGCGCTCGTTGGCGCCGTCCACCCGAAGGCAATGCCGGTGATCCTTACCGATCCCGCAGAAGTCGAAACCTGGCTTCGCGCGCCATGGGACGAAGCGCGGGCCCTGCAAAGGCCCCTGCCCGATGTCCTTCTCACAATGCTCCCGCCCGCGCCACCCGAACAACCAAGCCTGTTCTGAATGCGGTCGCGACCGCTGGTAAAAGATGCGGCTTCATGGCGCGACGTAATTCTTGACCCAGGTCCGGCCGCTCCGTATTTACCGCAAGCCGAAAAGATTTCAGGTTGGTGTGGTTATTCCAGCCCCCCTTCTCCAAGGGGATGAAGTCGCTTCACGCGAACCCGCGGCACCTTCCTTTTTCCTGGACGGTGCCTGGCGGTTCATCCCGTCTTTCGCCGTCCATAACTTTGCGGTAGACACGATGAACAAGAAAATTCTTCTGATTGCTCAGATCCTGATGACATTCATGATGGCCCTGCTGATGTCTGGCATCATGAGCCTCATTGCACTCGGCCCCACCAAGCAGTGGCTGTCGGTATGGCCGATCCAGTTCATCATCGCCTGGCCGATCGCCTTCATCCTCACCCAGTTTACCAGCAAGATCGCCTTCACGCTTGCGCCGAAACTCGCGGCGAAGGTCTGATCCACTCCTGTAGTTTATGCAAAGGTCCCTCATCTCCTGTGGGGCCTTTGCAGGCCTCCGACTTCCTTCCGGGCAATGGCGTTGCTGTTGCTTGCGCACTGCAACATGACAATGATACGACGTGCTAATTCTGATCAATCATGAAGAAGCACGCCCATGAAGTCTCTTCTCGCCCTTGCCACACTCAGCCTCAGCATCAGCACCGCGGCTTTCGCCGGTGACGAAACCCGCATCGCGGTGATGACCGCCTTCGCGCCTGAATGGACGGCGATGCAGGGAAAACTGACCGATACGAACGAAGTCGAGATCAACGGCATCAAGTTCCTGGTAGGCGAACTCGAAGGCAAGGACGTCGTGCTCTTCATGTCGGGCGTCAGCATGGTCAATGCGGCCATGTCGACGCAGCTCGCGCTCGACAATTTCAACATCAGCGCCATCGTCTTCTCCGGCATCGCCGGTGGTGTGAACCCGTCCTATCACATCGGCGATGTGGTGGTTCCGGCCCGCTGGGGCCAGTATCTGGAAGCCGTGTTCGCACGCGAAGTTGACGGCAAGTTCGTGCCCCCGAGCTGGGTAAAGCCGGAGTGGGCGAACTATGGCATGATCTTCCCCCGCGCCGTGGACATTGCCCGTCCCGGCGGCCAGATCGAGGAAAAGTTCTGGTTCGAGACCGATCCGGAGCTGCTGAAGTTGGCCGAAAAGGTTGCCGGTGAGCTCAATCTCCTGAACTGCATCGAGGAAAACAAGTGCCTCACCCATGCACCGGAGATCCATGTCGGCGGCAATGGCGTTTCCGGCCAGGCCTTCATGGATAATGCCGAGTTCCGGGACTACACCTTCAACACCTTCGACGCGTCCGTTCTTGACATGGAGTCGGCTGCGGTGGCCCATGTTGCGGACGTGAATGGCGTGCCCTTCATCGCCTTCCGCTCGCTGTCCGACCTTGCCGGCGGCGGTGAAGGCGAAAACGAAATGGGCACCTTCTTCGGCCTGGCATCCAAGAACTCGGCTGCGGTCGTCTCGGCCTTCGTTGCGGCACTGCCGGCGCAAGCTCCGGAAGAAGCTACCTCCAAGTAGTTCGGAATATTGCCGGCCGCATGGATTTCCAGCGCGGCCCGCATGGGTTTTCAGGCTGCTTCTGCTAGAAACGCGAAGGGCCACGATCACGGTCTCTACGGAAGCGCGCAGGAAAGCAGGAGCTGTTGTGTCAAACGAGTCGCCAGTAACCACCCCGGAAATCCTCGCCAAGCATCCGGTCGCCTGGCTGCAGCCCATACCGGAAGGCTACAAGATCCCCATCTGGCGCTGGGTGCTTCTGCCAGCCACCGCCCTTATGTTGAAGCGCAACAAGGGCGTATGGGTCAGCGGAGAATTGAAACTGCTCGCCGACAGCATCCAGTTCACGCAGACGCGCATGATAAAGTCGGCCCGCAACCCGGGCATTGATTGGAAGTTCCCCCTGGCTGACATTCGCAACATCACCACGTCGAAGGGCGTCGCCTCCGAAACATTGGAGTTCGAGCACGACACGGGCACGATCAAGTTCATGACCGTTCGTTCCGAAGAGTTTGTCGCCAAGGTCAGGCAGGCGATATAGTCCTGCCTGAGAGGACCGGGGCCACCTTTGCCCGCGCCGCCGAAACATGTAAGCCTGTGGCGGTGGAATATTCTCGAACTTGAGCAGACAGGTGGCGGATGGCGCGAGATCTCGCAGAACGGTTCATGCGGTCTCTTTCCGGCATTGGCCTCGTGCTTGGCGTGCTCTTTTTCGCAGCAGCGCTGACCCCCACGCTCGTTCCTCGAACTTACGTCATCCAGGGCATCCTTGCCGGCGCTGCATTCGCCTCTGGCTATCTTATCGGCGTCTTCATCCGCTGGATCTGGCTCTATCTGGAACTGCCTGCCGTCAACGAGCACACGCGGCGGCGGCTGAATACGGTCGCGATTACGGCTTCCATCCTGGTTGCGCTCTGGTTTCTCTGGCAGGCGACCGAATGGCAGAATTCCATCCGTCTGCTCATGGACATGGAGCCGCTCGACTCTGGCCATCCGTTCCTGCTGTCGCTCATTGCCATAGTGACCTTCGTCGTGCTTCTGTGCATCGGACGGGGGTTCAAGTTTCTGGCCGTCCGCTCATCCCGCTATGGCGCCCGCTACATCCCTCGCCGGGTCGCCAATGTTCTCGGCGTGGCGATTGCCGTGGTGGTCTTCTGGCTGTTGGCCACGGACGTTTTCTGGCGGTTCGGCTTCAACGCCATCGATGCTTCTTTCCGCGAGTTCGATGCGCTGATTGAGCCCGCAAGCCCGCAGCCGAAAGACGCAAACAAGACAGGAAGTGCCGCCTCGCTCATCGGTTGGAAGAGCATCGGCCGTGCCGGGCGTGAGTTCATTGCATCCGGCCCGTCGGCGGAGACGATCAGCCAGTTTACCGGCAAGCCAGCTCAGGAGCCCATCCGCGTCTATGTTGGTCTGCAGGACCAAAGGCCGGCGATGGAGCGGGCCAAACTGGCGCTGGCCGAGCTGCAGCGGGTCGGCGCCTTCCACCGTTCCGTGCTGGTGGTCGCGGTGCCCACTGGAACGGGCTGGCTTGATCCGGCGGCAACGGATTCGCTTGAGTACCTCCACCATGGCGATGTGGCGACCGTGGCGCTCCAGTACTCCTATCTCAACAGCCCGCTCTCGCTCATCGTGGAGCCTGATCGAGGAGCAGAAGCGGCGAACGCGATCCTGACGGTCATCTACGACCATTGGACAAGGCTGCCCAGGGAGAACCGCCCTCGCCTCTATCTCCATGGCCTGAGCCTGGGAGCCCTGAACTCGGAAGCGTCGCTCGATCTCTTCAAGATCGTTGGCGATCCGATCAACGGGGCGGTGTGGAGCGGGCCACCCTTCGCCAATTCGCTCTGGCGGTCGGTGACGAACGAGCGCAACCAGGGCTCGCCTGCGTGGCTGCCGCAATATCGCGATGGCTCGACCATCCGCTTCATGAACCAGGACGGCTATCCAGAGGGAGCCGAGTTCGCTCCATGGGGGCCGATCCGGCTTCTCTACCTGCAATATGCAAGCGACTCCGTCACCTTCTTCAGCCCGCTCGGCTTCTTCCGCCAACCCGCCTGGATGTACCAGCCCCGCGGGCCGGATGTTTCGCCGGAGCTGCGCTGGTATGCGGTGGTCACCATGCTGCAGCTGCTTGTGGACATGGCCTTTGCCACTACGACGCCGCTTGGCTTCGGGCATCTCTATGCCCCAGAGCACTATGTCGAAGCCTGGCGGGCGGTCACTGAACCCACAGGCTGGAATGAAGATCAAATTGCCCGGCTGAAGAGCTATCTGCGGGAGACTATGGACGCAGCCCTCAACTCCGCGGGCAGCGTTGAAGATGCGTACAGCAACCGGGGCGGATAATTGCCCCATTGTCAGGCGACGCTGGTATTCTGGCGCGTCCAGGATCCGCTATGGGAAGGCATTTGAATGAGTGACATTGTTACTGCGGGCATGGTGGTGATCGGCGACGAAATCCTGTCCGGCCGCACCAAGGACAAGAACGTTGGCCACCTGGCCGACATGCTGACGGCCGTTGGCATTGACCTGAAGCAGGTGCGAATCGTGCCGGACGAGCAGGCCGACATCGTTGAGGCGGTGAAAGCGCTGCGCGCCCGCTTCGACTATGTGTTCACGACCGGTGGCATCGGACCAACCCATGACGACATCACGGCGGATGCGATTGCGGCAGCCTTTGGCGTCCCATGCGACTATCACCCGGATGCCTACCCGCTGCTGGAGGCGCACTACGCGGCGCGCGGCATTGACTTCACCGAGGCCCGAAAGCGGATGGCGCGCACGCCGCAAGGCGCAAGCCTCATCGACAATCCGGTTTCCGTCGCGCCAGGCTTCAACATCGGCAATGTCTATGTGATGGCCGGTATCCCGTCTGTTTTCCAGGCGATGCTGGATAATGTCATTCCGACCCTGCGCACCGGCGCCAAGCTGCTTTCGGGCTCGCTCATTTGCACTTTGGGTGAAGGCACGATCGGCGGTCCGCTCGGCGAGATCCAGAAGGCTTTCCCGGAGACGATCATCGGTTCGTACCCGAGGTTCGAGACTTCCGGTCCCTACACCGAGATCGTGGTGCGTTCGCGCTCGGCCGAGCAGCGGGATGCGGCTCTTGCCGCCGTCAAGGAAATGCTTGACAGTCTTGGCAACGGCGGATGACGCTGCGCACAAGGCGATTGCCCTTGAGCAGAATTGAAGCAACCGGAGGAGGCTGCAGTGGACATTCGGACTCTCTTGGCAATTTTCCATAGCGAAGGCGATGCGCCCCGTCTGCTGGACTTCGCCCTGCCCTTTGCCAGCCGGCACCAGAGCCACCTGATCGGCCTCCATGCTGAAGCCCTCCCCGTCGTTCTGGCGACGCCGATGGAAGGCCCGTTCCTCGCCGTCACCAACGACATGGAACACGAAGCGGCTGAACGCCACGCACGGCTGCGCGACATGGTGGAGGAGCGCGCGCGGGTGGAAGGTGTTTCGCTGGAATGGCGCGGCTTCGACAGCATCTCCGGCGACTCTGCCGTTTCCGGCATCGACAGTGCTCGCAGCGCCGACCTCGTGGTTGTTCTCCAGAATGATCCCAAAGGCATTGCGGCTGCCGACCTGGAGACACTGCTCTTCCACAGCGGGCGGCCGGTGCTGTTCGTGCCCCACGCCTACACGCGCAACGGTGCGACCTTCCAGAAGGTGGTGATTGCCTGGAACGGCAGCAAGGAATCCGCCCGTGCCGCTTTCGACGCATTGCCGCTCCTGAAGGAGGCTGGAAGCGTTGAGATCCTGACCATTGACGCACCGGATGGCGGTGGCAGTGGCGGAAAGGACGGCACAGCGATAGCAACGGCCCTTGCCCGACATGGCCTGGATGTCACCATCATGGCCCGCCAATCGGGCAAGATGGCCGAGGCCGACATCCTCAATGCGGCGATCATGGAGTCTGGCGCCGACCTGCTTGTCATGGGCGCTTTCGGGCGTTCGCGGCTGGCGGAATTCGTCTTCGGCGGAATGACGCGCAGCGTCCTGCAGTCGATGACTGTGCCGACCCTGATGTCGCGCTAGTCACGTTTTTCAGACTACTTCAGCGGTTTGAACCGCATTTTTGGCCGAGTCTATTGCCTGACCCGGCCAAATTCGGCTAATTGCCCCCGCATCTTCCGGCGCTATGAGCCACCCCCTTCTGGAGCATGCAGAATGTCCCTCCCCGATAAAGCCTTCCCCGTCACCTGGGATCAATTTCATCGCGACGCCCGGGCGCTCGCCTGGCGTCTTGCCGGAACCAACAACAACTGGAAGGCCATCGTCTGCATCACGCGTGGCGGTCTGGTGCCTGCCGCCGTGATCGCCCGCGAGCTCGGCGTTCGCCTGATCGAGACGGTCTGCGTTGCCTCCTACCACGACTATAACTCACAGGGTGAGCTGCAGATCCTGAAGGAAATCAACCCCGCACTGCTCGTCGACGAGGGCAAGGACATCCTCATCGTCGACGACCTGACCGACACCGGCAAGACGGCTGCGATCGTGCGCGCCATGGTGCCGAAGGCCCATTTCGCCACCATGTATGCGAAGCCGAAGGGCCGCCCGCTGGTCGATACCTTCGTCACCGAGGTCTCGCAGGACACCTGGATCTACTTCCCCTGGGACATGGGCTTCTCCTACCAGCGTCCGATCGCGGAGAAGGACAAGGAGTAGTCCTCCTTTCGTTTGTGTCAGCTGAGGCCCCATCCGGGGCCTTTTGCTATCTGGCCGGGCGGATTGACCAATTATCTTCGATTATTGCTCTGACAGCGATTGATCCTATCTGCGGCGAAGCTGTTACTATCCTTCTGACCCTCCTGAGTCGAAGAGATGCAACTTCGATGCCCGAACGCCAGATCGTCTACCGCCTGCTCGAGCATTTCCGCCGCTGGATCGGTGGCAATCCGCCGCGTACGCAGGTAGCGGCCCTGCCTTGGCGCAAGACCGAGGATGGCCAGATCGAAGTTCTGCTGATCACCAGCCGCCGCCGCGGCCGCTGGATCCTTCCCAAGGGTTGGGTGGAGGTCGATGAAAGTCCGTCGAGCGCCGCCGAACGGGAAGCCTTCGAAGAAGCCGGCGTGCGAGGACACGCAGGGGCTACTGAATTAGGACGCTATCAGTACCGGAAGAAGCGCTCGAAGAGCACGCCTCATCGCTTTGAAGTTGCTGTCATTCCGCTCGAGGTTGTCGACGAGGCCAAGAAGTGGCCGGAGAGAAAGGTGCGCAAGAAGCGCTGGCTGCCGGCGCCTGAAGCGGCCAGGCTGGTGGAGGAGCGCGAGCTTGCCCGGCTCATTGAGAGCTTTGGTAATCCAAAAGAAAGTGCATCTTGATCCTGCAATTGTGAGGCACTGCACGATTTTCGGTCTTGTGTCGCGGGCCAACACCCCCTAGCGCTAATCCGACTTGAACCGAAGTGCCCACAGCCACGTTGATCTGCGTCAATGTCCTTGGACCATTTCCACGCTCCAACGCTCGCGTCCCAGATGCGTCCGATTATGAAGCTTAGCTAATCCCGATGAACAAGACAGCTCCGGTCATCCGCAAGCAGACCCTCGACAAGGACCTCGACAAGATAGTTCACGTCGAGGAGGCGGCGAGTGTCCTCTCGCGCAACCTCATTGCGCCAGGGCTTGGCCTTCTCTTCCTCGCCTTTGCCGGGATCTGGTCCTCGTTCTATGTCGGTGGCGGCAATGCCGTCATCATTATCGCGGCTGCAGGCATCGGCGCCTACATGGCGCTCAATATCGGCGCCAATGACGTGGCAAACAATGTCGGCCCGGCTGTAGGCGCGAAAGCGCTCACCATGGGTGGCGCGCTGCTCATCGCGGCGATCTTCGAAAGCGCCGGGGCGCTTCTGGCCGGCGGCGAAGTGGTCGACACCGTTTCCAAGGGCATCATCGCGCCGGAAGCGGTAGGCGACGCAACACACTTCGTGCTCGCCATGATGGCGGCGCTGCTTTCTTCCGCCCTCTGGGTGAACCTCGCGACCTGGATCGGCGCCCCGGTCTCAACCACCCATGCGGTGGTGGGCGGCGTCGTGGGTGCGGGCATTGCGGCTGCCGGCTTTGCGGCCGTCAACTGGGCGATGATGGGTAACATCGCGCTGAGCTGGGTTGTTTCGCCGGCAATCGGTGGCGTTGCTGCTGCCGCGGTGCTGCTTTTTATCAAGACGACGATCGTCTACCAGGACGACAAGATCGCCTCGGCCCGTCGCTGGCTACCGCTGCTGATAGCCTTCATGGCGGCTGCGTTCATCACCTATCTCGTCACCAAGGGACTGAAGAACATCATCAGTCTCAGCGGCATGACCCTGCTGGCTGTCGCTGTCGCAAGCTTCTTTATCGTCTGGGCACTTTCCCATGTGCATATCCGCAAGCAGTCGGAAGGCATGGAAAACCGCAATCAGTCGCTGCGCAAGCTGTTCAACCTGCCGCTCGTCATCTCGGCCGCCCTGCTCTCCTTTGCCCACGGCGCCAATGACGTCGCCAATGCGGTTGGCCCCCTGGCGGCCATTGTTTCTACCGCTCAGTCCGACAGCGTAGCCTCTCATGTTGATATTCCGCTCTGGGTGATGCTCATCGGTGCAATCGGCATTTCGCTCGGCCTCCTGCTCTTCGGTCCGAAGCTCATCCAGATGGTTGGAGACCAGATCACCAAGCTCAACCCGATGCGCGCTTTCTGCGTGGCGCTTTCGGCAGCCGTCACCGTCATCATCGCATCCTGGTTCGGGCTTCCGATCAGCTCGACCCACACGGCCGTCGGCGCGATCTTCGGCGTCGGTTTCTTCCGTGAGTGGTACACCGCGAATTCAAAGCGCCGTAAGGCCTACCTTGCGCGCAAGAATGGCGGGCAGTTGAAAGAAGCGGAAAAGGTCGAAAAGCGCGTCACGGCTGAAGAGATCATCCGCCGCAAGCTCGTCCGCCGCGCCCATGTACAAACCATTGTGGCTGCCTGGGTCACCACAGTGCCCGTATCGGCGGCACTTTCGGCGGCCATCTTCTACGTGCTCACCTTTGTCAGCTGAGCCGGCGGGCTTCCAGGGCCCCGGAAGCCAACGTTTTCGGGGGTTCCCAAACATCAACCCCCGAATTGCCGTTTCCACACAATCCACACCGCATAGCCACAAGATGTAGTCTGTTGAACTAAATAATAATCGACAGCTTGCGTTATTGTCCTAGACGCGCTTTTATATCCCCATCGGCGATGCGTCGTTTCTGTCGTTCTGCCGACGTCAAATCTTTTTCAGTTTCGCGAGTCATCATTCGCGGGCCCCCTAGCCCGTACCCGGCGTAATACGTTCGGGTGTTTTGGCACGCGGATACGATGCGGGGCGCTAAATCTAGTGACAAAGGCAGCGTTTAACACTATATTTAGTGCTCGCAGGTACGCTTCCGATTCCATGGATTATGCATCAGTAAGCAATGCTGCTTTGCAGGCGTCTGAAACACCCTACCTTTCCCTGATCGGGAAAGGGTTTTGAACAACCCGTACCGGAGCAGCCGAGCAAACGGCGTTCCTGTGCTGACGGAAACAACGGGGCACGAGGCCCCATCGAGACACTAGAAGGCGGAAGGGACGAAGATGCGCTTCGAACGACGGTTCACGAAAGAAGGCCAGTCACCATATGCGGAGATCCCGTTCCGCAAGGCGACCAGCGAGATCCGCAACCCGGACGGCTCCATCGTGTTCCGCCTGGCTGACATCGACGTACCTGAGCAGTACAGCCAGGTCGCGTCCGACATCCTGGCACAGAAGTACTTCCGCAAGGCAGGCGTCCCGGCCAGGCTGAAGAAGGTCGAGGAAAACAAAGTTCCTTCCTTCCTCTGGCGCTCCGTGGCCGACGAGAAGGCGCTCGCCGCCCTCCCCGAGGATCAGCGTTACGGCTCCGAGACCGACGCCCGCCAGGTCTTCACCCGTCTTGCCGGCACCTGGACCTACTGGGGCTGGAAGGGCGGCTATTTCGCTTCCGAGTCCGACGCCCAGTCCTTCATGGACGAGCTCTGCTACATGCTCGCCACGCAGCGCGTCGCGCCGAACAGCCCGCAGTGGTTCAACACCGGCCTGCACTGGGCCTATGGCATCGATGGTCCCGGCCAGGGCCACTATTACGTTGATCCGTTCACCGGCAAGCTCACCAAGTCCAACTCGGCCTATGAGCATCCGCAGCCGCATGCCTGCTTCATCCAGTCCGTCTCCGACGACCTGGTGAACGAAGGCGGCATCATGGATCTTTGGGTCCGCGAAGCGCGCCTCTTCAAGTACGGCTCGGGCACCGGCTCGAACTTCTCGCAGCTGCGCGGCGAAGGCGAACGGCTTTCCGGCGGCGGCAAGTCTTCCGGCCTCATGTCCTTCCTCAAGATCGGTGACCGCGCAGCTGGCGCCATCAAGTCGGGCGGCACCACCCGCCGCGCCGCCAAGATGGTGATCGTCGACATCGACCATCCGGACGTCGAAGCCTTCATCGACTGGAAGGTGCAGGAAGAGCAGAAGGTTGCCTCCCTCGTCACCGGCTCCAAGATCGTCAAGAAGCACCTCGAAGCGATCATGCGCGCCTGCGTCAACTGCGAGGCCGACAACAACGATTGCTACGACCCGGCCAAGAACCCGGCGCTGAAGCGCGAGATCAAGGCTGCCAAGAAGAACGCGGTGCCGGAGAACTACGTCCAGCGCGTGATCCAGTTCGCACGTCAGGGCTACACCTCGCTCGACTTCCGCACCTATGACACGGACTGGGATTCCGAGGCGTACCTCACCGTTTCCGGCCAGAACTCGAACAATTCTATCTCGCTCAGAGACGATTTCCTGCGTGCGGTCGAGAATGACGGCGACTGGAACCTCATCCGCCGCACCGATGGCAAGCCGGCCAAGACCGTGAAGGCACGCGAGCTGTGGGACAAGATCGGCTATGCCGCCTGGGCATCCGCTGATCCGGGCCTGCACTTCAACACGACCATGAACGACTGGCACACGTCGCCAGCTGCCGGTCCGATCCGCGCCTCCAATCCGTGCTCGGAATACATGTTCCTGGACGACACGGCCTGCAACCTCGCCTCGATCAACCTGCTGGCCTATCGCAATGCGGACGGTCACTTCGACATCGAGGGCTATGAGCATTCCGTGCGCCTGTGGACCGTGGTGCTCGAAATCTCCGTGATGATGGCGCAGTTCCCGTCCAAGGAAATCGCCCGCCTCTCCTACCAGTACCGCACGCTCGGCCTTGGCTACGCCAACATCGGCGGCCTGCTGATGACCTCGGGCATTCCCTATGACTCGAAGGAAGGCCGCGCGATCTGTGGTGCCCTGACCGCGATCATGACCGGTGTCGCCTACGCGACCTCGGCCGAGATGGCCTCGGAACTCGGCGCCTTTGCCGATTACGAGCGTAACTCGCAGCACATGCTGCGCGTCATCCGCAACCACCGCCGGGCCGCCCATGGCGAGACGGAAGGCTACGAGAAGCTGGCCGTCAACCCGGTGCCGCTCCAGGCTGAGGACTGCCCGTCCGAAGACCTGATCGCTCATGCCCGCGCGGCCTGGGACAAGGCGCTCGAGCTCGGCGAGAAGCACGGCTACCGCAACGCGCAGGCCACCGTCATCGCGCCGACCGGCACGATCGGCCTTGTCATGGACTGCGACACGACCGGCATTGAGCCCGACTTCGCGCTGGTGAAGTTCAAGAAGCTCGCCGGCGGCGGCTACTTCAAGATCATCAACCGCGCTGTTCCGGAAGCGCTGCGCACGCTCGGCTACTCCGAAGCTGAGATCGCGGAGATGGAGGCCTACGCTGTCGGCCACGGCAACCTGAACCAGGCGCCTGGCATCAACCCGACGACGCTCAAGGCCAAGGGTTTTACCGACGAGAAGATCGCAACGCTGAACGAATCGCTGAAAAGCGCCTTCGACATCAAGTTCGTCTTCAACAAGTGGTCGCTCGGCGAAGACTTCTGCAAGGAGGTGCTTGGCTTCACCGATGAGCAGTTGAACGACATGTCGTTCGAGATGCTGCCGGCGCTGGGCTTCACCCGCAAGGAGATCGAGGCTGCGAACATCCACGTCTGCGGTGCGATGACGCTTGAAGGCGCGCCGTACCTCAAGGAAGAGCACCTGCCCGTCTTCGATTGCGCCAACCCGTGCGGCAAGATCGGCAAGCGCTACCTCTCGGTCGAGAGCCACATCCGCATGCTGGCGGCTGCCCAGCCGTTCATCTCCGGCGCGATCTCCAAGACGATCAACATGCCCAACGATGCGACGGTTGAGGACTGCAAGAACGCCTACATGCTGTCCTGGAAGCTGGCGCTGAAGGCGAACGCCCTCTACCGCGATGGCTCCAAGCTCTCGCAGCCGCTGAACTCCTCGCTCATCGCCGACGAAGACGATGAGGACGAAGCCGTCGAGGCGCTCGTCGCCCAGCCGGCCGCAGCCCGCGCCGTTCAGGTGACCGAGAAGATCGTCGAGCGCGTTGTCGAGCGTGTGGTGCGTGAGCGCGAAAAGCTGCCGAACCGCCGCAAGGGCTACACGCAGAAGGCTGTCATCGGTGGCCACAAGGTGTACCTGCGCACGGGTGAGTTCGACGATGGCCGCATCGGCGAGATCTTCATCGACATGCACAAGGAAGGCGCTGCCTTCCGCGCGATGATGAACAACTTCGCCATCGCCATCTCGCTCGGTCTCCAGTATGGCGTGCCGCTGGAAGAATATGTGGAGGCCTTCACCTTCACGCGCTTCGAGCCGGCCGGCATCGTCATCGGCAATGACGCGATCAAGAATGCGACGTCGATCCTCGACTACGTGTTCCGTGAGCTCGCGGTCTCCTACCTCGGCCGCAACGATCTGGCCCATGTCGACATGTCGGACTTCTCCAACACGTCGCTTGGCCGCGGCATCAACGAAGGCAAGGCGATCCCCTTCTCCAAGGGCCTGATGCGCGGCGCCACCTTCAAGGTGGTAAGCGGCAAGTCCGATCCGAAGGGCGAGGCAACGGCTGCTCCGGCAAGTGCTGCTTCCGCCTCGAACGTGCACGCCTTTGCCGGCGGCGCGACCGTGACGGCGCTGAAGAACGTGTCTAGCCTCAACGAGGAACCGGCCCCCTACCAGGCCGCGGCCAGCGAAGGCGTGAACGCCCTCTTCACGGACAAGGCTGCGGAAGAAGCCGCTGAAGCCAAGAAGAAGGAAACCCAGCGCCGCCAACAGGCGATCATGCAGGGCTACACCGGCTCCATGTGCACCGAGTGCCAGAACTTCACGATGGTCCGCAACGGCACCTGCGAAAAGTGCGACACGTGTGGAGCAACGAGCGGCTGCAGCTGATTAGCTGCCGCCGCTGGTCGCAGACCCAAAGTTGGGTACTACGGAGCCAATGTTGTGTT
>Ga0180218_1000998_pt1 | contig 19348 bp, 13 predicted proteins | sample eDN3rd37CKraftBY_FD_151334 | JGI IMG/M metagenome (GOLD analysis project Ga0180218, IMG submission 151334) | Enriched backyard soil microbial communities from Emeryville, California, USA - eDNA 3rd pass 37_C Kraft BY (version 2) (version 2) | ecosystem: Environmental > Terrestrial > Soil >...
GTCAGCTACGGGGGGTCGAGCATCGTCATGAACCTGGTCGCGGTCGGCCTGCTGCTGCGGGTCGATTTCGAGAACCGCAACATGATGCGAGGCAAACGGACATGAGCGCGCGCACCGTACTCATCATGGCGGGCGGCACCGGCGGGCATATCATGCCAGGCCTGGCCGTGGCCCATGAACTGCGGCAGCGGGGCTGGCAGGTGGTGTGGCTGGGGCATCCCGAGCGCATGGAGGGCCGTCTTGTCCCGCAGCACGACATCCCCTTGCAAGCGCTGCGGTTTTCGGGCGTGCGGGGCAAGGGCGCCATGGCGCTGCTCAAGCTGCCTTTCGCCCTGGCGGGCGCCTGCCGCCAGGCCTTGCGGACCCTGGACGCCACCAGGCCCGACGTCGTTCTGGGCATGGGGGGCTACGTTGCCTTCCCCGGCGGCCTGATGGCCCGCCTGCGGCGCATCCCGATCGTCGTGCACGAACAGAATGCCGTAGCAGGCACGGCCAACCGCTTGCTGGCCCGCATGGCGCGCAAGGTTCTTGCCGGATTTCCCGGCGCGTTGCCCGGCGCCCTGATGGTGGGCAACCCGGTGCGGGAAGAGGTCCTGCGCCTGCCCGCTTCCGGCGAACGCTACGGCAAGAGGCAGGGGCCGTTGCGCCTGCTCGTGGTGGGCGGCAGCCTGGGCGCCCAGGTGCTGAACGAGGTGGTGCCCCAGGCCCTGGCCTTGCTGCCGGAGCACGACCGTCCCGCCGTGGTGCACCAGGCGGGCGCACAGCATATCGAAAGCCTGAGCCAGCGCTATGCGCAGGCGGGCGTGCAGGCTGAGTGCCATGCCTTTATCGACGACATGGCGGCGCGGCTGGGCGAGGCAGACCTGCTTATCTGCCGCGCCGGCGCCATGACGGTGGCCGAAGTGGCGGCGGCCGGCGTGGCAGCCCTGTTCGTTCCGCTGCCGCACGCCATCGACGATCACCAGACCGCCAACGCCCGCTACCTCAGTGATTGCAATGGCGCATGGCTGCAGAAGCAGGCCGGGTTCACGCCCGACTGGCTGGCCGGCTGGCTGAAGGCGCGCAGCCGCGAAGAACTGGCTCGCTACGGCGGCCATGCACATGAACACGCCAGCCTGAATGCCGCGCAGCAGATTGCGGACGCATGCGAACACGTGGCCGGGAGAGCCGCATGAAACACAGAATACAAAGCATCCATTTCGTCGGCATAGGCGGTTCGGGCATGAGCGGCATCGCCGAGGTGCTGTTGAACCTTGGATACGCCATCAGCGGTTCCGACGTCCAGGAGTCCAGCGTCACGAAGCGCCTGGCCGAACTGGGCGCCCGGGTCAGCATCGGACATGACGCGGCCCATATCGAAGGGGTGGGCGCCATTGTCACTTCCACCGCGGTATCGGCCGACAATCCGGAAGTGCTCGCTGCGCGCGCGGCACGCATACCGGTGGTACCTCGCGCCCTCATGCTGGCCGAGCTGATGCGCCTGAAGCGCGGCATTGCCGTGGCGGGCACCCACGGCAAGACCACCACCACCAGCCTGGTGGCCAGCGTGCTGGCCGCGGGCGACCTTGACCCCACTTTCGTCATCGGCGGAAAGCTGACCTCGGCCGGCGCCAATGCGCGCCTGGGGCAGGGCGAGTTCATCGTGGTCGAGGCCGACGAGTCCGATGCCTCTTTCCTGAACCTGTTGCCGGTGATGGCCATCATCACCAATATCGATGTAGACCATATGGACACGTATGGCCATGACGTGGCGCGCCTCAAGAGCGCCTTCATCGAGTTCACCCATCGCCTGCCTTTCTACGGCAGCGCCGTGGTCTGCAGCGACGACGCCAATGTGCGCGAGATCGTTCCCCTGATCTCACGGCCGGTCACCACCTACGGCCTCAATCCCGATGCGCTGGTGCGGGCCGTGAATGTGCGGCCTGAAGGCACCCGCATGGTGTTCGATGTCGAGCGCCGTAGCGTGGCGGGACCGCTGCCCGTCTTCTCCGTGCGGCTGAACCTGCCGGGCCGGCACAACGTTCTCAATGCCCTGGCGGCCATCGCGGTGGCCACCGAGCTGGGGGTGAGCGACGCCGCCATCGCCGAGGCGCTCGAGGCTTTCAATGGCGTGGGCCGGCGCTTCACGCAGGTGGGAGATTTCCCTGTGTCCACCACCCGCGGGGGCGGAAGCTTCACGCTGGTGGACGACTACGGCCACCACCCCGTCGAGATGGAGGCCACGCTCGAGGCCGCGCGCGGCGCATGGCCGGGCCGACGCATCGTCCTGGCCTTCCAGCCGCATCGCTATACGCGCACACGCGACTGCTTCGAGGATTTCGTGCGCGTGCTGAGCCAGGCCGACGCCGTGCTGCTTACCGAGGTATACGCTGCCGGCGAAGCGCCGCTGGTGGCTGCCGATGGCAGGGCGCTTGCCCGGGCCATCCGCGTCGCAGGCAAGGTCGAGCCGGTGTTCATCGAAGATGTGGCCGGCCTGCCCGAGGCGATTCTGGATTTTGTCGAGGACGGCGACGTGGTCGTCGTCATGGGTGCGGGCACGATCAGCCGGGTTCCCGCACGTATCGGAGAGCTGGCATGAGCAACAGGTTTGGCCACGTCGGTGTGCTGTATGGCGGTCAATCCGCCGAGCGCGAGGTCTCGTTGATGTCGGGGCGCGGCGTGCACGAGGCCCTGTGCCGCGCGGGCGTCGACGCTCACCTGTTCGACACCGGCACCCGCACGCTGACCGACCTGGTCAATGCGGGCTTTGACCGCGTGTTCATCGCCCTGCACGGACGCTATGGCGAGGACGGTACGCTGCAAGGCATGCTCGAACTGATGAAGCTGCCGTATACGGGCAGCGGGCCGCTGGCCTCCAGCCTGTCGATGGACAAGGTCATGACCAAGAAGGTGTGGCTCCATGAAGGCCTGCCGACGCCCGACTACGTCGTGCTGACCGACGAAAGCGGACTGGACGAGGCGGTGGACCGCCTGGGGCTGCCCCTGATCATGAAGCCTCCGCACGAAGGGTCGACCATGGGCGTTACGAAAGTGACCGAACGTGCGCAAATGAAGCAGGCCTATCGCCTTGCCGCCCGTTTTGACGCCGCAGTGCTGGCCGAGCAGTTCATCGAGGGGCGCGAACTGACCGTGCCCTTGCTGGGCGGACCGAGCGGCGCACGCGGGCTGCCCATTGTCGAGATCGTCGCGCCCGGCGGCAACTACGACTACGAGCACAAATATCTTTCCGACGAGACGCAATATATCTGCCCGGCACAGCTGGATGCGGGTCTTGCCGATCGCATCCGCCGACTGGCCGAGCGCTCGTACGAGGTGCTGGGCTGCGAGGGCTGGGGCAGGGCGGATTTCATGCTTGACGCCCAGGGCCGGCCCTGGCTGCTCGAAATGAACACCTCGCCGGGCATGACCAGCCATTCGCTGGTGCCGATGGGAGCGAAAGCAGCCGGGATGAGCTATGAAGACCTGTGCCTGGCCATACTCGAAACCGCCTCATGCAAGGTGGCGGCGCCCGGCGCCGAATCAATGCAAGGAGGCGCGCAATCGTGATCAACGACGCCCGCATCATCAACTTCGTCGCCAATTCGCTGGCCTTGCTGGCGGTATTGGCGATGCTTGTTGGCGTCGTTGTCTGGGTGATCCAGCGTCCCTACTTCGCGATCGAGCGGATACAGATCGAACCGATGCAAGCCGACACATTGAATTACGTCTCTACCGCGAGTGTACGGGCGACAATTGCGGGTCGGGTGGCCGGCAATTTCTTCACCATCGATCTCGACGAGACGCGCAATCTGCTCGAGACGGTTCCATGGGTGCGCCATGCGCGCATCCGCCGGGTGTGGCCGGACACGCTGAGCGTGCAGCTTGAAGAACAGCAGCCCCTGGCATTATGGAACGAGGATCAGATGATCAATACCTGGGGTGAAGCGTTCAGGGCCAATCAGGGCGAACTGCCCGACGACGCCCGCTTGCCGCAATTCAATGGCCCGGACAACTCCGAGCGCCTGGTGGTGCAGCGCTATGCCGAGCTGGCGCGCTGGTTCGCCCCGCTCAATGTCAGCGTCAGCGAAATCACCCTCAGCCCCCGCTACGCCTGGTCGGTTGGATTGTCCGACGGGGTAAGCCTGAGCCTGGGCCGCGACCCGGCGGCCGATGTCGCCGATCCGCATGGCCGTTCAGGCGCCCTGTCGTTCGCGGCGCGCATACAGCGCTTCGTGCAGGCCTGGCCCGTCCTGGCGCAGCGGCTGGAAGGCCGCGCCATTGAAAGTGCCGATTTACGTTATGCCAACGGTTTTGCCATTACCCTGGCGCCCGTTCCCTCTTCTTCTACCAAATAGAAAAGCTATGACTCGTGACATCAAGGACCTGATCGTTGCACTCGACATCGGCACCAGCAAGGTGGTTGCCGTGGTGGCGGAGATTCTGCCCGAGGGACGCTTCGAAGTGATCGGCCTGGGGCAGCATGAGTCCCAGGGCATGCGCAAGGGCGTGGTCGTCAACATCGAGGCGACGGTCAACTCGATCCAGCGCGCTCTCGAAGAGGCCGAGCTGATGGCCGACTGCAAGATACGCGAGGTCTACACGGGCATCGCGGGCAGCCACATCACCAGCTTCAACTCCAGCGGCATGGTGGCCGTCAAGGACAAGGAAGTGACGCCCACCGACGTGGCGCGGGTGATCGAGACGGCCAAGGCGGTGAACATTCCCACCGACCAGCAGGTGCTGCACGTGCTCACCCAGGAGTTCATCGTCGACTCGCAGGAGGACATCCGCGAGCCCATCGGCATGAGCGGCCTGCGCCTGGAGGTCAGGGTGCACATCGTGACGGGCGCGGTCAGTGCGGCGCAGAACATCGTCAAATGCGTGCGCCGCTGCGGCCTTGAGGTGCAGGACCTGATTCTTCAACCCCTGGCGTCCAGCATGGCCTGCCTGACCTCGGACGAAGAAGAACTGGGCGTGGTCCTGGTCGACATCGGCGGTGGCACGACCGACATCGCGATCTACACCGGCGGCGCGATTCGGCATACCGCTGTCGTGCCGATCGCCGGCGACCAGGTTACCAGCGACATTGCGGCCATGCTGCGCACGCCCACGCCCGATGCCGAAGAGATCAAGCTGCGCTACGGCATCGCCAAGCAGGTGCTTGCCACTGCCGAAGAGTATATCGAGGTGCCGGGACTGGGCGACCGGCCCAACCGTCAGGTCAAGCGCCAGGCGCTGGGTGCGGTCATCGAGCCGCGCATCGAAGAGCTTTTTACCTTCGTGCAACAGATCGTGCGCGAATCGGGCTACGAAGACCTGCTTTCTTCGGGCGTGGTGCTGACCGGCGGAACGTCCCTGATGCCCGGCATCGTCGAACTGGCCGAGGACGTATTCCTGAAGCCGGTGCGGGTTGCGGTGCCCAGCTATGAGGGCAGCCTTGCCGACGTCATGCGCAATCCGCGGTTTTCCACCGTGATGGGCCTGCTGTCCGAGGCCCGCCTGCAACGCGCGCGCGGCCGCAAGGTGGCGCAGCAGACCGGCAGCGTCAAGACGCTGCTGGCCCGCATGAAGGAGTGGTTCATGAATTAAGGGCGGGACAAGCCCTTGAGGGGCGGGCGCGAAGCAGCCTGTCCTCGGGAGACGTTTCACGCTTGATGCGAGTCGCCGGCTGGCATTCTGTTTGAGACGATTCCGGAAAAAGTGGTACGGGGAGTTTTTTTTAATTTTGCTTTTTTTGGAAATGTGAGGGAGTCAATCATGATGAATTTCGAAATGCTCGACAACAACGCCAGCGGCACCGTCATCAAGGTGGTCGGCGTGGGTGGCGCAGGCGGCAACGCCGTGGCGCACATGATCCGTTCCGGCATCAACGGCGTGGATTTCATTTGCGCCAATACCGATGCCCAGGCGCTGGCGGCCAGCGAGGCGCCGATACAGATCCGCCTGGGCCGCACCGGCCTGGGAGCGGGCGCCAAGCCCGAACAGGGCCGCGCCGCGGCCGAGACGGCGCGCGAAGAGATCCGCGCGGCGCTCAATGGGGCGAACATGGTGTTCATTACCGCCGGCATGGGCGGCGGCACCGGCACGGGCGCGGGCCCCGTCGTGGCGGAAGTGGCGAAGGAGCTTGGCATTCTGACGGTCGGCGTCGTGACCAAGCCCTTCATGTTCGAGGGTTCCAAGCGCCTGAAAATGGCCGAGGAGGGCATCGCCGAGCTGTCCAAGCACGTGCATTCGCTGATCGTGGTGCTCAACGAGAACCTGTACGATCTGATGGACGACGACGCTACCCAGGAAGACTGCTTCAAGGCGGCCGACGACGTGCTTCACAACGCGTGCGCCGGCATTGCCGAGATCATCAACGTGGAAGGCAATGTCAACGTCGACTTCGAGGACGTCAAGACGATCATGGGCGAGCAGGGCCAGGCCATGATGGGAACCTCGATCGCCTCGGGCTCCGATCGCGCCCGGGTGGCCGCCGAGCAAGCGATTGCTTGCCCGCTGCTGGAAGGCGTCGACCTGCACGGCGCGCGCGGCATGCTGGTGAACATCACCGCCAGCCGCACGCTGAAAATGCGCGAGACCCGCGAGATCATGGACACCATCCGCAGCTATGCGGCGGAAGACGCAACCGTCATCTATGGCACGGCCTACGATGAGTCCATGGGCGAGAACCTGCGGGTTACCGTCGTGGCGACCGGCCTGGGCGGCGCGGCGGCCTCGCGTCCGCAACTGGTGTCCAACCGGGCCGAGGCGCTGCGCACCGGCACCGACGACCTGCCCATGGCGCATGGCCACGACTTTGCCAACGCCGATGTGCCGGCCGTGATCCGCAACCCGCGCGGCCAGGCGTCGGCCCAGGTGCGTGCACTGGAAACCGCCGGAATGGACCACTTCGACATTCCCGCGTTCTTGCGCAAACAGGCTGACTGAGGGACTTGGGGCCCGTCGTCGCCGTCGGGCCCCAGGGAACAAATAAAGCAAAAACGACTCTCACATATGGTGTAGGAGCGTCTTTGGACGCTCGCGGGCGGGCGTCGCCGGTGCATTCTTCCTCCTCCCCGGCAGAATGCACGGGTGCGCCCGCGCTTTATTGGCTTGAAAACCGTGTCGATAGCTGGCGGCGCGATAGCCCGTGGCTATTGTTGCGATGCAAAAAATTTGGGGATAACCCCAGTAAACCGGTTACAATGTAGTCCTTACATATTGCAGCGCCCGAGCTGCAATATTTCATCAGTTTGGCTAATTTTTTATATTTATGTTACGTCAGCGCACGATACAACAAGCAATCAGCACCAAGGGTGTGGGCCTGCACTCCGGCCGCCGCGTCGAGATCACGCTGCGTCCGGCCGAGCCCAACACCGGTATCGTGTTCCATCGCGTCGACCTTCCCGAAATCGTCGACCTGCCCGCGCGCGCCATCGGCGTGGGCGACACCCGCATGGCATCGGTCCTGCAAAAGGGCAATGTACGGGTTTCAACGGTCGAGCACCTGATGTCGGCGCTGGCCGGCCTGGGCATCGACAACCTGCACGTTGATTTAACGGCCGAAGAAGTGCCCATCATGGACGGCAGCGCAGGCACTTTCGTCTATCTGCTGCGCTCGGCGGGCCTGCAGGAACAATCTGCGCCCAAGCAGTTTCTCAAGGTGCTCAAAACGGTCGAGGTGCGCGAAGGCGAGGGCGACAACCTCAAGTGGGCGCGGCTCGAACCCTACGACGGCTTTGCCCTGTCGTTCGCCATCGATTTCCATCACCCGGCCATCGATTCAACGGCCAATTTCGCCGAAGTCGATTTCGCCAAAGATTCCTATATCAAGACCGTGGCGCGGGCGCGTACCTTCGGCTTCGTCAGCGAAGTCGAGGCTTTGCGCGCCGCGGGCCTGGCCCGCGGAGGCAGTCTTGACAACGCCATTGTCATGGACGAATATCGCGTCCTGAACTCCGACGGCCTTCGCTACGAAGACGAATTCGTCAAGCACAAGATACTTGACGCCATCGGCGACCTGTACCTTATCGGCAAGCCCCTGGTGGCCCGCTACGTGGCCTGCAAGTCGGGCCATGGGCTGAACAACCAGCTGGCCCGCGCCCTGCTGGCCCAGGAAGACGCCTGGGAACTGGTCACTTACGACTCTACGGCGACGCCGGCCAAAGCCTACGTCAACGAGTGGAAGTTCGCTTAGGGCCAGTGCAGCTGCCCTTTTAGGGCCAACAGGCCCCAGGCCGCCGGCTTCGGCGCCAAGGCTGTTAAAATCATCCTACCGGTCAAGTTTGTCGCAGCGAAGCCTGCCCTACGGGTCGGCTTCAGGCGCGCCCATGGCGTGCGACCAGTCTTGCGACTGCATCGGCCAGCGGGCCCGGCCGCAGATTTTCATGCAGCCCGCGGAACGCATCCAGCGCCTGGCTGTCCAAAGGAATGCTCTGCTTAGGCCGAGACGTATTCGTCCGGCTTTGCAATAGGCCCGCTTGTACCTTTACCTGGATTTCGGTAAGGTTCCATCCGCTGTTTGCCAATTGGGCCACGGTGCGTGGCGCAAGCTGGCGTAGCCGCGCTGCGTAAGCGGCGCTGGGCACGGCAAGCGTCACCTGGCGATTCTCCATGCGTGCAACCCGGCAGGCTTGTCCAAGGCCGGGCGGCAACACTTTTTGCAAGGCGCCTTCAAGGGCCAGCAAAGTGCGTGCCGCCGTCAGCACGTTGGCGCCATGGCGATCGCTTCCCAGCCAGTCGATGGCGGTATCCGGAAGGCTGCGCGATGCATGGCGGGTGGGCCCAGAAGCTCGGGACATATATTTGTAGAGGATTTACCAGTGAGAGTAGTACTGACGAAAGGGCGTCCGACTGATTCTAACGCCAAAGGTCTCAGGGCGCCCATAGCCGCATTGCTGGCGGTATTGACGCTGGGCATGTCGGCGGGGGCAGGGGCCTGGGTATATTCGCGCTATGCCCAGGACCACATCACCGTTTCGTCGTCGCTCGATCTTTACAGCGCAAACTTGGCCCGCGAAAGCGAGTACAGCCGCGGGCAGGTCGAAGTATTGGCCGCCAAGCTCGGCGACCTGCAGGCCAAGATCATCGAAATGGACGGATTGAGCCGGCGCGTGGCCGAGAACGCCGGCATACCCTATACCGACCCCGAGATCCAGGCCGGGCTCGACCAGGCGGCGCCGCCCGTCATGGACTACATCGGCGATGCCGAACAGGCGCCACGCAAACACAAGATGTCCCTCGAGCCGGGCTCCAGCCTGGACGTACGGCTCGATTTCCTGCAGCAAGAGGTCAGCCGGCAACGGGAATGGTTCAGGATGATGGACCTGGCCCTTACACGGCGGGCCGGCGTCGAGGCCAGCCTGCCTTCCCTGATGCCCGTCAACTATCCTTATCTCAGTTCTTCCTTTGGCTGGCGGCGCCATCCTATTTCCGGCCGCCATATCATGCACGAGGGGCTCGATTTCGCCGCACCCAAGGGTTCGCCGATCTTTGCCGCCTCGGGCGGGGTGGTGACGGCCGCCGGGTACAGGTCGGGCTACGGAAACATGGTCGAGATCTATCATGGCAACGACCTCGTCACCCGCTATGCCCATGCGTCCAAGATCAAGGTCAAGGCCGGCGACATCGTCGAGCGGGGCCAGGAAATCGCAAAGGTCGGTTCCACCGGCCATTCCACTGGCCCCCATTTGCATTTCGAGGTTCGCATGGCGGGGCATCCTCTCGACCCCGTTCTCTTCCTCGAGAAGCAGAAAGCCGACCCCACCCTGCTCACCGATGCCAGCGGCCATCTGGCCGCCGAGGCCTCAAAGGTGCGTTAAACTGTTTCGTTTTCCGCGGGCCCTCCCGCCAACCCATAGAGGCATGCGCCCGTCAGCGGCATGTATCCGGCCCATGCCCGGCCGGTACTCCGTCTGGCTCGCATCAACGACACAATAATGGTTTCTTTGCTCAAAAAGCTCATCGGCAGCCGTAACGACCGGATACTCAAGCAGTACCGCAGGCTGGTGGTCCGGATCAACGCTCAGGAACCCGCGCTTGCCGCGCTTTCCGACGAAGAGCTCAAGGCCAAGACAGACGAGTTCCGCCAGCGCTACCAGGCGGGCACTTCGCTGGACGATTTGCTGGTCGAGGCGTTTGCCGTGGTGCGCGAAGCCAGCAAGCGTGTGTTCGGAATGCGCCACTTCGATGTGCAGATGCTGGGCGCCATCGCCCTGCACAACGGCAAGATCGCCGAAATGCGCACGGGCGAGGGCAAGACGCTGATGGCTACCCTCAGTGTCTATCTCAATGCCTTGTCGGGCAAGGGCGTGCACGTTGTCACCGTCAACGACTACTTGGCCCGCCGCGACGCCGAGTGGATGGGGCGCCTGTACAATTTCCTGAACCTGACGGTGGGTGTGGTCGTTCCCCAGCAGCCGAACGAAGAAAAAGTGGCCGCCTATGCGGCCGACATCACCTACGGCACCAACAACGAATACGGTTTCGACTATCTGCGCGACAACATGGAGTATCGCGCCGAAGACCGTCGCCAGCGCCCACTTTCCTATGCCATCGTCGACGAGGTGGACTCCATCCTGATCGACGAGGCGCGCACTCCCCTGATCATCTCCGGCCAGGCCGAGGACAACACCGAGCTGTACGTGCGCATGAACGCGGTGCCTCCGCTGATGGCGCGCATGGCTTCCGAGCCCAAGCCGCACGAGCCCGAACCCGAGGGCGATTTCTGGGTCGACGAAAAAGCCCAGCAGGTGCACCTTTCTGAAGCAGGCATGGTCAAGGCCGAGCAGATCCTTGCCCGGCTGGGCCTGTTGCCCGAGGGCGAGTCGCTGTACGATCCGCGCCATATTTCACTGATCCATCACCTGATGGTGGCGCTGCGCGCCCATAATCTTTTCTTCCGCGACCAGCAGTACGTCGTGCAGAACGACGAAGTCGTCATCGTCGACGAGTTCACCGGGCGCCTGATGGCGGGCCGGCGCTGGTCCGACGGCCTGCACCAGGCCGTCGAGGCCAAGGAAGGCGTGCGCATCCAGAACGAGAACCAGACGCTCGCCTCCATCACGTTCCAGAACTACTTCCGGATGTACGACAAGCTGGCCGGCATGACCGGCACGGCCGACACCGAAGCGTACGAGTTCCAGGAAATCTACGGTCTCGAGACCGTCATCATCCCCACCAATCGCCCGATGCAGCGCGAAGACCAGAACGACCAGGTCTTCAAGACGGACGATGAAAAATACAATGCCATCCTGGCCGACATCAAGGATTGCCACGAGCGGGGCCAGCCCGTGCTGGTGGGCACCACCAGCATCGAGAACTCCGAACGCCTGTCGCTGCAGCTGCAGAAGACCGGCCTGCCGCACGAGGTGCTCAATGCCAAGCAGCACGCGCGCGAGGCCGAGATCGTCGCCGAGGCGGGCAAGCCGGGCCACATCACCATCGCCACCAATATGGCGGGCCGCGGCACCGACATCGTGCTGGGCGGCAGCGTCGAGAAGCAGATCGACCTGATCCGTGCCGATGAATCGCTGTCCGACGATGAAAAGTCCGGCGCCATCGAGCGGGTCCGGGCCGAATGGGCTCCCGCCAACGCCGCGGTCAAGGCGGCGGGCGGGCTTCGCATCATCGGCACCGAACGGCATGAATCGCGCCGTATCGACAACCAGTTGCGGGGCCGCGCAGGCCGCCAGGGCGACCCCGGCTCCTCGCGCTTCTACCTCTCTCTTGAAGACTCGCTGATGCGCATCTTCGCGGGCGACCGGGTGCGCGCCATCATGGAGCGTCTGCGCCTGCCCGAAGGCGAGCCCATCGAGGCGCGCATGGTGTCCCGCTCCATCGAATCCGCCCAGCGCAAGGTCGAGGCCCGCAACTTCGACATCCGCAAGCAGCTGCTCGAGTACGACGACGTGGCCAACGACCAGCGCAAGGTGCTGTACGCCCAGCGCAACGATGTCCTCGAGTCGACCGATGTGTCCGATTCCATCCAGAATCTGACCGCCGCGGCGGTAACCGAGCTTTTCCGCGCCCACATTCCCGAAGGCAGCATGGAAGAGCAGTGGGACGTGGCCACGCTTGAGGCCACATTGGATTCCGACTGGCACATCCAGGTGCCCCTGGCCCAGCAGATCGAGCAAGAGCCCAATATCACCGACGACCAGTTGCTTGAGCGCGTCTTGGCCGAGGCGGGCCGCATCTACGGCGAGAAGGTCGAGCTGGTGGGCCGCGACAACTGGGCGCCCTTCGAGCGCTCGGTGTTGCTGCAGGCCATCGATACGAACTGGCGCTCGCACCTGTCGGCGCTCGATCATTTGCGCCAGGGCATCCATCTGCGCGGCTATGCGCAAAAAGATCCCAAGCAGGAATACAAGCGCGAGGCGTTCCAGCTGTTCTCGGACATGCTCGACCGGGTGCGCGACGAGGTGGTCAAGGTGCTGCTGACCGTGCGCATCCAGTCGGCCGAGCAGGTCGAGGTGACCGAACCCGAGACCTCGCAGCTCGAGAACGTAAAGTACCACCACTCTGACTACGACGCGGCGCTAAGCGGCGAAGACCCCGGCATCGCCGAGGCGGCCACAGGACGGCACGCGGTGCCCGATGGGGCGGTTCCCAAGGTGGGGCGCAACGATCCCTGCCCTTGTGGAAGCGGCAAGAAATACAAGCACTGCCATGGCAGGCTGAATTAAGCTGTTTGCTTGTGTCTGTTCAAAAAAAACGGCCCAAAGGGCCGTTTTTTTATGGGGTATCGGGCTGGCCGTTACTGGCTGAAGAGGAAGGGGCCTTCCGGTTCGATGAGCGTGCGTAGTGGCGGGTTCAGGGCGTCTACAGCAGGAACACGGTCGCCAGCCCCAGAAAAATAAAGAAGCCCAGCGAATCCGTAAAGAAGGTGAGCAGCACCGACGAGCCCATGGCCGGGTCCTTGCCCACGCGGTCGCGGATAAGGGGGATGAGCACCCCCACCGCGGCTCCGATCAGCATATTGCCTATCATCGCCGCCATCATCACCACGGCAATCGACCATGAGTCCGAAATGTACCAGGCGAACACCGCCGCCACGATGCTGCCACAGACCCCCACCAGCAGCGTGATCATCAGCTCGCGCTTGACCAGTTGCCAGATGTTCGAGCTGTTTACCCGGCCCACCGCCAGCGCGCGGATGACGAGCGTCATGGTCTGGTTGCCCGAGTTGCCCCCTATGCCCGCCACGATGGACATCAGGAAGGCCAGCACTACGATATGGCTGACCGTGCCCTCGAAGCGCGAGGCGACGAAGGCCGCGGTAGAGGCGGTGAAAAGATTGACGAGCAGCCAGGGCGCCCGGTTGCGAAGGGCATTGAGGGTGGGGGCGAAGATGTCTTCTTCCTGCAGGCCCGCGCGCGACAGCGCCTGTTCCTGCGAGTCTTCTTGTATGACGTCGACCACCTCGGCGATGGTGACACGGCCGATGAGCCGCCCCTGGTCGTCGATGACCGGGGCCGAGACGAGGTCGTAGCGCTCGAAGGCCCCGGCTGCGTCGGCGTCGGAATCGAGCGGGTTCAGGGTGAGATAGTCGGTGTCCATTACCTGCGAGACTTCCATCTCGGGCTCGCTGACCAGCAGCCTGGACAGTGCCAGCGTGCCGCGCAGGCGGTCCTGGCGGTCGACGACGAAGATCTGGTCGGTGTGGTCGGGCAGCTCTTGCAGGCGGCGCAGATAACGCAGCACCACCTCGAGCGACACGTCCTCGCGCACGCGCACCATTTCGAAATCCATGATGGCGCCCACGGTGTCCTCGGGGTAGCCCATGGCTTCGATCAGCTGCGCGCGCTCTTCGTCTGTAAGGCCTTTTTGCACCTCGGCCACCACGTCGGGCGGCAGGTCGGGCACCAGGTCGGCCAGCTCGTCCGTATCCATGGTGCCGGTGGCGGCCACCAGGTCCTGCAGGTCCATCGACTTGATGAGCGACTCGCGCGCCCAGTCATCCACTTCGAGCAGCACGTCGGCGTCATGCTCGGAGTCGACCAGCTGCCAGACCGCCTGGCGTTCATGTTCGGGCAGCGACTCGAGGATGAAGGCGATGTCCGACGGGTGCAGGTCGTTGACGATGTCCCGTATCTCGCTTTCGTGCTGGCGGTGCAGCATGCCTTCCAGCAGATTGGATCGTTCGTCGGCCTCGTACTGGCGGCGCGCCAGCGCCTCGACCACCTCTTGTCGTTTAAGAATGGCCTGCAGGCGTTGCAGGGCAAGCTGGGCGTCCTCGGGGTCGAGCCGTCGCGGGATGGTGATGGGACCGTCTTGGGGCCTGACTTGCGTATCCGACATAGGCAACCTTGTTGATGAATCTGGGTCGGGATGGCGTAGCTCGCCGGGGGCGGCGCCCCGGACGGGGCGGCGGGCCTGCGGCGCCGAGGTGGCCCGCTATTGTAGCGGAAGCACGCCGGCCAGCGAGGGGCGTGAAAGGAAGGGGTCAGTCGCCTTCGGAGGGCTGGGCCAGGCGGCGGCGAGCGAGTTCGACCCAGTAGCTTGCGCCCAGGGGAAGCACTTCGTCGTTGAAATCGTAGCTGCTGTTGTGCAGCATGCAGGGGCCCAACCCATGCCCGCTGCCGCGGTGGTCGCCATGGCCGTTGCCTATCCAGACATAGCAGCCGGGTTTTTCTTTGAGCATGAAGGCGAAGTCTTCGGCCCCCATGGAGGGCGCGCGGGCCCGTTCGACCTTGTCGGCGCCCACGATGTCTTGCAGCACCTGGGCGCAGAAGGCCGCCTCGCCCGCGTTGTTGATGGTGGGGGGGTAGCGGCGGTGGAAGTCGAACTGGACCGAACAGTTCAGGGCCTGGCAGGTGAGCGTGGCGATTTCGCGCATGCGCCGCTCGATGAGGTCGATGGCGTCGTCGCTGAAGGTACGGACCGTGCCGCGCATGACGGCCTCGTCGGGGATGACGTTGTCGGCCGAACCGCTGTGGATCTGGGTAATGCTGAGTACGGCGGGGTCGAGCGGATCGACCTCGCGGGTGATGATGGTCTGGAACGCCTGGGCCAGCTGCACGGCGGCCATGACCGGGTCGTGGCCCAGGTTGGGCATGGCCGCATGCGCGCCCTTGCCGCGGATGGTGATTTCGAAGGTGTTGCTGGACGCCATGACCGGCCCGTCGTGCACCGCGAAGGCCCCAGCGTCGATGCCGGGCCAGTTGTGCATGCCGAAGACGGCTTCCATGGGAAACTGCCGGAACAGGCCGTCGTCGATCATTTTTTTTGCGCCGCTGAAGCCTTCTTCGGCAGGCTGGAAAATGACATACACCGTGCCGGCGAAATCGCGATGCTGGGCCAGGTAGCGGGCGGCGGCAAGCAGCATGGCCGTATGGCCGTCGTGACCGCAGGCATGCATGACGCCGGCGTGCTTGCTGGCGTGGGCAAAGGTATTGGCCTCTTGCATGGGCAGGGCGTCCATGTCGGCGCGCAGGCCGATGGCGCGCCCCGTTTGGGTGGCTCCCTGGATGACGCCGACCACTCCGGTGATTCCGAGCCCCTTGTGCGTGGGGATACCCCACGACTCGAGCAGGCGCGCCACCAGGTCGGCCGTGCGGACCTCTTCGTAGGCGAGCTCGGGGTGGGCATGGATGTCGCGACGGATGTCGGCCATTTCGGCTTGCCAACCGACGATGGGTTCGACTAATTTCATGAAACCGGATCCTGAAGTGCTTGACGATAAACTGTACCTTGATCACAGCGTATCATCAACGCCGATTCAACAAGACAACCATCCCGCCGCCAAATGGGGGAAAGCGAGGAGCAATGCAGCAACCCTGGATCGCGCATTATCCCGAGGGCGTGCCGGCCCGCATCAGCACCGAAGGCTATCGGTCGCTGCCCGACCTGATCGGGCAGGCCTGCAAGAAACATGGCCGGCGCCGCGCCGCGGTATTCATGGGCAGCGACCTCAGCTACGACCAGCTCGACCGCCATGCCGACGCAGTCGCCGCCTGGGTGCAGGCCCAGGGCCTGCCCGCGGGCAGCCACGTGGCGCTGATGATGCCCAACGTGATGGCCTACCTGCCCATCATGGTGGGGGTGCTGCGCGCCGGCATGGTGCTGGTCAACATCAATCCCATGTATACCGCGTCCGAGTTGCGCCATCAGTTCGAAGACGCCCGCGTCGACATGATTTTCATCTTCGAAAGCTTCGCCGCTACGCTCGGCAAGGTGGACCAGGCGCTGCGGCCCGGCAAGGTGGTGCTGGTGTCGGTCGGCGACCTGCTGGGCCTGAAGGGCATGGTGCTGAACTTTGCCGCGCGCCATATAAAACGCATGGTGCCCGCGCACCCCCTGCAAGGCGCGATCTCGTTCGGCCAGGTTCTGCGGCAGGGCGCAGGGGCCCCGTTTTCCGCCCCCGAGCAGAGTCTGGACGACGTCGCCGTGCTGCAGTACACAGGCGGCACCACGGGCAGGCCCAAGGGGGCCATGCTGACGCACGGCAACCTGGTGGCCAACGTGCTGCAGATTCAGGCGGTGGCCCGCCCGGTGCTGGGGCCCGAATGCGGGGCCGGCATGGTAATGCTTACCGCCCTGCCGCTGTATCACATTTTTGCCTTCACGGTCTGCGGACTGTTCGCCATGCACGCCGGCATGTGCAGCGTGCTTATTGCCGACCCCCGCAAGCTGGATACCATTCTTGCAGCCTGGCGGCGCGACCCGGTATCGATATTTCCCGCTGTGAACACGCTGTTCAACGGCCTGCTGAACAAGCCCGAGTTCGGCCAGCTGGATTTTTCGGCTCTGCGCCTGTGCTTTGGCGGCGGGGCGGCGGTGCAGAAGGCGGTGGCCGAACGCTGGCACAAAGCAACCGGCCTGCCGCTGATCGAGGGCTATGGGCTTTCAGAGACCTCGCCGGTGGCCATCGTGAACCCCACCAATGCCACCGAATATTCAGGCGACATCGGCCTGCCGCTGCCCTCCACCGACGTGGTCATGCTTGACAGCAACGAGCGCGAAATGCCGCTTGGCGAGGCCGGCGAGGTATCGATCCGCGGGCCGCAGGTCATGAAGGGCTACTGGAACATGCCCGAGGAAACGCGGGCCTCGTTTTCGGCCGAGGGCTATTTCAAGACCGGCGACATCGGCATCATGAGCGCCGAAGGCCGGGTGCGCATCATCGATCGCAAAAAAGACATGATCCTGGTGTCGGGCTTCAATGTCTATCCCAACGAGGTAGAGCAGGTAGTCATGCAGCACCCTGGCGTGCTCGAATGCGTGGTGGTCGGCTTGCCCAGCGCTGAAAGCGGCGAAATGGTCAAGCTGTTCGTGGTCAAGAAGGACCCCGCCCTGACCGAGGCCGAACTGCGCGAATGGTGCGCACGCCACCTCACAGGCTACAAGCGGCCGCATGAAATCGAGTTTCGCGGCGAGCTGCCCAAAAGCAATACGGGCAAGCTGCTGCGGCGCGTATTGCGTGATGAGGCCGAAGAAGGAGCGGGCGCCTGACGGGCACTTGGCCTCTTTGAGTTCTTTGATTGGGTGATGGGCGGGCTGCGCTGCGTAGCGCACGCCGCCCATCGCCCTGAGAAGGGCGGGGTTCCCGCCGGAAATTCAACGGGCTTTCAGGTGCGGCCCGATCATGGCGTCGAGGGCGCCGGCAATGTGGGTATTGCCGGCGTACACATAGCCGCCTCGCGGCCATGATTCGGCATGCCGCATATCTTGCGCAATGCCGCCCGCTTCGCGCACGATCAGGGTGCCGGCGGCCACGTCCCAGGGCGCCAGCCCCATTTCCCAGTAGCCGTCATACCTTCCGCAGGCGACCCATGCCAGGTCGAGAGCGGCCGAGCCCATGCGGCGCACGCCCCGCGAGGCGGGCAGGGCAGCGTGCAGGGTGGGCATGTATTCTTCGGCGAACGAAAAATCCCGGAAGGGAAAGCCCGTGGCCAGGACGGCTTCGGAGAGGCTCTCGGCTTGCGAGCATGAAAGGCGGTGTTCGTTCAGCCATGCGCCCACGCCGTGCATGGCGGTGAAGAGCTCTTCGCGGTTGGGGTCGTAGACGACGCCGATCACCGGAGTGTCGGCCTCGAGCGGCCGGTCGCCGTCGACGAGGGCGCCGGCATGGGCGACAAGCCCGATCGACACTGCGTAGTGGGGAATGCCGTGCAGGAAGTTGGTGGTGCCGTCGAGCGGGTCGATATACCACGTGGCCGCGCCGCCGGATTGGCCGCCTGATTCTTCGGCTACGATGCTGAATTCGGGCGTGCTTTCTTGCAATTGCTCGATAATGGCCGCCTCGGCATCGCGGTCGGCCTGAGAGACCAGGTCGTTGCGGGCCTTTTTATCGATGACAAGATCTGAACGGCGCAATGAGTGCGCCTGAAGTATGGCGGCTCCGGTACGCGCGGCCGAAATGGCGGCATTGAGATATTCGCTGAGATGAAACTGAGACGAAGGCATACGCAGGCAGGCAAGCAGGCAGTGAAAGACATTAGTGTACGCAACATTGCCGGCATCGTCGCGCGGCAGGCGCAATGCGGTCTTGCCAAGCATGGCGGCGGTGCGCGGGCTCCGGTCATGGTCCGAGTGCCCGCATGAGCGGCCGTTTCAGTCCCCTGGAGCCCGCCAGCCTGTTCCTGGACGCCAGGGGAACCCCGTTCAGCGAGCGCTATCAGGACGTCTACCATGCGCGCAACGGGGCATTGGAACAGGCGCGCCAGGTGTTCCTGCGGGGTAACGGGCTGCCCGAGCGATGGCATGGCCGCGCTTCGTTCACGGTTTGCGAAACCGGCTTCGGGCTGGGCAGGAACTTCCTGGCGCTGTGGCAGGCCTGGCGGGACGATCCGCAGCGTTGCGGCCGCTTGCATGTATTGTCGTTCGAGGCCCATCCCTTTTCGGCCGCCGACCTGGCTGTGGCATCACGCGAACTGCCCGCTGACCTGCGCGATGCGGCCGGCCAACTCGTGCGGGCCTGGCCTGTGTTGCTGCCCGGGGTGCATCGCCTGGAGTTCGAAGAGGGGCGGCTGACGCTGACGCTGATCTTCGGCCGCATAGAACAGACCGCGCGCGAGGCGCAGGCGGGCGTCGACGCGTTCTTCCTGGACGGTTTCGCCCCGGCCAGGAACCCTGAAATGTGGTCGCCGGCCTTGTTCGGCCAATTGGTGCGGCTGGCGCGGCCCGAGGCGACGGCCGCCACCTGGTGCGCCAGCGGCGATGTGCGCAGGGCGTTGCGGGACGCGGGTTTCCTGGTCAGCAGGGCGCCGGGCTTCGGCGGCAAATGGCAAACGACCCGGGCCGTGCTGCGGCCCGGGCTGGGCCGGGGCCTGCCGGCGGCCGAGCCCGGGCCCGTGCTGGTAGTGGGGGCGGGTCCGGCCGGCGCGGGCATGGCCCGGGCGCTGGCCATGCGGGGCCGCCAGGTGGTGGTGGCCGATCCCCAGCT
>Ga0180218_1000999_pt1 | contig 19344 bp, 17 predicted proteins | sample eDN3rd37CKraftBY_FD_151334 | JGI IMG/M metagenome (GOLD analysis project Ga0180218, IMG submission 151334) | Enriched backyard soil microbial communities from Emeryville, California, USA - eDNA 3rd pass 37_C Kraft BY (version 2) (version 2) | ecosystem: Environmental > Terrestrial > Soil >...
CCTCGTCCTGCACCAGGATGATCTGGCCGTAGTCGGCCCAGGCCTTGCCCGCAATTTCAGCCGTGGGCAGCACGCCCAGCTGGCGTTCGATTTCGGCCGGCAGGGCCTCGGCCAGTTGGGCGGAAGTGGTAATGAGCGCGGCGGGCGAGGTGTAGCCGTGCTCGGCCTGGCCGAGCAGGTCGGCGGCCACCATGCCGACTTCGGCGCTGTCGTCGGCGATGACCAGGATCTCGGTGGGCCCGGCGAACAGGTCGATGCCCACCCTGCCGAACAGCTGGCGCTTGGCCTCGGCCACGTAGGCGTTGCCCGGCCCCACCAGCATGTCGACCGGCGCGATGCTTTCAGTGCCGATGGCCATGGCGGCCACGGCCTGCACCCCGCCCAGAATGTGGATTTCGTCGGCTCCGGCAAGCGCCATGGCCGCCACGGTTTCGGGGTGGGCCTTGCCGTCGGTGGGGGGCACACAGGCCACCACGCGCGGCACGCCCGCCACCTTGGCGGTGACGATGCTCATGTGGGCCGAGGCCACCATAGGGTACTTGCCCCCCGGCACGTAGCAGCCGACCGAGCTGACCGGGATGTGCTTGTGCCCCAGCGTGACGCCTGGCAGGGTTTCGACCTGCACGTCGTGCATGGAGGCGCGCTGCATCTGGGCGAAATTGCGGATCTGGGCCTGGGCGAAACGGATGTCGTCAAGCGTGGCCGGGTCGACCGAATCGACGATGGCCTGGATTTGCTTTTCATCGAGCCGGAAAGAGGGGGGCGACCATTTGTCGAATTTCTGCGAGTATTCGCGCACGGCCTGATCGCCCCGCGACTGGACGTCGGCCAGGATGGCCTCTACCGTTTGGCGAACCTGGGCGTCGAGCTCGGCGCTGGCCTGGGCACTGATGGTGTGTTTCAGGATGCGAGCCATGGGAGCCTCCTACTTGATCGCGATGGGATTGAGGGGTGAACCCACGGCGCGGGTAATGGGCAGCGGCGGCGCGGTGAACATGAACTCGTATACGCCGTCGGCGGCGCAGTCTTCGGCCAGGTCCTTGACATAAAAGATCTCGCCCATGCTGATGCCTATCATGGGTATGACCACCCAATGCCAGGGCTGGGTGCAGTCGTCGGTTTCGTTGGGGCGCACTTCGCAGCCCCAGGTGTCGGTGCAGATGGCGGCGATCTGCTTTTCATAGATCCAGTTTGCCGTGTCGAAGGCCAGGCCCGGGGCCTCGCCGCCCGCATAGCCGCCCCATTCGCCCTGCTTCAGGCAGCGCTCCATATGCCCGGTGCGCACGATGACGAAGTCGCCGCGCCGCACCTGTACACCCTGGGCCTTTTGCGTGGTCTCGAGGTCGTCGACCGAAATGGCCTGGCCGTCTTCAAGAGAATCGACGCCCAGATGCCGGGCGACGTCGAGCAGCACGCCGCGGCCCACCATTTTTGCCTTGACCTTTTCGATGCCGTTCTTGTGGGCGCCGTCGCTGTCGACGAGGCGGGCGTCATAGCCGTTCCACATTTTTTCGCCGTAGAAAATATGGCCCAGGCCGTCCCATTGCGTGCCGCACTGCAGGGGCATGGATACCGAGTCGTCGGCGTAGCGCAAGCCGCCGGCGTCTTGGTTGCCCGCGACGGCGTCGGTGCCGGTGGCCAGCATGGTGTGGATGGGGTTGTAGCGATTGCCCCACAGGCCTTTTTGCGGCCCGTTGCGGTCGAACTCGAGCCCCAGCGAAAAGACGCTGCCCTTGCGCACCAGGCCCGCCGCCGCCTTGATGTCGTCGGGGCTGACATAGTTGAGCGTGCCGATTTCATCGTCGGGCCCCCACTTGCCCCAGTTGCAGCACCGCTTGGCGGTTTCATGGACAAGATCGATCTTGAATTTTTTTTCGTCGTAGCGATGGACCATGGCTTTGTCTCCTTTTTAATAATCAATCGATAATGTATTTTATTTACCAGGGCCTCTCTAATACTATTTCTATATCGCTTAAGGCTTTATTTTCCTTTTTACTTATCGATTGATTATTTCGTACAGCTATTTTGGCGCGGGCATGGCAAATTCCGCGCCTTTTTCTATGCTTTCGGGCCAGCGCTGCATGATGCTTTTTTGCTTGGTGTAAAAGCGCACACCTTCTTCGCCATAGATGTGCATGTCGCCAAACAGCGATTTTTGCCAGCCGCCGAAGCCGTGCCAGGCCATGGGTACGGGAATGGGCACGTTGATGCCCACCATGCCGCACTGGATGCGCCGGCCGAATTCGCGCGCGATGTGGCCGTCGCGGGTGTAGCACGACACGCCGTTGCCGAATTCATGGTTGTTGACGAGTTCGACGGCCGACCCGAAGTCGGGCACGCGCACGCAGGCCAGCACGGGGCCGAACACTTCTTCTTTATAGATGCGCATATTGGGCTTGACGTTGTCGAACAGGGTGCCTCCGGTGAAGAAGCCCTGTTCGTGGCCAGGCACCGTGTGGCCGCGGCCGTCTACGACCAGCGTGGCGCCTTCGTCGACGCCCGACTGAATGTAGCCCTCGATGCGTTCGAGCGCCTGGCGGGTAACGATGGGCCCCATTTCGGCTTGCGGGTCCATGCCGTTGCGCACGACGAGCGTTTTGGCCCTTTCGGCCAGCCTGGGAATGACGCGGTCGGCCGCCTCGCCGACCAGCACGGCGACGGAGATGGCCATGCAGCGCTCGCCGGCTGATCCGTAGGCCGCGCCGACCAGGGCGTCGACCGCCTGGTCGAGGTCGGCGTCGGGCATGACGACCAGGTGGTTTTTTGCCCCCCCCAGCGCCTGCACCCGCTTGCCGAAATGGGCGGCCTGCTCGTAGATATAGTGGGCGATGGGGGTGGAGCCGACGAAGCTGACCGCCTTGACGTCGGGGTGGGCCAGCAGGGCGTCGACCGCTGTTTTATCGCCCTGCACCACGTTCAGCACGCCGTCGGGCAGGCCGGCCTCTTTGAACAGGCGGGCAAGGTACAGCGATGTCGAGGGATCGCGCTCGCTGGGCTTGAGGATGAAGCAGTTGCCGGCGGCAATGGCCACCGGGAACATCCAGCAGGGAACCATGCACGGGAAGTTGAAGGGGGTAATGCCGGCGACGACGCCCAGCGGCTGGCGCAGGGTCCAGTTGTCCATGCCCGAAGCGACCTGGTCGGTGTAATCGCCCTTGAGCAGCTGCGGTATGCCGCAGGCGAACTCGATGACGTCGATGGCGCGCGAGACTTCGCCCTGCGCATCGCTGAACACCTTGCCGTGCTCGGCGGTGATGATGGCCGCCAGGGCGTCGCGATGCTGGTTCATCAGCTCGAGGAACTTGAACATAATGCGTGCGCGCCGCAGGGGCGAGGTATCGGCCCACTGGCCGAAGGCGGCCTTGGCGCTGGCCACGGCCTGGTCGACATCGTGGGGCTCGGCCAGCACGACCTGGCGTGCGGCCACGCCCAGCGCGGGATTGAAGACATCCTGGCGCCGCTGCGAGGCGCCGGATGTGGCTTGGCCGTTGATGAAATGGCCGACGTCGGCGGTGTCGTTGTAGGCTTGCATAGTGGGTTCTCGAATTATTTTCAGGCGGCGTACGAATGGTCAGTGTACGGAGGCGAGCCGCCTTGCGATAGACCTGAACGCTGGATTCATTGTTCAATATATTGAATAATCTTGCGTATGAAAGACAAGAAAATAACTTCGCTGTGGTCCCATGTGCATTGGTTGGCGGTCCTGGCCGAGCAGGGCAGTTTTACCCGCGCGGCGGCCTCTTTGAACGTCAGCAAGGCGGCCATGAGCCAGCGCATTGCCGAGCTCGAGCAGGCCGCCGGCGTGCCGCTCGTGCGGCGCACGACCCGCAGCGTGCGCCTTACCGAAGCGGGGCAGCAGCTGGCCGAGAACACGCGCGGCGCTTTCGGCCAGATCGCCGACAGCTTCGAGGCGGTGCGCGAACAGGCGGTCTCCCCGCAGGGCACATTGCGCCTCAGCGCTCCGGTGGCGTTGGCGCGCCAGCAGCTCGTGCCCCGCCTCCCGGCCTTCCTGCGGGCCAATCCACGCATACGCATCGAGCTCGATCTTTCCGATCAGCTCAGCTCGCTCTCGGGCGAGGGCTTCGACCTGGCGATTCGCCACACGTCCACGCCGCCAGCCAATTACGTGGCCTGGGCCTTGTGCGGGGTGCGCTCGGTGCTGGTGGCCAGCCGGGCCTATCTCGACCGCCACGGCACCCCGGAACATCCTTCAGACCTGGCCGACCATGCCTGCCTGCATTATCCGCGCCGGCAAAGCACCACTGTGTGGACGTTCGAGTCAGCGGGCAGGGCGCGCTCGGGGCCGCGGCGCCATGTGGTGCCGGTGGGCGGGCCTTTTGCGGTCAACAACAGCGAAGGGCTGCGCGAAGCGGCCCAGGCCGGCCTGGGCCTGACGATACTGCCCGATTTTTCCGCCCAGCAGGCGCTGGCCCGGGGCGAGTTGGTCCAGGTGCTGCCGGGCTGGTCTCCCGCCGGCGTGTTCGGCGACACACTCTATGCCATCAGGCCCTATACCACCCATGTGCCCCGGGGCGTGCAGGTGCTGGTGGCATACTTGCGCGAGGCGCTCAAAGAGGGCTTTACGGCCGCGTAGAAGCCGTGGCCGTCGTGCTGCCGGGCTGGTCCAGCTTCAGGTAGCGCAGCGATACCGCCGTTTCCCGCATAAGAGGACCCGGATCGCGATAGCGCCGGGCCATTTCCCGTTCATGCGCCGAGCGCGGATTGGCCAGCATGCAGGCTCCCATGTTCCGGGCATGGCCGACGATCGACCTTCCGAAGCGGCCGCGTTCGGCCTGGTACCTGGCCAGGGCCTGGTGGATGCCGGCCTCGGAGCCCAGCGCTTCGGTCAGCTCGAGGGCGTCGTAGGCGGCTTTGGTGACCCCCATGCCCGAATGGGGGCGGGCGACGAATGCGGCATCGCCCAACAGGGCGACTCGGCCCGCCGCCATGCGTTCGCACTCCAGATCGAAAATCGGCTGGAAGAACAGCAGGGGCGTCTTGTGCACGACTTCCGCAAAGACGGGAGGCAGGGTGTCCGTGGCGGCCTTGCGCACTTCGTCCAGAACCTCGGGGTGGATGGCGGTGGGCGGTATGCCCCCCGCGTGGTGCCTGCCGGAAGCGTCGGTCTGCAGGCGCCTGAGCTCGGTTTCTTCGTCCGCCGGCCGATACCAGACAAAATTGATGCGCCGCGCGCCCTTTGAAATGGCGTCGGCACGGCCCGCCACAGGGTAGGTAAGCATCTGCTCGTTGGGGGGCAGGTAGAAGGCAAAGCGCTCCATCAGCGCCTGATGGGCCTGGGGGCTGAGCTCGCTTTCTTCGACCAGGCCGCGCCAGGCGACATAGCCGGCATAGACCGGCTCGCTGCCGGGCATGGCCTGGGCGCGGGTGGCGGAGCGTATGCCGTCGGCGCCCACCAGCAGGTCGCCCGTGGCGTGCGTGCCGTCTTCGAAAATGGCGGTAACGCTATCGGCTTCCTGCTCGATGCGCGCCAGCGCTTTGCCGCGATGGTAGTGCCTGGCCGGAAATGCATCTTCAAGAACACCGAGCAGGCGGCTCCAGGCTGTAAGAAGCTGTTCGTAGGGCAGTTCGGCAATGCTGCGGCCCTGCCGATCGAAGGTGACCCGACTGGGAATGCTGACGCCCAGTGTTTCGTCGACGGCGGCGCCGGCCAGCTTCAGCGCATGCAGGAGTTCTTGGTGGGTGACGATGCCGGCGCCGCGATCGGAAAGCGGGCCGTGCACGCGTTCGTGGATTTCAGCCTGCCAGCCGGCGCGCAGCAGCAGGTTGCCCGCGAACAGGCCCCCCATCGAGCCGCCGATGATGATGGCCTTGCCTTTCTTTGCTTGTGCGGCCTGGTCCATGGGCTTGCCCCTTTTTGCTTTTATTGTTGCGGTGATTGGCGTGCCGGGCCTTCGGAAGCAGGGTAGTTGAGCTCGATGGTGACGCCGCTGGGGTCTTCCAGGAACAGCTGAAGAATGCTCAGCGAGGGAACATCGCGTTCCCGCCAGGGCAGCCTGTGTTTTTCAAGCCGGGCACGCATGTCGTCCACCCCTGTGGCCAGGAAGGCCATGTGGTCCACAGCACCGCCGCCGGACATGGTTTCGGGGCTTCGATCGCCCAGGTACTTGACCAGTCCTTCTTTGTCGCCGGGGTCGATGCCGATAAGGTGGACCACGCCGTTCGAAGAAGGATAGGGCTCTTCGTTGTAAAGCCAGTGGCCCGGAAAATCGAAGGGGGGCCGGAAGCCGGCCGTAAAGCCCATGATCCGGGTATAGAACTGCAGGGATGCATCCAGATCCAGGGTGCGGATCGAATAGTGGTCCAGGCGCTTGATGGGCATGGTGGTCTCCCGCTACGGTTCGCGTGCGCTGCTTCGCAGTCTTTTATTTATCAAATGGTAAATAAAAGTCTACCACCGAATCGGCGCGAAGTCGCCTGCCGTAACAGGTGTGCCGCAACAGGCGCAGCAGTCGCAACGGGCGCAACGGGCGCAACGGGCGCAACGGGCGCAACGGGTGCAACGGGCGCAACGGGCGCAACGGGTGCGCGGCCGCTTTGACGAATGCGGCCCGTTTCAGTTCTTGAGTGCGGCGTTGACCCTGGGCATGACCTGCTCGGCCATCAATTGCATCGAGCGCTTGCCCAGCGCGGGGTCGACCCAGTCGTGGCAGGCGTAAAGCAGGGTGCCGAAGTCGCCCACCGTTTCGCGGAAAGCCAGGATCTGGTCGACCACGCTGTTCACCGTTCCCGCAATGACGAGCTGGCGGGCCGCATAGTCGGGGGTGACCGCGCTGTCGGGCATTTCTTGATCGGGCTTGAACAGGTTGGCCCTGCCGCCGCCGGTAACCAGTTTGCGGATCAACTGCCGCAGGTAGAACTGATAGGGTCCCTTTGGGCCCAGGCCGTACTCTTGGGCGGTGGCTTCATCATCGGCCACGAAAATGCTCTTGGCTACGCGCCAGTCGGCCGGGTTGGCCACGGCGCCGACATTGCTTCGGCCCAGCCGGTAGCTGTCCCAGTGGGTGGCCACCCACTTGGGCAGCAGGAAGTTGGCCGAAATGGTCTGCCAGCCGCGCTCGGCCAGCGCCGTAACCCCTTTTGAAAACGGCGCGACCGCCGTGCCGGCGATGGGCGGGTGGGGGCGCTGGAACGGCTTTGCGATCTCGCCCTGGCCTATCTCGGGGATCATGGTCTTTTGGGTCGATACCTGAAAATGCTTGCCCTCGAGATTGTAGGGAGGGTCGCTGCGCCAGATGTCCAGCACCATGTTGATGGCTTCGACAAACATCTCATTGCGGTTCTTGTCGAGATTGCCGAACACCTCGGCGTCCGACATCAGGCCGCCGGGGCTGATGCCCATGATGAAGCGGCCTTCGAGCATGTGGTCCAGCATGGCCACTTGCGCCGCCACTGCGGCCGGATGCGTGTTGGGCAGATTGAGGGTGCCGCTGCCCAGCACGATGTTCCGGGTTTCATGGGCAAGGCTCGCCAGGAACATCAGGCACGAGGTAATGCGCTCGGCCGCGTCGGTGACATGTTCGCCGACGAAGGCCTCGACGTAGCCCAGCCGCTCCGCCAGCAGCACGGCCTCGCGGTCTTCGCGAAGTATCTCGGCATAGGGACGGGAGGGAGGATGCAGGGGCATCATGAACATGCCGAGTTTCATCGCTGTCTTCCTTGAAGGCCTTGCCCACGCCGGGGCGCAATGCAGTGGAACGTCCACCCAGGATAGCGATGGGCATGCATTATTGGAAATGATAAAGTCTGATAAAACCCATTAGAAAAGTTGATAAGGCCATGAGCTACAGCCTGCGCGACCTGCGCCTTTTCGTTGCGGTGTATGAAGAACTGTCGTTCACGGCGGCGGCGGCGCGCGAACATGCAACCCAATCCGGGGTGTCGCAGCGCATACGCAAGCTTGAAGTCTCCCTGGGCGTGGCGCTCTTCTCGCGCAACAAGGGCTCGGTGCTGCCCACTCCGGCCGGGGCCGCGTTTTACCAGGGCTGCATCCAGATGCTGCGCCAGCACGAGCGAACCCGCGAGGCCGTGCATGCCTTCGACCAAGGCCTGGAGGGCCGCATTACCGTAGGCCTGATGCCCACCATGACACGTTGCGTGCTGGCTCCCGCCCTGCTGCGGTTCAACAGGCTGCATCCCAACGTGGCGCTGCGCATCGTCGAAGGGTTCAGCGCCAGCCTTACGCAGCAGGTCGTAGCGGCGGAACTGGACTTTGCCATCGTGCCCGAATTTCCTCCGACGGCGGGCATTGAAAGCCGGGCATTCGCCGGCACGCCCGAACTGCTGGTTTCGGGGCCGGATTCGGGCCTGCGTCATGGGAAGGCCCTGCGGGTTGCGGGGCTGGGCGGCATCAAGCTGGTGGCGCCGGCCCCGTCCAACACGCGCCGCGGCAAGATCGAGGCCTATCTGATGGCCAATGGCGCGCGGATCGAGCAGGTGCTGGAAATGGACAGCATGTATGGCGCCCTGGACTTCGTCGCCCGCTCTGATTGGCTGGCGGTATTGCCCGCCATGATGATGGCGGACGACGTTCGCGCACCCGGCCTGGCGATGAACCTGCTGCGCGAGCCCCCCTTGCGGCTGGAACTGGTGGCCATCGAACCGGCCCGCACCGTCATGAAGCCTGCCGCCCAGGTTTTCCTTGATATGCTGCGCGACGAGGCGGGCCGGGCCAACGAGCGCGTGCTGGCTGGATTCAGCCCAGTGCGGCGCTGAGGCAAAGCCGGTTGTTGCAAGCGGCCTGGGCGGGGCTGATGGCGTTCAGCGCGCCGCAACGCCAAGGGGCGCCTGCTGCTGCTTGAGGTGATTTAGTGCCTGGGGGTTGAGCAAGCGGCCGTGCTCGCCTTGCAGATAGCAAAGAATGTTGTCGAAGGCCTGGCCGTAGAACGATTCGTAGTTGTCGCGTTCGACAAAACCGATGTGAGGCGTGCACAGCACATTGGGCAAATGCAGCAGGGGGTGGCGGGCGCCCAGCACGGGTTCGCTTTCATACACGTCGATGGCGGCAAAGCCCGGGCGGCCCTGACGCACGGCGCTTTCAAGAGCCTGGGGCTGCAGCAGCTCGGCGCGGCTGGTGTTGACGAACAGGGCCGAGGGCTTCATGCGCTGCAGATCTTTGCGTGTGACCAGGCCGCGGGTTTCGCGCAGCAGGCGCAGATGCAGGCTGAGCACGTCGCTTTCCGCAAAAAAGGCCTCGCGCGAGGGCGCCGCCTCGTGGCCCTCTTGGACGGCCCGGGCTCGTGAGCCTTCGCTGCCCCAGACCCATACGCGCATGCCGAAGGCCCGGCCGTAGGCGGCCACCTGCCTGCCGATGCGGCCGTAGCCCCAGATGCCCAGGGTGCTGCCTTGCAGCTTGCTGCCCAGGTACCCCTGCCAAAGGCCGTCGCGCAGGCGGTTGGCTTCGGCAAGCAGGTGGCGCCGGCTGGCGAGTATGAGCGCCCAGGCCAGTTCGGCGGTGGCGACGCCGGTGCTGCTGGTTTCGGCAACCGCCACGCCATGCCGTGTGCAGGCTTCGACGTCGATGTGGGAGCCGGCCCGGCCCGTCTGGCTGATGAGGCGCAGGCGGGGAAGCTGCTGAAGCAGCGCGGCGGAGATTTCGGTGCGCTCGCGCGTAAGGACCAGGGCCTCGGCCAGCGCAAAACGCGAGGCGAGCGAGGCGAGGTCTTTGGGCGAGTCGTGAAAGACCTGCACGCTGTGCCCCAGCAGCTTCTCGAAACAGGAAAGGTAGCGAACGCAATCCTGGTAGTCGTCGGGGATGATGATGTGCATAGGCGGACCCGATGCCGGTTCGCCCGGTGAAGCCGTGGCGGCGAAGCGGCCTTGATTCAGTTCTTGCGCTTGACTCCGAAGGGCTATCTTACGGTTTAGCCAGGGCGGATACAAGCCGGGGCAGGGGTAAAATGGCTGCTTTCATCCGGTTTCCGCTTTCTGAGTCATGGCCCAGTTTCTTGTTGCGGCGCTGTACAAATTTGTACCGCTTGCCGACTATCGCGCCCTGCGCGAACCTTTGTTCGAGTTTTGCCGGGCGCACGATGTCCGCGGCACGCTGCTGCTGGCCGAAGAAGGCATCAACGGCACCATCGCCGGCCCCGAAGAGGGCGTGCGCGCCGTGTTGCGGCACCTGCGCGGCGACCCGCGCCTGGCCGGCCTGGAGCACAAGGAATCATGGGCCGAAGGCCAGCCCTTCTACCGGCTCAAGGTCAAGCTCAAGCGCGAGATCGTCACCATGGGCGTGCCCAACATCCAGGCCGAGACCATGGCGGGCACCTATGTGGCGCCCGAAGACTGGAACCAGCTCATTTCCGATCCTGAGGTCGTGGTGATCGACGTGCGCAACGACTACGAGGTGGCCATCGGCTCTTTCGAGGGCGCCGTCAATCCGCATACGCGCAGCTTCACCGAGTTCCCCGAGTGGGTCGAACAGCAGGCGCAAAGCGGCGGCCTGCTCGACCGGCAGAAAAAGCCCCGGGTGGCGATGTTTTGCACCGGCGGCATACGCTGCGAGAAATCGACCGCCTACCTGCGCTCGCAGGGCTACGATGAGGTCTATCATCTGCACGGAGGGGTGCTCAAGTACCTCGAGACCGTGCCGGCGATGCAAAGCCGCTGGGAAGGCGAATGCTTCGTCTTCGACGAGCGGGTATCGGTGGGGCACGGCCTGCGTCCGGGCGACTACGAGCTGTGCCGGGCATGCCGCCTGCCCCTTTCCCAGGCCGACAAGGCCTCGCCCCTGTATGAAGAGGGCATCAGTTGCCCTCATTGCCACGGCACACATACCGAAGAGCAGCTGCGGCGTTTCCGCGACCGGCAGAAGCAGGTCGAGCTTGCGCGCCGCCGCAACACGCGCCATATCGGCGCCGCCATGCCGGCCAGGCCGGCACCCACGTCTGAAACCGACATCTGAAGGAGCTCGCCATGATCACCACGCCGTTTACCCGGTCTTTCGACCTGCAACACCCTGTGGTGCTGGGGCCCATGGGGGGTGTGGCGGGGGGGCGCCTGGCGGCGGCGGTGTCCAACGCGGGCGGGCTGGGCCTGGTGGGCGGCGGCTACGGCGACGTGGAATGGCTCAAGACCGAACTAGCCCTGGCCAAGGAGCTTGCCCGCCGCCCTTGGGGCGTGGGCTTCATTACCTGGAATATTTCCGAAGCCGCGCTCGAGCTTGCGCTGGAGGCGCGGCCTTCGGTGATGATGCTGTCGTTTGGCGACCCCCGCAAGTACGCGGCCACCATCAAGGCTGCCGGATGCCGGCTCGTCTGCCAGGTGCAGGACGTGGCCGGCGCCCGGCTGGCGCAAGAGGCCGGCGCCGAGGTGATCGTGGCCCAGGGCACCGAGGGCGGCGGCCATGGCGGGGCAAGGGCCACCATGGCCTTGCTGCCCGCTGTGGTCGACGCGGTGCCTTCCGTGCCGGTGCTGGCGGCCGGCGGCATTGCCGATGGGCGTGGCATGGCCGCGGCCCTGATGCTGGGCGCGCAGGGAGTGCTGATGGGCACCCGCTTTTATGCCACGCGCGAGGCTTTGGGCCATGACCAGGCCAAGCAGCGCATTGTCCAGGGCCAGGGCGACGCCACCCAGCGCACGCGGGTGTTCGACATTGTGCGCGGCTACGATTGGCCCGCGGGATACACCGGCCGGGCGCTGCAGAACCCGTTCATCGAGCGCTGGCACGGCCGCGAAGAAGAGCTTGCGGGCAGCGTGGCGACCGAAGGACCCGCCTTTTGGGCGGCGGCGGCCGACGCCGACTACGACGTGGCGATGGTCTGGGCGAGCGAGGCGATCGATCTCATCGATTCCATTCCTTCGGCCGCCGAGGTGGTCGAGCAGATTTCCGCCCAGGCCGAGCTGCGCCTGCGCTCGGCGGCCGGCCTGCTGGAATAGGCCGGCCTGTGCCCGGGTTGCCCGTTCTCTATTCTTTCCGCCGCTGCCCCTATGCGATGCGAGCAAGGCTTGCCATTGCGGCCAGCGGCCAGCACTGCGAACTGCGCGAGGTGGTGCTGCGCGACAAGCCGCAGGCGCTGATCCAGGCGTCGCCCAAGGCGACGGTGCCGGTGCTGGTGCTGGCCGACGGCACGGTGCTGGAGCAGAGCCTGGACATCATGTTGTGGGCGTTGCGTTTGAACGACCCCGATGGGTGGCTGACGCCGGAGCGTGATGGCTTCCAGGCCATGCTGGCCATGGTCCACGAATGTGACGAACACTTCAAGCCCAGGCTTGACCGCTACAAGTATCCGCAACGCTTCGCGGCGGAACGTGCCACTTCGGCGGGTGGTGGCATGCAGTCGATGGACGAGGCGGGCGCGACGAAGGACGGTGCCAGGAATGAGGGCAGCCGCGGACCGGCCTTGAGTAGGACTCACAACCTGGACCTAGACCTCTGGGCCGCGGGCAATCGCGATACCGCTGCGGCCTGGCTGCAAGGGTTGGAGGCGCGGCTGGCGCGCGGTGCTTATCTGTTCGGCGAACGGGCTTCACTGGCCGATATGGCGATTGCGCCGTTTGTGCGGCAGTATGCGCATGTGGATCGGGAGTGGTTTGATGCGCAGCCCTGGCCGTGTTTGCGTGCTTGGCTGGATGCCTGGATGGGGTCGGAGCTGCTTGGCCGCGTCATGGCCAAGCATCGGCCTTGGGTTCCCGGTGCGTCTGGCGAATTGTTTCCTTGAACCAGCGTAACAGCTGATCGTGCTGCCGTTAATTTGGGTTCTTGAGCCGGGCGAGGAGCAGTGTGTTTATTTCCAGGCCGGCACCCTGCGGCCCTTCGGGCTCCCCGAATTTCTCTGGTTTGGCCGGGCGGCGGCAGAACTCAACCTCGCCGCTTTGCGGCTCGGGATTCGGACAGGCTGTCGCCGAAAGCCCCCGACCAAACCAGAGAAATTCGGCGCGGGTGGACGGCCTGGAAATAAACACACCGCTCCTCACCCTGGGGTCATGGGCGTTTTGGGGCGCCGTACATTTTTTTCGGTTCTATGTTCTGTGTTCGAGGCGCCGTGCTGTGGGCTCTATCGTGCCGTGATGCGGTGCTCTGCTCTCGATGAGCGCCGCTGTAATGCATGCCTATTGGGCTAACGCGGGCGAGCAGGCCCGCCCGCTTATGGACCTATTCCATGCCCGGAACGACGGTGGAGAAGCCCGCGTCGACGTGGGTGATTTCGCCGGTGACGCCGGCGGCCAGGTCGGAGAGCAGGAAGGCGGCGACGTTGCCGACGTCTTCGATGGTGACGTTGCGGCGCAGGGGGGCGTGGGATTCGACGAACTTGAGGATGGAGCCGAAATCTTTGATGCCGCTGGCGGCGAGGGTCTTGATGGGGCCGGCCGAGATGCCGTTGGCGCGTATGCCCAGTGGGCCCAGCGAGGTGGCCAGGTAGCGTACGGAGGCTTCGAGCGAGGCCTTGGCCAGGCCCATGGTGTTGTAGTTGGGAACGACTTTTTCAGAGCCCAGGTAGGTAAGGGTAAGCACCGAGCTGTTTCGGCCCTTGAGCAGCGGCAGCGCGGCCTTGGCCAGGGCGGGGAAGCTGTAGGCGGAGATGTCGTGGGCGACGCGGAAGGCTTCGCGCGACAGGCCTTCGAGAAAGTCGCCGGCGATGGCTTCGCGCGGGGCGAAGCCGATGGAGTGGACCAGGCCGTCAAGGCCGTCCCAGTGTCCGCCCAATTGTTCGATGGCGGCCTCGATCTGGGCGTCTTCGGAGACGTCGCAGGGCAGGACGATGTTGCTGCCCAGTTCGGCCGCAAAGCCTTCGACGCGCTCTTTGAAGCGCTCGCCCACGTAGGTAAGGGCTAGTTCGGCGCCTTGCTGGCGGCAGGCCTGGGCGATGCCGTAGGCGATGGAGCGGTTGGACAGCACGCCGGTAACCAGGATGCGCTTGCCGTTTAAGAAACCCATGATGAAGACCTTGTGTAGAAGTGGATGTCAGCCGTGCACCTGGGTGCCGGGGATGCGAAGCCGCTTGCCTCGCGACAGATTGTTGTTGGGCAGGTTGTTGAGCTTGCGCAGCGCGTCGACCGAGGTGTTGTAGCGCTTGGCCAGGGCAAACAGCGTGTCGCCCTTGCGAACGGTGTGGGTGCGCACGTTGCTGCTGCGTCCGCGCACTACCACGACGTCGCGCTTGCCGGCGGCGCGGGTGGCGGTGCCGGGGATGGGAGCGGGTGCCCGGGCCGAGCTGGAGGGCACTTCGAGCGAGGCCAGCATGATGCCGCCGCGCGCGGGCGCCTTGCCCGGCACGACCAGCGTCTGGGCGACGGAGCGTGTGCTTTTCTTGCTCAGGCCGTTGAGGGCGCGCAGCTGTTCGAGCGAGACGCCGAACTTCTTGGCGATGGTTGCGTACGATTCGCCCTTCTTGGCGTGATAGGTGGTCCAGTCGCCGAGCTGGTCTTTATAGGCCTTGAGATTGGCATTGAAGACGTCGACGCGGTCGGTCGGCAGCAGCAGGGTGGGCTTGTGCTCGGCCAGGAAGATGGGCCGGTTGAACGAGGCGTTCAGGGCCTTGAATTCGTCGAGCGGCATTTCGGCCAGGCGCGCGGCCGTGGCCAGGTCGAGCGAGGGCGGTTCGATGACGGTGGTGAAATAGGGCTCGTTGTCGACTTCGGGCAGGGTAAGGCCGTATTTGCCGGGGTTGGCGATGATGTTCTTGATGGCCTGCAGCTTGGGAACGTAGTTGCGGGTCTCGTCGGGCATGGCCAGTGCCATGTAGTCGGTGCGCAGGCCCTGGCCCGCGTTGCGGTCGATGGCGCGCTTGACCGCGCCTTCGCCCCAGTTGTACGAGGCCAGCGCCAGGTACCAGTCGCCCTGGAAGTCGTAGAGATAAGTTAGATAATCGAGCGCCGCGTTGGTGGAGGCGACGGGATCGCGGCGCAGGTCGCGCCAGGTGTCTTGCTTGAGGTTGTAATGCAGGCCTGTGCTGGGGATGAACTGCCACAGGCCCGAGGCCTTGGCGCGCGAATAGGCGGTGGGGTTGTAGGCGCTTTCAACGAAGGGCAGCAGGGCCAGTTCGGAGGGCATGCCGCGGTCTTCGAGCTGGTCGACGATGTAGTACAGGTATTTGCCCGCGCGCTCGCTCATGCGGTAGACCGATTCGGGATGCGAGGCGTAGTAGGCCGTCCATTCGTCGACCAGGTCGGACTGCAGGTTGGGAATGGCGAAGCCGCGCCGGATGCGGTCCCACATGTCGCGGGGCGGGTGTGTAAGATCGACGGTTCGCGAGGTGTCGGCGGCGCGGTAGCTTGTTTTTGCGGTATAGCGGTTGCCGTCGGGAGAATTACTGGCGCAGCCCGCCAGAGCTGCCACGAAGAGCAGGATAAGTAGTCGCAGGCAGTTCATGGGCTGGTTATTGAAAGCTGTTTTTCCATTCTCGTAGACAGGCAAAGACCGCAACGGCCGAGTCGAGCGGCGCCTGGGCATGGGCGCGCGCCGCAGCCGAGACGCCTTCCTGCAGCGGCCGCAGGAAGGGATTGGTTTCGAGTTCGTCGCCGATGGTCGACGGCACGGTGGGCAGGCCCTCTTGGCGCAGTTTTTGCGCCAATTGCCAGCGCCGTTGCAATGCGGCATTGCCGGGTTCGACCTGCAGGGCCCAGCGCAGATTCGACAAAGTGTATTCGTGGGCGCAGCACACCAGGGTTTCGAGTGGCAGCTCCTTGAGTTTGCTAAGCGAATTCAGCATCTGGGCCGGAGTGCCTTCAAAAAGGCGCCCGCAGCCGGCGGCAAATAGTGTATCACCGCAGAAAACCAGGGGGGTGTCTTCGTCCATATAGCCGAAGTAGGCGATGTGGCCCGCCGTATGGCCGGGGACGTCGAGCACCGAAAACCTTAGGCCCACGCCCTTGAGGAACACTTCGTCGTCTTCTTTGAGGCGCACGTCGCAGACCGGCAGGGTTTCGCCCAGGGGGCCATAGACTGTTGCGCCCGTAAGTTTTTTGAGGGCCTCGACACCGCCGACGTGGTCGGGATGGTGATGTGTCAGTAGAATGGCGTCGAGCCGTAACTGGTATTCTTCAAGAAAGGACTCGATCGGCGCCGACTGGCCGGGGTCGACCACCACGGCGTAGCCATCGCGGCTAAGCACCCATATATAGTTGTCGCTGAACGCGGGTACGGGCGTCAGCCGGCTGTCTGTGTGTGCCATCGTTGTTTCCATCCTAATGCAAGGAGCTCATGTGTCTGATTCGCTGGACCAGCCTTTGGCCGTAGAGCTAGCCCAATGGCTGACCACACCGGTCGGCCAATATGTGCAAAGCTGGGAACAGAAAAAGATCGACGGCCTGGTGGCCAATGTGTTTGGCTACCACGCCATGCAGATCGGGCAGCCCCAGTGGGATTTATTGCGCGCCAATCGTATTCCCACGAAGGGCCGCACGCATTCGTGCCTGAGCGACGCACGGCAAGAAGATATTGACATCGCCTTGTATGCCGAACCCGAGAACCTGCCCCTGGAAAGCCAGAGCATCGACTTGCTGATATTACCCCATGTGCTGGAGTGTTCCAATAGTCCGCACCAGGTGCTGCGTGAGGCCGAAAGGGTGCTGGTGCCCGAGGGCAGGGTGGTGATTTCGGGTTTCAATCCCCTGAGCCTCTGGGGCGTGCACGAGCGCATTCCAGGCCTCGATCCGGTCGTGCCGGTGCCGGCCCACATGCAGGTGTCGCTGGGCCGGCTCAAAGACTGGTTCAAGCTTTTGTCCTTCGAAGCCGACCGCGGCCACTTCGGCTGCTATGCGCCGCCGGCGCTCAGCACCAAGTGGCTGTCGCGCTGGGCCTTCATGGAATCGGCCGGCGACCGCTGGTGGCCGGTGTGCGGCGCGGTCTACGTGGTGTCGGCGGTGCGGCGGGTGGCGGGCATGCATCTCGTGGGGCCGGCCTGGAAAGAAAAGAAACAGCGCGTTCGCGCGGCGGCCGTGGTCGCCGGACGCCATTCGGGCGCCATGCAGGCGCCCGGCAATGAAGCAAGGTAAACATGAGCAGCAACCCCGTTGAAATCTGGACAGATGGCGCCTGCAAGGGCAATCCCGGTTGGGGCGGCTGGGGCGCCCTGCTGCGCCAGGGCCGCCACGAAAAGACGCTTTTCGGCGGCCAGGCCGACACCACCAACAACCGCATGGAGCTGCTGGCCGTCATCGAGGCGCTGAAGGCGCTCAAGCGCCCCTGCCAGGTGGTGGTGCACACCGACTCGCAGTATGTTCAGAAAGGCATGACCCAATGGCTGGCCAACTGGAAGCGGCGCGATTGGCGCACCGCCGACAAAAAGCCGGTCAAGAACGCCGACCTGTGGCAAGAGCTGGACGAACTTGTGGGTCGGCACGATGTCTCTTGGAAGTGGGTGCGCGGCCATGCCGGCGACGCGGGCAACGAGATGGCCGACCAGCTGGCCAACCAGGGAGTCCAGCAGGCGCGCTCCCTGGCGGCGGCCGGGTAGCGCGGCCGGCGCTGGCTGCCGCTCCTTTCGGTATCGGGCGTTCCGGCGGTTGCCGGGGGGCGGTTGCGCGGCGGGCGTGTTACCTAAATTTTGGCGCCGCGCCGCTGCAACTGCGATACTATTTGCGGCGATACGATACAGATTGTTGATTTCATGAAAGCAAATACCATAGGTTGGATCCTGGCACTGGGCGCGGGCGTGGTGCTGGGTGTGGTCGGGGCCGGATGGTGGGCGGGCAAGCAGGCTGCGCATCCGCAGGCCCCCGCCACGGCCGCCGTCGCCCCGCCGGCCAAGGCCCAGGCGGGCACTCAGGTCGAGGTTGCCCCGGTCAGGCTCGAGGCGATGCCGCGCAGCGCTTCCGCCGTGGGCACGCTGCGTTCCAAGGATTCAGTCGTGCTGCGTTCCGAAATCACCGGGCGCATCATCGAGCTCAATATAGAAGAGGGCGGCAAGGTCAAAAAGGGCGACGTGGTGGCGCGGCTCGACGACAGCGTCGCCAGGGCCCAGGTTCAGCAGGCCCAGGCCAGCCTTTCGCTGGCCGCCAGTCAGGACCGCCGTGCGGGCGAGCTGACCCGCCAGGGCTTCATCAGCAAGCAGGCGCGCGACGAGGCCGCCAGCCAGTTGCAGGTGCAGCGGGCGGCGCTTGCGCTGGCCCAGGCGCAATTGCAGAAAACCACCATCGTGGCGCCGTTCGACGGCCTGATCGGCCTGCGCAACGTGTCGGTAGGCGATTACGTCGGCCCGGGCGATGTCCTGGTTCCCATCGAATCCGTCGACCCCCTGCAGGTCGATTTTCGTATTCCCGAACAGTATTTGTCGCTGGTTCATCCCGGCCTGAAGCTTCGTTTGCGCTTCGACGCCTTGCCCGGACAGGTCCGCGAGGGCGAGGTCGGTGCCATCAGCCCCTCCATCGACGTGGGGGGACGTTCCATATTGCTGCGCGCCAACGTAGGCAATGCCGACGATGCTTTGCGCCCCGGCATGTTCGCGCGGGTCGACCTGCAGTTTGCCGATGACCAGGTTCTGACCATTCCCGAAACCGCCCTGGTTCCCTCGGGCGAAGAGCGCTATGTATATCGGGTGGCCGAGGGCAAGGCCGAGCGGGTGGCGGTGCGCATCGGCCAGCGGCGCGGCGGCCGCATCGAGATCGCGTCGGGCTTGTCCGAGGGCGACCAGGTGGTGGTGGCCGGCTTGCAGAAGATCGCCGACGGCGCGTCCGTGAAAGTGGTGGGCCGGCCCGCGGGCCCGGCCGGGTCTTGAGGCGGGCGCTTCCATGCTTTTATCCGAAGTCTGCATCAAGCGTCCCGTCTTCGCCACCGTACTGTCGCTGGTCATCGTACTGATTGGGTTTATTTCGTACGAACGCCTGACCGTGCGCGAGTATCCCGCCATCGACGAGCCGGTGGTGTCGGTGCGCACCGACTACAAGGGCGCTTCGCCCGAGGTCATCGAATCGCAGGTGACCAAGCCGCTTGAAGACCAGTTGGCGGGCATGGAAGGGGTCAACGTCATGACCTCGCGCAGCCGGTCCGAGCGCAGCTTCATCAACATCAAGTTCAATCTCGACCGCGACCCCGACGCGGCGGCGGCCGACGTGCGCGACAAGGTGGCCCGGGCGCGGCGCTTCTTGCCGGACGAAATCGACGAGCCCATCATCAGCAAGGTCGAGGCCGATTCCTCGCCCGTCATCTTCCTGGCCGTGAACGCCGGCAGCATGAACACGCTCGAGGCTTCCGACTACATTACCCGCTATGTCAAGACGCGGTTGTCGGTGCTTCCCGGGGCCGCCGAGGTGCGCATCTACGGCGAGCGCCTGCCCTCGATGCGCATCTATGTCGATCGCGCCAAGCTGGCCGCCTACCGCCTGGCCGTGCAAGACATCGAAGACGCCCTGCGTTCGCAGAACGTCATGATCCCGGCCGGCCGCATC
>Ga0180218_1001000_pt1:0-5000 | contig 19341 bp, 15 predicted proteins | sample eDN3rd37CKraftBY_FD_151334 | JGI IMG/M metagenome (GOLD analysis project Ga0180218, IMG submission 151334) | Enriched backyard soil microbial communities from Emeryville, California, USA - eDNA 3rd pass 37_C Kraft BY (version 2) (version 2) | ecosystem: Environmental > Terrestrial > Soil...
GCTTGCACAATATGGGGTTCGCTTCGTGCCGAGAGGCGTGCCGGTTCCGCTGCCGCTTAAGATTGCGCGCGCGGCGACGCTGCCCGTCGAATTCATATCGCGCCCATTTCAGAAGCGCGTGCCCCGCTCGATCCGCGTCGCGACGGCGCTCAGCAAACTGGGACCGAGCTACGTCAAACTCGGCCAGTTCCTAGCAACACGTGCCGACGTCATCGGCCCCGATCTCTCCGCCGATCTGCGCCACCTTCAAGACAAGGCCGAACCCTTTTCCATGGAGGAAGCGCGCGAAGCCGTGGAGCGCGCGCTCGGCGGCAAGCTCGAAGATCACTTCGTCGAATTCGGCCCGCCCGTCGCGGCAGCATCCATCGCGCAAGTGCACAAGGCCTACGTTCTCGAAGGCGGCGTGCGCAAAGCCGTTGCCGTCAAGATCCTGCGGCCGAACATCGAGAAGCGTTTCAACCGCGATCTCGACAGCTACTATTTCGCCGCGCAGATGATCGAGCGCTTCTACCCGCCGTCACGGCGCCTGAAACCCATCGCAGTCGTCGATAATCTGAAGCACACGACCGCGCTCGAAATGGACCTCCGCCTGGAAGCGGCAGCCATTTCCGAGATGGCCTCCAACACCACCGCCGACGAAGGCTTCCGCGTTCCGGCAATCGATTGGAAGCGCACGGCCAAGCGCGTACTGACGATCGAATGGATCGACGGCACGCCGATCTCACAGCGCCAGAAGCTGGAAGAGAAAGGCTTCGACACCGCTGCGCTCGGCGCGACCGTGCTGCGATCGTTCCTTCGCCACGCCATGCGCGACGGCTTCTTCCACGCCGACATGCATCAGGGCAATCTGTTCGTCGACGAGCAAGGCAAGGTCGTCGCCGTCGATTTCGGTATCATGGGCCGCCTCGGTCTTCCCGAACGCCGCTTCCTCGCCGAGATCCTGCACAGCCTCATCACGCGCGATTACTATCGCGCCGCCGCCATCCACTTCGAGGCGGGCTACGTGCCGCCCCATCACACGGTGGAGGAATTTGCCCAGGCGATGCGCGCCATCGGCGAGCCCATCCAAGGTCGCACGGCAGAAGAAATCTCCATGGCCGATCTCCTCGGCCAGCTCTTCGCCTACACCGAAGTCTTCGACATGGAGACGCGGCCCGAGCTCATCCTGCTGCAGAAGAGCATGGTGATCGTCGAAGGCGTCGCGCGCGATCTAGATCCTTCGCTCAACGTCTGGGTTGCAGCCGAGCCCGTCGCCAAGGAATGGGTGGACGCAAACCTGTCGGCCCTCGGCCGCCTTCGCGAGGCCGGCCGCGGCGCCGGGGAAATCGGCGAAGTCCTGCTGAAAGCGCCGGAACTCATCCAGGCCATGGCGCAAGCCGTCACCGGTTTTGCCGGCATGGCGCGTTCGGGCCTGCATCTCGACGACGAGACGACGGAAAACATCGCATCCCGCAAGCGCAGCGGCGTCGGTAACGCCGCTCTCTGGGTGGGCGCGCTGAGCCTCGCGGTCATCGCCCTCAAAATGTTGGGCGCCTTCTGATCGCGCTCCTCGTCACCGCTTCGCCTTCCGCGGCCCGACGAGATGCGTGCCATGCGCAATCGCGGCTGTCGCCCGCATGGCCGCAGCGATATAGACGACTTCGGCAATCTCGGCCTCGGTGACACCGGCGTTCTCCGCGTTCGTGCGGTGGACTTCGAGGCTGTACGGGCACTGCGTTGCGAGCGCCACGCCGAGCGCAATCAATTCCTTGTAGCGGCGCGGAATGACGCCCGGCGCCATCGCCGCCCGGTCGAAATTCTCGAATGCGGCCATCGTCGTCGCTGAGAGATTACGAAGGTGCGGTAGATTGGATAGATTAGCGATATCATACATTTTAGGAGCCCTCCCGATCATCGTCACGTAAGCTGGCGATTTGTGAGCGAGCCTCGTGACATTTTGCATCGAAGGTCAAGCTACCAAAGGCGAACCCTGAAACCGAGGAGACAAGCATGTCGGACGCTCGCCCGCCCCTGCCGCCATTCACACGCGAAACCGCGATCCAGAAAGTTCGCGCCGCCGAAGATGGGTGGAATTCGCGCGATCCGAAAAAGGTGTCGCTCGCCTACACGGAGGATAGCCGCTGGCGCAATCGCGCCGAGTTTCCCGTCGGCCGCGCTGAGATCGTCGAATTCCTGACGCGCAAATGGAACCGCGAACTCGACTATCGCCTCATCAAAGAACTCTGGGCATTTACCGACAATCGCATCGCGGTCCGCTTCGCCTACGAGTTCCGCGACGACAGCGGCCAATGGTATCGCTCATACGGCAATGAGAATTGGGAGTTCGATGCGAACGGCCTGATGCGCTTTCGCTATGCCAGCATCAACGACCTGCGCATCTCCGAAAGCGAGCGAAAGTATCACTGGCCGCTGGGGCCACGCCCTGCCGATCATCCGGGCCTTTCCGACCTCGGCCTCTGAAACAAAAAACGGCGCCGCGAAGGGCGCCGTTTCTTTTATCTGATGCTTTCTGATTTCTAGGCTCGTACCGCCGCCCGGCTTGCCGGCGCGCGCTGCGCGTAGCTCAGAAGGAAGATCGTGCCGGCAGTAATGCCGTATGCGATCAGCTGCATGCCCGTCGGCTTTTCGATGTAGCCGATCAGAATGTGCAGGACCTGCCCGATCCAGCTCTTTTCAGACAGCAGCCACGAGGAATTCCAGAGCGGTGTATCGAGAACGTTGATGAGACCGGCTTGCGAAAGCTGCCCCATCGCCTGCGCCGCAAGACCGGCCGCCAGCAGCGTAATCAACACGCCGGTGATCGAGAACATCTGCTTCACCGGAAGCGAGGCAAGACCGAAGTAGAGCACCAACGACACGACAGCGCCGAGCGCCAATCCAGCAGCCGATCCGAGAATGAGCGAACCCGCCGTCTCCTGACCGCCCATGACAATGCCCGTCATGAACAGCACGACCTCGCTTCCCTCGCGCACAACCGCAGCCGCGACCGCAGCGCCAAGGGCGAAGAGGGATTGCCGGCCCGCGCTGACGTCGGTTCCGAGTTGCCTCAGCTGCTGCGTCATCTCACGCGCATGCTGAGCCATCCAGACGACATGCCAGGCGAGCATCACGACGGCAAAGAGCAGAACGGCGGCGACGAAAATCTCCTGCCCGCGCCCGTCGAACGCGTTGGAAATACCTGCCGCAAAGAATGCGACGATGGCCGAGCCCGTGATACCGGTGAGGACGCCGAGCGACACGGCTCCGGTACGTCCGGGAACGCCACGCGAAGCGGCAAGCACGACGCCAATGATGAGACCGGCTTCGAGAACTTCACGGAAAACGATGATAAGAGCGGCGAGCATTTCTGATTTACTCCGCTACGATGTGGCCTAGTGCGGTATCCATGTTGAATTCGCCGAAGAACATGTAGGTACCGGGTTTCAGTGGCTTCAGCCTGACGATGGCGGTGGTGTTACCGGGAATGATTTTCTCAAATCCCAGGTCGTCACTTTCGAACTCTTCCGGCGTGGGATCGAGATTCTTTACCGTGATCTTGATCGGCTTGCCGACGGGCAGCTTCAGCGCCTCCGGCTCGAACATGTGATTTTTGATGGAGATCTCGACCTCATGCTCCTCGGAGGCCTGCACAGTCGCGGTGCCGATACCTGCGCCACTGAGCGCGAGTAAAGCGGCAGCCGATGCGGAAAGAAGGGTCCGGAAACGCGCGGCATTGCGCGAGTAAAAAGGCGGGGTCAATGACATCTCCCAATAGGTCAGGATTCAAGGTCCCGAGATCAGGCTACGGCGCCACCTGACCCATGTTGCCAATATGAGTCAAGAATATTCGGGGTCTCAAGTCCCTTACAAATCTGACAAATCCGTGAGGCGGACACGAGCTTTGAAGCATCTTTTCCGGCTGCCATTTTTTGGCCAGGAGGATCAGGTGCATATGCAGCTGCGGGAACAATTTGGCAGTGAGGATCAAGCCAATGTACGCCCGCGTTCCCCATTCGTCCGCACCGCTCGACGATGACGATTACAGCGACATGTTTCGGGATCGCGACGAACCGGAAGCCTTCTTCCCGGGCGAGCCGATCACCGAGCCTCCGACGAGACGAGGCAACCCCGTCCGCGCGACATATCTATTTTTATTCATAACGATCGCCGCCGGCGCCTGCGCCTTCAATTTCCGCACCGAAGTCGAGCAATGGACCGCGAAAATCGCAGAGGTCGCCTCGCAGCTCGATCTCAGAAACGAATCCGCGCTGCCCGAGTCAGAGTCTGAGGAAGCCGTTCGCCCGGCCGAAAATACGCTTGCACTTGCGCCACCACCACCCGCCGTGGCCGATAACTCAGAGCCGCTTCCTGAGGTCGTCGTAACAGACGCACCGGGCGCCGATTCCAGATCCGCATCCTCAGACAAAAAGCCAGGCTCCGCTGATGCATATTCAGCTCCGCATGCCGCGCTGAACGATCCCTACGCCAAGCGTGCGGAAGCGGTCGGACTTCATCCCGATCTCTCGCGCGTGCTGCTGTCACGATTGACGGCTGCGGATTATCGCAACGCCGCCTTCGCAATCGACAAAGCTCTGAAGACTGTGCCCGACGATAAAGAGTTCGAATGGCCGGTTTCGAAAAAGAACAGCAGCGCCATTTTCAACGTTCATTTCGTGGCGGGCGGCGGGCGCGATTGCCGGCGCTATGTTGTGACGGTCACCAAGGATCGCTGGTCGACAACTGCGCTACCGATGGAGCGCTGCGGCATCAAACTCGCCTCACGCGAAGGTGCGAAAAAACCTTCGATCGAGTGAAAAAAAGCAGGCCTTTGGGATGATCTTCAAGGACCCTGCAGCCCGAACGCGACGCGCATCTTTCTGCCGAACTTCGTGCCCTTCGACCGCTCACCGGCTTTCCCGCGCTGAGGGCCGCCGTACTGTGAATAGACGAAATCCCGCACCTCATTCACGCGGTCGTACTGGTGCACGACGGCCGGAACGGCGCCTTGCGCCGTGACAAGC
>Ga0180218_1001000_pt1:12500-19341 | contig 19341 bp, 15 predicted proteins | sample eDN3rd37CKraftBY_FD_151334 | JGI IMG/M metagenome (GOLD analysis project Ga0180218, IMG submission 151334) | Enriched backyard soil microbial communities from Emeryville, California, USA - eDNA 3rd pass 37_C Kraft BY (version 2) (version 2) | ecosystem: Environmental > Terrestrial >...
TGAAGACGAGTTCGCGCAGCGCATCGAAAATGCGCGAGATGACGAAGGGCGGGTTTCCGGCGACCTTGTTCATGACGTCTTCCCTTCCGACTGGAGCAGATGCGCGGCAAGACGAGCGAGCGTCTGGTGCGCGCCCTCGATGGCGCCGAACTTCGCCATCCAATCGCGCCGTTCGCGCGTCGCCGCGAGAAGGCGCAGCGTGACGCGCGTTTTTCCGTCTTCGGTTTCAAACGTGACCCAGACTTTGAACGGCTCGAAATCCGGGCGGTCAGCGCCGGCATCGTGATCGTAGGCGAGAAGTTCCGGCGCCCTTACCTCAGTGTAGCGCACACGGTTCGGGTGGTCCGTGCCGTCGGGTCCGTGCATCGTGAAGAGCCATTGACCGCCTGGGCGCACGTCCATCTCGTACGTCGTCGTGGTGAAGCCATTCGGCCCCCACCAGTTGCTGATGTGTTGGGGGTCCTTGAATGCCGCGAACACGAGTTCGCGCGGGGCATCGAAGACTCGGGTGGTGACTATTTCGCGCTCGGCTTCGTCAGCATCATTTCGGCTTCCTGCGTCCACCTTTTTTCTCCTTTGCCTGCAACACACGTAGATACTCATCGAGCCGGTCGAAGCTCTGCTCCCAGAACCGGCGGTAGTGCTCCACCCAGTCGTCGACTTCCTTCAGCGGGCCCGGTTCGAGCCGGCAAGGCCGCCACTGCGCTTCGCGCCCGCGCGCAATGAGGCCCGCGCGCTCCAGCACCTTCAGATGCTTGGAGACCGCCGGCAGGCTCATGTCGAAGGGTTCGGCGAGATCGGTGACGGAGGTTTCGCCCAGCGCCAGCCGCGCCAGGATTGCGCGCCGCGTGGGGTCGGCGAGCGCTGCAAAGGTTTCACTGAGCCGGTCGGCTGCGGGCATTTATTTAGCCATCTCGTTAAATAACCTTTCGGTTAAATAGCGGCGAAAGGTTCGCGCGTCAAGCGATCGCTCTAAAGAAAACTCGATGTTTGTTGAGGAGCTCAGTCGCGCATGGGGCGGATCAATGGCGCCAGCTGACCGCCGAAGAGCGCGTTAAAAATATAAAAGCCCCGCCCGGAGTGCGCTCCGGCTGCAGGGCTTGGAGGGAAACGTGGCGCGCTCCGCTTAGTGGCGCGTCTCCCGTCTCAACCGTTCCATCTCATCCTTGAGTTTCAGTTTTTCCTGCTTCCATCGGCGAATTTCGATGTCGTCAGAACCGGGGCTCGCCGCTGCTTGAGTTATTTTCAGTTCGAGGGCCCGATGCTTCTCCGCGAGTTCAGCCAGATGAGCCGTAATCGTCATCAGTTGCCTCCTATAGAGTTGCAGACATTGAAATCGTGCCACACGTTTTACGGGTTGTCCAACGCGCCTTTCGCTAAGCCTGGATGTTTGAATTTTGTTACGAAGCCAGACGTTCGGGTTACGGATTCGTGAAATATTTTCATAGGATTGGGAACTTCGTGCCGAATCGCGCTTTTGCCCTGTTGCCTTATCCCGGGCAATCACCCAAAACGCTGCGATCGACCGGGCAGTGGGCAGGGGTTAAGGATGGAGCGGCGCGACGAACGCGAGCTCAGGGAAGAGCTGGTAACTTTGCGGGGCGAGCACCGTCAGCTCGACTGCGAAATCGCCGCTCTTGAAGGTGACCCTTCGGCCGACCAACTTCTGATCAAGCGGCTGAAAAAGAAAAAGCTTGTTCTGAAGGATCGCATTACCCTCATCGAGGACAAGCTGCTTCCCGACATAATCGCGTGAGACTTGCGTTCGCGTGCTTAGCTGCTTTGGCAGTTATGCGCGTTTAAGGTTCATGATCTCGGCAGCACCCCCCGTCGACACGTGGCTTTACCCGGTTGGGACCGGAATTTATTGCGAACCGGGCGATTTTTATATCGATCCCGGCCGCATGGTTGATCGCGCCGTCATTACGCACGGGCACGGCGACCATGCCCGCGCCGGCCATGGCGCAGTGCTGGCGACCGCTGAAACGATTGAAATCATGAAGGTGCGCTATGGCGAAGATTGCGCCGGCGCCTTCCAGCCCTTGGCGCTTGGCGAAGCGATCAACATCAACGGCGTCAGCGTGCGGCTCGTGCCGGCCGGGCATATCCTGGGCTCGGCGCAGGTCGTCATCGAGTGGGCCGGTCGGCGCGCCGTCATCTCCGGCGACTACAAGCGCGCGCGGGACCCGACCTGCCAGCCGTTCGAACTCGTTACGTGCGATGTGTTCGTGACGGAGGCGACGTTCGCCCTTCCCGTCTTCCGGCACGAGAAGGCGGAGCACGAAGCCGCGAAGCTGCTGTCATCGCTTCGCGCCGAGCCCGACCGCACGCATCTCATCGGCGCTTACAATCTCGGCAAGTGCCAGCGCATGATCCGCGTCGTTCGCGATGCGGGGTACGACAACCCCATCTACATGCACGGCGCGGTCATCGCGCTCAGCGAGCTTTATCAGAAGCTCGGCGTCGATCTCGGCGAACTTCTGCCCGTTGCGGGCACGGATCCCAAGACCATGCGCGGCGGCATCGTCATGTGCCCGCCCTCGGCGCTCGGCGATCGCTGGTCGCGCCGTTTCGGCGATCCGGTCAACGCGTTTGCCAGCGGCTGGATGCGCGTGCGTGGCCGCGCGCGGCAGATGGGCGTCGAGCTGCCACTCGTCGTTTCCGACCACGTCGATTGGCCCGAACTCATTCAGACGGTGCTCGAGACGGAAGCGGAAGAGATCTGGGTCACGCACGGCCGCGAGGATGCGCTCGTGCATTATCTGGGCTCGCTCGGGCGCAAGGCCCGCGCGCTCGCGCTCGTCGGCTATGGCGAGGAGGCGGAGTAGCGATGCGCCAGTTCGCCAGCCTTCTCGATTGTCTCGTCTACACGCAGAGCCGCAATCGCAAGGTGGCTCTGCTCGGCCATTACTTCCGCACCGCGCCCGATCCCGATCGCGGCTGGGCGCTTGCCGCGCTGACGGATGGCGTGCCGATCCGGTTGCCGCTCAGGCGGATGCTGAGCGATCTCGTCACGCGCTTCATCGATCCCACACTCTACCGGCTGTCACGCGATTACGTCGGCGACACGGCGGAAACCGTCGCGCTGCTCTGGCCCGAGGGCGGCATTCCTTTTCAGAGCAAGGACGCGAGTGCCGCTTCTTCTTCGGCTGCTGACAAGAAGCCGGATGACAAGGAGAACAAGAAGCCGAAGCAGCTGGTGTTTGAGTTTACCCCCACCCCTAACCCCTCCCCGCAAGGGGGAGGGGATTCTCCCTCGAATGCAGCCGCCCCTCACCCTAACCCTCTCCCCGTGAAGAACGGGGAGAGGGAATCTCCCTTCCCCTCGGAGGGGACGGGCGGGGGATGCGGTGACATCGGCCACAACTCCGGCGAAGCGCCGGGGCTGTCGCTCGGCGCGGTGATCGAGGCGATGGCGACGGGCTCGACGCACCAGCGGACCGAGCGGCTGGGGCACCTTCTCAATCAACTCGATGCCTCCGGGCGGTGGGCACTGCTGAAGCTTCTGGGCGGCGCACCGCGCGTGGGCGTGTCGGCGCGTCTGGCGCGAACGGCGCTCGCTGAAAGCTACGGCCGGGATGTTTCCGAGATCGAAGAGATCTGGCACGCGCTCGAGCCGCCCTATCTCGAACTCTTCCAATGGCTCGATGGCAAAGCGGAGCGTCCCGATCCCGGCGCGAAGCCGGTGTTCCGTCCCGTCATGCTCGCGCATCCGATCGAGGAGGAAGATTGGCCGCGCCTGTCGCCGGAAGATTTCGCCGCCGAATGGAAATGGGACGGCATCCGCGTGCAGGTCGCGGCGCGCGGCGGCGACGTGCGCATGTTCTCGCGGCAGGGCGACGACATCTCCGGCGCGTTTCCCGAAATCCGCTCAGCCTTCCAGGGTCACGACTGCGTCGTCGATGGCGAGTTGCTGATCATGCGCGATGGCGTCATCGCGCCGTTCAATGACTTGCAGCAGCGTCTCAATCGCAAGTCGGTGACGGCGAAGATGATGTCGTCCTACCCACCGCACGTGCGCCTTTACGATCTTTTGTTCGATGGCGCCGAAGACCTGCGCGCATTATCGTTTGGCGAGCGCCGCGAGCGGCTGGAAGCTTGGCATGCGAAGCATCATCCGCGGCTGACGGACGTGTCGCCCCTCGTCGCGTTCAAGTCGTTCGAAGAGCTGGGCGAACTTTGGTCGTCGGCGCGGGCGGAAGGCATCGAAGGGCTGATGCTGAAGCGGCGCGCGAGCGTCTATCAGCCGGGGCGCGTCAAAGGCGAATGGTTCAAGTGGAAACGCGCGGCGCTGACGCTCGACTGCGTGCTGATGTACGCCCAGCGCGGCTCCGGCAAGCGCTCGTCGTACTATTCGGACTATACGTTCGGCGTCTGGCGCACGGATGAGAACGGCGAGCGCCAGCTCGTGCCCGTTGGCAAAGCCTATTCAGGCTTTACCGACGAAGAGCTGCTGCTGATCGACAAGTGGATCCGAGGCCATACGACGGAGACGTTCGGGCCCGTTCGTGCGGTCGAACCGGAGCTCGTGTTCGAAGTGGCGTTCGATGCGGTGCAGGAATCGACGCGGCACAAATCGGGCGTCGCGATGCGGTTTCCGCGCATTCACCGCATTCGCTGGGACAAGCCCGCGGCGGAAGCCGATACGCTGGAGAGTGTGCTGAAGCTGATGAGCGGTGGTGCCACGGCTGTTACTGCCGCGGCACCATCCGATCTCGTCTAGTAGACGGCGCGCTTATTAAGCGGCGGCCGCCTTCACCGTGCTGGCAGTCTCGGCGATGTAGGCCATGGCAGCCGCAACGCCGCCCTTCTGGTGCGGAATGCCCGCCAGATCGAAGCCCATCTCGACGCCCGTCAGAGCGCCCATGACCGTCAGCTCGTTCGTGTCGCCCAGATGAGCGATGCGGAAAGCCTTACCCGCGAGCCTGTTGAGGCCGGTGCCCAGCGACATGTTGAAGTTGTCGAGCACGATCTTGCGATAGGCGTCGGCGTTGTGGCCCTCCGGCACGACAACGGTCGTGACGGCCGGCGAGTAGTACTTCGGATCGCGGCACTGGATTTCGAGACCCCACGCCTCAACCGCGCGGCGCGTCGCTTCCGCGAGGCGCAGATGGCGAAGGATCACGTTGTCGAGGCCTTCCTCGTTGATCATGTCGATCGCCTCGGCAAGGCCGTACAGCAGGCCGGTCGCCGGGGTATACGGGAAGTAGCCCGTCGAATTCATCGACAGCATGTCGTCCCACGCAAAGTACGAACGCTTCAGGCCGGCCGTCTTGGACGCTTCGATGGCCTTCGCGCTGATCGCCGTGAACGACAGTCCCGGCGGCATCATCATGCCCTTCTGCGAACCTGACACCGTGACGTCGATGGCCCACTCGTCGTGGCGCAGATCGGCGGCGGCGAGCGAGGAAATCGCATCGACCATGAGCAGCGCGGGGTGCTTGGCAGCATCCATCGCCTTGCGCACTTCATCAACGCGCGTGAGGCAGCCCGTCGAGGTCTCGTTGTGGACGACGCAGACGGCCTTGATCGTGTGGCCGGTATCGGCCTTCAGCCTGCGTTCGATCTGGTTGGCATCGGCGCCGATGCGCCAGTCGGTCGGAATCACTTCAGTCTCGAGACCGAGGCGGCGCGCCATGGCTTCCCAAAGCACCGCAAACTGGCCCGTCTCGCACATCAGCACCTTGTCGCCGGGCGACAGCGTGTTCGTCAGGCCGGCTTCCCACGCGCCGGTGCCCGAGGACGGGTAAATGATGACGTGGCCCTGCGTTTTGAACAGACCCTTGATTCCTGAGAGAACGCGGCGGCCGAGTTGGCCGAACTCCAGACCACGGTGATCGAGAATCTGACGCGACATTGCCGCCAGGATGCGCTCCGGGACGGGCGTCGGCCCCGGGATCTGCAAGAAGTGGCGGCCGGGCCGGCGATTTTCTCTCGTCATTATTATAGTCCTCAAGGATCTTTTTATTCGTCTCCGCGGCTGTCCTAGTACCGAACCGCGCCAGATACAATTGTCCGGCGCCGCGATTCCGGCCGATCCGAGGCGCTTTTTGTCTCGGATGCCCTGCGGCAAAGAAAAAATGCTTCTTTCCTGTAAATGCCACGATACTGCCAAGCGCTGCGTTGTCACGGAGCGGGGGCTCCGCAACCACAAAAAGCCAAAAGGGACGAGCCATTGAGCAACACAAAAATCAGCACAGGCCATCTCACGCAGCTAACGGCTTACGAAGCCCGCCGGGCGCTCGAGGCAGGCGATATTACGTCGGCGGATCTTGTCAGTGCCTACATTGCGCGAATCACCGAACGGGACGCGGACGTCGGCGCCTGGCAGCACTTCGATGCCGATCGTGCGCTCGCCGAAGCGCGCGCCAGCGATGAGATGCGCCGCGACGGCGCGGCCATGCCGCCGCTCGCTGGCATACCTGTCGGCGTGAAGGACGTCATCGACACGGAGGACTTTCCGACGGAGCTCGGTTCTGAGGTTTTTGCCGGCCGGCAGCCCAAGGACAACGCCTTCGTCGTCAGCGCGCTCGAAGCGGCCGGAGCCATCATTCTGGGCAAAACAGTGACCACGGAGCTTGCCTTTTTCGGGCCCGGCAAAACGCGCAACCCGCGCGATCTTGCGCGCACGCCCGGCGGCTCGTCTTCTGGATCGGCGGCGGCGGTGGCGGATGATCAGGTTCCCCTCGCGCTCGGCACGCAGACGGCGGGATCAGTGATCCGGCCTGCGTCCTACTGCGGCGTCATCGGGTTCAAGCCGACGTTCGGCTACACCTCGCGCACGGGCGTGCTGGCTCAGTCGGCGCCGCTCGATACGATCGGCGGCTATGCGCGATCGGTG
>Ga0180218_1001001_pt1 | contig 19331 bp, 13 predicted proteins | sample eDN3rd37CKraftBY_FD_151334 | JGI IMG/M metagenome (GOLD analysis project Ga0180218, IMG submission 151334) | Enriched backyard soil microbial communities from Emeryville, California, USA - eDNA 3rd pass 37_C Kraft BY (version 2) (version 2) | ecosystem: Environmental > Terrestrial > Soil >...
GCCATGTCCACCATTGCTCCATCGCTCTCGGCTGGCCTTGTCGCGCTCCAGGCGCTGACACCGCCATCGCCTGCCAGCCAGCAGGCTGCGGCATTGGCGCCGCCGCCACCCGCGCTGACGGGCGCCTCGCGCACGATGCTCGCGCCGTCGGCCGCGGATGCCGTGCTCAGCCTCAACACAATTGTGCCGAAGGCGCCGGCCACCGCGACCGCTGTGGTGGGTGATGCCTATGCCCGCGAGGCCATTCCCGCGGAGAAGGTTCACTGGCTGGAGTCGCTCGGCGCCGACGCCTGGTCCCCACGCAGGCCGGCGTCGCTCGATGATACCGCCTTCGAGCAGCGGGCCCTCGCGCGCATGAGCCGCAGCGGCACCTCCAAACTGCCCGGCTTCGCCGAAGCCCGCGAGAACGGCACGCTCAAGGTTCAGCGCGCTTCCGCGATGCCCGATCTCGGCTATCGCTCCTATCAACTGACACTCTACCGCGAGGGCGCCGAGTTCGGCGGCGTCGCCTTCAGCACGATCAACAACGACCGCTGGATGGCGCTGCGCCAGAGCGGCACGTTCGCCGCCACGGGCTCGGTCGACGGCAATGACTACGTCGCGACGTGGCCGCTCGCCTGGAATGGCGCCACTGAACAGCAGGCGGCCTGATCCGGCACCGCGCGAACGCCGAATTTGCCATGCTGTGATCCCACGCTGAGCGCGGCATCCTCGGCGCGTATACTTCCCCCGCTGAAAACCCCAGGGAGTGATCGCAGCATGAGGGATCGGTGCATAATTGCCGGGAAGGCTGCCGCCTGCGGCCTCCTGCTTACAGCTCTCCTCGCCGGAATGAGCGCGGCGCAGGCGCAATCCTGCGGCAATGGACCCGAAGGCTTCGATCGCTGGCTCGCCGCCATGAGGTCGCAGGCCGCGCGGCAGGGCATCTCGCAGAGCGCGATCGACCGATCTCTCGCGGGCGTCACCTACGACCGGACAGTCATTCGCCTCGATCGTAGCCAGCACTCCTTCAAGTTGAGCTTCGAGCAGTTCTATGCCCGCCGCGTCGGCAGCGCCCTCATGAATCGCGCCCGCCAGAGACTCGCGCAGCACAGATCCACGTTCGACCGCGTCGAGCGGCAGTTCGGCGTGCCGCGCGAGATCGTCGTTGCCATCTGGGGTCTCGAAACGAACTTCGGCGCCGATACCTCGGGCAAATTCTCGATCATCCGATCACTCGCCACGCTCGCCTACGACTGCCGCCGCTCCAAGTTCTTCACGCCGCAGTTCCTCGACGCAATCCGCATCGTCCAACGCGGCGACATGACGCCCGCGCAGCTCCGCGGCGGCTGGGCCGGCGAGATCGGCCAGACGCAGTTCCTACCGAGCCCGTATGTCCGGTACGCGGTCGATTTCGACGGCGACGGCCGCCGTGACCTCGTACGATCGGTGCCGGACATTCTGGCCTCCACCGCGAACTTCCTCAAAGGCCACGGCTGGCGCGCCGGCGGCTCATGGGAGCCCGGATCCGCCAACTATGCCGTCTTAGCCGACTGGAACCGCGCCGCGGTTTACCAGCGAACCATCTCGGTGATGGCGACGCGCCTCAAGTCGGGCCGCTGACGGCGCTCGCCGCATAATCGGCTGCACGAGCCTGCCTGCACACGGCGTCCGCGCATGGTATAGGTGCCGCACGCCTGAACCCGCGACGCCCGAGTGCCCCCTGCTGCCATGGACACTGCCGCCCTCGCGCACCCTGACCTGACGCCGGTGCGGCGCAATCTCATCCTCGTCATGGTCGTGCTCGCGACCACGCTCTACGGCACGACGCTGCTCGTCGTGTCGACGATCCTGCCGCAGATGCAGGGCTCGTTCGCGGCAACCGCCGACGAGATCGCCTGGGCGATGACGTTCAACATCCTCGCGACCGCCATTGTGACGCCCATGTCGGGCTGGCTCTCGGGGCGCTTCGGCACGCGCCGCGTGATGGTCTTTTCGCTCGCCGGCTTCACGGTCGCGACGTTTATGTGCGGGGCGGCCGACTCGCTCGAGAGCCTTGTCTTCTGGCGCATTCTGCAGGGCGGCTTCGGCGCGCCCTCGACACCGCTCACGCAGTCCATCCTGCTCACGGTCTTCCCGCGCGATCAGCAGACGCGCGTCATGGGCATCTTCGGCTTCGGCGTCGTGCTCGGTCCCATCTTCGGGCCAGCGCTCGGCGGCATCATGGCCGAAAGCTACAACTGGCGTTGGGCTTTCTATGCCCTCGTGCCCGTCGGCGTAGCCGCCACGCTCGGCCTGCAGGCGGTGTTGCCGGACGACGAGGACGTCACGGACCGGCCACTCGACTGGATCGGCTTCATCGCGCTCTCGATCGCGCTCGGCGCGACGCAGCTCGTGCTCGCCCGCGGCCAACGCCTCGACTGGTTCGATTCCTATGAGATCATCATCGCGACCTTCGTCGCCATCATCGGCTTCTGGATCTTCGTCACCCACTGCCTGACGAGCCCGCGCCCCTTCCTCGATCCGCGCCTGCTGCTCGACCGCAACTACGCGCTCGGGCTGATCCTCGTCACGATCTACGGGATGCTCAACTTCACGCCCATGGTGCTGCTGCCACCGCTCCTCACCGGGCCTGCCGGCTACACCGACAGCCTCGTCGGCCTGGTCGTCGGCGCGCGCGGCGCCGGCGGCTGCATCGGCTTCCTCATCGCGGGCTTTGCCGGCCGCCTCGACGGCCGCATCAGCATGATGATCGGCTTCAGCATGCTGCTCACCGCGGGCCTGTGGCTCATGCACATCGACCTCAATGTCACGTACTTGAACCTTGCCATGAACGCCGGCCTCCAGGGTCTCGCCATCGGCCTCATCTGGGTGCCGCTCACGACGGCGACATTTGCAACCCTGCCGAGACACCAGACCGGAGAGGCCACCGCCGTCTACCACCTGCTGCGCAATCTGGGCTCGTCGTTCTTCATCTCGGTCTGCGTCGCCGAGATCGTCCGCTCGACGGGCATCAACTACGCTCATCTTGCCGAGCTGCTGACGCCGTACAACAAGGTGCTCGACATGCCGGACGTCATCGGACGCTGGGACCCCGAAAGCCTCAAGGGCCTCGCCTCACTCTCGAAGGAAATGACGCGGCAGGCGACCCTCATCGCCTATCTCAATGCCTTCGGGCTCTTCACCGCGGCCTGCGCCATGACGCTGCCGCTCATCCTGTTCATGCGCGTGAGGCCGCCGAAGTAACCCCGTCCGTTCGGCAAATCAGTTTTCCCACAGCATGTGCAGCCGCGCCTCGAAGCCCTTGGCCGATGGCGCTATTGTGCAACACGCGCGCGACGACAGTCGTGACCGCTGCGGGGAGCCACCTTTACGACCGCGATCCCCCCGTGCACACACTGGGCACGCGGCAGAGGGCGGAGCGATTTCAGGCAGGAGTTCGGGGCCATGTCCTACAGAGGAGACGATCTTGATCTCAAGGTGCGGCCCGGCCGTCAGCGCGCCGCTACCGGCACCGGCGATGCGCCATCCCATGCGCCTGACGCACCCCTTCGGGCCACTTCGGACGCCACCCTTTGGGTCGACGAGACGGTGCTCGCCTGCTGCAACAATGCCTTCGACCTCGCGCTCGCCTACGGCGCCGGGGAGGTCCGCCTCGCGCATCTCCTGCACGCCCTGACCCGCGTGGAAGCCGCCGTGCGCATTCTCGAGCAGCGCGGCATTGCCGTCGCCCGCCTGCGCCACGAGAGCGCCGCGCTGATCGTGAACGAAAGCCCCGTCCCGCTTACGGGTGAGCGCAATCCGCCGCGCCGCTCGATCGAGTTCGAGGACGTCCTGCGCCGCGCCTCGGATGCAGCCCGCCGCCGCAACGCCTCCGCGGGCATCGAGGACGTGCTCTTCGCGCTCCTCTCGGGGAGCCGCACCAATTCCGCCGTCGATCTCCTGCGCCGGATCGCGCCGGATCTCGCTGCCGACAAGGCACTGCCCGTCGATCCGGCGGCGCGCCTCGATCACATCGAGGATGCGCTGCGGGGCATCCACGCCGAGCTTGCCGGAGACCGCCGGCTCCTCTCCGATCTCGTGCGCGATCTCCAGCGCGAGGTCGCCAGCCAGCGCGGTGACAATGCGAGCCTCTCCTCCGCGCTGCGCGAGCGCCTCGCCGACCTCGAGCGCCATCTCAGCGCGACGCCTGAGATCACCGGCAAGCTCACCGCCATCGAGCAGACCGTGCAAGGGAGCCTCGGCGAGGGCGCGCGCACATGGACGGCCATCGAGCAGCGTCTCCAGAGCATCGAGGCCGCCATGCGCGACTCCGAACTGCTTGAACCGCTCTCCAAGCGCCTTGCGGTGGTCGAACAGGCGCTGCAGGAGCGCGCGAGCGACTCGGTCCGGAGCTGGGTCGCGCTTGCCGATCGCGTGCAGTCGCTCGAGAAGCTCTATCAGGCGGGCTCCACCGAGGCCATTCGCCAGTGGAGCGCGCTGTCGCAGGGCAATGCCGAAATCCTCAAGACGATCGCGCAATTCCAGGGCGGAACCATCGACGGCGGCGCGCTCACCGAGCGGCTCGAGCTGATCGAGCGCACGGTCCGTAGCGGCCTCGGCGATACCGTGCGCTCGAACACGCTGCTTGCCGATCGCGTCGGCGTCGTCGAGCGCGTCGTCGGCACACGCAATGACACGCAGCCGGTCATGCTGCTCGATGAGCGCCTGCGGTCCCTCGAGAGTGCGCTCGACGGCCGCTCCCGCGAGACGGGCGGGCGCTGGCTCGAGCTCGTCGACCGGCTCAAGAGCATCGAAAGCCGGATCAGCCAGACACCGTCCGCAACAGCACTCGCCGCAATGCCTTCGTCGGAGGACATGGCGAAGCCCGTGGTCAACTATCTCACGACGGTCGCGGATGCCGCCGCCGCGCGCGACGACAAGCACGCGAAAGCCATGGCCGAGATCGGCGGCCGCGTCGCCGCGCTCGAGCACGTCGTGCAGGCCAACAACGCTGCCATCGGCGCCGCCGCGCGCGTCTACGACCGCAATACCGACGAGCTGCACGAAGGCTTTGTGCGCTTGAGCGAGAACCAGCACACCCTCGCCTCCGCCATCGGTGACTGGCGCGACGACAGCACGACGGAGCTGCGCCGCATTGCCGGCGGCCTCGATCGTCTCAAGGCTGTCGAGGATCGCCTCGAAAGCCTGAGCCGCCACTTCACCGCAGCGCCCGTCCACGCCGCGTCCGCGGCAGCGGAAATGTACACGCCCCCGGAAGGATCGACGCCAGCGGCAAGGCCGAATGTGCTTTGGACGAAGCTCGAAGCCTTCCGGCGTTGGCTCTTCGGTACGGTCGATCTCGGTCGCGCGAATGCCGCTGCGACCATGCGCTGGCAACGCATGCGCGACGAAGCCCGTGCCGCCGCCGACCGCCTGCGCAAGAGGTAAGGGGCTTCCTTAAGCTGCGCGCTGGCGCGCGCGGCGCCCCTCAGGCTCCCCACCAAGGGCGGGGCCCTTGGAACCTTATATTTGTGGGTGCAGGGGCAAGCCCCTGCCGCGGGAGCGCGAGGGCCGCGCAGGTCCTCGCACTTGCCCGCGCCTCTTGCCTGTGCTGCTGTCCGCACAACAGCAGCATCACCTGGAGGACGCCCGTGAATCTCTCGTTCATGCTCAAGGAGCGCGCCGCGCAGGGAAAGCCCGTGCGCATCGGCCAGATCGGCGCGGGCAAGTTCGGCACCATGCACCTCGCGCAGACGCGCCTCACGACGGGGATTCATCTCGTCGGTCTCGCCGATCTCTATCCCGATCGCGCGCGCGGGCGCATGGTCGAGGTCGGCTGGCCCGCCGAGCAGACGCAAGCAAAGTCACTCGGCGATGCGCTCAAGTCGGGCGCAACGTGCGTCACTGACGACGCCATGTCGCTGATCGCCTGCCCCGATATCGACGTGATCGTCGAAGCGACCGGCGATCCCGCGACTGGCATCAGGCTCTGCCTCGCCGCCATCGAGCACGGCAAGCACATCGTGATGGTCAACGTCGAGGCCGACAGCGTCGCTGGTCCGCTGCTTGCGCAGAAGGCGCGCGCCGCTGGCGTCGTCTACTCGCTCGCCTGGGGCGATCAGCCCGCGCTCGTCTGCGAGCATGTCGACTGGGCGCGCACCTGCGGTTTCGAGGTCGTCGCCGCCGGCAAGGGCACGCGCTACCACCCGACCTATCACCAGTCGAACCCCGATACCGTGTGGGACATCCTCTCGAAGTACCTCAAGATCGAGGATCGCAGTCACATCAATCCGAAGATGTTCAACTCGTTCATCGACGGCACGAAGTCCGGCATCGAGATGACCGCGATCTGCAATGCCACCGGGCTCGTCCCGCAGACCGACGGCCTCGCCTTCCCGCCCGCTTCGCGTTTCGAGCTTGCGGAGGTGTGCAAGCCGAAGAGCGACGGCGGCACGCTCGAAAAGAAGGGTGTCACCGAGGTCGTCTCATCGGTCACGCGCGAGGAAGCCGACGTGCCGCATCATCTCGCCATGGGCACGTACGTCGTGATCACGTCGGAGAGTGCCTACAGCCGCGAATGCTTCAAGGAGTACAACATGCTCCCCGACAGCAGCGGCACGTATGCTGCGTTGTACCGTCCGACGCACATGATCGGTCTGGAACTCGGCTTGTCGATCGCCTCGGCAGCCTTGCGCAAGGAGCCGACCGGCACGCCGATCTGCTTCAACTCGGACGTCGCCGCGACAGCCAAGCGCGACCTCAAGAAGGGCGAAGTGCTCGACGGCGAGGGCGGCTTCTGCGTCTGGGGCAAGCAGACGCCTGCCGAGATGTCGCTGAAGGAGGGCTATCTCCCACTCGGCCTCGCGCACAACGTGACGCTCAAGCGCGACATCAAAGCTGGCGAGCGCCTGAAATGGGACGATGTCACCTACGACGCCACCGACAACGCCGTGAAAGTCCGCCGCGAGATGGAAGCGGTGTTCGGACGGAGGAATGTGGCCAAGTGACCGACTAGTTGCACCTCCCCACTAACTGGCGTGAACACGAACTTTCCAGCCGGCCAGCGACAGCGCATACGTGAACTGCTGTTAACTTGACTTTAGTGATTCGCGTACCTACCTTGAAATCCAGCATCCCGGCAGCAACTTGTTGCTGTCGCCAGCCGTGGGCTTTCGGGCTCACGGCATTGCTGTTTTTAAGGCATTTTATATGATCAAAGTTGCCTGCTACATTGATGGTTTCAACATCTATCATGCCATCGACGACGCCAATCGTGCTCAGCGCGGTGCTCTAAACCATCTTAAGTGGGTCAATCTCAGCCTTTTGATGAAGGAATTCACTGACCCCAATCATCATGAGGTTGTCGCCGTAAAATATTTCACTGCTTATCCTTCGTGGAAACCAGACCGCGAAGTGCGCCATCGCGAGTATGTAAAGGCGCTTAAACACTACGGCGTGCAGGAGATTCTTGGACAGTTCAAGTCGAAGGACGCTTACTGCAAACTTTGCAAAGGCACCTATCGTGCAATGGAAGAGAAGGAGAGCGACGTCAACATTGCAATGCATCTCATTGCCGATGCCTTCCAAAGCATTTTCGATCAGGCGTTTTTAGTGACCAACGATTCGGATCTTCTTGGTCCCGTTCGGATGGTCCGCGAGTTGTTTCCGAAGAAAAGACTCAAGATCATTTCCCCACCCTATCGGCGGCACAGCAAAGAGCTATGGGCAGCCGCAACCCATCGCGCGAAGATACTCCAAGAGCACTTGGAGAGGTGTCTTATGCCTGCAACTGAAATTCTTGCCGATGGTAGTGAAGGCTTCCGGAGGCCCGTTGAATACGACCCGCCTGCTTAGGCAGTTCGCCTACATCCCCGGACGCCCCGTCTTTCTTGGACGCCCGCGCCGCCCCTTCTTCTCGGCCTTGCTCGGCACGTCGACCGTGCGCGTCGGCTTCGGCGCGTCCCTACCCACCGGCACCTCGGTGCGGCCGACCGTCATCTCGTCGAGCGTCGGCTTGCGCACGCGCGAGGTCGACTGCGCGTAGGTGGGCTGTACGGGCTGATAGGATTCATTGATCCGCGACTGTCCCCTCTCCCCGCTAGCGGGGAGAGGGCTAGGGTGAGGGGCGGAACCTTGCGCTGTGGCTTGCGGCCGCCCCTCACCCCGACCCTCTCCCCGTGAAGGACGGGGAGAGGGAGGCACATTCGCCGCCGCACCATACTTGCGCGCGCCTTTGAATGAACCCGCGCGATCCTCGACGTCCGACTGACGCGCGAGCGGATCGTCGGCAATCGCAAGCTCCGTATCGCGCAGACGCTTGATCTCGTCGCGCAGCCGCGCAGCCTCCTCGAATTCGAGATCGGCGGCGGCATCGCGCATGCGCCGCTCCATGTCCTCGATGACCTTCGCGAGGTTGTGGCCGACGAGCGGCTGATCGGCGAGACCGAGATCGACGGTCACATGATCCTGTTCGTACACCGACGCCATGGCATCGCCGATCGACTTGCGCACGCTCTCCGGCGTAATGCCGTTCGCTGCATTCCACGCCATCTGCTTCTCGCGGCGCCGATCAGTCTCGCTCATCGCGCGATCCATGGAGCCGGTGATCTGGTCGGCGTAGAGGATGACCTTGCCGTCGACGTTGCGCGCCGCGCGGCCGATGGTCTGGATCAGCGACGTCTCCGAACGCAGGAAGCCCTCTTTGTCGGCATCGAGGATCGCGACGAGACCGCACTCGGGAATGTCGAGACCCTCGCGCAGCAAGTTGATGCCGATCAGCACGTCGAACGCGCCGAGCCGCAGGTCGCGGATGATCTCGATGCGCTCCAGCGTCTCGATATCCGAGTGCATGTAGCGCACGCGGATACCGTTCTCGTGCATGTATTCCGTGAGGTCTTCCGCCATCCGCTTCGTGAGCACAGTCACCAGCGTTCGGTAGCCGGCCCGTGTGACATTGCGCACCTCATCGAGCAGATCGTCGACCTGCGACTTCGCCGGTCGCACCTCCACGACCGGATCGACGAGTCCCGTCGGCCGGATCACCTGCTCGACGAATGTTCCGCCCGACTGCTCCATCTCCCAGCCGCCGGGCGTCGCCGAGACGTACGCCGTCTGCGGCCGCATCGCGTCCCATTCCTCGAAGCGCAGCGGGCGATTGTCCATGCACGACGGCAGCCGGAAGCCGAACTCGGCGAGCGTCGCCTTGCGCCGGTAGTCGCCGCGGAACATGCCGCCGATCTGCGGCACCGTGACGTGGCTCTCGTCGACGAACACCAGCGCGTTGTCCGGCAGGTATTCGAACAGCGTCGGCGGCGGCTCACCGGGATTTCGCCCCGTGAGATAGCGCGAGTAGTTCTCGATGCCGGCGCACGAGCCCGTCGCCTCCATCATCTCGATGTCGAAGAGCGTGCGCTGCTCGAGCCGCTGCGCTTCGAGCAGCTTGCCCGCCGCATACAGCTCCTCGAGCCGCTGCTTCAGCTCGACCTTGATCGACGCGACCGCCTGCTGCAGCGTCGGCTTCGGCGTCACATAGTGCGAGTTGGCGTAGACCTTCACGAGCTTGAGGTCGTCGGTCTTCTGTCCCGTCAGGGGATCGAACTCGGTGATCGCCTCGATCTCGTCGCCGAAGAGCGAGAGGCGCCACGCGCGGTCCTCCAAATGCGCCGGAAACACTTCGACCGTATCGCCGCGCACGCGGAACGCGCCGCGCTGGAAGGAGGCATCATTGCGCCGGTAGTGCAGCGCCACGAGGTCGGCGAGAAGCTGGTCGCGCAAGATCTGGTCGCCGACCTGCACCTGCAGCGTCATCGCCGTGTAGGTCTCGACCGAGCCGATACCGTAAATACACGACACGGACGCCACGATGATCACGTCATCGCGTTCGAGCAGCGCGCGCGTCGCCGCGTGGCGCATGCGGTCGATCTGCTCGTTCACCGAGGCTTCCTTCTCGATGTACGTGTCGGTGCGCGGCACGTACGCCTCGGGCTGGTAGTAGTCATAGTACGAGACGAAGTACTCGACGGCATTCGAGGGAAAGAAGCTCTTGAACTCGCCGTAGAGCTGGGCGGCGAGCGTCTTGTTCGGCGCGAGGATCAGCGCGGGCCGCTGCGTCTCGGCGATCACATGCGCCATCGTAAAGGTCTTGCCCGATCCGGTGACGCCGAGCAGCACCTGATTGCGCTCGTGCTGGCTCACGCCCGCGACGAGCTCGGCGATGGCCTGCGGCTGGTCACCGCGCGGTTCGAACTCGGACTCGAGCTTGAAGGCAACGCCACCCTCGGACTTCTCGGGCCGCTCGGGCCGATGCGGCATGAACATCGGCATGTTGCCGGCGACCAGCGGATGCGCGGCGATCATCGGCTGCTGGGCGATCAGCGCCTTGGCGCGCTCGGAGCGCTCCTCGGGACGGGCGAGGATTGCGTTCAGCGTGGCCGACGGCGAGAAGTCCTCCGGCCGCGGCTTCACCTGGCGAAGCGCAGGCAGGATGGCCCCTTGTCCCCTCTCCCCGCGTGCGGGGAGAGGGTTAGGGTGAGGGGCGGAACCTTTCGCTGCGGTCTGCGGCCGCCCCTCATCCCGGCCTTCTCCCCGTGAAGGACGGGGAGAAGGAGAAGAGTGCGGCAGAAACGGCGCCTGTGGCGCCTCCCCGAAACCGGGCGTGCCGGCACTGGTCTCGACAGGCGGACCTAGCGGCTTTCCCGACCGCCCACGCGAGGGGCGCGGGCGCGGCGTTGTGTCGGCGTCCTTGGGTCTTTTCGGGGATTTGGCCATCGCCCGGAATATGGCCCCGCGCGTCCGGCGACACAATGGCCGCCTCCTGCCAGCAGGCCGTCAGGAGTCTGTTCAATCAACAAAAAACGGGAGGGTCCAGGAGGGCATCCCTCCTGGCAGCAGCGCGAGGGCTGGCCCTCGCCCGCGAAGCGGCTCAGAACTCCACCTCGAGCTCGATGATCTCGTCGGGCTCGGCGAGGGCGCCCTCGGTCCATTCCTGCATGAGGGGCCAGGCGAAGATCGTCTCGCAGTAGGCCTGCGAGACCGGATCGAGCTCCACGGCATAGGTGCGGAACCGCGTGCAGACCGGCGCATACATGGCGTCCGCCACGGTCGGCGTGGCACCAAAAAGGTATGGTCCGCCGTACTTTTCCAGGCATTCGATCCAGATCGTGCGCACGCGCTCGACGTCCGGCCGGGCGCCGGAGAAGATCTTGAACGTCTTGTGCCGCGCTTTCAGGTTCATCGGCAGCGCCGAGCGCAGATTGTGGAACCCGGAGTGCATCTCTCCCGAGACCGCCCGGCAATGCGCCCGCGCGACGCGATCGGCCGGGTACAGACCTGCTTGAGGCGCGACCTCGTTCACATAACCCGCAATCGCCAGCGTGTCCCAGACCGTCACGCCATCGTGGACCAGCCGCGGGACGAGCACGGAGGGGGACAGCAGCAACAGCTCCTGCCGGTTATCCGGATCGTCGATATCGACCCGCTCCTCGACGACATCCAGCCCCCCCATCCGGCACAGCAGCCAGCCGCGCAGCGACCAGGACGAGTAGTTCTTGGAGGAGATCGTCAGCCGAGCCTGCGCCATCTTTGCAAACCTGTCCCGCCAGTGCCGCCGCGCTGCACAAAATTAGTTCTCGCGCTGCACAATAGACTGCAATAGTTTTAATCTGTCGCGCAAGCCCAAGCAGTTAGGAGCCCGGCACCTATGCTTTATCAGGCCTACCAGTTTCAGGACGATCTGGTGTCTGTGTTCCGCTCCAGTGCCCGCATGGCCATGGGGGCCTTCGGCAACGGCGTCAGTTTCCCCACGCCCCTCGGCGGCCACTTCATGGCGGCCCTCGCCATGATCTCCCGCTTCGAGCTCAGGCACACGCGGCCCGCGTTCAACATCTCGTCGGTGCGCGTTGGAAATCGCGACGTGCCGGTGACGGAGGAGGTGGCCGTCGACCTCCCTTTCGGGAAACTGCTCCATTTCACGAAGGACATCGACACGCCGCAGCCGCGTGTCCTCATCGTGGCACCGCTCTCGGGCCACTTCTCGACGCTGCTTGCCGGCACCGTGCGAACGATGCTCAGCGACCATGACGTCTATCTCACGGACTGGACGAATGCGCGTGACGTGCCCGTGGACGCCGGCACGTTCGGAATCGACGACTACCTCGACTACCTGATCAAGTTCTTCGAGAAGATCGGCCCGCGTTCGCACGTCCTCGCCGTCTGCCAGCCGTGTGTCCAGACTCTCGCGGCCGTCGCCGTCATGTCGCAGGCGAACCATCCGGCCACCCCGATCTCCATGACGCTGATGGCCGGACCGATCGATCCCCGCGAGAGCCCGACCGAGGTCAACGAGCTTGCCGTCGCGAAATCCCTCGCGTGGTTCGAGAACTCCGTCATTCACAGTGTTCCGAAGCGCTACAAGGGTGGCGGCCGCCGCGTGTATCCGGGCTTTCTCCAGCTCATCGCCTTCATGGCCATGAATACGGCCCGCCACACCGCCGCGCATCGCAAGCTCTACATGCACATCGCCAATGGCGAAGAGAAGGAAGCCGCGAAGATCAAGGATTTCTACGACGAGTACTTCGCCGTGCTCGACATGACGGAGGAGTTCTACATGGAGACCATCGACCGGGTCTTCAAGAAGGCCGAGCTGGCGCAGGGGCAGTTCACGTACCGCGGCCGCCAGGTCGATCCCGGTGCGATCCGCAAGACAGCACTCCTGACGGTCGAAGGCGGGCGCGACGACATCTGCGCACTGGGGCAGACCGCCGCTGCTCATGATCTGTGCAATTCACTCCGCCCGCATCTCAAACGCCATCACCTGCAGGCTAACGTCGGCCATTACGGCGTATTCAACGGCAAGCGGTGGGAGAAAGAGATCTATCCCGTCGTACGCAACATGATCCTTGCCATGGAATAAGCGGTGGCGTCCTTTGATCCGCACGCTGCACACCGCGATGTGATCGCGGCTCGCAACAATGTGCGCTGCACTGTTCTCTCAGATCATCTAAAGAAGCACCCGCAAATTCGCTGCAGGCCAAGTTAAATCACGTCCGGCGCGCGGCCAATTCCGCAACCATAGTTCACAATACCGAAGTGCCGGAAACGCGTGAGCGCGTATTACGCAATTTGCCTGTGATCCGCTGGTCAGCCATGCGAATGCGGGAGAATAATAATCGGCAATGGCCGTGCTAACGATCGCCGGTCCCATCCTCAGATTGATTGCAGTCACGTTTCGGAATTCTGAGATCTAGTGAGAGAGAGCGCGCGCGTCTTGAAAGGTACTGCGTATGTCGCGTCGAATTCTCGTTATGACAGGTGGCACCAGAGGCTTCGGCCGACGCATGGTCGAGCGTCTTCTCGCCGAACAACCGGACTGGCGAGTCATCCTGCTGGCCCGCCCATCGGCACATGTGAGCGAATTCGCCGCCACTGCTGATCCGGCGCGTCTGAGCGTCGTCGATGCCGATCTCGCGAATCTCGCTTCCGTCGCGAGAAGCATGAGCGCCGTCACGAAGCTTCTCGATGGTGAAGCGATCGATGCGGTCGCGCTCAATGCCGGCCTCCAGGCCGTCGATGGTGACCGCTTTTCCGCCGACGGTCTCGAACTCTCTTTTGCCGTCAATCACCTCGCGCACTTCTTCATTGCCTCATGCCTTGCACCCCACATCAGGACAGGCGGCCGGCTGATCTTCACGTCGAGCGAGGTCCACGATCCGGAGGCCTTCTGCCTCATGGGCATTGCCCGCGCCGTCTGGCAATCACCGGACGTGCTTGCCGATGGTGCGCGATCGCAGACGCATCTTCCCGAGGGTGTCGAGCGTGGCGAGGCGCGCTACAGCGCTTCCAAGCTGCTCAATCTCATGTCGGCGCGACATTTCGCGGCGACCGAGCCCCGTTTCTCGACCTACGCATTCAATCCGAGCGTTGTGCCCGGAACCGACATTGCGCGCGAGCGCAACATCCTCCAGATCCTGTCGTGGAAGTATTTGCTGCCGGCGCTCGCGCCTGTCCTGCCCGGCGCACGATCGATTGGCCGGTCCGCTGGCGACCTGCTCTGGCTCGCGACCGAAGCGGACGCAGAAACACTGCGTGGTCACTATGTAGACGGGCGAACCGTACAGGCCGGTTCAGACGAGTCCCGCGACCCCGAGAAGATCGAGGCTGTTGCGGGTGTTTCGCGCGCACTCATTGCACGACATCTCGCCGAAACACCGCGCGTGTCGTCGCTATCAACCCCCGTTGGCAGCGTCGAGGACAGCGCCGCCTGAGCTTCCCCCGAAGGAGGAAGCGGTTGTGGCCCGGGTCATCGTCGCCGGCGCGTCGGTGAGGTGATCGCCGAACCTATCCCGCGCGGCCCACACACAGCCGCAGACGAAGCCCATTGAGAACGTCCCGGAAATCAGCAGTGCTATCCAGATCATAGCCTCTTCTCGCCGCGTCCCTCCGGGGCTGCGGCCTCCGATGCGTGTGAGCGACCCCCCAGCGCACAACGCCGGTGTTCAGCTCACTGTTGTATGAAACCTGAAGTTGCGCAAGTGCATATCCGCACCAGATTACAGCAACCTTCGTTTAGGATTGGTTATCCACAATTGGTTGCTGTGCGGCGCGACTGTCACGTGCGCGCGGGTGCGCGGCTCGCCGCGCCGACGAGCGGCCAAGCGGAGGCATCGCGCACGAAACGTGCGAGCGATACGAACCGAACCTAAGCGCTGATGATGCAATGTCGTCGGGGCCGACGCTCACCGCGGCACGACGACGAGGCTCGCCCTCAACGACGCTGCCCGTGGAACAGCGCTACTTGATCTGCCGCTCGAGGCTCATGGCCTTGTCGACCTCGGCCGACAGGATGGCTGTAATCTCATCCTCATAGCGATGCATCGCCGGATTGCGACGATCACGGGGATGAGGAACGTCGATGCGCACATCGGCAATCACACGAGACGGCCGCGAGCTGAGCACGACCACGCGGTCGGCCATATGCACGGCCTCGCTCACGCTGTGCGTGATCATCACGATGGTCCGGTTGGCCTCCTGCCAGAGGTTCTGCAGGTCTTTGATCATGTAGTTCTTGGTCTGGACATCGAGCGCGCCGAACGGCTCGTCCAGCAGCAGCACCTCCGGATCGTACGTCAGCGCGCGCGCTATGGCGACGCGCTGCTTCATGCCGCCTGACAACGTCGAGGGATACGCATTCTCGAAGCCTGAAAGGCCGGTCAGGCGGATCCACTTGAGTGCCCGCGCTTCGGCCTCCTCGCGCTTCACGCCCTGGATGTCGAGGCCGAGTGTGATGTTGCGCAGAACGGTGAGCCAGGGAAACAGCACGAACTCCTGGAACACCACACCGCGATCGGGGCCCGGCCCCGTAATAGCCTTGCCGTTGAGCGTCAGCTCGCCGCCACTCGGCTTCTCGAAGCCCGCGATGAGATAGAGGAACGTCGACTTGCCGCAGCCGCTCGGGCCGATGATGGCCACGAACTCCCGCTCCTGAATGGAGAGGGTGACGTCTTCCATTGCGAGGACGCTGCCAAAGCTCTTCTGGATCCCCTTGGCGATGATCTTGGGCTTTGCTCGCGCGTTCATCGGAAGGACCTTAGCCAGATCAGCGCTCACTTTGGACTCCCCATTTTTCGGTTGTTGCGGCCTCGAGGCGGCCGATCAGGACATTTTCGAGCAGATAGCCGAGCACGGCGATCAGGACGATACCGGCGTAGATCACGTTCGTGCTCATGTACTCCGATGCATCGTAGATCATGAAGCCGAGGCCGAACGAGCTTGCAGCCAGCATTTCAGCCGCGATCAGCGCGCGCCAGGCATAGCCGGTGCCGAGCCGCAAGCCGGTGATCAGATATGGGAAGATGGCTGGAATGATCACCCGGAAGAAGATCTGCAGCCGCGAAGCTCCCATCGAGCGGGCGACCCAGAACAGCTTCACGTTCATCATCTCGATGCCGGCGACGATCGTGTAGATGACCTCGAAGACCGCCGCGATGAAGACAACGATGATAGTCGTGCGGTCGTCGATGCCCGTCAGCAAGAGCAGGACCGGCGTCCATGCCAAGGTCGGCACCGGCATGAAGATGCTGATGAGCGGTTGGAAGAGCATACGCGCCCACCGCGTCATGCCGATCAGAACGCCGAGCACCGTACCGATGATAAGCGCGAGCGCGATGCCGGCCAGAAGCCGGATCATGCTCCGCAATACATGCATGGGCATCGCATAGGGCGGATTTCCGTCCGGGCCCGATTGCGTCCATATGGTCGCCGCGATGTTGGACGGCGCCGGGAACAGGAACGTGTTGATCCAACCGAGCCGCGCTGCGAGCTCCCACAGCGCCAGCAAGACGACGATGACGCCGAAACGCGCGAAGATGTTCCGCAGAAGCGGGGTTGCGCCCGCCACCGACAGAGGCTTTGCGCTCGCAAGATCCGTGGTGCTCATCGCGCTCCCCTGACCTTGCCGCTGCTGTGCCAGCGCGCCACCGTCATTCTCTCCAAAGTGCCGAAGATCGCGTGCTCGATGAGCAGGCCGATGACGGCCAGGCACACGATGCCGACGAACATGGTCGACACGTCCATGTAGGAGCGTGCGGCGAAGATCATGTATCCGAGGCCGTAGCTGAGCGCGGCGAGCATTTCGGCCGCGACGAGCGTGCGCCAGGAATGCGCCATGCCGAGCTTCAAACCGGAGATGAGCGCAGGAAGCGCGCCCGGAAGAAGCACACGCCGGAACAGATCCATCGGCCCGGCGCCCATGCTTCGCACGACCCAGATGGCGTGGACGCCAATGCCGCGGACACCCTGGATGGTGCTGTAGAGAACGGGAAAGAAGGCGCCGAGAAAACAGACGCCGATGATCGTTATGTCTCCTTGCCCGAAGGCCACCAGGAAGATCGGCGTCCAGGCCACCGCCGGGAGCGGCAACAGAAGGCTGAGCAACGGCGAGAGCGCGCGATATGCACCCTTGCTCAGGCCTAGCGCGAAGCCGAGCGGGATGGCCACGAGACAGGCAAGCACGAAGGCTGCGAGCGCCCGCCACAAGCTGACGCCGATGTGCATCAGCAGAAGGCTATGCTGGGAACCGACGGGATTCAGAAGCTCCCACGCGCGCGCCACGATCATCGACGGCGCGGGCAGGATGGTTGCGTCAGCCAAGCCGAGGCGGACCGTCCCTTCCCAGAGGAGGAGCAGAGCGCCGATCGGCAGCATGAATGTCGCAAACGCGACAAGCCGGCTTGCTGAAGCGGACGCCCCGCCCGCCTGGGGCGGGACGTCCGGAGTTCTGGTTGCTATCACGATTGCGAACCCTCACGGCGTCCTATTTGGACGCTTTCTTCAGCTCGAGAGCCTTTTCATAGAAACTCATCCGAACGAGCTTCTTGAAATCAGGAACGGCACTGATCTTGCCTGCAGCCTTCATGGCTTCCGCCACCGGCACGAGTTCCGACAGCAGCGCATCGGTGACTTTCGGATCCATCTTGATCCGCGTGAAGGAAAGCTCGAGCGCCTTGGGATCGACCGACACGCCCTTCTTGCTGATCTGTCCCGCAGCGAGCTTGGCAGCCTCCTTGGGATTGTTGGTAATCAGCTCGCCGAGGTCCATGAGAGTGGCAATGTAGCGCGCCACGGCGTCGGGGTTGGCATCGGCAAACTTGCGATTGACGAGGACGAAGTTCGGACTCTCGTTGACGCCGGCCATCGACTGGATGCGCTTGACCACACCCATCGTCTCGGCGATGGACACGTGCGGCTCCCACGCCACCGCGCCGTCGATGATGCCCTGCTGCACCGCCGCACGCAGATCCTCGACCTTCATATTGACGATCTGGAAGTCGCTCTCCTTCATGCCATTCCGGTTGAGATAGACGCGAAACGTGCTGTACGTGCCGGAGCCGGTCACCGCGCCGATCTTCTTGCCCTTGAGCTCCTGCACCGTCTTGATCGGCGAGTCCTTCGCGACCATCACGCCATAGCGATCGCCGCCGTACTGGTTGGCCGCCACGATATAGAAGAGCTCGGGCTGCTGCGCGGCCATCGTGACGAGACGGCCCGATCCGCCGTTGCCGACGTCCACGCGCCCGGCAATGAATGCCTTGAGAATGTCGGCGCCGGAGCTGAAGGATCCGTGCTCGACTTTGAGCTTGTAGCGCGCGCCCCAATCCTTCGAGGTGTAGACCTCATCCGGTGGAACGGACTGGAGACCAACGCGGATCGACATCGGATCCGCGGCGTGTGCCAACGTCGCGCCGACGGCGACCATCGCCGCGAAAGCGCTCAACTTCAGCCAACCGAACCCTCTCAGACTCATGGTGCTATCTCCCTAGAAAAAGATGAGTGTTTCAGGCCGCCGAGCGGCTCTTGTTCATGGCGATGGCGGTAGCGGCGCCCTCGCCTGCGATCTTGCCGAACACCGCTCCCGATGTGAGACCGGTGCCGCCGGGATAGTTGTGGAAGAACAATCCGCCGACCATCTCGCCGGCAGCGAAGAGGCCTGGGATCGGCAGGTCCGCCGTATCGTGCACCTGGCCGTTGGCGCCGATCTTCACACCGCCAAACGTGAACGTAACGCCGCAGGTCACGGCGTAGGCTTCGAACGGCGCGGCATCGATCGTATTGGCCCAGTTCGATTTGCGTGGCGTGATGCCTTCAGCGGCGCGACCGTCCTTGATATTCGGATTGAACGGGACGTCCTTCTTCACCGCCGCATTGAATGCGGCGACCGTGCGCAGAAAGCCGTCGCGATCGACACCTTCCATCTGATCGGCGAGCCCTTCTAGCGTGTCGGAAGAGACCTTGGTGATCTGCCTAATACGGTACTCGTCGCGGAGCATGGAGATGACCTTGCCATCGAACACCTGCCAGGCAAATTGCCCCGGCTGAGCGAGGATGGCACTCCCGTATTTCGCATAGGTGTAATTACGGAAGTCGGCGCCTTCGTCGACGAAGCGCTCGCCGCGCGCATTGACCATGATGCCGAACGGATAGCTGTGCTTCTGGAACGCATCGCCCACGGCCAGATCACCGAACGTCGGCGCATTCTGATCCCAGCCCACGGCATGCGCGCCTGACCAGTGACCACAGGCCATGGCGCCGACGTCCAGCGCCATCTTGATGCCGGCACCCGTGTTGAAGCGCGTGCCGCGCACCTTCGCGAGATCCCAGTTCGGACCGAGATAGCGCGCCCGCATTTCGGCGCTCGACTCGAAGCCGCCGCAGGCGAGCACGACTGCCATGCAGCGCAGATCACGCTCCCGGCCGCGATGGCTGACGCGGACGCCCTTGACGCCGTCGTTGTCTTTGAGCAGCGAGACCGCCGCCGTTTCGTACAGAATCTGCACGCCCTTCTTCTCGGTCGAACTCAGCAGCATATCGACGAGGCC
>Ga0180218_1001002_pt1 | contig 19330 bp, 16 predicted proteins | sample eDN3rd37CKraftBY_FD_151334 | JGI IMG/M metagenome (GOLD analysis project Ga0180218, IMG submission 151334) | Enriched backyard soil microbial communities from Emeryville, California, USA - eDNA 3rd pass 37_C Kraft BY (version 2) (version 2) | ecosystem: Environmental > Terrestrial > Soil >...
TATCGCCAGGCTGGTCAGCGCATCGTCGAGCGAGACGCCGTAGTTGATCTCTTCGAAGGCGAGGCGGAAGTCGGGGCCGAGCGGGGCCTTCATCTCCTGGCCGACGGTGCCGAGCGCGCCGGCGAAGGAATGCCCGGCGCGCAGCGAGCGGCCGATCATGTCGATCGCGTCGGGCAGCTGCGCCTCCATGCGCTTCAGGCGCCGTTGGCGCTGCGCCAGCGTACGCAGGCAGGGCAGCGCGGCGGCCAGCAGCGCGCCGCCGGCCGCCAGCGAGAACGGCAGCGGCAGCAGCGACAGCGCGGCGAACGCGATCAGCAGGCTGGCGGCACTGAAGCCCAGCAGTTGCCCGACCGACCAGCTGCTGCCCGACTGCTGCAGCCAGCGGTCCAGCGCCGCCACCCGCGGCACCCGCATCAGCAGGCGCTGCATCCGCGGGCTGCCGGCCAGCATCCGCTCCTTCAGGATCGACATCTGCTCGCGGCCGAGCTGGCCGCCGGCCGACAGCGCGCGGATGCGCGCGTCGATGCGGCGTGCCGAGGCGCCATGATGGCTGTTCCACCACAGGTAGACGGCCTCGATGGCCAGCACCACCGCGATGAACAGCAGCACGCCGAAGGCGTACAGCGCGTAGTGTCCCAGTTGTCCCAGTTGCCCGAATTGGCCAAGGTCCATGATCGCTCTCCGTCAGTCCGGCAGGTCTAGATCTCGAAACGCCGCGCGGGATCGTAGGTCTCGTCCGGCAGCCCCACGCCGTAGACGCGCAGCCGCTCGGCGAAGCGCGGATAGACGCCGGTCGCGCGGAAGTGCCCGCGCACGGTGCCGTCCTGTCCCACGCCGGTGCGCTGGAAGGTGAAGATCTCCTGCATGTTGATCACGTCGCCCTCCATCCCGGTGATCTCCTGGATGCTGACGATCTTGCGGCTGCCGTCGGTCAGGCGCGCGGCCTGCACGATCACCGTGATGGCCGAGGCGATCTGCTGCCGGATCGCTTTCGCGGGCACGTTCATGCCCGCCATGCCGACCATGTTCTCCAGCCGCGTCAGCGCATCGCGCGGCGTGTTGGCGTGGATGGTGGTCAGCGAGCCCTCGTGTCCGGTGTTCATCGCGTTGAGCATGTCGAGCGCCTCGGCGCCGCGCACCTCGCCGAGGATGATGCGATCGGGCCGCATGCGCAGCGCGTTGCGCACCAGCGAGCGCTGCGTGATCTCGCCCTTGCCCTCGATGTTGGGCGGGCGCGTTTCCAGCCGCAGCACATGGGGCTGCCGCAGTTGCAGCTCGGCGGCGTCCTCGATGGTCACCACGCGCTCGTCGGCCGGGATGAAGCCAGACACGATGTTCAGCAGCGTGGTCTTGCCGCTGCCGGTGCCGCCCGACACCACCAGGTTGACCTTGGCGTGCGCCAGGGCCTGCAGCAGCTGCGCCATCGGCGGCGTCAGGCTGTGGTACGCGATCAGGTCCGCGACCTGCAGCGGATTGACGGCGAAGCGGCGGATCGACAGCAGCGGACCGTCGATCGCCGACGGCGGGATGATGGCGTTGACGCGCGAGCCGTCGGGCAGGCGCGCGTCGACCATCGGGCTGGTCTCGTCGATGCGGCGCCCGACGCGCGAGACGATCTTCTCGATCACCTTCATCAGGTGCGCGTCGTCGTAGAACGTGATGTCGGTCAGTTCGAGCTTGCCGCGCCGCTCGACATAGGTCTGGCGCGCGGTATTGACCAGGATGTCGGACACAGTGGGGTCGCGCAGCAGCGGCTCGAGCGGGCCGAAGCCGAACATCTCGTCGTAAATCTCGCCGATCAGCTGCCGGCGTTCGGCGTCGTTGAGCAGGACCTTGTCCTCGTCGACGATGGCGCCGACCAGCAGGCCGATCTCGTGCCGGACCTGCTCGAGCGGGATGCGCGCCAGCCGCTCGAGCTCGACGCGCTCGAGCACGGTCTCGTGCACGGCACGCTTGAGCGCGCGATAGCCGCTGCCCGCCGGCAGCGTGGCGGCCGGGTGGCCGTTGACGGGCAGGGCGGTGAAGCCCGGGCTGGCGTTCGACAGTTGTTCGCGGATCGACATGGCGGTCTCCGGCTGAAGCGGTTGGCGTGGTGGCGCGGGTGGCGCGGCTGGCGTGATGACGTACGAGGCGGGTGTCCTGATGCGAAGTCGCGGTCGGTTTCGCCGCGCTCACGCGGCCTTGACCCGCAGCAGCAGCCGGCGCAACGACGACGGCTCGCCGCCCGCGCGCGCTTCGGGCTCCGCCGCGGCCAGTTGCGTGGCGAGCGACTGCAGCGCGCGCGCGATGGCGCTGCGCCGGTGCATCGCCAGCACCGGCTCCCCGTGGCTGATCGCCGCGTTCGCCGCGGCGGCGTCCTCGGGCAGCGCCTGCCAGACCGGGGCGCCGCAGATCCGCTCCAGCGCGGCGCGGTCCAGTTCGTTGCGGCGATCGTCGCGGTTCAGCAGCAGGCGCACCTTGTCGTCGGGATAGTGCAGCGCCCGCAGGATGTCGAGCAGGCGCCGGCCGGTGCGGGCATGCGCGATGGTCGGCTGCAGCACCACGCCGATGCGGTCGCTGCGGTCCAGCACGCCGATCGACACCGGATCGATGGCCTGGCCGGCGTCGACCAGCACGAAGTCGTAGTGCGGCAGCGCCAGCGACAGGATCCATTCGACCTGTTCCTTGCGCACCGATGCCGCCTTGATCGGATCGGCCGCGCCGGCCAGCACGTCGAAGCCCTCGGCCACCGGGGTCAGGCACGCTTCGAGGAAGGCCGCATCCATGCGCTCGATCTGCGCGCAGACGTCGGGCAGCGTCGCCGGCGGCGTGCGGTCGCAGATCGTGTGGACCAGGTCGCCGAACTGCCGGTTCAGGTCCAGCGCCAGCACGCGCTTGCCCTGCGCGGCCAGCGCATGTCCCAGGTTGCCGGTCAGGAAGCTGACGCCGGCGCCGCCCTTGCACGACAGCAGCGACACCAGCCGCGCGCTGCGGCGGCGCCGCTGCGCGCTGGCCGCCTGCAGCCGGCGCAGCGCGTCGCCGAGCTGGTTCTGCTCCAGCGGCCAGGCCAGCACGTCGCGGATGCCGGTGCGCAGCGCCTGGATCAGCAGCTCGGGCTCGACCGCATCGGTGACCAGGATGCAGGGCAGCTCCGGATGCTGCTGCCGCATGGTCTCGATGCCCTGCATCTGCGCCGGGCCTATCCTGTCGTGCGCGATCACCAGCATGTCGGCCAGCGCCAGCTGGCTCGCATGCGACGCGATGCGCGCCGGCGCCTCGCTCAGCGCCAGCGTCTGGAACGACCCGCACTGCGCGCACAGCCGCGCGATCTCGGCCAGCCGTTCGGTTTGCTCGGAGGCGATCAGAATCGTCAGCATGACGGCTTCTCCTGTTCGTTGTCCTGTGCGCCGGGGCGGGCGCCGCAATGCTTGCCCACGTTCAGCTGCAGACCGGCCCGCCGGTCGCGCTGTTCATGCTTTCGCGCGACAGCGTGGTGGCGAAGGGCGGCACCGGCAGCGTCATCGGAATCATCGGCACGAGCGTGCGCACGGTCAGGCCGGTGACGCGGACCGTCACGCTGGCGCAGCTGGCGCGCGCGGTATCGGGATCGCTGTCGCAGCCGGCGGGCTCGTAGTCGAGCGCGATGTTCGACGGCGACAGCTGCGGCATCAGCGTCGCCATGCGGGTCTTGATGATCGCGGCATTGGCATCGCAGACCACGGCCATGCGGGCGCCCCAGCGCGTCGCTTCGCTGGCGGTGTTCCAGTGGAACAGCACGCGCGCCATTTCGACGACGCCGATCAGCAGCGTGAAGAACAGCATCGCGACGATCGCGAACTCGACCACGGTGGCGCCGCGCTGGCGCGGCCGACGCGGCGGCGACCGCCGTTGCGGCCGTGCTTGCGGCCGGTGTGGCGAGCGGTGTGGCGACCGATGTGGCGACCGGTGTGGCGACGCCATCGGCGCGGATGGGCGGACAGCGGGTTTCATAGCACTTGCCTCATCACGGTGATCACATCGGAGAAGACGAGCCCGCTGGCGTCGATCAGCGGCTGGATCGGCGTGTAGGCGAAGCCGCTGATCTTGACCGCCACCAGGTTGACGGTGCCCGCCGGGACGCCGGCGCCGGCACCGTTGTCGTAGGTATTGACGTTGGCGAAGGCCATGCCGGGGCAGCCGCTCGCGTCGACGCGGTCGCAGATCACCACCATCGACGTGCTCAGGCCGCCGACCAGCGGGCTGCCGGTGCAGCCGGTATTGCCATGCACCGCCAGGCATTTGGCCTGCGCGGCGGGGTAGCCGGCGTCGTCGGGCGAGAACTGCGACAGGTAGCGCGTGGCGCCGCGCGTGGCCTTGGTCAGCGCGTCGTACTGGTAGATCGCGCGGCCGAATTCGGCGACGCCGCACAGCATCAGCAGCAAGGGGATCAGCAGGATGGCGAACTCGACCGCGGCCACGCCGCGCTGGCGTTCGCGCGCGCCGGCGCGGCGCGGCCCGCGCGGACCGTGATGCAGGCCGTGGCGCGCCGCATTGCGAGGGGCGGAGCGGGGAATCGGCGTCTTCACGATGGCCTCCTGTCGCTTGTCGATGTGGCGGGCCGCTACTGCACCAGGACCGGCACCAGCGGGCCGGGTCCGCTGCCGAGGCCGGGGATGCCCTGCGTCGCGCACGGGCTGCCCATCGAGCTCGACACGCCGCGATATTCGAGCCGCACCGAGTTGATGTTGCCGCCCCATTGCATCGGCTCGATCATCAGCAGGCAGGCCCATTCGAGCACGCTGGCCTTGTGCGTGCCGGACACCGCGAAGCCGCTGCAGTCCACCACCGGAGCCAGCACCATGCGCCGGTCGGCGCCGCCCTGATGCGCGGCGGTGCTCGACGGCGATCCCTTGGTGTCGATCATCGCGATGCTGTCGCCCTGGTAGGGCGCGAAGGTCTTGCGCCTGGCGGTGAAGTCCGGATAGGCATTGGCCTTGGCCGGCCAGGTGGTGTCGTTGTAGGCGTGGCCGGTGAAGTCCGGCACGCCGGCGACCTTGCCGGCCTTGACGATGCCGAAGCGGCTGTTCCATTCGTCCGCCAGCGACGACTTGTTGCCGGTGGTGCCGATCTCGGTGCCGAGGGCCGGCAGATTGCATTGGCCCGAGCCCTTGAGCTGCTCGGCCAGGCTCTTGGTGCCGCTGCCGCCCGCCAGATCCGCCCAGCCGAAATTGCCGCCGCCATACTCGCCCTTGTTGCCCGCGTCGAGCTTGGACACCAGCCACTGGCCCACGGTGTAGGGCGGTTCGGGCGGGCTGATGGTGTCGGGCTTGCAGATGAACACCGGGATCGCGCACGCCGTCTGCGCGGCGCCCACGGTAGCCACGGCGAACGACGACACCGTGCTCGGCCCCACGTTGCCGCCCGGCAGCAGGTTCAGCACCTGGGCGAACCAGTTGGCGATGCCGGCGCGCGAGGCGGCGCACTTGACGTATTTGATGGTGTCCAGCGCATAGGGCACGCTGCTCTTCGGATAGAAGGGGTTGGCCAGCGCGTCGCTGTAGGTCACGCTGCTGTCGGCGGCGAACTGCACCGACTCGCTCTGGAACAGCGCCAGGTTGCGATAGCCGGCGGTGATGCCGGCCGCCTCGGACACCGCCAGCGGCGTGGCGCCGGTCAGGTCGCGCGCCGCCGCCAGTGCGCAGGCATCGGCGCCGTTCTGCAGTTCGCTCCTGGCCACGTAGAGCTTGCCCAGGTCCAGCGCCAGGCCGAGGAAGCCGACCATCGCCACCAGCGCGAGCGCGACGACGATCGCTACCGCGCCCTGCTGGCGCTGCCGCGTCGCGGCCCGCCGGCGCATGCGCGATCCCGCTGTGTTCGGCTTCATGATGGCTTCCTCCATGGCTTGGCGAAATGGCTTGCGCCCCGGCATCGGCGGGCCGTCGGGCTCAGCGCGTGCCGATGCCGCCCGACATGCCGATGCCGCCCTGCATGCCGGCGCCGTTGCCATAGGCCCCGGCGGGCGCCAGGCGTTGCAGCGAGCGGTCGTAGTTCCCCATTGCGGCCACCGCGGCCTTGCCGTCGACGCCGGTCAGCGAAGGCAGGCCGGCCGGTGCGTTGGGGTTGATGATCTGGGCCTGCTTGACCGCATTGACCGACTGCCCGAAGCGGCTGTCCCAGACCGGCGTGGTGCTGATGCAGGCCGCGAGCAGCGGCGCGGCGAGCAGGGAGGCGAGCAGCGCGGCGGCGAGGCCGCGGGCGCGCAGGCGGGACGATTGCGAAGGCTGGTTCATGGCGTTCTCCTTGCGATGGCGCTCAGTTCAGTGCCGCCGGCTTGCCGCCGGTGGCGCCGGTGCCGTCGTTTCCCGCCGGGGCGGCGGCGCGGGCCCTGGCGAGCCGCGAGGCGGTGGCCTCGATGCGGGCGATGCGTTCGGCCTGCGATTCCTCGCGCGCGGCGGTTGTCGGCAGCGCGGCCGGCCGTGCCGCGCGCGTCGCCGCTGACGCCGCCGGTGCAGTGGTAGTGGCAGTGGCAGTGGCCGGTGTCGCGGACAGCGCCGCGGCGGGCGCCTCGCCCAGCGGCCGGCCCACCGGCAGCGCGGTGCGCGGCACCGGAGACGGCGAGGCGGGCGTCGACGGCGGCGGCGCCAGCGTGGCGGGCTGCGGGGCGGCGGGCTGCGGCGCCGGCGATCGCTGTGCCGGCGACTGCGGTGCGGGCGCGCTGCCTGCCGGCGTCGTGGCCGGGGTGGCCGCGCGCTGGCCGGCCGAGCCTTCCATGTTGCCGAGCAGGTAGAGCTCGAGCGGGTTCGGCGTCGAGAAGCTGTCGGTCGGCAGCGGCGCGCCCGCATGCTGCATCGGCTGCACCAGTCGCGGCGTGATGATGAAGACCAGTTCGGACATGTCCTGCTGGAACGACGTGCTGCGGAACAGCGCGCCGAGCACCGGCACCTCGCCGGCCCCCGGCAGCGCCTTCAGCGTGCCGCGCGCGTTGTTCTGCAGCAGCCCGCCGATGGCGAAGCTCTCGCCGTCACGCATCTGCACGGTGGTGGAGGCACGCCGCGTGGTGATCACCGGCAGGATGGTCTGGCCGGTCAGCGTCGCCCCGGTCACGGTGGCGCCGGTGGGCGAGAGCTCCGACACCTCCGGCGCGACCTTCAGGTTGATGCGGCCGTTGGCCAGCACGGTCGGCGTGAACTTGAGCCCCACGCCGAACTCCTCCTCCTGCAGCGTGATGGTGGGCACGCCGCCGACCACCGCGTTGCTCTGCGCCACCGGGATATAGATCTTGCCGCCGGCGAGGAAGCTCGCTTCCTGGCCGCTCAGCGTGACCAGGTTCGGCTCGGCAAGGATCTTGACCAGCGAGTCGTTCTTCTGCGCATCGATCGCGATGTCGAGCGGCAGGTTGTTGGCCTTGCTGCCGAAGATCGCGGTGCGCGAGCCGGTCAGCAGCGAGGTCAGCAGGCCGCCGGTCCACGAACCGAAGCCGCCCTGCAGGTTCAGCTGCGAGCCGAGCTGGTTCAGCAGGGTCTTCGACACCTCGGCGACCTTGACCTCGAGCATCACCTGCTGTGGCGTGTCGACGCTCAGCATGTTCAGCACGCCGCCGTTCCTGGCCTCCTTGTCGCCCTGGGCGACGGCGGCATAGGCGCGCGCGATCTCCACCGCCTGCTGGGCTGCCTGCGCGCTGGAGACGCTGCCGGTCAGCACCAGGTTGTCGGCGGCGGTGGCGACGCGGATGCCGCGCTCGGTGGGCATCAACTGCGCCAGCGAGCCCTGCAGCCCGCCGGCATCGACGTTGACCGCGATATTGATCACGCTGCAGGCGCCGCTGCGTCCCTGCACGATCATGTTGGTGGTGCCGAGGCTGCGGCCGAGCACGTACATCGTCTGCGGCGACACCATGGTTGCCTGCACGATCTCCGGATTGCCCACGGTCCGGTTGCGCACCGGCTCGGGCAGCGGGATCAGCGTCGACTTGCCGATCGGCACCACCACATGGCTTTCCTCGCGTACCGCGCCGCTGCAGTTGGGCCCGCGCGTATCGGCGGCGGGCACCGGCGCGCGGGCGGGCGCCATGCTGATTGTCATCTGCATCGGCGCGCCGGCGGCGGTGCCGGCGTTGGCGTTGGTGCCGGCATTGGCGTTGCCGCCCGCGCGGGCGCCGGCCGCGGGCGCGGTGCCCCTGGCCACTGCGCCGGCTTCGGCCGCCGTCTGCGCGCCGGCGCCGCCGGCCAGCGCCAGCACCAGGCACGCCGTGCCCGCGCCGCCCAGCGTGCGCGCGGTGCGCGCGCGGTCCCTCTGCTTGTGGTTCGTTTTCATATCTCCCCCCGGAGAGAATTGGTGCTGCCCGATTCGCGGCACGTCGATGCGGCGACGTGCTGCCTTCGATTTGCGGCATGCCCAGTCATGCCGCTGCCGTCCCGGCTGGAAAGATCCGGCTCAGAAACACTCGACACTGCCCTGCACGCCCGACAGCACGCCGATGCAGTGGCCGGTACGGGCCGGCGCGGCAGGGCGCGCGCGTACCGGCGCGCTGACCTTGACCGGCTTGAGCGGCGCGGGCGCCGGCGCCGCGGCGGGTGCGCCGAGCAGCGTGGTCTTGGTCGCGCCTTCGGTATCGACCGCGGCCAGGTCCACCTGATTGCGCAGCACCAGCGACAGCGTTCCCACGCTGCGCGCGACGTCGAGCTTCTCGGCCTGTTCGGGCGTGACCTCCAGCGTCACCGCATTGACCACCTTCGGCTGCGTGTCGTCGCGGCTCACCTGCTGCGCGACCGCCAGCACCAGGATCTTTTCCAGCACGATCTTCGAGATGCTGGCTTCGCCGTTGCCGCTGGCGGCGCCGTTGCGCCTGGCCTCGGCCGCGGTGTTGACGATCACGTCGACCAGGTTGCCCGGCAGAGCGAAGCCGGCCACGCCGACCACATCGTTGACGCGCACCGTGATCGCGCGCTTGCCCTCGCCGATCACCGCCGACAGCCCGCCCTTGGTGCCCTGCGGCGCCAGCTTGGCCTCGAGCAGCGGCTCGCCGCGCAGCACGCTGGTCCTGGCCACGCGTCCCTGCAGCAGCGCGGCGTTGGTGAAGGCGCCGGGCGGCACGCTGCCGCTGGGCCAGCTGACCATCCGCAACTGCTCGGGCCCGATCGGCTGGCCCAGATTGATGTCGCTGGCGGCCACCACCACCTGCGCCACCGAGTTCGACGACTGCTGCATCAGCCAGCGGGAGGCCGCGATCACCGCCGCCACCCCCGCGGCCAGTGCGACCAGAAGCATCAGAATTGCCCGTGCGTTTTTCATGGAAGCTCTCCCTGAGGTCGCCCTCGTTTCCCTCGTTTCCCTCGTTCCCTGCGCGTTCGCTGCGTTCTTTCGCGTTTCCTTGCCGGCGCGGCGTCCGTCCGATCTGCTATCGCCGCGCCGTTCGCTCGCCGCTGCGCCAACGCATGCCGTCGCCGGCCTCGCGGCCGAAATACGCCTGCCACGCCCGCCGCAGCGCTGCCTCGGTGACCCACGGCGGGTCGCCGTGGTAGCGCCGTGCCGAGTCGACGAGCTTGAGCAGGTCGCCCGGGATGCAGGCCAGCAGCGGAATTCCGTCGGCCAGGTGCAGGCCATCGAGCAGGAAGCGGAACACCTCGTCGGCGCCGTGCAGGCCGAGCGCGCGCGCGGCGCGCACGTAGACCTCGCGGTAGTCGTCCTCGGCCAGCGGGCCGATATAGAGCTTGCTGCCGAGCCGGCGCAGGAAGGCGTCGTCGCCCAGCGCGCTCGGCTCCAGGTTGGTCGAGAACACCGGCCACACATCGAACGGCACCGAGAAGCGCACGCCGCTGTGCAGCGTGAACATGTCGATGCCGCGGTCCAGCGGCACGATCCAGCGGTTCAGCAGTTCGCTGACGCCGACCAGTTGCCGGCCGAGGTCGTCGACGATGTAGACGCCGTTGTTGGCCTTCATGTGCGGCGGCGCCTGGTAGTAGCCCGCGACCTGGTCGTAGCGCAGGTCCAGCATGTCCAGCGTCAGTTCGCCGCCGGTCAGCACCGCCGGACGATGGCAGATGGTCCAGCGCCGGTCGGCGCCGCGCCGCCATCCGGGATTGCCGCCCTCGTCGAAGGGCACGTGCACCAGCGGATCGAATACCTGGATGATTTCCCCGGCCACGGTCAGCGCGTGCGGCACCGGCACCGCGCCGGGCATCAGCTCGCGCAGCCGCCGCGCCAGGAAGGTCTTGCCGCTGCCGGGCGGGCCGTACAGCAGCAGCGCCGCGCTCGCGTTCAGCGCGATGCCGGCCTCGTCGATCACGTGCGGCGCCGCCACCATGTCGCCCAGCACCGCGGCCACGTCCGCCTTCGACACGCTGGCCTGGCGCACCGAATGGCGCCGCACCGCTTCCAGGTAGGCGTCCAGCGTCACGGGCGCCGGGCCCGCATAGCTGCAGCGCGCGGCGAATTCGGCGGCGCGCGCGTAGCCGGCATCGGTGAGCCGGTAGCGCACGTCGAGGTCGCTGGCGCCGCGATGGGCGATCTCGAGCAGGCGTTCGCGCACGCACGAGGTCGCGATCTCGCCGATTACGGAGCCCGGCAGGCGCAGCGTCTCGGCCAGCCGCAGCAGCGTGACGTCGCGGTACAGATAGGCCACCTTCATCAGCAGGCTCGCCAGCATCGTGATGTCGATGCCGGTATCGGCGACGGTGCGCGGCGCCACGTGCCAGGGCTGCGGCTGCGCGGTCTCCGCCGCGTCGGCCGGTGCAGGGTCGCCGGCATTGGCCGCGGTCGGCAGCCGGTGCAGCGGCGTGGTCGGCTGTTGCTCGATCATGAGATCCCCCGATCTGTGCTGGTTGCCTGCCCGATGGGCCGGTTCGCCGGTATGGGTGCCATGGCGGCTATGCCGACGCGAACAGCATCGCGATCGTGCCGGCGGCGATGGCGATGCCGTAGGGCATCGCGCCGACCGACATCGATGGATCGAGCACGCCGGGCTTGGCCCGGTCCGGATTCCATCCGCCGGGCGCCCGCAGGATGTTCAGCATGTTGCGTCCCAGCTCGCGGCCGCGCCGGCGCAGCAGCGCCCACGCGAGGGCCCACGCGCCGCCGAGCACGAACGCCGCCAGCGCGATCTCGAAGGCCATGCCCGCGCCCAGCCATGCGCCCACTGCGGCCATCAGCTTGACGTCGCCGGCGGCCATGCCGCGCAGCACATAGATCGGCAGGAACATCGCCAGCCCGGTCAGCCAGCCTGCCGTCCACGCCAGCGCGCCGGCGAGCGCGCCGGTCGTCGCCATCAGCACCGGCAGCGCCAGCAGCCAGGCGCCGAAGGTCAGCCAGTTCGGAATGCGGCGGCTGTGCAGGTCGGTCGCGGCCGCGGCCAGCACCAGCAGCATCGCGGCGGGTCCGATCAGCGTGGCGAGGTGCGATTGATACATGGCTGGCTCCAGTCGTTGGATGCGGGTCGTTCGGTGCAGGTCGTTCGGTGCAGGTCGTTCTCTGCGGGTCGTTCGATGCGACATGGGTACGTCGTTCAGAACGACGACGCGACCTTGTCGAAGATGGTGCTCAGGGTTTCGCCGACGGCCTTGACCGAGACGATGATCACCAGCGCGATCAGCATCGCGATCAGCGCGTACTCGATGCTGGTGACGGCTCGCTCTTCGTCGGCGAAGCGGCGGATGGCATTCGGTAGCGCGCGCATCGGTGTCTCCCTTTGGTGTCGTCGCGGGCCCGCGGGGCCGCAGCGTGTGGCCCCGCGGGGTATTGCTTGCGCCGGTCACGCCGGCGCGGACGTCGGCGGCCGGTTCGCGCCGCTTACTTCAGCGCGGACTGGACCTTGTCGAACACCGTGCTCAGGTTCTGCCCGATCAGCTTGACGCCGGCAATGATCACGATGGCGATCAGCGCGGCGATCAGGCCGTACTCGATGGCGGTGACGCCGTCTTCGTCCTGGACGAACTGGCTGGCTTGTTGCATCAGGTCTTGCATGGCTTTCTCCTTCGGTTGGAATGCAGGGCACTACTCTGTCGATTCGCTGCGGTCGGCAGCCGGGGCCGCGCGGTGCCGCGTTGGTGGGTCTGCGTGATGGCGCGCTCGATGGCACGCGGGCCGTCGGCGCGGCGGCCCGCATGCGGCGCAGGCATCGAAGGGCCAGCGGCCATGGCCGCCGCAATGTCCGGCGGGATCGCCATCCCGATGGCGATCCGCATGGTCCGTGTTGCCGTTCAGCGCCAGGCGGCGCGCGCGGCGGTGCGTGTGGTCGCGCCGCGCATGCCGCGGCGACGAGGCATCGGCGCCATGCATGCAGCGCAAGCGCGGCGCGCGGTGCGGCCGCGATCCCCGCGAGGCGGGAGGCTGCGTGAGGCGGTGCGGGTTCGTCAGCATGGTCGAGGTCCTGTCGCTTGCGGCGCGCTCGCGCTGCTGCCGCGTGATTCGGGTCTGCTGCCCGGGCGGCGGCGCTTTGCCGGCGACCGTGTGGCCACATCAAGGCAAGAGCTTTGCCAGCCGGCACGCAATCGTTGTGCGGCAAGGCTTTGCGGCAGGCACGGTGCCGATCGGCCGCCCGATGACAGCGTCCTGGACGGTCGCTCGTTTCCGTGCGGAAACGCGATGCCGCGCGATGGCGGGGCGATACGGCGCAGGCATCGGACGCGCACTCGCCGCAATGGATGAGATGCGTCATGCGGCGGCGATTGACGTGGCGGCGTGCCGGGGTGCCGGCCTCATCCTTTCGCACGAGGGCGGCGAAGGCGCGGGTCGACGCTGCGCGGCGATCGCCATCCACCTGGCGCAGTCCGTTTGCGCCGGCGCCGTGTTTCCCGCCTGAAACGTCGACGCCCCCCGCGGCGTGGCATCGGGCCGCGCCCGCACGCCCGGGACGCCGACGGACACGATGCCCACGCGGCCGCGAGCACCGCACCGGCGCGCCAGCGCGCGCCCGCAGCGGCAATCGCGGCCGTTCGCCGCGCCGTGCTTCCGCGCGGAAACGTCGGCGCGCGAATCGCCTCGATCGCCGCGGCCACGTCGGGCGGCGCGCCTTGCGCCGCGGGCCGCGTCTGATAGAACAAGGACAACGCGATGCCGCGTGGCCGCGCCGATCTCCTTCAGAGCGAACCCATGACCCTTGAACGCGCCTCGATTGCGACCACACTGCCCGCCGCGCACGGACAATGGCTGACGCTGGAGCGCGTGCGGCTGTACGCGGGCGCGATGCTGCTGGCCCAATGCCTGGTCCTGGCGGCATGGGCCTGGATCACGCGGGGCTTCACCGTGGATACCATCGTTCGGCCCGGCGCCGACTTCTCGGTGTTCTGGAGCGCCTCGCATCTGCTGCGCGGCGCCGGCGCGCTCGCGGTCTACGACTATGCGCAGCTGCAGCCGGTGATCGCCGCGCATGGCGCCGTGCCGCCCGACTCGGGCTTCTATCTGCCGTGGCTCTACCCGCCGACCTTCCTGTGGGTCGTGCTGCCGCTGTCGCTGCTGCCGTTCGCATGGAGCTACTTCGCTTTCATCGGCCTGTCCGCGGCCGGCTATGTCGCCGGGCTGCTGCGCCTGGCCGCGCTGGCCTCGCCGCCACGCGCGGCGCGCGGCGCGATCGTGATGGCGCTGCTTGGCTTCCCTGGCCTGTTCCTGGCGGCGACCATCGGGCAGAACGCGCTGCTGACCGCGGCGCTCGCCGCATGGGCGCTGGTGCTGCTGCCGCGCCGGCCGCTGCTGGCCGGCGTGCTGATCGGCCTGCTGGCGATCAAGCCGCAGCTGGCGCTGATGTTCCCCATCGCATTGATCGCCGGGCGCGAATGGCGCGCGCTGGCGGCCGCGGCGGCCACCGCGGGACTGCTGGCCGCGGCAAGCGTGGCGGCGTTCGGCTGGCAGACGGTGCCGGCCTTCCTGACGGTCACCGCGCAGGTCACCGACTTGCTGATTCAGGAAGGCATCCGCGCCTGGTACGTCAGTCCGACGTTGCTGGCCTCGGTGCGGCTCGCCGGCGGCGCGCCGACGCTGGCCTATGCGATGCAGGCGGTGCTGACGCTGGCGACGGCCGGCGCGCTGGCCTGCATATGGCGCCGCCATCGCGACACCGGCCTGCGTACCGCCGCGCTGGCGTTGGCGGCGATGCTGGCCACGCCCTATCTCTGGTACTACGAGCTGGCGTGGCTCGGCATGGCGGTGGCGGGCCTGGCGGTGGAGGGTGTGCGGCGTGGCTGGATGCCGGGCGAACGTCTGCTGCTGGTCGCGCTGTGGTGCATGCCGATGCTGATGTTCGCCAATGCGCTGGCGCAGCAGTGGCAGGGCGGGGTGCAGCTGCTCGCGCTGGGCATGGCCGCGGTGCTGCGGCGCGCCTGGCGGACGGACACCGATACGGGCAGCGTCGGGGGCGGGGGGACGGGACATGTCGCGACATGACAGGATTGGCGCCGCGAGCCAGCGCCGCCGCGAGGACACGGGGGCAGGGAGGAGAACCGCCGGGGGCGCCGTCGCGGGCGCCCCCAAAGGCGGCAATGTCGGCGGTGGCAACCACGTCCGCTCTGATGACGGCCCTCATGGGGGCTGTCACGGTGTCTTCCATGGCGGCCTCGGCGGCGAGGGTACGGCCGAGGGGTCCGCCGGCGCGCCGGCCGGGTCGTCCGGGGCCGCGCGCCACGATCGCCAGACGCCGTGGCATCGCGATACGCGCCTGCTGTCGCTGGTGGCGCCCTGCTACAACGAGAGCGATGCCATCGTGCCGTTCTTTTCGCGCGTGATCCCGGTACTCGAAGCGATCCCCGGCATCCGTTTCGAGATCGTCTGCGTCAACGACGGCAGCGGCGACGACACGCTGCCGCGGCTGCTGGCGCAGGCACGCGCCGATGCGCGCATCCGCGTGATCGACCTGACCCGCAACTTCGGCAAGGAGGCCGCGCTGACCGCCGGCATCGACGAGGCGTTCGGCGATGCGGTGGTGCCGATCGACTTCGACCTGCAGGACCCGCCCGAACTGATCGGCGAGATGGTGGCGCGCTGGCGCGAAGGCGCCGAGGTGGTGCTGGCCCAGCGCGTCGACCGTGCCTGCGATTCGTGGCTCAAGCGCGTGACCGCCGGTGCCTACTACCGGCTGCACAACCGCATGTCGGAACTGCGGCTGCCCGAGAACGTCGGCGACTTCCGGCTGATGGACCGCGCCGTGGTCAACGCGCTGAAGAGCCTGCCGGAGCGGCGCCGCTTCATGAAAGGACTGTTCGCCTGGGTAGGCTTCCATACGGTGACGCTGCCGTACACGCGCGAACCGCGCAGCGCCGGGCAGTCGAAATTCTCCGGCTGGCGGCTGTGGAATTTCGCGCTGGAGGGCATCACCAGCTTCAGCACGGTGCCGCTGCGCTGCTGGACCTATATCGGCGTGGCCGTCGCCTTCGCCGCCTTCTGCTATGGCAGCTTCATCGTCGGCCGCACGCTGTGGCTGGGCGTCGACGTGCCCGGCTACGCCTCTCTGCTGTGCGCGCTGCTGTTCTTCGGCGGGCTGCAGCTGATCGGCGTCGGCGTGGTGGGCGAATACGTCGGCCGCATCTATCACGAGACCAAGGGCCGTCCGATCTATCTGGTGCGCCGGCGCTACCAGGAGCGGCCGGCGACGCAGGGACTCGGCGGCCGCCGCGTGATCGAGCTGTCGGCGGTGCAACGGGCGCGCACGCGCTGATTCGGCGGCGCGCTGGCCTCGAACGCGCTGACCTCTAACGCGTTGACCTCTAACGCACCGACCTCTAACGCATCGACCTCTAACGCATCGACCTCTTGCGCGCTGACCTCGAACGCGCTGAGGTCGAACGCGCTGATCGCAAGCAATCCGGCGCCGCGGCAGCGATGCCGCGGCGCTCTGTCTTGTTCCCTGTTGTCAGACAGCCCGCGCCACCGCGAGCAGCGATACCCCGAACGGCAAGGTGCCGTGCCGCAGCCAGTGCCGCTCGCTGCGGAACAGCGTGTACAGCAGCGCGTTCAGCAGGGCGGGCGGCATCGCCGTGCCGGTCGAGCCGCCGGCCTCGCCCGGCACGCCATGCTCCGGCACGCGCGCGTGCAGCAGATCGTGCAGCCGGTCGTGCCAGCGCGCCGCCACCGCCAGCGGGAACAGCACGGTGTTGAAGTAGCTCACCGTTTCCACGCACAGCCCCGCGTTGCCGAGGCGCGTGGTCAGCGCCATACGGCGATAGCGGCGCTGATGGTGCAGGAACACGTCATGCCGGCTCCATAGCCACGGATGCGCCGGCACCGTGATCAGCGCCGCGCCGCCGTGCCGCAGCAGCGAGCGCACCGCCAGCAGCGCGCCGGCATCGTCGGCGATGTGTTCCAGGCAGTCGAGCAGGCAGACCAGGTCGAAGCTGCCCGGGCGGTACGGCATCGCGTCGGGGCAGCGGCCGTCGGCGATGGCATAGCGGCCCGCGGTCTTGGCCACGGCGAGACGGCGCGCCATCGCGTCCATCTCGAGGCCGCTGACGGTGCCGAAGCGCGCCAGCATGTCGAGATTGCCGCCGGTGCCGGCGCCGATCTCGAGGATGGCGGCGCCGGGCGGCAGCGCCAGCTGCTCGAGCACCGCGGCGACGATGTCGCGGCGCGCGCGGAACCACCAGTGATCGGCTTCGGTCTGCGCCATTTCGAGATAGGCTTGCGGCGACATGGTGGTCTCCTAGGGAAGGGGCCGCGCGGATGGCGGCGGGCAATCGCGCGTGGCGTACAGGGACCACTCGCCGGCCGTACGCAGCCGTTCCACGCGGCAATCGGCCGCGGCGAAATAGCCGGCGGGCAGCGGCGCCGCGCGCCGCACGAACAGGTAGCGATAGCGTCCGGCATCGTGGCGGTGCCAGTCGAAGTTGGCCGGGAACGCGTTGTCGAGCATGTCGGCGGGATCGAGCGGCGGCGCATGGCCGCTGCGATAGCGGACGATCTGCGGCAGGAACCAGGCGAAGTTGAAGTCGACCAGTCCGCGCCGCCGCGCCTGGTACCACAGCGGGAAGTGCTGATAGGCGCCGGGATGCGCGGCGGCCGCGCTGCCGGCATCGAACACCAGCATCAGCGCCCGCTGGCCCGGCGCGGCCGCGGCGAGTACCGCGTCGAAATCGCGCGTCTCCGCGCCAAAGGCCAGCGTGCGCCTGGCCTGCCAACCCAGGTGCAGCGCGCAGGCCGCGCACAGCGCGACCGCGCACCAGCGCGCAGGTACCGCGCCGCGCGCCCTTGCCGTGCCCGTCGGCGCCGCGAACAGCAGCGCATAGCACGGCAGCAGCAGGATGCCGAAGCGCTGGAACAGGAAGGCGGTGCGCATCGCGTAGTGCGGCACGCACAGCCAGACCAGCAGCACGGCCGCAAGCGGCAGCCAGGCCTGCGGTAGACGCCAACGCGGCCGCAGGCCCATCGCCCACGGCGCCGCCAGCATCAGCAGCGTGGCCAGCGCGAAGGGCAGATGCGTCGACCACGCGCCCCAGGGCGAGACCAGCAGCAACGGCACGCGCATCCAGTCCCAGCGCCATTCGACTGCGGGCCACGCGTAGTCCAGCGTGGCGTCGAACCGCTGCGCGTGCCACGCGTACAGCAGCGCGACCAGGCCCAGCAGCGCGTACGGCATCAGCGCGAGCAGCACGATGCGCGACGTGTGCGAGGAGCGGGCGCCTTGGACACCGTCGCTGCGGCGGGCACGGCGGACGATGCCAACCAGTCCGACCAGCGTGCAGGCGCCGCCCACCGCGCAGAAGAACAGGAAGACGAGCCCATGCGCGACGAACAGCAGCGCGCCGCCGGCGACGATCGTCGCGCCGCTACGCAACGTCGGCGACCGCGCGTGGCGCCATGCGGGCAGCAGGAACAGCAGGCCGAGCGGCACCGCCAGCAGGAAGGTCAGGAAGCCCCATTCATAGGCGAAGCCGAAGAATCCCGGCACGAACAGCCAGTCCAGCCGCGCATCGGCGCCAAGCCGCCGGCGCAGCGCGACGCAGGCGCCGATACAGGCGAGATAGGCCAGCGACAGCAGCAGCTTCAGCGCGGCCGCCACCGGCATCCACCACGACAGCGCCAGCGCCGCGCCATAGCCGAGCAGGTAAGGCGTGAACGGATTGATGCGCAGGTCCTGCTGCCATGGCGAGTTGCCGGCCAGCAGGTCGCTCAGCGCCGCCACCTGCCCGGCATGCTGCGGCAGATCGATCATCGGGGGATAGGGCGCAAGCCAGGGCAGGACCGTGCCGGCAGCGACGGCCAGGACGAAGGGGGCGTGCGCCGTGGCCACGCGCGTTCGCGGGATCCACCCGGCACGGCCGCCGCCTTCCCGCTGCCCGCAGCGCACGCCCGCGCGAAACGCCCAATGGCGCGCCCCCAGGTACGTCAGCCCCGTATAGACGGCCATGCCGCCGAGTTGCGCCAGCAGGCTGCGCGGCGCCAGCACGCTAGACAGGGCCAGCACCGTCGCCAGGTTTGCCAGGTAGCCGAGCCCGCAGACCGCGCCGAAGCGCCACAGGCTCGCCGGCACATGGCCGCGATGCGCGAAGGTCCAGCGCCGGTTCAGCGCGAAGCTCCACAGAAAGCCGACCGCATAGCCGACGGCATTGGCCGCGGCCGGATGCCAGTCCATCCCGCGCAGCGCCAGCCAGATCGCGGCGAAGCCCAGCACGGAATTGCTGGCGCCGACCAGCAGGTAGCGCAGGCCGGTGTGGCGGACGGCGGCGCGCGGCCGCGCGGTGGCGGATGGCATGCGGGCGGCTCCGATGGCGGCGCGGGCAGCGATGGGTGGGAGCGCCCGGCGCTCAGCTCTCGTGCGCCACCAGCCCGAGGTCCTGCCTGCGTACCTGCAGCTTGTAGTCGCGCATCATCCGGAACAGCGTCACGCGCGATACGCCGAGTTCGGCCGCGACGTCGATCAGCCGCTCGTGATGGCGTTGCAGGGCCTCGCGGATCGCGTTGCATTCGGCCGCTTCGCGCACCGCGGCGAGCGTGCAGGGATGCGTCTCGGCGGGCGGCTGCAGGTCCAGATCGGCGGGGCGGATCACGCCGCCTTCGCACATCGCCGCGGCATGGCGGATGCGGTTGATCAGCTCCCGCACATTGCCCGGCCACGGATGCACGGCCATCGCGCGCATCGCGGAGTTCGAGAAGCCCTTGATGCGTGCCGGTGCCTGCCGCCGGATCTCGCCGAGCACATGCTCGGCCAGCAGCACGATGTCGCTGCCGCGCTCGCGCAGCGCGGGCTGGCGGATGCGCAGCACGCACAGCCGGTGATACAAGTCCTGGCGGAAGCGGCCGGCCGCTACGGCCGCCTCGAGATCGACGTGCGTGGCCGAGACGATGCGCGCATCGACGGCGACCGATTCGGTGCCGCCCAGGCGCTCGATGCAGCCCGTTTCGAGAAAGCGCAGCAGGCTGGTCTGGCTCTCGAGCGGCATGTCGCCGATCTCGT
>Ga0180218_1001003_pt1 | contig 19322 bp, 20 predicted proteins | sample eDN3rd37CKraftBY_FD_151334 | JGI IMG/M metagenome (GOLD analysis project Ga0180218, IMG submission 151334) | Enriched backyard soil microbial communities from Emeryville, California, USA - eDNA 3rd pass 37_C Kraft BY (version 2) (version 2) | ecosystem: Environmental > Terrestrial > Soil >...
TGGCGTGCTCGACCGCATGGCGGCCGACGTCCGGTCCGTCGAGGTCGAGGCGGCGGCGCGTCCCCGCTAAGGCCGACAGGGGCGCCGGCAGCGGCTTTGCATCGCCGGCGTGTCCATGGGAGGGGCGGCGTCGCCCCGCCGTCCAGAACGCCGCTGCCACGGCTGGCGGGCACGTCGAAGCAAGCGGAGAGCTCTTGAACGAATTCGATCTTATCCGACGTTATTTCACGCGGCCCGTGCCGCCGGGCTATCTCGGCGCTGGCGACGATTGCGCCTTGCTGCCGGTAGCGCCCGGCAAACAGCTGGCCACCAGCACCGACCTGCTGATCGAAGGCCGCCACTTCCTGCCCGACGCCGACCCGGCGTCGCTGGGACACAAGGCGCTTGCCGTCAATATCTCCGATCTTGCCGCCATGGGCGCCGAACCCCTGGGCTGCATGCTGGGGCTTTCCCTGCCCAAGGTCGATGAGGCCTGGCTGGCTGCCTTTGCCGATGCTTTCCATGAGCTTGCCCACGAAGCCGGCTGCCCGCTGGTGGGCGGCGACACCACCCGCAGCCCTGATGGCATCGTCATCAGCGTGACCGTATTTGGACAGATAGAGCAGGGCAGGGCGCTGCTCAGAAGCGCAGCCCGGCCGGGAGACGACATCTGGGTTACCGGCACGCTGGGTGCTCCGCACGCGGCCTTGCAATGGCTGACCAGGCAATGGCCGGCGCAGCCGGCCCTGCTGGCCGCAGCGCGGCCCGCGCTCGAGAGGCCTGTTCCCCCATGGCGCTTTGCACAGCGCTTGCCCGGTCTCGCCCACGCAGCGCTCGATATTTCCGACGGCCTGCTGCAGGATCTGGGGCATATATTGAAGGCCAGCGGCTGCGGCGCCATTTTGTACTACCACCAGTTGCCCATTGACTCGGTGCTGGAGCCGCTGGACGAATCTCTCGTGCGCGAAGCCGTGCTGTCAGGCGGCGATGTTTACCAGCTGTGCTTTACCGCGGCCCCCCGCAATCGCGAGGCCATTGCCGAGCTGGCCCGCGCCTTTGATGTCAGGGCGACACGCATTGGCGTGATTGAAAGCGGTGCCCACCTGAAAGTGCACGATGCCGCGGGTCGGCCGATTCCGATATCATCGCGTGGTTTTGACCACTTTGCCTGACAGGACCCTCGACATGCCGCCCATCCCTCCTGACTCCAGCTCCGCGCCGCATCCCTCACTGGGCTGGGTCTTTCGCTCGCCAAGCCGGGCCGTGGCCTTCGGGCTGGGAAGCGGCCTGCTGCGCCCAGCGCCGGGCACCTGGGGCACGGCGCTGGGATGGCTGCTTTGGGTCGCTGTGGTGTCACGCCTGCCCGACGCCGGCATTGCCACCGTGCTGCTGTTCTCTTTCGCCTACGGCTGCTGGGCCTGCCAACGGGTCGGCCGCGAACTGGGCCGGGCGGACGACAGCGCGATGGTATGGGACGAGATCGTGGCTTTTTGGCTGGTATTGTGGCTGATGCCCGAAGAGCCGGCCGTGCAGGCGCTGGCCTTCGTGGTCTTCAGGTTCTTCGATATCGTCAAACCTCCTCCCATCCGCTATTTTGATACAAAGTTGAAGAACGGGTTGGGCGTGATGTGGGACGACATCCTCGCCGCGGCCTATAGCTTGCTGGTAATGGCCATTCTGGTCCGCCTGGAGATCTTATGAGCGACACACGAACCATCGCCGCCCAGCGTCTGGGCAATCTGCTTTCCGGCCATGAGTGGATGCTGGCCTGCGCCGAGTCGTGCACGGGCGGGCTGCTGAGCGCCGCCGTTACCGATGTGGCGGGCTCCAGCCAATGGTTTGACCGGGGCTTCGTCACCTACAGCAATACCGCCAAGATGGAGCAGTTGCGCGTGGGCGCCGACACGCTGGAGCGCTTCGGCGCCGTCAGCGAAGAAACGGCGATGGAAATGGCGGGCGGTGCGCTTGCGGCCAGCCATGCCGACTTTGCGGTGGCCACCACCGGCATTGCCGGCCCGGGCGGCGCCGTGCCCGGCAAGCCCGTGGGTATGGTGTGCTTTGGCTTTGCGTGGCGCAGCGGCCCCGGCATTACCACGCGGGCCGTTACAAAGGTGTTCGAAGGCGACCGGGCACAGGTGCGTGCGGCGGCCGTCGAGTTTGCCTTGAACTCGGCTATCGAGTTTATTGAGCCTCGGTGACCCGGCTCGATAAAAGCAAATAAACCTTCAAGCCGTAATCGTTTACAACGCTGAACGAGCCGTGTTGATGGCGTCTCGCGTATCGACCGCGGCTTTCGCCGCCGCCTCGCGCCAATCGTCCCCGGCGCCGGCGTAAATGATGGCGCGCGAAGAATTGATCATCATCCCTGTGCCACGGGAAGAGCAGCCGGCCTTGACCGTTGCGTCGATGTCGCCGCCCTGGGCGCCGATGCCCGGTACCAGTAGCGGCATGTCGCCCACCCGCTGGCGCACCTGGGCCAGCTCTTGCGGGAAGGTGGCCCCCACCACCAGTGCGCACTGGCCGTTGCGGTTCCACTTGTCGGCCACCAGGCTGGCGACGCGCAAATACAGAGGTTCGGCGGAATCCAGTTCCAGCGCCTGCAGGTCGGAGCCCCCCTTGTTGGACGTGCGGCACAGGATGATGACGCCTTTTTCTTCCCACGACAGATAAGGCTCGATCGAATCGAAGCCAAGATAAGGGCTGAGCGTAACCGCGTCGGCGCCAAAACGTTCGAAGGCTTCGCGCGCGTATTGCTCGGCGGTCGAGCCGATGTCGCCGCGCTTGGCATCCAGCACCAGCGGCAGTTGCGGGTAGCGCTCGGCCACGTAGCGGCACAGTTCCTCCAGCTGATCTTCGGCGCGCTGGGCGGCAAAGTAGGCTATTTGCGGCTTGATGCCGCATGCATAAGGCGCGGTGGCGTCGATGATGCCGCGGCAAAATTCATAGATGGCGTCGGGGCGGCCGTGCAGCTCGGCCGGAAACCGCATGGGATCGGGGTCCAGCCCCACCATCAGCAGGGAATTGGCGTGGCTCCAGGCGGCGTCGAGTTTTTGGGTGAAAGTGGTCATCGCGAATAATGTCGGTGGCAGGGGGTATGTGGATGGATCGGGGCGCTTATGAGCCAAAGCCGGTCAGTACGGCGACCCAGACAATGGCGGCGCCGATGATGGACAGCATCACGGCGGCGCTGCCCAGGTCTTTGGCGCGGCCTATGAGGGGATGCTGTTCCAGCGTGACGCTGTCGGCTATGGCTTCCAGCGCTGAATTGAGCAGTTCCACGATCAGCACGAAGAACAGGGTGGCGATCAGCAAAAGCTGCTCGGCCAGTGTATTGCCCACCCAGATGGCGACGGGTATAAGCACCACGCACAGCAGCAGCTCCTGGCGAAAGGCCGCTTCATGCTTCAGCGCGGCGCCCAGGCCCTGCATGGAATAGCGCAGCGCATTGATCAGGCGGGCTGGCCCACCGCGGCTTTTGTAGGGTGATTTGGGTTGCGTCATGAAGCCCTTGGGATTGAAGCGAACTGCCGGGACAGGAGCATTGTAATAAGAAAGCGCCCACCGCTCCGGCGCCCGTGCCATGCGCCCCGGGAAAAGCACCGTGTTTGGCACAGCGCCGTCTTCGGTCTTGCACGAAAATATTCCAACAGGAAGAGAAAGGCTGGGGGGTGTAGTCACAAAACCGCCTTCATGCAGGCGTAAAAAAGCCCCCGAGAATTCTCGGAGGCCTGTACAGCCCTGGCGGCGTGCCGACGGCACGGCCCTTCTGGGCCTTGCCGCCGGCTTTGCGGCCGGGGATGGCGTGGGCTTAGAAGCCGCCCATGCCACCCATGCCGCCCATGCCACCCATGTCGGGCATGGCAGGAGCGGGCTTGTCGTCGACGATTTCAGCCACGGCGGCTTCGGTGGTCAGCAGCAGGGCGGCAACCGAAGCGGCGTTTTGCAGGGCGGTGCGGGTAACCTTGGTGGGGTCCAGCACGCCTTGCTCGACCAGGTCGCCGTACTCGCCGGTGGAAGCGTTGTAGCCGTAGTTGTCCTTGCCGCTGGCCACGTTGTTGACCACGACGCTAGGCTCGTCGCCGGCGTTGGCCACGATGGTGCGCAGCGGGGCTTCGACAGCACGCAGGATCAGCTTGACGCCGGCTTCCTGGTCGATGTTGTCGCCCTTGACGTTGGCGATGGCAGCCTTGGCGCGGATCAGTGCGACACCGCCGCCGGGAACGATGCCTTCTTCGACAGCGGCGCGGGTGGCGTGCAGTGCGTCTTCAACGCGGGCTTTCTTTTCCTTCATTTCGACTTCGGTGGCTGCGCCGACGCGGATCACGGCAACACCGCCGGCCAGCTTGGCCACGCGCTCTTGCAGTTTTTCGCGGTCGTAGTCGGACGTGGCTTCTTCGATCTGGACGCGGATCTGCTTGACGCGCGCTTCGATCGACTTGCCGTCGCCGGCGCCGTCGATGATGATGGTGTTTTCCTTGCCCACTTCGATGCGCTTGGCCTGGCCCAGCTGCTCGAGGGTGGTGCTTTCGAGCGAGCCGCCGGTTTCTTCCGAGATGACGGTGCCGCCGGTCAGGATGGCGATGTCTTCGAGCATGGCCTTGCGGCGGTCGCCGAAGCCAGGAGCCTTGACGGCCGTGGTCTTGAGAATGCCGCGGATGTTGTTCACGACCAGGGTGGCCAGGGCTTCGCCTTCGACGTCTTCAGCCACGATCAGCAGCGGACGGCTGGACTTGGCCACTTGCTCGAGCACGGGCAGCAGGTCGCGGATGTTGCTGACTTTCTTGTCGTAGATCAGGACATAGGGATCATCAAGGACGGAAACCTGCTTGTCCTGGTTGTTGATGAAGTAGGGCGAGAGGTAGCCGCGGTCGAACTGCATGCCTTCGACGACGTCCAGCTCGTTGTCGAGCGACTTGCCGTCTTCGACGGTGATGACGCCTTCTTTGCCGACCTTGTCCATGGCGTCGGCAATGATCTTGCCGATGGACTCATCGCTGTTGGCCGAGATGGAGCCGACCTGGGCGATTTCCTTGCTGGTGGTGCAAGGACGCGAGATTTTCCTGAGCTCTTCGACGGCAACGGCGACAGCCTTGTCGATGCCGCGCTTGAGGTCCATGGGGTTGATGCCGGCGGCCACGTACTTCAGGCCCTCTTCGACGATGGACTGGGCCAGAACGGTGGCGGTGGTGGTGCCGTCGCCGGCATTGTCGGAGGTCTTGGAAGCCACTTCCTTGACGAGTTGGGCGCCGATGTTCTCGAATTTGTCTTTCAGTTCGATTTCTTTAGCGACCGACACGCCGTCCTTGGTGACGGTGGGGGCGCCGAAAGAGCGCTCGAGCACGACATTGCGGCCCTTGGGGCCCAGGGTGGTCTTGACGGCATTGGCCAGGGTGTTGACGCCGCGGACGATGCGCGAGCGCGCGTCGTCGCCGAATTGTACTTGCTTAGCAGCCATTGTTGATTCCTTGCGAGATTCGTATTCGTTTGCGGATTACTGGATGACGGCGAGGATTTCGTCCTCGCGGATGACGAGAAGCTCTTCGCCATCGACCTTGACGGCCTGGCCGGCGTATTTGCCGAACAGAACTTTGTCGCCCGCCTTGACGTCGACCGGGGTTACCTTGCCGTCTTCGGCTTTCTTGCCGGGACCGACGGCAATGACTTCGCCCTGATCGGGTTTCTCAGCGGCGCTCTCGGGGATCACGATGCCCGAAGCGGTGGTACGCTCGTTGTCCAGACGTTTGACGATCACGCGATCGTGCAAAGGACGCAGTGCCATGAAGGAACTCCTGTTCAAAAAATGGTTGGTAGTAGCGATGGGGGCGGGCTTGTTAGCACTCTGTCCCCTCGAGTGCTAATTATAAGGATGGACTGGAATACTTCAAGGGCGGGAGGCGGCTTTGTTACAAATGCGGGGCGCGAGCGGCTGCAGCTGCTCAAGCAAGAGACGGTCCGGGTCGCTGCTACCTCAAGCCAGCTTGAACTTCCGGTAGCTGCCGCGATCCATGTCCACGACTTCCACGCTTAGATGCGCGGTCATTCCCGGTGGAAACGCCGGCATGTGTTCCAGCATGCCGTCGGCGACGCGCTGGCTGAAGTCCTTTTTTGCTTGCTCGCTGCGGCCGGCCAGAATCCGGACGGTGACGTGAATGAAGCCGCGCTGGCTGTCGGCCAGCCCCACTCGGAAACAGTCGGCCCGCACGACGCGCGCTTTCAGGTCGGCCTCGTCCTCTACTTCGGGGCTTTCCGCCAAGCGACGGGTGACTGAAGCCAGCATGGCATCGAAAGGCAGGTCGGTCAGGTTGGGGGTGTATTCAACGATGATATGGGGCATTTTGGCTGAAGGGTGTGTTTGCTATTTGGGTGGAGGGCATACAGAACATCGCCGGGCGCATGCGAAACAAGAGCTCAGTCAATATCCGCGCAAACCGCCTGAAGCTTCTGCAAGATTCCATACAGGCGCACGCGGTCTTCGACGTCGAGCGCCAGTAGCAAGCGCGCGTGGCGCTCGCGCGCCAGGGGAATCACCTTGTCCACCACCCGTGATCCCTTGGCGGTGATATTGCACACCAGCGAGCGGTCGCCGCTTTTCATCGAAGCGGTGGACACCAACCCTTTGGCCGCCAGTTCCTTGACGGTGCGGCTGACCAACGCCTTGTCGCTGGCCGAGATTTCGGCCAGCTGCTTGAGGGGAATGGAGCGGTGGTGCGCCACGGTGGACAGCAGCCGCCATTGCGGCAGGGTCAGGCCCGCGCTGCTGGCGTAGATGCTTGGAAAACGCTTCAGATGCGCGGCGATCCGGACAATGGGTACGGAAAGAAAATCTTCGACGGTCAGGTTGGAGCCATCGGGTTCGATGTGCTCCCAGGGGCAGCGGGCGGAGGTTTTGTTCGTCACGGCCAGGATGAAGGTGCGCGGGCCGGGGTGGCGGGCCCGCAAGTTGAAGAAAGACGCTGATCAGGGCTTGACGCCTTATTGAAGCGCAAGGGGCGGCCATTCCTGATCGAAGCGCAAAAAATCTGCAGCCCCAATTCTAGCCTCCTCTCTTGCCCTCGCAGGGCATTTTTTTCTAATGCAGCGACCGCTATATATCAACGTACTATTTACACCTATCAAATTGACAAGTCAATAAGTACTGATGATAATTGATTAATCAATTTAAGAGATGGACAATCCGTCTCAACGTAAGAGAGTTTCAGTAGAGGCGTTATGAGTAATACGGTTGAGACGGGTGCCGCGGAAAGTGCGGTGCAAGATGCTTCGCCCACGCATTCCACCACCTTGGGCACGGAGCTTCCCCAGGTCAATCATCGGGCCAAGGTATTGGGCCGGGCCATGTATGCGGGCGATCTCAAGCTGCCGGGCATGCTGCACGGCGCGATTCTGCGCAGCCCCTACGCGCATGCGCGCATCGTCAGCATCGATACATCGGCGGCGCGTGCTTTGCCCGGGGTCAGGGCGGTATTGACCGGCGACGATGCGCCCGCCACACCCTGGGGCGGAGGCCCCATCAAAGAGCGCCACATCCTGGCCAAGGGTATCGTGCGCTTCGCCGGCGAAGAGGTCGCGGCCGTGGCGGCCGTTACCGAGGACATCGCCCGCGACGCTCTGGATTTGATCCGGGTCGAGTACGAAGAGCTGCCCTCGCTGCTGACGACCGACGAGGCGCTGGCGCCGGGCGCGCCCACGGTGCATCCGGGCCGGCACGACAACATTGGCCACGAGATCAAGTTCAACCGGGGCGACGTCGACGCGGCCTTTGCTTCGGCCGACCTGGTGCACGAGGCCACCTACAACACGTCGCGGCAGTATCCGGGCTATCTGGAACCCATGGTCTCGGTGGCTTCGCTCGAGTCAGACGACCGCCTTCATGTATGGACGTCCACGCAGACCGTGTTCCTGGCGCGCTCGCGCATTGCCAAGGCGCTGGAACTGCCCATCTCGTCGGTGCGCGTCATCCAGCAGACCACGGGCGGCGGTTTCGGCGGCAAGATCGTCGAAGACGACAACCAGCTCGTGGCCGGCCTCCTGGCGCTGCGCACGCGACGCCCCGTGCGCCTGCTCAACAATCGCCTCGAAGATTTCCTGTCCTGTTGCACCAGCGTGCCCGAGCGCATCACGCTCAAGCTGGGCATGACCCGCGACGGCATCATCGTGGCCAAAGACGTGCGCATCGTCGCCGATTGCGGCGCCTATTCGGGCCTGGCCGGCGAGGTCATGCACGTGTCGGCCATGCGCAGCGACAATATGTTCCGCAATCCGAACGTGCGCTGCCATGCGGTGCTGGCCTACACCCATACGCCTCCCCACGGGGCCTTCCGCGGTTTCGGCGGTTCGCAGATGTTGTTCGCATTGAACAGCCATATCGATGCCATGGCCCGCGAACTGAATCTGGACCCGGCGCAGATCCATGAGCGCAATGCGATCGGCGCGGGTGAAACCTCGGTGCACGGATGGAAGATACACAGCACCGGCTTCAAGCAATGTGTGGCCAATGCGACCCAGGCCATCGACTGGGCAAGCAAGCGCGCCGCGCCGCGCGGCCCCGGCGTGCGGCGCCGGGGCGTCGGCATGGCGGCCGCCATGCACGTGTGCGGCAACCGCACCATGGGCAATTGGGACGGCTCCACGGTAGTGCTGCGGGTCAATGAAGACGGCGGCATCACGGCCTATAACGGCGAGTGCGACATGGGCCAGGGGGCGATGACCATGATCACGCAGATTATCGCCAACGAGTTCAAGGTGCCCATGTCCCAGGTGCGGCTGCTGCCGCCCGATACCGACAGTGCGCCCTATGCCCTGGGATCGTTTGCCTCGCGCGTCACCATGTCCGCCGGCAATGCCGCGATTTGCGCCAGCCGCGCCGCACATGCGAAGCTCTTCGCCCTGGCGGCAGAGCTGCTTCAGGCGTCCCCCGGCGATATGGAAATAATCGATGGCGGAGCGGTAAGGGTTCGGGGCGGTGAGAAAAGCCTGAGCCTTGCCGACCTGGCCAAGCAGTACGTCTGGCGCCACGGGGGCGAAATGCTGCAGGTCAGTGAAACCTGGGATCCTCAAACCGAAGAGCCCGATAAAGACCTTTACGGCAACTGCGCGCCCACCCATTCGTTCTCGGCCCAGGCGGTCGAGGTCGAGGTGGACACCGAAACCGGCCAGGTCACGTTGCTGGACAGCTTTCTTTCCGACGATCTGGGCCGTGCCCTGAACCTCAACGCGGTTCATGGGCAGGCCAACGGCGGCTGCGTCCAGGCGATAGGCTGGGCTTTGTATGAAGACCTTCAGGTCGAAGACGGCCGCATCGTCAACGGCAATTTCGCCGACTACACCATGGCCACCGCCGAGTCGGTGCCCATGCTGCGCGGCGGCTTCGTCGAATCCATGGACCCGGTCGGCCCCTATGGCGCCAAGGCGTCCAGCGAAACCCCCATTTTGATGGCCGCGCCCGCCATCGCCAATGCGGTGTACGACGCGGTGGGGGTACGCATCCGCGACCTGCCGATCACGCCCGAGAAGGTGCTGGCCGCGCTGCGCGCCAAGAAAGAACAAGGAGATGCGGCAAATGCGTGATTTTCAATATCTTGAGCCCGCCTCGGTCGAGGAGGCCAGCCGCATGCTGGCCGAGCTCGAGGACGAGGAGGCGCGGCTCAGCGCGGGCGGAACGGCGCTGATCCTTACTATGCGCCAGCGCATGCTCAAGCCCACCCATCTGATCTCTCTTGCCAAGATCGAACGCTTGCGCGGCATCGAGTTCGACGCCCAGGCGGGCCTGCGCATCGGCGCGCTGTCGCGCCATTCCGACATTGCGCGTTCGCCACTGGTTCGTCAGCATTATCCGGTGCTGGCCAGCATGGCCGAGCGCGTGGCCAATCCGCAAGTGCGCAATCAGGGCACCATCGGAGGCAATCTTTGCTACGGAGACCCATCCACCGATCCGCCAGCCTGCCTGCTGGCGCTCGACGCCACGGTGGTGCTGGGCAGCACGCGCGGCGAGCGCACGATGCCTCTTGAGGAGTTCATTGTCGATTACTTTGAAACAGCGCTCGAGCCCGACGAGGTCCTGGTGGAAATCCGGGTTCCGCCGTTGCCCGCGGGCGCAAGCGGAATCTATAGCCGCTTTCTGCGTACGGCGGCGGAGCATCGTCCCCTGGTCAGCGTAGCCCTGGTGGCGCGTCGGGACGGCGCTTCCTGCCACGAGGCGCGCCTGGCCGTGGGGGCTTCCACGCCCATGCCCATGCGCTTGCGGCGCGCCGAAGAATTCCTTCTGGGCAAGACGGTTTCCGCGGCGATTGCGGCCCAGGCGGCGGATATCGTCGCCCAGGACATCGAGCCGATATCCGACTCTCGCGGCAGTGCCGACTTCCGGCGCGACATGGTGCGCGCTGTGGCCCGCCGCACCCTTTGCGAATTGTTTGAGCTTTCCATCGACGAAGGAGTGTCCGCATGAGCACGCATCGCATTGAATGCACGGTGAACGGCGAGACGCACAGCCTGGACGTGCCCACGGGTCGCCTGCTGTCCGATTTTCTGCGCGACGATTTGCACCTGACCGGCACCAAGCGGGGCTGCGAAACGGGCGTGTGCGGCGCCTGTTCAATATTGCTTGACGGCGAGGTGGTCAAGTCCTGCCTGATGCTGGCCGCCCAGATCGATGGCCGCGACATCACGACGATCGAAGGCCTGTCCCGCGGGGACGAGCCTCATCCCCTGCAGGAAAGCTTCATGGAATGCGGCGGGCTGCAATGCGGCTATTGCACGCCGGGCATGATCATGGCCTCGTGCGACCTGCTCAAGAATAATCCCTCCCCCAGTGTGGAAGAGGTGCAGCGCGGCCTGTCCGGCAACCTGTGCCGCTGCACCGGCTATACCCAAATCGTCGAATCAATCCTGCATGCCGCAGAAGAAATGAATCATGGAAATTGAAAAAACACTGACAGTATCGGCGCCGCGCGAGCGAGTATGGGCCTTGCTGTTGGACCCCCACGTCATGACCGGCGCCGTGCCGGGCATGCAGTCCATCGACGTCATCAGCCCCACTGAGTACGTGGCCCTGATGAAGGTGAAGATCTCCTTTCTCAGCGCCAAATTCAAGCTGCACACCACGATCGCCGAACAGCGCGAACCCGAGTACCTGCGTGCCGAAGGCACGGGCGAAGACGCCTCGGTGGCCAGCTCGCTCAAGCAGACGAGCGAGATCTTCCTGTCCGAGACGCCGCAGGGCGGCACCGAGCTTCGAATCAAGGTCAACGTCGACCTGCTGGGCCGCCTGGGCACTTTTGGTCTTTCCGTCATGAAGACCAAGGCCGATCGCATGTGGGACGAGTTTGGCAGGAATCTGGCGGCTCGCCTCGAAGGCAAGCCCGATGGGGCGGCGAACGAAGCGAAGCCCGGTGAAGCCCAGGCTGCGGCGTCAACGGCCGGCCCGGCAGTCGAAACGCTGGTGCGCCCGGACGCAGCGGGCAATGCGAAGCCGCCCCTGCCCGAAAGCTCCGGCATCTCGGCAGCCGGCGGCGCTGCGCTTACCGCGCCGGTTGACGGCGGGCGAGGCGACGACGATTCCAGAGGCTGGTTTTCACGCCTGCTTGGCGGCTCAAGGACGGTGTCCGGCCGTACGGCCTCAAACGCAGCGGTCATCCGCGTAGAGGTCAGGCAGATCGACAAAACGGTGGCCATCGAGTGGCCGGTCGAGGCCGCGGGGCAGTGCCAGGAATGGCTGCGCGAGTTGCTGGCGCAATCAGGCAAGCACTCCTGAAGTTCAAAGGTGCGCGGCATTGCCGCGTGCCTCTTTGTGCGGCGCAGCCAAGCGGTGCGTCCACATGTCAAAAGAAGGTCCACGCATCGCATATTTCGGAGAAGAGGAGATCATCCATGTTTCAACATATCAACAGAAAGACAGCCGCGCGATTCGTCGCCCGTTCCCTGGTTGCAAGCCTGCTGGGAGCAGGCGCCATTGCCCATGCCGCCGACATCAAGGTCGGTGTGATATTGCCGCTTTCCGGCCCCGTCGCGGCACAGGGGCTGAGTACCGTCGAGGGCATCAAGGCCGGCGTCCAGTATCAGGACTCGGTCAACGGGCATCAGCTCAAGATCATCCAGCTGGACGACGCCTCCAATCCGTCGCTGACCACACGCAATGCGCGCAAGCTGATCAGCCAGGACAATGTCGACGTCCTGATCGGTACCAGCAGCGTCCCTGGCGCCATGGCGCTTGCAACGGTGTCGCGCGAAGAGAAGACGCCTTTGGTGTCCTTCACGCCGATCGAATTGAAGGATGACGCGGCGGCCTGGGCCGTTACGACGACACAGTCGGGCGACACCATGGTTTCGGCGGTGGTCGATGCAATGAAGCGCAATGGCGTCAAGACGGTCGGATACATCGGCTTTGCCGACGCATGGGGCGACGTGGCCTACGCGGCCTTGCAGCGGCATGCCAAAGAGGCGGGCATCGAGGTGGTCGCCAACGAACGCTATGCGCGTTCCGACAACTCGGTGGCCGCCCAGGTGCTCAAGGTCATTGCCGCCAAGCCCGATGCCGTGCTGGGCGGAGGCGCGGGCACCCCTGGCGCTCTGCCTTACATCGGACTGCATGAGCGCGGCTACAAGGGTGCGATCTACGGCACCCATGCCATTCTCAGCCCCGAGTTCGTGAAGCTGGTCGGCGAAGCGGGCGAAGGCCTGATCGTGCCCACAGGCCCGGCCCTGGTGGGCAGCCAGCTTCCCGCCGACAATCCCAGCAAGGCGATCATCGACGAATACACCAAGGCCTACAAGGCCGCCCACGGCGAAGAGCCTTACGATGTGTTCTCGGCCTACGCTTTCGATGCATGGCTGGTGGTGGCCGAGGCGGCCAAGCGCGTGCCGGCCGACATCCAGCCGGGTACGCCCGAGTTCAGGACGGCCTTGCGTGACGCCATCAAGCAGACGACCAAGCTGGCCGGAACCGAGGGCGTGTTCAGCTACGCGCCCGACACTGCCTACGGCGTCGACAAGAGCTCCGTGGTCATCGTCAAGCTGGAAAATGGCCATTGGGTGCTGCAGCCCTGATGTATGCCGGGCCGGGCGCGGCTGCGCCCGGCAATCGAACAATCCCTAACCGACAAACTGTTCCCGGATGGATTCAACAATTGCAATGATATTGCTGACCGATGGCTTGGCCTGGTCGGCAATCTATCTGATCATCGGGCTGGGGCTCGTGCTGATTTTCTCGGTCACGCGGGTCATCTTCGTTCCATTCGGCAGCATTGCCGTCTTTTCCGCCCTGAGCCTGGGGGCCATGGAATCGGGGCACCTGCCCGCCATGATCAACCTTCTCGGCCTGTTCGTTGCGGTCGCCGTGCTCATGGAACTATGGAGCATCGGGCGCCAGCGCGCCTGGGGCCGCCTCCCCGGCAGCCTGCTGCGCTGGCTGGTCGTCCCCTTGCTGCCCTGCCTTCTGGCCGTCTGGGCCACCGGACAAGATTCCGAGGCCCTGAGAGTCGTCGCCGCAATTTTGCTGGCCGTGCCGCTCGGGCCGCTTATCGAACGGGTCGCACTGCGCCCGGTTGCGCATGCGTCGGTGCTCTCCCTGCTGATCGTTTCCCTGGTGCTTGACCTGATATTGGCGGGCCTGGGACTGTTGTGGTTCGGCCCCGAGGGCATACGAACCAAGGCGTCCCTGAATGGCTCCATCGCCGTTTCGTCCAACCTCGTCATCAATTACCAGACCTTGCTGACCATCGCCGTGGCGCTGGTGCTGGCCGTGCTGTTCTACGTGGGGCTGCAGCGCACGCGCATGGGCAAGGTGCTGCACGCCACGGCTTCCAATCCCGTGGGCGCCCGCCTGGTCGGCATCCGCCCGGCTTTCACCGCTACCATTGCGCACGGCATCTCGGCGCTCCTGGCAGGCATCGTCGGCGTGCTGGTCTCGCCCGTGGCGACCATTTATTACGACAGCGGCCTCATCCTCACGCTCAAGGCCTTTGTGGCGGCCATTATCGGCGGCCTGGTCAGCTATCCGCTCACTGCGGTGGGTGCGTTGCTGGTCGGCGTGGCGGAAAGCTATGCGTCCTTCTGGAACAGCGGCCTGAAGGATGCGATCGTGTTCGGCCTCCTGATCCCGATTCTCGTGATCCGTTCCGGCCTTGTCGTCCACCATGAAGAAGAGAGTGAAGAATGAAGCAACGCATCTGGAAATACGCGATGCCGCTGCTGATGTTGCTGCTGATCGTCGCCGTGCCGCAAATACTGGGCAGCTTTCATGTTGCCTTGCTCAACGACATCGGCATCGCCGCCCTGGTGGTCATAGGCCTTATCCTTGTGTCGGGCATAGGCGGCGCGTTGTCCTTCGGGCAGGCCGCCTTCGTGGGCATCGCGGCCTACACTACCGCCTGGCTCAGCACGACCCAGGGGCTGTCGCCCTGGGCCGGCCTCGTGCTGGGCCTGGTGCTTACCTGCGGCAGCGCCTGGCTGATCGGGGGCATTACCATGCGGCTGGGCGGGCATTATCTGGCGCTGAGTACGATCGCCTGGGGCCTGGCGGTGCCGCTGGTATTCGCCAACACCCATGCGCTGGGCAGCCATACCGGCATCGACGGCATCCCCCCGATATCGCTGGGGCCGTGGGCGCTCGATGCGTCGCGCACCGTATTTGTGCTGATCTGGCTGGTGGTGCTCGGAGGCGCCTGGTTCGCCTATAACCTGCTCGGCTCGAGAGTAGGGCGCACCATACGGGCCCTGCGCGGCGGCAAGATCCTCATGGCCAGCTTCGGCAGCGATGCGTTCCGCCTGCGCCTTACGCTTTTCGTGCTTGCCTCGGCCTATGCCACGCTTGCGGGCTGGCTGTACGCCCATGCGAACCGCTTTGTCAGCCACACGCCGTTCTCGCTGCACGCCAGCATCGACTATGTCTTCATGATGGTGGTGGGCGGCATGAGCCAGCTGGGCAGCGCCTTGCTGGGCTCAGCCCTTTATATCGGCCTGAACAACTTTCTGCAGGACGTGCTGCCGCTTGTCACCGATCGCGGCGCACAAGTCAATTCCCTGGTCTTCGCCCTGCTGTTCCTCCTGATACTCCTGCGCATGCCCGGCGGCATCGGCAGGCCCTTGTCGCGGCTGTGGACGCGGCTGCGTCCGCGCGCCAAGGCGCCGGTGCTGCCGGCTCCCTCACGGCAGCTGGAGCAGCGCAGCATGCCCGAGCGCGGCCGATCGATACTGAACGTCCAGAACGCCACCAAGCGTTTCGGAGGCCTGGTGGCGGTCAACGGCGTCAGCTTCGAGTTGAAGGCGGGCGAGATCGTCGGCCTCATCGGCCCCAACGGCGCCGGCAAGTCCACCATGTTCAACCTGCTTACCGGTACGCTGCCGCTTTCCGACGGAACCGTGAGCTTCATGGATGAGCCCACCTCGGGCCTTACCCAGCGCCAGATCGCCTTGCGCGGCGTGGCGCGAACCTTCCAGCACGTGAAGCTGCGCCCGGCCATGACGGTGCTTGAGAACGTGGCGCTGGGCGCCCACGCCCGCGGCCATTGCGGCCTGTGGCGCGGCGGCCTGCGCATGGATCGCGAAGAAGAGGCCCGCATCATGGCCGAAGCGATGCGGCAGCTGAAGCGGGTGGGCCTGGCGGACCAGGCCTACGAATTGGCCGGAAGCCTGGCCCTGGGCACGCAGCGCCTCGTCGAGATCGCCCGGTCGCTGGCCTCGGATCCCGTCCTCATCATGCTGGACGAGCCGGCCGCCGGCTTGCGCCTGCTCGAGAAGCAGGCACTTGCCAGCCTGCTCGATACGCTGCGCTCCGAGGGGGTAACCGTGCTGATCGTGGAGCACGACATGGAGTTCGTCATGAGCCTGGTCGACCGCCTGGTGGTCATGAATTTCGGCAGCAAGATCTCTGAGGGCCGGCCGGACGAAGTGCGCGCCGATCCCCAGGTCCAGGCCGCCTATCTTGGGAGCGACGCATGAGCGCCTTGCTTGAAGTCAACGATCTGCACGTGGCCTATGGCCAGGTCGAAGCGGTGCGCGGTGTCTCGTTTTCACTGGAAACCGGGCATATCGGTTCCATCATCGGCCCCAATGGCGCGGGCAAGACCACGTTGCTGGCCACGCTGATGGGCCTGCTGCCCGCCGTGCGGGGCAAGGTCAGTTTCGACGGCGTGGACGTCAGCGGTCTCGACGTCGAGACCCGGCTGGACATGGGGCTTTGCCTGGTGCCCGAGCAGCGCGAACTGTTCGGCGACATGTCCGTGCTCGACAACCTCATGCTGGGCGCCTACGTAAGAAGGCTTTCCAAGGCCGACCTGCGCAGCCGCCTCGACGAGGCCTATACGCGTTTCCCGCGCCTGGCCGAGCGGCGCAATCAGCGTGCCGACACCCTGTCGGGCGGGGAGCGGCAGATGCTGGCCCTGAGCCGGGCGATGATGAGCCGTCCCCGGTTGCTGATGCTGGACGAGCCCAGCCTGGGACTGGCGCCCCTGATCGTGCAGGAGATCCTTGCCGAGATCGGGCAATTGCGCCATGAAGGCCTTTCGGTGCTGCTGGTCGAGCAAAACGCCCGCGCGGCCCTGAAGGTTTCCTCCGAGGGGCATGTGCTGGAAGGCGGGCGCATCACCTTGGGCGGCCCCGCCGAGCAACTGATCAACGACGCGCGGGTACGCCAGGCCTATCTGGGCGGTGCCTGACGGCACGCGTTGGTGCTACACTCGGTGGCACTTGGCCAGGCCCGTCGCACAGGGTGCGCCGGCCGGCTCAAGGCCGGCATGTCGCCGGCTCAAGGCCGGCATGTCGCCGGCGCAGCGCGGGCTTTCACGCACAACAATCAGAAAGGGGGCATTCATGCTTTATGTTTACAATGTTCTCGCGGCCATACTCATCGGCACCGCCATCGGCGCGGCGCTTGGGCAGCGCAACAGTCTTGCACGCATTACCTGTCTCATCGCCGTGGTCCTGGGCGTCGTTTCTCTTTTCGTTCCTTCTTGGATACCCCTGGCAGTCGGGCTGGTGGTGTTCCTGATAGGCCAGGGCATGCAGCGCGACGCGTCGGCGCGCGCCTGATAAATGGCCACGGCCCACGGGTCGATTTCCCCTGGGCCTGTTCACCTTAAAGGACAGCCGTATTGGCGCCTGAACCGCAAGGTCCGGGCGCCAATTTCATATTGGCTTACGACTGGATGTCGGCCTGCCTGACCTTGACGCAGTCCGCCACGCGGCGTGCGCGGCTTCGCGCGGCATCGGTGGTTTCGTCGTAGGCCACGGCCACGCCCATGCGCCGCTTCACGAAGCTTTCGGGCTTGCCGAACAGGCGCAGCTCGGATTGGGGAATGCGCAGTGCCGCGTCGACGCCGTCGAAGACCACACTTTGCGCGTCGACGCCGCCATATATGACGGCGCTGGCGCCCGGAGCACGCAAACGGGTATCTACAGGCAGGCCCAGGATGGCCCGCGCATGCAGTTCGAACTCGCTTTGCCATTGACTGATCATGGTGACCAGGCCGGTGTCATGGGGCCGCGGGCTGACTTCGCTGAACCACACCTGGTCGCCCTTGACGAACAGCTCGACTCCGAACACGCCCAAGCCGCCGAGGTCGTCGGTGACCTTGCGGGCAACTTCCTGGGCATTGCGCAGGGCCAGCTCCGCCATGGGTTGCGGCTGCCAGCTTTCGACATAGTCGCCGGCCTCTTGCCTGTGGCCTATGGGTTCGCAAAAATGCGTGCCGACGGTGCCGTCCTCGTCCCGTGCCCGCACTGTAAGCAGGGTGATCTCGTAATCGAAATCGACGAAGCCTTCGACGATGATGCGGCCATGGCTGACCCGGCCGCCCGACATGGCGTAGTTCCAGGCGCCTTCGATGTCTTCCTCGCTGTCGATCCGGCTTTGTCCCTTGCCCGAGCTGCTCATGACGGGCTTGACGATGCAGGGATAGCCTATGCCTTCGTCGATGGCCCGGCGCAGCTCTTCGAGCGAGTTGCAGAAGCGATAGGGGCTGGTCGGCAGGCCCAGCGATTCCGCGGCGAGGCGGCGGATGCCTTCGCGGTCCATGGTAAGGCGGGCGGCCCGGGCCGTGGGAATGACGCGGGCCTGGCCGGCCGCCTCGAGCTCTTCGAGCGCGGGCGTGGCGATGGCCTCGATTTCGGGAACGACGAGATGCGGCTTGCATGACTGGATCAGCGCCTTCAACTGCTCGGGGTCACTCATGTCGATGGTGTGGGCGTGATGCGCAAGCTGCTGGCCCGGCGAATCGGCATAGCGGTCGACGGCAATGGTCTCGACGCCCAGGCGCTGCAAGGCGATCAGCACCTCTTTGCCCAGCTCGCCGGAGCCGAGCAACATGACGCGGGTGGCGGAAGGAGAGAGGGGAGTGCCCAGGGTCGTCATACGGCTTCTTCGAGGTGGTTTGGAAAACGGGAATTGTACGACGAAGCCGCAGCGAAGCCCTTGTTTCGGCCCAGGCGAGAGAGAGGAAGGAGAAGGCAAGGGGAGGGCGGGGCAAGAGGGGCAAGAGGGGCAAGAGCAGAGCTGGGCAGGGCAAAGGCTGCAATCCGGAGCCTTGAAGTCTTGATCTTCAGATGTTCCGTTTATATAATGATAATTATTCTCATTTCTATACAGGAGTAGCCCATGTCTTTGCAATGGTCATTGATCCCGCTGTTCCTGCTTTCGTCGGCCATGGTGGCATGGGCGCGCTGGCCCAGAACGGTCTCGCGGCTTGCCTGCTGGACTTTTGCCGGCCTGTTTTTCGGGCTGGGGGTTTTGGGCATGGATGTCGAGGGCGGGCCGCAGGCCGCCTTGGGCGTCGGGGTCTTGTATATGTTGATCGGCTTGCCCCTGGCGTCGGTGACCCTGGCCCTGTCAGGGCTGCGCAGCTGTATTACGCCCGCCGGCCCGGGCCGATTCATGGGGCGGGGGCGGGCCTGGGCCCACTGAAAACAGCGGGTTCCCAACAGAAGCTTAACGCAAGCTTAAAGAATCGCTAATTAATAATTATAATCGTTTAGAATTTAGTGTCCTGTTCGGCTAATTTGCGTACTTATCTTCCGCGCCTGGGCTCGCCATGCTGCGTTGCAAATCCGCGCGATAGCTACGGCTATCGCTGTGGTTTGCGCCTTGCCTGACAAGCCCATGCATCCGAATATAAACACACAATTAACCAAACAGGACACTAGCCTTTCGAAAACGGCGCCTGTCCGCCAACCAGGAGAGCAGTCTGATGCGTAGCATGTTGTTTGGGGCGTTGCTGGCCCTATCCTTGGGCTCTGCCCACGCGGCCACCGACAAAACCGCGGTTGTCAAAACCTATGCCGACCTGGCCCAGGCCGAATACCAAGACGCCCTCGAGGCCGCCAAGCGCCTTCAGGGCGCGGTCCAGGCGCTGGTG
>Ga0180218_1001005_pt1 | contig 19222 bp, 11 predicted proteins | sample eDN3rd37CKraftBY_FD_151334 | JGI IMG/M metagenome (GOLD analysis project Ga0180218, IMG submission 151334) | Enriched backyard soil microbial communities from Emeryville, California, USA - eDNA 3rd pass 37_C Kraft BY (version 2) (version 2) | ecosystem: Environmental > Terrestrial > Soil >...
CGTACGTCGGTAATCGACCTGCGCGCCACCACGATTCGCCACGAACGGTCGACGAGATCGAACGCGGTGATGTTGCCCTCGAGGTAGTTGCACACCGTCTTGGTGTGCAACTGGCACAGGTGGTACGAGTCCTGCACCCCGTCCACCGCGATCTTCCAGTTCATGTCGAGCTTCCAGGTCTCCTTGCGGACCTGGAACGAGTCCCCGATACCGGTATCCGCGACCTCGGCGTCGTGCTTGTCTCCGAGTACCTGGGCGATGTCCAGGTCGGCCCCGACCGTCGGCACGACCCAGACGAGACCGTGCCGCACCTCGCACGGAAACTCCACCAGACCGTATTGCGAGCGATCCATCCCCTCGAAGCCCTCGGCGTGCGGCAGGCCGCGCAGCGAACCGTCTCGGCCGTACGCCCACTTGTGATAGGGGCAGCTGAAGATGCGCTTGCATCCCGAGTCGTCGAACTCGACCTTGGCTCCGCGGTGCCGGCACACGTTGGAGAACGCCTTGACGGAGCCATCGGACTGCCTGACCACCAGCAACGGCGTGCCGATGAGGTCGGTGGTGATGAAGTCGCCCGGCTGCTTCAGCTCGTCGACGTGCGCCACGATGTGCGGAAACCGACGCACGACGTCGCGTTCGAGGCTTGCCAGCTCGGGGTCGTTGAACACGGAGAAGGGCACATGCAACAGGTCGTCCGCGTAGTCGGTGGTGTTGTTGTCCTTGTGCGCGATCAAGCGCCGAGTGAGTTCGATCTTGTCTTCACGCTGCATGCCCTCAGGATGGCACATGAGACATCAGGCGTCTAGTGTCTCAGTGAGACTACTCGGCGGTATTGTTCATGCGTGGCACAGAAGACCGAAGCAGAGACCGTGGACGTCACCGCGGCGATCCTCGTCGCTGCCGAATCGTGCTTCGAGCGGTTCGGTATCACGAAGACGACCATGGCCGATGTGGCCCGGGCAGCGAACATCTCCCGGGCGACGCTCTACCGATACTTCTCGGACCGCGAAGCGCTCATCATGGCCTCGATCGTCCGCCGCGCACGCATGAACATGGAGCCGTGGCGAGCTCGCATCCGGGAGTACCCGACCTTCGGCGAACGGATCGTGGAGGGCCTCTGCGCCAACATCCGTCGAGGCATTCGAGATCCGATGATCCACCTGCTCGTGTCTCCCGCCGAGGCCACGCTCGCCAACACGCTGCTCGCGACGTCCGGCAAGGCCGTCGAGCTGACCCGCGAGCTGTGGGAGCCGATTCTCACCGAGGCACAGGAGTCCGGCGAGTTGCGCACGGACATCGACCTGGACCTGCTGTGCGAATGGCTGTCCGAGCTCGAGATGAACTACATCAGTGCCCTCGGCGCCGATGCCGGCTCGCTGGACCGGCTGCGGGACAAGCTCCGCATGCTCGTGGTTCCCGCCCTGGTGGCACCAGGGCACTGACACTGGATCACCGACAACGCCGGGTCGCCGATACCGCACGGAGGTCCTGCAACATGCGGGACAGTGGGATTCATGAACGCATTCGACCTGAACCACTCGCTGCGTGAGCAGTGGGAATTCCACTGGAATCATCAGATCCGGGTCAGGCTCGAAGGCCTCAGCGACGACGAGTACTCCTGGTCGCCGGTATCCGACGCATGGAGCGTGCGACCGCGGGGCACGTCGACAGCGCAGATTCAGGCGGGATCGGGTGACTTCACCATCGACTTCGCCTTCCCCGAGCCCGTGCCGGCACCGTTCACGACGATCGCGTGGCGGCTCGGCCACGTCATCGTCGGGGTGCTCGCCGTCCGCAACGAGGCGCACTTCGGTGCCGCACCGGCGTCGTACGAATCGTGGGAGTACGCGGGCGACGCCGCCACCGCGCTCGACCAGCTCGAAACGCAGCTCGACGTGTGGCTCGCCGGGGTCCGGGACCTCGGCAACGACGGGCTACTGGTCGCGGTCGGCGAGAAGGAACCGTATCCGGAGCTGACGAGGGCGGATCTGGTGCTGCACATCCACCGCGAGCTGATCCATCACCTGTCGGAGGTCTCGCTGCTCCGCGACCTGCATACGCACACGCATCGCTCCTGAGCCGGGGTCAGAGTGACCATGTGGGCTCGGTCCGATCCACGACTCGAGTCGGAATCCGCCCACACTGTAGCGTGAGCGAATCCGCACTCGCCCGCGTAGATCGTCGGGCGGCCGCGCTCGAATCGCTGTGCGGCTGTCCGGCCGGCGCGCGAACCCCGCCCTACGAAGGCACTACACCGGCCGCGCGATATACCGTCCGCTCCCCCGGCGCGGAGATCTCGTCGACAACACCCTTGGCGACGAGGTCCTCCAGCACCGCAAGCACGATCGTCCAGTCCACATCGAGCCTGCCCGCGAGTTCGACGACCGGATGCGACTCGTTCCCGAGTGCATCCACGATCAGTTCGGCGAGCCGCGCCGACACCGCCATCGCAGGCGAAGCAGCGAGTCCGGGGAGCTCGAGGGACGAAATCTCGACCATCGGAATCGGCTCGGTGATCGCAGAGTCGACACCCGGTGCCGGAATGACTTGGGTCTCAGCAAGGTTGGGCGTGATACCCCGCCGCTCGAGCTCGCCCCACAGGCCCGCCATCGACGCGACCGAATCGAAGTAGTAGTCGGATTCGCGGATCCGCCAGAACCTCCACCCGGACCGTTGCAGTTCACGTTCCCGTTCGAGCTCGGCGCGCTGCCGGTCGGGGCCGGCATGCCAACGATCGCCGTCGCACGCGACCGCCAGCCTGCCTGCTGAACCGGTCACCACCAGATCGATGAAGTGGCCGTTGACCTCGACCTGCGGGTTCACGTGATATCCGCGAGCAACGATGTCGAGGAAGACCTCCTGCTCGAAGAGGCTGCCGAACGCCTCGTGCCGCTCGTCGCGTGTCACGCCCTCCGGCATCGGCGCGGCGGGCGTCGGGGACGTCGACTGCATGTAGGTGAGCAGCGAATGCCGCAGGTCCGTCGGCCGCAACGTGTCGACCGTCCGCGAATGGAACAACCACAGCTGGTCCTGCGCCCGCGACGCGGCAACGTTGAACCGCCGCTGGTATTCGGTCCGCGTCATCGCCGCGATGTTCTGTTCGGGTGCGACGACCATCGACAGGAACACCACGTTTCGCTCGTCGCCCTGGAAATCCGGGGGCGTGCCGACGCGGAGCCGGCGTTCCTCCCACTGCTCCGGGGTGAGCCTGTCCAGCAGTTCGTTCTGGATGACGTCGACCTGTGACTGTCCCTGCAGAACCACCACACCGAACGTCTTCCCGTCATAGGCCTCGTCCTCGAGGCACTGCACGAGCGTGTCGACGAGGGCACGTGCCTCGACCCGGTTCGTCAGCGACGAATTCTGCCCGGTCACGAAGGCACCTTCGACGAAGGTGGTGCGCAGCGGCGGCAACCGGTCGGACCCGAACTGCCGCACCGGAACCAGCGGGTCGTCCGCATAGAACTGGTCGCTGGACCAGGCGATGATCTCGGGCATGGACCGGAAATGCTCCCGCAGCCGGACGACGCTCCCGAATCGCGATCGCAGCAGCGAGAACATGCTCGACCGCGGAGTGAAACTGTCCCGCAGATAGTTCGGGATGTCCGGCAGGTAGGAGTCGAGACGACTGAACACACCGTCGAGCGCACCCAGCGACACCGCACTCGGCGCACACTGCTTGTCGTCGCCGACCACGATGACACGCGGCGCCAGCCACAGCAGGAACAGGCTGCTGATGTCGGCCTGGCTCGCCTCGTCGACGATGACGACGTCGAACGAATTCTGTTCCGGCGGAATCGAAGCCAGCACCTGTTGCAGCGGCATCACCCACGCGGGCACCGCGCCCTGCGCGACCTGCATGGCCTCACGTGCCGCGGCACGATAGCGCTCGGCGTACCTGCCGGTGCCCTTGCCGATGCTCGCCACGTGGTCGCGGTACGAATGCAGCGCCTGGACCTGCTCGGCGGTCGTGCGATCGAGACACGCGCTCCACGCCTTCTCCGCGGCGAGCTGCGCGGTGAGCCGCGCGATGTCCTGCTCGACTTCATCGAGGTCACGGTCGAGCTGCAGGTCGTCGCGGTTCTCGTGATGGTCTCGCACCCATTCCTCGGCGCGACGCCACGCCCACGCGTTCTCGATGTCGGCGAGGCGGGCAGGCCATGGCGGTTCCGAAGGACCGTTCCCGAGAGCGTGCGCGAGAGCCGGTGCGGCGTCGGTCAATCGCGCGTGCAGGGAGACGAGGTCCAGTTCCTCGCGGTGTTCGCCGGCGGCACGGTCCCACGCGTCCAGAGCCGCGTTGATGCCGTCCAGGTCCGCGTCGTGGAAGGCCCGGGCCAGGGCACGTCCCTCGGGTGACGCACCCCCCGAAATCTCACCCCGCACATACATGCCGATCGATTCGAGCCAGGCCTTGCTCGCCTCGGCGGTCCCGGCCGCGGCGATGGCCCGCGCCGACTGCGCAACGGACCGTGCCTGTTCGACGTTCGCGATCCGCGGCGCACCGGGGTTGATCTCCCGCAGCGCCGACTCGACGTCCCGTGCCCGGGCGACGAGGTCGGCGACGATGACGCGGTCCCTGTCGATGAAGGCCAGCGCGCCGACGGCACGGCTGCGCGGCTCGTCGAGCGGGATGTCGATACCGAGATCGCGGAGGGCGATTCCCACCACCCGGACCGCGTCGAGCGCGCGTAGGTGTTCGGCGACGATCCGGGCCGTCTGGGCGGTGGTGGCCGCGACGCCGTCGACGGTCGCGAGCTCACCGAGTTCCTCCACCGCGGATTGCTCGTCGCTCCTGCGGAATCGGGTGAAACCGCTGCGCCACGTGTCGCCCGCTTCCAGCTTGTTCGCCAGCGCGTCGTAGGCCTCGAAGGCACGCTGCCCCGTCACCGGTGTCTCCACCGTGTGGGCGCCGACGAACCGGTCGGCCTCCTGCGCTGCCTGCACGAGTTTCGCGAACTCGGCGGCCTTTCCCCACAGATGCTGCGCCTGCCCGGACAGGACGTCGTCGGCGAGGCGCTGGAATCGCGGATCGAGCCGTTCCGCATCCTGCAGGGCCCCCTGCAGTTGCCGGCAGAGTTCGTTGATGCGGGCGAGCGCCTCGGGTGACGCGCCCTCGAGAACCCACAGAAGTCCCGACGCGTGACCCTCCGTCGCCTCGGACGGTGCCTGGGCGACCGCGTTGCACGCGTACTGCAGCTCGCGCTGGGTGGGAAGGCTCAGTTCCGGGAAGACCTGGAATCGGCGCCGCGCGCGGTCGACGTTCGACCGCTGGTGGAGCATGAGGAGGATCTGGAATTCCTCGGGGGTCAGCGGTGGGGTGTCGGTGAGGAGCGGGCCGGGCAGCCATCCGTACCGCGTTTCCTGTGCCCGGACGCGCCGGACGATCGACGCGACGGTCCCGCCGTAGCCGGCCGAGACCTCGGGGTGGACGACCGTCTCTTCCGCGCGGCTCTGCCGGATCTGTTCCGTCAGCATCGCTCGACGGTTCAGTGCCTCGTCGCGTTGCGCGGTGAGGTCACCGATGCGCTGCGCCGCGCGCCGTGGGTTGAATTGTGCTTTGCGCGTGGCGATCCCGCTGATGCTGTGGGTGAGCTCCTCGGACCCGCCCCGCGCCGTGTCGGTCACCGACACGCACAGTTCCTGCAGTTCGGGCGGGAGCATGCCGCGGAGCACGCGCAGTGCCTGCGCCTTCTCACTCGTGACCAGCACGCGCTGGCCGCGAGCCAGCAGGGCGGACATGAGGTTGGCGATGGTGTGGGTCTTGCCGGTGCCGGGCGGGCCTTCGACCACGACGCCGATGTCGCCGGTGAACCGGTCGATGATGTCGCGCTGCTCCTCGTTCGCGGGCAGCGGGAACAGCGGATCGTCGGCGAGCAGGGCGGACGGGGTGGCTGCGCGAGCACCGTCTGCGGCGGCGATGCGGTCGAGCCATGCGACGCGGTCGGCCGGTTCGATCGTCTCGACGAGCTGCGCCAGGCCGAGCGGCACGGGGTTCGACTCGTCGGCGGCAGCCCTGATCATGCGGTCGTAGTACTCGACGAGCGCATAGGCACCGCGCTTGCGCAGCACCAGGGCGGGTGAGGGCGTCAGGAACGCCTCGGGTGACGGCGCCTCCTCGGCACGATCGACGACGTCGACTCGGACGGTGAGCGCACGATCGGCCCACTCCTTGAAGAACGCCCGGGTCGCGGGGTCGACGGGCGACGCGACCTGCAGGGCGAGGGATTCGTGCAGGTTGCGGGTACTGGACGGGTCGAACACCTCCAGCCCGGTGAGGAGCTGGGTGTCCTCGAGCGACGGGCCGGCGTCGGAGTTCAACCGGACGAACAGGTCGCCCGACTCCGCGTCGCGCTCGACGAGGGCGGACTGCGTGATGAGGTGGGTGCACACCCGCTCCCCCGCCACACCAGTGGAGAGCTGCAGCAATCCCGATGCGACGACGAGCTCCAGCGATTCCGGTTGGCCTTCGAGGTCGAGCATCGCGCGCTGCAGGAACGTGTAGATCTGCGACTCGGCGCGGCGTTCGCGGTCGGCAGCCGCCCACGCCCGCCACTGCGCGAGCCAGGTGTCGAAGCCGCCGGTGTCCCCCGGGGTCCGCGGGTGGAGCGCCGGTTCGACGCTGGAGTCGTCGATCGACCCCTGCACGTACCTCGCGAAAAGCTCGGGAAGTTGCGGAGGCGGCTCCTCGAGGCGACCGCGCGGAACGCGGAGGACGACGTCGCCCGCTGCGGCATCCGCACGGAGACTCACCTCGTCGAGAGGCATCACGGCACGGTGCTTTCCCAGGACCCGGACGGGCGCGCTGCGCGCTTCGACGAGCTCGGACAAGAAGGTGAGCAGGCGTTGCACGCGATCCCTCAGCTGGGGATCGCTCTCCCTCGACTCGACACCCACTGCACTCACCCTGCTTCCACCCGTCTGACGGAAACGGGCAGTACCACCTTAGGAACTGTCGCCGACATCTTCATGTCCGGTCCCCCTTCGAATCCCCTCACCGAAATGACAGAATCCCACGTCCGGAACGTGCGCGGCTGAACACCCGGCGAGCAACCTCCACGATCCCGGCCACTCCCGGCGTTACGGTACGAAACAAGCCCGACCCGAGGAGAAGCATGAGCGAGTGGACCGACCGCCCGACGGCGGACATCGTCGCCGACCTGACGCTGGGGGAGAAGGCGTCGCTGACGAGCGGTCTGAACTTCTGGTTCACCGAGCCCGTGGAGCGCGCCGGGATCCCGTCGATCATGCTGACCGACGGTCCGCACGGGGTGCGGAAGCAGACCGGTGGCGGCGACCATCTGGGCCTCGGCGCCGCGGAGCCCGCGACGTGCTTCCCGCCGGCGGTGGCCTTGGGTGGCACCTTCGATCCGGACCTGCTGGAGCGGGTCGGGGTCGCACTGGGCACCGAGGCCCGCGCCGCGCAGGTCGGGGTTCTTCTCGGGCCGGGTATCAACATCAAGCGAACCCCGTTGTGCGGACGCAACTTCGAGTATCTCTCCGAGGATCCGTTGCTGTCGGGTGTCCTGGGCGCGGCGCTGGTGCGGGGCCTTCAGTCGCAGGGCGTCGGTGCGTCGCTCAAGCACTATGCGGCGAACAACCAGGAGACCGACCGGATGCGGGTGTCGGCGGACATCGATCCGCGGCCGTTGCGCGAGATCTATCTGCGCGGGTTCGAGCGGGTCGTCGAGGACGCCCGTCCGTGGACGGTGATGTGCTCGTACAACCGCATCAACGGGGTGTATGCGTCGGAGAACCGGTGGCTGCTCACCGACGTGCTGCGCGGCGAGTGGGGATTCGACGGCCTCGTCGTCAGCGACTGGGGCGCGGTCGCCGACCGGGTCGCGGCGCTGGCGGCGGGGCTGGATCTGGAGATGCCGTCGACCGGTGGCCGCACCGACGCCGAGATCGTCGCCGCGGTGCGCGCGGGCACGCTCGACGAAGCGGTCCTCGACACCGCCGCGGGGCGGGTCGTCGACCTGGTGCGCCGGGCCGTCGCGGGCGCGCAGCCGGACGCGACCTACGACGCGGACGCACACCACGCGCTGGCGCGGGAAGCCGCGGCCGCGTCGGTGGTGTTGCTGCGCAACGAGGGCGGCCTGCTGCCCCTCGCCCCGGACGCGAAGGTCGCGGTGATCGGCGAACTCGCCCGCAGCCCGCGCTACCAGGGTGCCGGGTCGTCGCGGATCAACCCGACGCGGCTGGACAACGCGCTCGACGAGATCCGGGCGCTCGCGACCGTCGAGGTGCCGTTCGCGGCGGGCTACTCCGCCGAGGGATCCGGGGCGTCGGAACTGACCGCCGAGGCGACCGCGGTGGCGGCCGCCGCCGACACGGTGATGCTGTTCCTCGGGGTGCCCGCCGAGCTGGAATCGGAAGGCTTCGACCGCGAGGACCTGGAACTTCCCGCCTCGCAGCTCGAACTGCTCGACGCGGTCGTCGTGGCGAACCCGAACACCGTCGTCGTGCTGTCCAACGGTGGCGTGGTGCGGCTCTCCGGTTTCGCGGACCGGGTACCCGCCATCGTGGAGGGCTGGCTGCTCGGACAGGCGGGCGGCGGCGGAGTCGCCGACGTGCTCTACGGGGTGGTCAATCCGTCGGCGCGGCTCGCCGAGACCGTGCCGGTGCGGCTCGAAGACACCGCCGCGTACGGGAACTTCCCCGGCGAGCACGGCCACGTCCGGTACGGCGAGGGCCTGCACGTCGGCTACCGCTGGTACGACGCCCGGCAACTCGAGGTGTCGTACCCGTTCGGGTTCGGCTTGTCCTACACCACCTTCGACTACGGCGACGCTGTGGTGACCGGTAATGCCGAGGTGACCGGTAGTGCCGAGGGGACCGGGGGCGGCGACCTGACCGTCACGGTCACCGTCACCAATACGGGTGACCGGGACGGCGCCGAGGTCGTGCAGGTCTACGTGAGCCTGCCGGATTCCGCGATGACGCGGGCGCCGCGCGAACTGAAGGGCTTCGCGAAGGTACACCTCGCCGCGGGCGAGTCCCGGGAGGTCCGGATCCCGGTGCGCCGCGCCGACCTCGCCTACTGGGACACCCGCGTCGACGCCTGGGTCGTCGAGGGCGGCACCTACACCGTCGAGGTGGGGGCCTCGAGCCGGGACATCCGCGCCGTGTGCACGGTCGAGGTGACCGGCGACGAGGTGCAGCTGCCGCTGTCGCTGGAGTCGTCGATCGGTGAGGTCCTCGCGAACCCGGTCGCGGCCGGGCTCGTCATGGAGGCGTTCGCATCCATCACCGGGGCGGGCGACGGTGGCGCGGCTCCGGTGCTGGACGAGAGCGTGCTGAAGATGGCCGAATCGATGCCGCTGAGCCGGATGGTCGGGTTCCTCGGCGAAAAGTTCGATCGCGACCGGCTTCGGCAACTGATCGACGCCGCCAACGCCGCTCGGTGAGTGCGCCGTGTGAAACGTGTGGATCGTTCGGGCGATTGTTCGCCACCGCCCCAATGTGATTGAGTGGGCGGCGCCGGTGGGGGCCGGCGTTTTCACTCGACGATGTGGGGGAATGTCCGTGGCGGATGAAGCAGCGCTACCGGAGCCGAGTATCGCGCTCGACGACCGGAAACCCGGGTCGATGGCGATCGACCCGGAAACGCACACGATCTACGTCGTGACGCGGCGCGGTGTCGGTGGCGACAGCACGATCGACGTCGTCGATCCGGCGCGCGGCGATGTGGCGGCGACGATTCCCAGCGTCACGAATGCGAGCGCGGTAGCGATCGCGCCGGATCGTCACGAACTCTACGTCGCCAATTACGCCCTGCGCACCGTCTCCGTCGTCGACACCCGGACCCGGGCCGTCACGGCCACGATTCCGGTCGGGAAGGAACCGTGGGCCGTGCGAGCCGATCCGTCGGCTCCCACGCTGTACGTGATGACCGGGGACGAATTCACCGTGATCGACGCGGACCGCAGGGTCGTCACCTCGAACTTCCGCATCGACAACGAGTTCCCGGAGATCTCCCGGGGATTCGCCGTGATCGCGGGACGTCTGTACGTTCCGATTCCGATCGCCGGTGAACACGACTGGGTCGGAGGCAAGGTCGCCGTCGTCGACATCGCCACCGGCGGCGTGATCACCGAGATCACCGTCGGTCGCTCCCCCGACCTCGTCCTCGACCCGGCCGGTCCGACGATCTACGTCGTCAATCGGTACGACGAGACGATCTCGGTCATCGACCCCGCCACCGGCACCGTCACCGGCCCGTACCCCGTCGACTTCGAGGGCGGGGGCGACTCGGCGATCGACCCCGCACGGCAGACGCTGTACATTACGAACTTCAGCAGCGACACCGTCTCCGAAATAGACCTGGAATCAATGGAATTGGTGCGGACCCATCGGGTCGGCGATGCTCCGCGCAGCCCCGTCGTCGACCCCGCGACGCACCATGTCTACACGTCCGACAGCCACTCCCACAGCATCTCGGTGATCGAACCCGCCGAAGCGCCGCACTGAGCGCACGACGCGAGCGCAAGGCGGCCCGCCGGTGCAGGCAGGTCGATCGGCGACAGTTCCACCCGGACCGTGTCGGTGCGGTGTGCCAGCATGGGCTTGCACTCGACACCGAGGGGAGTTCCGTGACCACAGCCGATGTCCATCGCCTGGTCCGCTTGCAGCGCGATCACCAGGCATGGTCGCTGCTGCGGGCGGACAACGCCGCCGTGGTCCTCGCACTGCTGGCCCGGCATTTCGACCATGGGACGCGGCGGCTCCCGGCCCCCGAACTGTTCGAGTTGCTCGACACCGATCTCCAGGAACTGCGCGACGAAGGTTTCGATCTGCCACGCACCGGTCAGGCCTACTGCGCGGACTGGGTGCGCGCCGGCTACCTGCTGCGCCGGCCGAGCACAGACTCGCGCGAGGAAACCCTCGAACCGACCGAGTCGACGTTCGCCGCGCTCGCCTTCGTGTCCGGATTGACGAGTACGACCAGTTCGGTGACCGAGTCGCGGCTGACGACCCTGTCCAGCCAGCTGCAGGCACTGGCCCGCGATTCCGATCCCCGCAGCGAGTCGCGGTTGGCAGCGCTGCGCGCCGAACGCGACGCGCTGGACCGGCAGATCGCCGCCGTCGAATCCGGGGATTTCCCGGTCCTGGACGGCACCCGCGCCGCGGAACGGGCGAAGGAGATCCTCGCGCTCGCCGGGGAGATCCCGGGCGACTTCGCGCGGGTGCGCGCCGAGCTCGACTCCCTCAACCGGGAGCTGCGCGCCCGCATCCTCGACGACGAGGGCGACCGCGGCGATACCCTCGGGGAGGTGTTCCGGGGCGTCGATCTGATCGGCAACTCCGACGCCGGGCGCAGCTTCACCGGGTTCTACGACATGATCATCGATCCGGAGCGCTCCTCCCAGCTCGACGCATGGATCGAGGTGGTGCTGCAGCGGTCGTTCGCGCAGCTGCTCGACCTCGCCGAGCGGCGCCGGTTCAGGTCGCTGCTCACCGAGATGGAGACCTCGGGCAGCGAGGTGCACGCAACGATGACCTCGTTGTCGCGGTCGCTACGCCATTTCGTGCAGTCCCGCCACTACGAGGAGCATCGGCGGCTGCAGCGGCTGTTGCGCTCGGCTCAGCAGCAGGCGCTGGAGGTGGCACGGCGCCGCAAGCCCTACGACCTGCTCGACCTCGAACTGGTCCGGATCGGCATGAGCATCGACTCGGTGGCCGCACTGCAGCTGCACAATCCCGCCGACGACCTGGTGGCCGAGCCGGTGGTATCGCAGCCGGCCGGTGAGGTCGACCTCGACGAACTGCGCCGCATCGTCCGCGAGTCGGAGATCGATCTGGACGAGCTGGCCGGGAACGTCGCTGCGACGCTGGGTGCGCGTGGCCGCGCCACGATCGGCGACGTCCTGCAGGATCATCCCGCGACGCAGGGACTGGCGAGTGCCGTCGGACTTCTGGTGCTGGCGGCAGAGCACGGACATCCCATGGACGGCACCGAGGACATCTCGTGGACTTCACCGCGCGGCAATGTCCGGATCGCGTCGATCCGTCGCTACCTGTTCGACCCGACCGACGCTGCGTTCGCACTCCCGCAAGAGGACGCCTGATGACCGAATCGATCCCGCTCTACCCCGGCGACACCGGCGAGCTCGGCCTCGAAACCCGCCGTGCCCTGGTGCAGCTGCTGAAGGGGCCACTGGTCACCGCGGAGAAGCACCCCGAGATCTGGCGGACGATCATCCGGGACGAACGGGTGCTGCGCTCACGGCTCGCCGACGTGTTCCTCGACCTCGTCGTCGACGAGAACGACCTGCTGGCCTTCACCCGTCCGGCCGACACCGGCGACCACAAGACCCCCACGGTGCTGCGCACCGAACGGCTGACGTTCATGGACACCGCCATGGTGCTGGCGCTGCGCCACCGGTTGTTGCGGGCGCAACCGGGCGAGCGGGTGATCGTCGACTTCGACGAGGTCACCGCCCAGCTGGAGATGTATCGCGGGGCGACGAGCACCGATCCGGCCGGTTTCCGGCGACGGGTGCATTCGTCGTGGGAGAAGCTGAAGAAGTACTCGCTGCTGGCGTCGACATCCACGGAAGGTCGCATGGAGGTGTCACCGGTGCTACGGCAGTTGTTCGATGCGGATCAGGTCGCGGCCGTCGAAGCAGAGTTCCGGCGCATCGTCGAAGGGAGCCCGATGTGACCGGCGAGCCGATCCACCCCACCCAGTTCCGCCTCGCGCGCGTGCAGGTCGTGAACTGGGGAACCTTGCACGGGCACCACGATATTCCGGTGGCGCGCAAGGGTTTCCTCATCACCGGCGCTTCCGGATCGGGCAAGTCCACGCTGATCGACGCGATCTCGACGGTGCTCATGCCCGCGGGCAATGTCCGATTCAATGCCGCCGCACAGGAATCCGCGGCCGGCTCGGGCCGCAACTTCGTCAGCTACATCCGCGGCGCGTGGCGGCGCGAGGCTGCCGCCGACACCGATTCGCTCACCGCGTCGTATCTGCGGCCCGGGGCGACGTGGAGCGCCGTCGCACTCACCTATCGCACCGGCGACACCACCGCTCCGGTCACGCTGGTCAAGCTCATGCACTTGCGACGCGGCGCCAATACGAACAACGACGTGTCCCATCTGCATCTGATCCTCGACATCGACGTCGACCTGACCGAATTCGAGCCGTTCGTCGCACGAGGGATCGACACTCGCGCGATCCGCAAGCAGTGGCCCGATGCCGTGGTCAATCCCACCTACGCGCCGTTCGCCCGCGCGTTCCGGTCCAGGCTTGGCATCTCGTCGGAAGCTGCGCAGCGTCTGCTGCACCGCACGTTGTCGGCGAAAGGCCTGAACAGCCTCGATCAGCTGCTGCGCGACTACATGCTCGACGAACCGGGCACGTTCGCGATGGCGGAGCGAGCCACCACCCAGTTCCGCGATCTGCGGGAAGCACACCGAGTCGTCGTCGATGCGCGCCGGCAGGTGCAGACCCTCGACCCTCTCGTGGATCTCGCCGCCACCCGCAACGGCGGACTGCGGGCGCAGCGCGAACTCCAGGACGAGTCCGACCATCTCGACGCCGTCCACGCCGCGCTGACCGTCGACCTGCTCGAGGACAAGCTGGAGGAAGCCAAGGCGCAGACCGGGCTGTTGCTGGCCGCTGCCGACAAGACCGCCGCCGAAGCCGACCGTGCTGCCGAACGCACCCTCGATCTTCGGGTGCGGGTGGAAAGCGCGGGCGACGGCAGGCTCGCCACGCTGCGCACCCAACGGGCGGCAGCGGAGACCGACATTGCACGGATCACCAAGCAGCGCAGTCGGTTCGAAGCATCACTCGGGCCGTGGGAGGCACAGGTGCCGAGCACAGCCGAGGAATTCGCACACCTGCAGGCACAGATCGAGACCGAACTCCGCGAACTCGACGCCCAGGCCGACACCCGCCGCCGCGAGCTGTACGAGGTGGCGAGCACACTCGCCGAGCACCGCAAACGCCTGCGCGAACTCGTCGCCGACCGGGAGGTGCTGGCGCGGCGACGGTCCAACCTCGACCCCGAACTGCTGCGCGCCCGCGAGCTGGTGTGCTCGGCCGCCGGCCTCGGGGAGGACGCGCTGCATTTCGCCGGCGAACTGCTCGAGGTCCGTCGCGAGGATGCCGCGTGGACCGGGCCGATCGAGCGCGTACTCGGCGGATTCGGCCGGACCCTGCTGGTGCCCGACGAGTTCTATCCGCGCGTGGCCGCCGCGGTCGACGCTCATCACCTGGGCGCACGGCTGGTGTACCGGCGGGTGCGGGCCCCCGCCACGCCACCCGACACGCCCGCGACCGCCGAGAATTCCCTGGTCCGCAAACTCGATGTGCGCGCCGGGTCGCTCACCGCGTGGGTGTGTCGCCATCTTGCCGAGCGATTCGACTACGTGTGCGTGGAAACCGCCGACGATCTGCGCCGCGTCTCCCGCGGTGTCACCCGGTCCGGGCAGGTCAAACACGGACCCGACCGTCACGAGAAGGACGACCGGCGCCGCATCGACGACCGCAGCCGGTGGGTACTGGGCTTCGACAACGAGGCCAAGCTGATCGATCTGCGCGGACGCATCGACGCCGTCGAGGGGGACATCGCCGGACTGGAACGACGGCAGAAGGCGCTCGAACAGTCCGAGGACAATGTGCAGCAGCGCCGCCAGTCCGGCGCAGCGATCCGCGAATCCTCCTGGGCGGAAATCGATGTCGAATCGGCCCATCGGGCACTCGACGCGATCGATACCCGGCTGCAGGACTGGATGCAGGACAACACCGAGTACACGACCCTCACCGCCGAACTGGAACGCGCCCAGGCCGAGGACCGGGCCGCGCGGCAGGCCCACACCGCCGCCCGCGCCAAACTCGACCAGCACCGCGACGAACTCGCCGCGGTACAGCAGCGCCTCGACGACGCGCGCACCCACATCGGTGGCACCGTCCCGGACGTCGTCGCCGCCCGGATCCGCGCGCGATTTGCCGCCTCGGTACGACGCGTCACCGCCGACAACGTCGACCGCACTCTGAGCACAGTGGGCCGGGCCATCAGCGACGAATTGCGCGCGGCCCAGCGCGCCACGGCCGATGCCGAACAGCACATCACGCGGATTCTCACGGCGTACCTCGCCGAATGGGAGGCGCGGCGGGCCGAGATGCGTCCCGACGCCGAATACGTCGACGACGCGATCGCCGTCCTGGCCCGGCTGCGTTCCGACAATCTGCCCGCCTACGAGGACGAATTCTTCCGGCTGTTGCGCGAACAGTCGCATCGGAACATCGGTGAGCTCGCGCGGGCGATCCGCAAGGCACCCGGCGAGATCCGTTCGCGCATCGAACCGGTGAACGAGTCGCTGCGCCGCTCCCCGTTCGACACCGATCGGATCCTGCGCATCGATGTGAAGGACCGCCGCTCCCCCGCCGCCTCGGAGTTCCTCGCCGAGCTGGTGCGAATCACGAGCGGGTCCTGGAAGGAGGAGGATCGCGGCGAAGCCGAACTCCGATTCGAGCAGATGGCGGCTGTGCTCGAGCGCCTCGACTCGGGCGAACCCGCGGACCTCCGGTGGAAGCGCCTCGTGCTCGACACCCGGCTGCACGTCGGATTCATCGGCGTCGAGGTCGATTCGGAGGGCAACGACGCGAACTACCACGATTCGAGTTCGGGATTGTCGGGCGGGCAGGCACAGAAGCTGGTGTTCTTCTGTCTCGCCGCGGCCTTGCGCTATCAGCTGGCGGCGGACGGCGACGAACTCCCGCGGTACGGCACGGTGATCCTCGACGAGGCGTTCGACCGCGCCGACCCGGCATACACCCGGCGCGCACTGGATGTGTTCACCCAGTTCGGTTTTCACATGGTGCTCGCGACCCCGCTCAAGCTGCTGCAGACTCTCGACGACTACATCGACGGTGTCGCGTCGGTGAGCATCCGAGACAAGCGGTACTCGCAGTTGGCGTTGCTGCCGATCCGTGACGGCGGCGAGGACACGGAGTGAAGTGGGTGCCACCCGGCGCGGTGAGTGCCAAGGCACTGGCCGCGTACCGGAACCGGCGGGCACGCTGGATTGCCGATCCCGTTGCGGCCGAGTCCGATGCGCTGTCGATCGCGCTGCATCCGCCGTCCGAGGTGCGGGTGGCGGACGACCCCGACGCCGCGGTCGCGTGGGTACGCGAGTGGCACCGGTATTCCGGTCCGGGGCGCGTCGACTGGGAATCCCGCCGCTGGCGCGACTTCGGCACCCAGCAGGTTCCGGTGCGGCTGGTGTTGTCGTCGGCCTCCGAGATCGCGGCCGCGGCGAGCCGCACCTCGGAGTGGACCCTGCTCGGAACGCGGCAGCGGCGGCTCGTCACCGGACTCGGTCCAGGAACCCCGACGCTGGCCGCCGCGGTAGCGTCGACCCACACCCGCTGGATGGAGCTGGAGGAGCACGACTTCGCCACTCTCGTCGCGGTGGTGCAGTGGCTGGCCGACCATCCCGCGTCGGGGATGTTCATCCGTCAGCTTCCGGTGCCGGGGGTCGACACGAAATGGGTGTCGCGGCACCGCGGTCTGGTCGAGACACTGCTCGACGGAGTCCGCGGCGACCGCGACCTGGGCGTACGCTCACTGCCGCGCATGTGCGAGGTCGCGGTGTGCGACCGCTCGCTGCTGCCGGCGGCGCCCCGCATCTTCGCGACACCGCTCGCCGAACTCGCCGCGCTCCCGCTACACCCGGCGATCACACTCGTGCTGGAGAACAAGGAAGGCCTGCACGCGCTGCCGGACCTGGCGTCGACAGTTGCGCTGCACGGCGCCGGTTATTCGGTGCACGAACTCGCGGACGTGCCGTGGCTCGCCGCGTCGGACGTCGTGTATTGGGGTGATCTCGATACGCACGGGTTCGCGATCCTCGACCGATTCCGCCGGTACCTGCCGAACGTGCGCAGCCTGCTCATGGATCCGGCGACCGTCGAGAACTGGCGACACCTGGGCGTGCCCGAGCCGACCCCGAGCTCGTACGCCCCCGAGCACCTGACCGAGTCCGAGCGCACGGCTTTCGAGCTGGTCCGGGACGAAAACCTGCGGATCGAACAGGAGCGGCTCCCGTGGCCGTACGTTCTCGACCGACTGCCGGGCGATGGGAGCCAGTTTTCGGTCTGACCGGGCCGAGCCACCACACCGTGGGAGGAGGCGGCATTCGGGAGGTTGTTCAGACGGTCGCAGGTCCCGTTTCGACGGGGTTGGCCGGATCCGACGACCACTGCGACCACGAACCGGGGAACAGCGCGAGATCGATGCCCGCGATCTCGGCCGCGGCGACGACCACCGCGGCGGTGACCCCGGACCCGCAGTAGGTGCCGGCGCCGCGTTCGCCGTCGACGCCGTGCGCCGCGAACAACGCGCGCAGGTCGTCGGCGGGCGCGAACCTGCCGTCCTCCCCGAGCAGCGCGGTGGACGGCAGGTTCACGGCACCCGGGATGTGTCCGGCGACCGGGTCGATCGGTTCGACCTCGCCGCGGAAACGTTCGGGGGCGCGGGCGTCGAGCAGCACACCGGCGCGGGCGAGGTCCGCCGATTCCGAGGCGGAGAGGGCTGCGAGCGCGCCCGTGTAGAAGTCCCTGCGTCCGAGTGTGATCGAACCGCTCTGCGGCCGAACCGTTTCCGTGCTCTCGGCTCCTCCGGCGGCACGCCACGCCGCCCATCCCCCGTCGAGAATGCGCACATCCTCGAGCCCGGCGGCACGCAGCAGCCACCAGGCGCGGGCCGACCCAGCGCGGTTCCAGTCGTCGCAGACGACGACGGTGTCGCCGTTGTCGACACCCCACCGGCGCAACGCTGCCTCGAGTGCGTCGGCGGACGGCAGCGGGTGCCGGCCGCGACCGGGCACGGTGTGGTCGCTGAGGTCGGTCTCGAGATCGACGTAGACGGCACCGGGGATGTGCCCGGCGGCATATGCGGCGCGGCCGTCCGGTTCGGCAAGTGACCACCGGACGTCCAGGACGCGGACGGGCTGGTCCGAGGCGAGGAGGTCGGCGAGTTCTGTCGCGGAGACCAGGGTCATGGCATGTCCTGTCGGTCGAAGAGGTCGGGGCTCGGGGTCAATCTTCCTCGTCGACCTCGACGCCGTACCGGGCGACCAGCGCGGCGAGGCCGTCGTCGTAGCCCTGCCCGACCGCGCGCACCCGCCACTTGCCGGCGCGGCGGTAGATCTCGGTGAGCACCATCGTGCGTTCGGTGGTGCCGGCGTCGAGGACGAACGTCGCGGCGGTGGTGTCGTCGCCGTCGACGCTCACCGACACGGCCCCCAGCTCGCCGAAGGTGCGGTCGCCGTCGATCGCGGCGGCGATCGCGACGCGGTGGCAGTCCTCGGGGAGCCCGGCGAGGTCGAGGCGCACGCACTGTTCGCTGGGCCCGTCGACGGTCAGCTCGACGACACCGTCGTCGACGAGGGGGTTGTTGTAGAACACGAAATCGTCGTCGGTGTCGACCTTGTCGTCCGGTCCGAGCAGGAACGCGACGACGTCCACGTCGTACTCGTCGCCGACGGCTTCGGCCTTCCACGCGACGTTCACCGCCCACGACGTGTTCTTCGCGGGCAGGTCGATGACCTCGCCGCGGGCCAGCACGGGTGCGGACAGTTGCGCTTCGAGGCGCATGTGCGGCGGCACGACACCCCGCTCCAGCGCGGCGTCGACGTCGTCGCGGGTCAGGACCGGGAGTTGCCGCGCGGTGACTCGCGGCATGCGCTTGTCGTCGTGGCCGCCGTCGAGGACGAGGACGTCGGTGACCGCGGCGGTGAAGTTGAGCGCGGGCCGGGCGCCGAGCTGGGTGATGCGCGAGCGCATCAGGACCCCGTCGAGGTGCGTGCCGCCGAGCAGCAGCACGCGGCGCCCTGACCACAGTTTCGGCTTCCGTCCGGCCAGCGTCCATGTCGGGGCCGGAGCCTCGGCCGGTGCGGCGGGCTGCTCGATGACGATCGGTGTGTCGATGTGCGCGACGGGTTGCGGCACCACGTCGACGACGGTCGCGACCTTCGGGACACCGGGCCGCACCTCGGCGAGCAGCCGTTCGAGTTGCGGTTCGTCGATGATCGGGATGTCGAGGGCCATGGCCTTGCGGACCTTGCCGGTCTGCACCATCCGGTCGTTGCACACCAGCACACTGGTCTGGCGGCTGACCTGGTTCATCACGTCGAGGCCGGCGTCGGTCATGCGGGCTGCGAGCGTCAGGCGCGGGGTGGTGGTCGAGCCGCTGATCACGACCTTCAT
>Ga0180218_1001007_pt1 | contig 19134 bp, 13 predicted proteins | sample eDN3rd37CKraftBY_FD_151334 | JGI IMG/M metagenome (GOLD analysis project Ga0180218, IMG submission 151334) | Enriched backyard soil microbial communities from Emeryville, California, USA - eDNA 3rd pass 37_C Kraft BY (version 2) (version 2) | ecosystem: Environmental > Terrestrial > Soil >...
CTGTTCCTGATGACGCTGTTCACACGCATCGTCATCCTCGCCATCGCCGCCGTCAGCCTCAATCTCATCATGGGCTTCGGCGGCATGGTGAGTTTCGGACACGCGGCCTATCTCGGCATCGCCGGTTATGCGGTGGGCATCCTCGCGCATGAGGGCGTCAATTCCGGCTTCGTCCAGTGGCCGGTGGCGCTGCTCGCCTGCGCGCTGTTTGCGCTGGTGACCGGTGCGCTGTCGCTGCGCACGCGCGGCGTCTATTTCATCATGATCACGCTCGCCTTCGCGCAGATGATCTACTATGTCGGCGTCAGCCTCGACCGCTACGGCGCCGACGACGGCCTCACGATCTATCGGCGCAGCGATTTTGGCGGATGGATCAACCTTTCAAACAAGACCGTCTTCTACTACGTGTGCTTCGGCTTCCTGATGCTCACCTGCTACCTGGTGTGGCGCATCGTGAATTCGCGCTTCGGAATGGTCATCCGGGGCGCGCGGTCGAACCTGCGGCGCATGCGCGCGATCGGGTTCCCGTGTTTCCGATACCAGCTCACCTGTTTCGTGATCGCGGGCGTGCTGTGCGGCCTGTCGGGGATCCTGCTCGCGAACCACACCGACTTCGTCAGTCCGGCGGTGATGCACTGGACGCGGTCGGGCGACCTGATTGTGATGGCCGTGCTCGGCGGCATGGGCTCTGTGCTCGGACCGGTGATGGGCGCCGTCGCGCTTCTGGTTCTGGAAGAATGGTTGCCGCACGCCATTTCCGTGGTTGGCCAGTTCGTGACCGGCAAGCCGGTCGTGGCGGCCAAGGAATACTGGGCCTTGATCCTTGGGCCGATGTTGCTGCTGGTGGTGCTGTTCGCGCGCGGCGGCATCGACGGACTGCTGGAGAAGATTCGCCGTGGCTGAGACGCTGCTTGCAGTCAACGGTATCACCAAGCGCTTTGGCGGCGTGCTGGCCTCCGACGGCATCATGCTGTCGGTGCCCGCAGGTGAGCTTCACGCCATCATCGGGCCGAACGGGGCTGGAAAGACCACGCTGATCGGTCAGTTGACCGGCGAGATCACGCCGAATTCCGGCACCGTTGTGTTCGGCGGAGAGGACATCACGGCGCTTCCCGTGCATGCGCGCTCGATGAAGGGTCTCGCGCGCTCGTTCCAGATCACCTCGCTATTCCCGGATTTCACCGCGCTCGACAACGTCGCGCTGGCGGTCCAGGCCCATGCCGGGCACTCGTTCCATTTCTGGCGTGCGGCGCGCACGGAAGACGAGTTGCGTGCGCCTGCGCGCGCCGCGCTCGAGCGCGTCGGCCTCTCGCATCGCGCGAATACGCTGATATCAAGCATCAGCCATGGCGAACATCGCCAGCTCGAAATCGCGATGGCGTTGGCGACCAACCCGCGCATGCTTCTGCTCGACGAGCCAATGGCGGGGATGGGTCCGGAAGAATCCGCGCGCATGGTCAAGCTACTTCTCGAATTGAAAAAGCAATACACGATCCTTCTGATCGAGCATGACATGGAAGCGGTATTCACGCTGGCGGACCGCATCTCGGTGCTGGTCTATGGCCGCGTGATTGCGACCGGGCTTCCCGATGAGATCCGCGCCAACCCCGACGTTCGCCAGGCCTATCTCGGCGAGCAGGAAGCGGTGGTGGTCAATGGCTGAAACCCTGCTCGAGATCGATCGCGTCGAAACGGCCTATGGCCGCAGCCAGGTGCTGTTCGGCCTGTCGCTCGCCATTGCCGCCGGCGAAATGGTCACGCTGATGGGCCGCAACGGCATGGGCAAGACTACGACGGTGCGCTCGATCATGGGCCTGACCCCGGCCCGCGCCGGGACCATCCGGTTTGGCGGCAAGGAGATCCGCGGGCTGCCGTCGTATCGCGTGGCGAAGCTCGGCGTCGGTCTTGTCCCGGAAGGACGCCAGATCTTCCCGAACCTGACCGTGCGGGAAAACCTCATTGCCACAGCGGCCAATACATCCGGCTCGTCCAATCCCTGGACCTATGAGAAGGTGATCGAGCTGTTCCCGCGCCTTGCGGAGCGCGCCGGCCAGATGGGCAATCTGCTGTCGGGCGGCGAGCAGCAGATGCTCGCGGTCGGACGCGCGCTGATGACCAATCCGCGTCTGCTCATTCTCGATGAAGCGACCGAGGGACTCGCGCCGCTGATCCGCGAGGAAATCTGGCAATGCCTCACGCGGTTGAAGCAGGCCGGCCAGTCGATACTCGTGATCGACAAGAATGTCGCCGCTTTGATCGCGATCGCCGATCGCCATTACATGATCGAGCGTGGCCGCACGGTGTGGAGCGGAACTTCGAAAGAGCTTGGCGCCGCGCCGGATATCCAGCACCGGTATCTCGGGGTTTGATCGCGAGCGCGCGCCCCTACAGGATCTCCAGCACCCTGTCGGCGGGCCGGCACAGCCGCGCGCCTTTCGGCGTCTCGACGATCGGCCGGTTGATCAGGATTGGATGCGCCATCATGAAGTCGATCAGTTCGTCATCGGTCCACTTGGGATCGGCAAGCCCAAGTTCGGCGTAGGGCGTACCCCTCTCGCGCAGCAACTGACGCGGCGTCATGTTCATCTTGCGCAGCAACGCGACGAGCCGGTCGCGGCTCGGCGGCGTCTTGAGATACTCGATCACCGTCGGCTCAACGCCGCGTTCGCGGATCATCGCGAGCGTGTTGCGTGAGGTTCCGCAGGCCGGGTTGTGGTAGATGGTGACGGTCAAGGAAGTCCTCCGGATCGCCAGGTTCGGAAGTTCCCGGCATTGGCATTCAGGGCGCAGTGAGTAGCGCCCGGGGGCCCGCGGAAGAAGGATTTTTCCGGCAGGGAACCCGTTGCGCCTCGCCCAGCATGCACTATTGTGCATGCTGACGTAGCTCCGGTGATCTCTTGTCCCAAACCCAGGAAACACGCGGCGAGAAGTCTGCTCCCAAGCCGAGCAACCAGACTTCTACGAGCATGGCCTTCACCGAAGAGGTCGGCCGGCTGGTGCGCCGTGGCCGGGCCCGGCGGGGTATTACGCGGCGTCAACTGGCCAGCGATTCCGGCATCTCCGAGCGTTATCTCGCGCAGATCGAAGGCGGTTACGGCAACCCGTCGCTGACGGTTCTGAAGGCTGTCGCCGATGCGCTGGAAAGCCCGATCACGTACCTTCTGCCGCTCGACGATCGCCACGAACGGCTCAATCGCATCATCGATCTGGTCAACCGCCTTGCGCCGTCGGAATGGCCCGCGCTTGAAGAACTGATCGAACATCGCATCGTGCAGAGCGCAAATTCCGAACGCGCACATCGCATTGCGCTCGTCGGTTTGCGCGGTGCAGGCAAGTCGACGCTCGGCAGGATCCTCGCCGAGCGGCTCGGCTATCATTTCGTCGAACTCAATCGCGTTGTCGAACAGGAATACGGCGCAAACATCTCGATGCTGATCGAGATGTCTGGTGTGTCGACCTTCCGTCGTTACGAGCGCGCCTCGCTTGAGAAGGTGATTGGCAGTCACGACAAGGTCGTGATCGCGACGGCGGGCGGCATCGTGTCGTCGCCCGAGACCTATGCGCTTCTGTTGCGAGGCGCGCATACGGTGTGGGTCAAGGCGCAGCCGCAGGAGCACATGAGCCGCGTGATGGCGCAGGGTGACCTGCGTCCGATGTCGGAGAACCGCGAGGCGATGTCTGATCTCGTCGCGATCCTGGAGGCGCGCTCGCAGGATTATGCGCAGGCTGAGGCGCAACTCGACACGTCGGGTCTGACGGTTGAGCAGAGCGCTGACAGGCTGTTTCGCCTAGTGCAGGAGTGGATCAAATGAACGGGCTGGCCGATCAAGGGATGCTCGAGTTAGGCCCGGAAACACTGGAATATCGCATGATCGGGCCGCGGCCCGGCGACGCGCCAACGCTTGTCCTTCTGCATGAGGGGCTGGGTTGCGTCGGGATGTGGAACGATTTTCCGGACAAGCTCGCCGCGGCGACCGGCTGCGGCGTGTTTGTCTATTCGCGCGCGGGATACGGCAAGTCGAGCCCGGTGAAACTGCCGCGTCCGATCAGCTACATGCATGACGAGGCTAGGGAGAGTCTGCCCCGCTTGCTGGAACGAATAGGCTTTCAGCGCGGCGTGCTGGTCGGCCACAGCGATGGTGCGTCGATCGCGGCGATCTATGCCGGAAGCCATCAGGACCATCGCGTGCGCGGGCTTGTGCTAATGGCGCCGCATTTCATCGTGGAGGACGTCAGCATCAAGTCGATCGCGGAAGCGCGCGAGGCGTATAACAACGGCGACCTGCGCGCGCGACTTGCGAAGTGGCATCCGAATGTCGATGTCGCCTTCCGCGGCTGGAACGATGTGTGGCTGAACAACGATTTCCGGCAATGGGATATCTCGGAGGAGCTAGCCTATATCCGCGTGCCGATCCTTATCGTACAGGGCGAGGACGATCAGTACGGCACGATCCGGCAGATCGAGATCGCGCAGGAAGAATGCTATTGCCCGGTCGATGTCGCGTTGCTGCCGGGCGTGAAGCATAACCCCGCGCGTGAGGCGCCGGAGGTCACGCTACGCACCGTTTCGGAATTCGTCGACCGTATCCTGCGCCGGCACGAGCAGGCCGCATTCGCGGCCTGAGCGGGGCCTGGCGGTGCGGGCTCCGAACGCCCGCCGCTGATTCTGCCGGCGGGTCCGGGGTTGGAACGGCACCAAGTTTCCGCTGGACTCTCGGTCGACATGCACTATAGTGCATGTCATCAAAACAACCGAAAAGCCGGGGTCCAGGGATGGCTGAAAATGCCCGTAAGCTTGCTAACGGCTTGACTCGTATAGGTTTTGAGACTGATCCGTCCCGTTACAGGCACTGGAAGCTGTCGATCGATGGTCACGTCGCTACCCTCGCGATGGACGTCGATGAGAACGGCGGCTTGTTCGAGGGCTACCAGCTCAAGCTGAATTCCTACGACCTCGGTGTCGACATCGAACTCGCGGACGCGCTGCAGCGGCTGCGCTTCGAGCATCCCGAGGTGAAGGTCATCCTGCTGCGTTCGGGCAAGCCGCGCGTGTTCTGCGCCGGCGCGAACATCCGGATGTTGGCGGGGTCGACGCATGCAGACAAAGTGAACTTCTGCAAGTTCACCAACGAGACCCGCAACGGCATCGAGGATTCGAGCGAGAATTCCGGCCAGAAGACCATCTGCGTCGTGACCGGATCCTGTGCCGGCGGCGGTTATGAACTCGCGCTGGCCGCCGATCATATCATGCTCGTCGACGACGGTTCGTCCGCAGTGTCGCTGCCCGAATTGCCTTTGCTTGCAGTGCTTCCGGGCACCGGCGGTCTGACGCGCGTCACCGACAAGAGGAAAGTGCGGCGCGATCATGCCGACGTGTTCTGCACCACCGAAGAGGGGGTGAAGGGCAAGCGCGCGGTCGACTGGCGTCTGGTCGATGAAGTGGTTGCTGCGCCGAAGCTCGAGGAGATCGTCAGCAAGCGAGCGAAGGAATTTGCGGCCAGGTCTGACAGACCGTCTGGCGTGAGCGGCGTTGTTCTGAGCCCCCTGAAGAAAACCTGGTCCGGCGACACCTGCGAATACCAGTCTGTGATGGTTGCGATCGACCGGCGCGCGCGGATCGCCACGATCACGCTGCGCGGTCCCGATCTTCCGCCGCCGGCAAGCCTCAACGACATGCAGACGCTCGGCGCGGAATTCTGGCCGCTACGGCTTGCTCGCGAGCTGGACGACGCAATCCTCGACATCCGGACGAACGAAGGCGACATCGCCGTCATTGTGTTCAAATCCGAAGGCGATCCGGAGCAGGTCCTCGCCTTTGACGCCTTCCTCGCCGCCAACCAGTCGAACTGGCTGGCGCGTGAGATCCGCCTTTACTGGAAGCGCGTGCTGAAGCGCGTCGACCTGACCTCGCGCTCCCTCGTTGCGGTCATCGAGCCGGGCTCCTGCTTTGCCGGCACGCTCGCGGAAATCGCCTTTGCCTGCGACCGCTCATACATGCTGATCGGCCAGCTCAATGGCGGCAATCGTCCGCCGGCTGCGATCGCCTTAAGTGAAGCGAATTTCGGCGCGTATCCGATGCCGAATGGCATCAGCCGTCTCGAGAGCCGCTTCCTTGAGGACAAGGCCTCGCTCGACAGGGCGAAAGCGAAGATCGGCGAGATGCTGGACGCGGAGGAGGCCGAGAAGCTCGGCCTTGTGACCTTCGCCTATGACGAGATCGACTGGGACGACGAGATCCGCATTTTCCTGGAAGAGCGCGCGAGCTTCTCGCCGGACGGACTCACCGGTCTCGAAGCAAACCTTCGCTTCGGCGGTCCCGAGACGATGGAATCGAAAATCTTCGCGCGCCTCACCGCGTGGCAGAACTGGATCTTCCAGCGTCCGAATGCAGTCGGCGAAGAAGGCGCGCTGCGCCGCTACGGCACCGGCCAGAAGGCCGTGTTCGATACGCGGCGGGTGTGAGTTCGTTTCTTGAACCCTCCCTTGGAAGGGGAGGGTCGGCGCGCAGCGCCGGGGAGGGGTCAAGTTTTTGACGTCCTCCAAGACCCCCACCCGGCGAGCTTCGCTCGTCGACCTCCCCCCTTTTAGGGGAGGTAAAGAAGATAGAGGAGCGACCCATGAATTACGTGAATGTCGATTACTCCACGCAGATCCCGAACAATGTCGGCCTCACCGAAGACGGGCGCGTGCTCAAGGCGCTGGAGACCTGGCATCCGGGCTATCTGAGCTGGTGGAAGGACATGGGACCAGAGGGGTTCCAGGAATCGCTCGTCTATCTGCGCACCGCCGTGTCGGTCGATCCGAAGGGTTGGGCCAAGTTCGATTACGTGCGCATGCCGGAATATCGGTGGGGCGTGCTCCTCGCTCCGGCGGAAGAAGGCCGCAAGGTGAATTTCGGCCAGCATCTCGGCGAGCCGGCCTGGCAGGAAGTGCCCGGCGAACATCGCGCATTGCTGCGCCGCCTGATCGTGATCCAGGGCGATACCGAGCCGGCGTCGGTCGAGCAGCAGCGCCATCTCGGCAAGACAGCGCCCTCGCTCTACGACATGCGCAACCTGTTCCAGGTCAACGTGGAAGAAGGCCGCCATCTCTGGGCGATGGTCTATCTCCTGCACAAGTATTTCGGCCGCGACGGCCGCGAAGAAGCCGATGATTTGCTGCGCCGCCGCTCCGGCTCGGAAGAGGCGCCGCGCATGCTCGGCGCCTTCAACGAGGCGACGCCGGACTGGCTGTCGTTCTTCATGTTCACGTTCTTCACGGACCGTGACGGCAAGATGCAGCTCGAAAGCCTTGCGCAGTCTGGCTTCGATCCGCTGTCGCGCACCTGCCGCTTCATGCTGACGGAAGAAGCTCATCACATGTTCGTCGGCGAGACCGGCATCTCGCGCACGGTGCAGCGCACCTGCGAGGCGATGAAGGAAGCCGGTATCGAGGACCCGAACGAGATCGAGAAAGTCCGCAAGCTGGGCGTGATCGACCTGCCGACCATCCAGAAGAAGCTGAACCTGCATTATTCGCTGTCGCTCGACCTGTTCGGCTCCGAAGTCTCGACCAATGCCGCGAACGCCTACAACAACGGCATCAAGGGCCGCTATCAGGAGACCCGCATCCAGGACGATCACCGCCTGACCAACGACACCTATCCGGTGCTCAAGCTCGTGGATGGAGAGATCAAGCTCGTGGACGAGCCGGCGCTGACCGCGCTCAACATGCGCCTGCGTGACGACTACACGGCCGACTGCGCCAAGGGCGTGGAGCGCTGGAACAAGGTGATCGAGAAGGCCGGCGTGAACTTCCGGCTCGAATTGCCGCACGTGGCGTTCCATCGCCAGGTCGGCGAGTTCAAGAACACGCATGCGTCGCCGACCGGTATCGTCCTGACCGATGCAGACTGGGCGAAGATGCGCGATCAGTGGCTGCCGTCGAAGGCCGATGGCGACTTCATTGAAGCGCTGATGAAGCCGGTGTCCGAGCCGGGGAAGTTCGCCGGCTGGATTTCGCCGCCGAAGGTCGGCATCGACAACAAGCCGGGCGACTTCGAATACGTGAAGATCGCGGCGTAGCTTTCGCCGCAGCTTCTGTCTCCGTCATCCTGGGGTGCGAGCAAAGCGAGCCTCGAAGGATGGCGGGCCACATATGGGCCGTCGCCCTTCGAGGCCCGCGCTATGCGCGGGCACCTCAGGGTGACGGATCAGGGCTTCGCCATGGACGCAACAACCGCCCCATCCGCGCAAAAGCAGCATCTCATCGATCCCGAGATCTGCATTCGCTGCAATACCTGTGAGGAGACCTGTCCGGTCGACGCGATCACGCATGACGACAACAACTATGTCGTCGATGCGGAGAAGTGCAATTTCTGCCTGGACTGCATCTCGCCGTGTCCGACCGGCTCGATCGACAACTGGCGCATCGTCGCGACGCCATATTCGATCGAGGACCAGTTCGGATGGGAGGAATTGCCCGCGCAGGAAGAGCTCGCCGGCACGGGCGAAGGCGGCGAGGCCGAGGATGACGAAGCGGCGAGGCTCATCGCCGAGGCGCATGCCGGAAGCGGCGGAAAGAGCGTGGCCCCCGCGTCCGCCAGCAAGCCGACGATCAACCTCTACAATCGCAGCCGGCCGGCGATCGCGACCGTTACCGGAAACTTCCGGCTGACCGACCCGGCTGCGGACAACGATGTGCGCCACATCATCCTGGATTTTGGCGACGTGACATTCCCGGTGCTCGAAGGCCAGAGCATCGGCATCATCCCCCCGGGGACCGATGCCAGCGGCAAGCCGCATGTGATCCGGCTTTATTCGGTCGCGAGTTCGCGCGACGGCGAACGGCCCAAGCACAACAACCTCGCGCTCACGGTGAAGCGGGAGGCGCAGGGGCTGTGCTCGAACTATCTTTGCGACCTGAAGAAGGGCGACAAGGTGCAGGTGACCGGCCCGTTCGGCGCGACATTCCTGATGCCGGACGATCCATCGGCCAACATCATCATGATCTGCACGGGAACGGGATCCGCGCCGTTCCGGGGCTTCACGGAGCGCAGGCGGCGCACCATGCGCGACGCGCCGGGCCGGATGATGATCTATTTCGGTGCGCGCCGTCCGGAGGAATTGCCGTATTTCGGTCCGCTGCAGAAAGTGCCGGACGGGCTGTTGCGCAAGCACTTCGCCTATTCGCGCGTGCCGAACGAGCCGAAGACCTATGTGCAGGATCGCATGCGTGCGACCGCGAACGAAGTGTCGGTTTTTCTCAAGCATGAAAAGACGCACGTCTACATCTGCGGCCTGAAGGGCATGGAGGCCGGCGTCGACGAGGCGATGGCCGATATCTGCCGCGGCTCCGGCATGGACTGGGCGCAACTGCGCGCAGCGATGCGTACGCAAGGCCGCTATCACGTCGAGACGTATTAGGCGCGGCCGCACGCGTCGCCCTGCCTGTAATCCGCTCATTCCCGCGAAGGCGGGAATCCAGCTTCCTGATTTTGGCTCCCCGCCTTCGCGGGGCCGAGCGGGCTGTTGATCCGAACCGGACAATGACGGCCGCGATCCGGCCTGCTACGCTCCCTGGTCAATGACATGGCGGCAAGCCATGCGCCGGCGAAAAAAGCCGGGACTTTGAGGAAACCAGGGAAGACATACATGATGATCCGGTCCGTTCGGCGTGCGTCGCTTGCAGTCGCGTGCGCAGCGTCCTTGTTGGCAACGCCATCCTTCGCTCAGGAGTGGCCCACCAAGCCGATCACGGCTGTGGTTCCTCTCGGCGCAGGCAGTGCGAGCGACATCATCGCGCGCGTCGTGATGGATCAGGTCAGCAGGCAGGTGGGGCAGCCGGTTGTGGTGGAAAATCGACCCGGAGCCGGCGGCACCATCGGCGCCAATGCGGTCGCGAAAGCGGCGCCGGACGGTTACACGATCCTCGCCTATGGCGCGCTGAACACGGCGCATGCGATGCACGCGAAGCTGCCTTACGACACGTTCAAGGACTTCATCCCGGTGATCTCGCTCGGGCAGCAGCCGCTGGTCATCGTCACGTCGCCCGGCAAGGGCTACAAGACGCTGAAGGACATGATCGCAGCCGGGAAGGCGAAGCCGGGCGCGTTGAATTATTCGACGGTGGGTCCGGGCTCGGCGTCACATTTCGGCGCTGCGCGGCTGATGATGGCCGGCGGATTCGATGCTCAGCATCTTCCGTTCAAGGGTGCGGCCGAAGCCGTGACCGACGTGGTTGCCGACCGTTCGGATTTCAGCGTGCAGCTCACAGCCACAACGTTGCCGCTGATCAAGGACGGCAAGCTGGTGCCGCTCGCAGTCAGCGCGCACAAGCGCATTCCGTCGCTGCCGGATACGCCGACCACGATCGAGCTCGGGCTGCCGCCTGAATCCGTCTATCCGTTCTATACGGGGATCTATGTGCCCGCGAATACGCCGCCCGCAATCGTGGACCGGTGGCATCGCGAGATCGCGAAGGCGCTGGAAGCGCCCGAGGTCAAGACGCGCTTCGCCCAGCTTGGCGTGCAACCGATGCCCGGCAGTCAGGCCGAATTTGCCAGGTTCTTCCATGACGACGTGAGCTCGACCGTTGCGCTGGCGAAGGCGGCGAAGGTCCAGCCGCAATAACGAGCCTCTTCACCTCTCTGAGCGCTTGCGGGGAGAGGTCGACTTGCGAGCGCAGCGCGCGATGCAAGCCAAATAAAAATGGCCGGGCGTTGGCCCGGCCATTTTTATGGCTCAACGATAAAGCGCCGTTCGGATCACTCCGCCGCGACGCGAACCGGCGCGGAATGCGCGGTGATCAGATAATCCATCGCGACCTGCACGCCGCCCTTCTTGTGCGGAACGCCGGCGAGCGACAGCGCCATTTCGGTCGCGGCCAGCGCGCCGATGATGGTGGCGTCGTTGGTGTCGCCGAGATGGCCGATGCGGAAATACTTCCCGGCATAGGGACCGAAGCTCGCGCCGTAGGAAATATTGAAGTGCTCGAGCGCCAGCGTGCGGAACGCGTCGGCGTTATGACCCTCCGGCAACAGGATCGCGGTCACCGTCGACGAATAGTATTTCGGATCGCGGCACAGGATCTCGAGGCCCCAATGCGTCACTGCGCGGCGCACGGCTTCAGCCAGCCGGTCGTGGCGTGCGAACACGTTGTCGAGGCCTTCCTCGTGCAGCATCGCGATGCCTTCGACGAGGCCGCTCAGCATCAGCGTGGCCGGCGTATACGGGAAGAAGCCGACCTTGTTCATGTTGATCATGTCTTCCCAGTCGAAGAACGACTTGGGCAGCTTCGATGTCTTGTAGGCTTCCAGCGCCTTCGGGCTGACCGCATTGAACGACATGCCGGGCGGCATCATCAGGCCCTTCTGCGCGCCGCCGACGGCGACGTCGACGCCCCATTCATCGTGCCGGTAGTCGGTCGAGGCGAGCGAGGAGATGGTGTCGACCATGAATAGGGCCGGATGGCCTGCGGCGTCGATCGCCTTGCGGATGGCCGGGATCGGAGACGAGCAGCCGGTGGAGGTCTCATTGTGAACAACGCAGACCGCCTTGATCTCCTTGTTGGTGTCCTTGCGAAGATGGGCCTCGATCAGGGCCGGATCGGTGCCGGTGCGCCAGTCGGTCTGGATGAACTCGGCCTTGAGACCGAACTTCTCCGCCATCTTCTTCCAGAGCGTCGCGAACTGGCCGGTTTCGACCATCAGGACCCGGTCGCCGGGCGACAGGGTGTTGACCAGCGCGCCTTCCCAGGCGCCGGTGCCGGTCGCGGTATAGATGATGACCGGGTTGGCGGTCTTGAAGATGGTCTTGATGCCCTCAAGCGCGGTCTTGGCCATCTTCGCGAATTCAGGGCCGCGGTGGTCGATGACCGGGCGGTCGATTGCCCGCAGGACGCGGTCCGGCACCGGGGTCGGCCCGGGGATCTGCAGGAAATGGCGCCCGGCGGGGCGCGAGGAATTCTGGGCCATCGTGAAAAATCTCCAGGATAATCAAAGCCTTGCCCTGAAGGGCAAATGGCCGCCCCAGCGGCCAAAACTTGCGGGGATGAACACCGAATGCGAAGGTCCGGTCAAGCCCAAACGCGGCATGGCCTGATAGGCAAGGTGTATCGACGGCCTGGTTTCAGGCCCGGTATGCAGGCCTGCCGACGGTAAGAATGGGCGCCCGGAGGACTGACGTTTTGGCTGATATTTTGCGGCCGGTGCTGGAGCGGCGGCTGAAATCCGACATCCGCGGCGACGTCCGCTTCGATCGCTTCACCCGCGGACGCTATGCCACCGACGCGTCCCACTACCAGATCATGCCGCTTGGCGTCGTTGCTCCGCGCACGATGGAGGATGCCGCACGCGCGATCGAGATCGCGCGCGAGGAAGGCGTTTCGGTGCTGCCGCGCGGCGGCGGTACCTCGCAATGCGGGCAGACGGTCAATGCGTCGCTGGTGATCGACTGCTCGAAATATCTCAATCGCATTCTTGAGCTCGATGCCGAGAACAGGCGCTGCGTGGTCGAGCCGGGCATCGTGCTTGACGATCTCAATCGTGCGTTGAAGCCGCATGGCCTGTGGTTCCCCGTCGATATCTCGACGGCGTCGCGCGCCACCATCGGCGGCATGACGGGGAACAATTCATGTGGCGCGCGCTCGCTGCGTTACGGCAATACGCGCGAGAACGTCATCTCCGTGAATGCGCTCCTCGCCGATGGCCGATCCGCCACGTTCGGTCCTGCGTCGCCGAGCCTTACGGAGTTTGCGGCGACGCCGCAGATGCATGCGCTTGCGTCCGATCTGCTCGCGCTCGGTGCGCGGGAAGCCGATGAGATCAAGGCGCGCTTCCCGAAGGTGCAGCGCCGTGTCGGCGGTTACAATCTCGACGCGCTCCTGCCCGGACGCAACGACCTGAACCTCGCGCATATCCTGATCGGATCGGAAGGCACGCTCGGCTTCACCACACAGGTCGAACTGAAGCTCGCGCCATTGCTCGGCCGGCGCGCCGTCGGCGCATGCCACTTCGGGCGCTTCTATGACGCGATGGATGCCGCGCAGCATATCGTCCGGCTGAAGCCGATCGGCGTCGAACTGATCGACCGCACGATGATCGAACTGGCGCGCGAGATCGCAATCTTCCGTCCGACGCTCGATCAATTCGTGCGTGGCGAGCCGGATGCGATTCTTCTGGTCGAGTTCGGCGAGGAGGATCAGGACGAGAATCTGCGCAGGCTCAAGCAGCTCGGCGAATTGATGGGCGATCTCGGTTACGCCTGGAAGAACGATGGCGCGAAGAAGGGCGGCGTGGTCGAGATCCTCGATCCTGCGCTGCAGGCCGCGATCACCGAGGTGCGAACCTCGGGCCTCAACATCATGATGTCGATGAAGGAGGAGGGGAAACCGGTTTCCTTCGTCGAGGATTGCGCGGTGCCGCTCGAGCATCTCGCCGAATACACTTCAAGGCTCACCGCGGTGTTCGAGAAGCACGGCACGCGCGGCACCTGGTACGCGCATGCCGGCGCGGGATGTCTGCATGTGCGTCCCGTGCTTAATCTGCGGCTTGAGAAGGACGTCAAGGCAATGCGCGCAATTGCCGAAGACGCGTTCGCGATGGTGCGCGAATACAAGGGCTCGCATTCCGGCGAACACGGCGACGGCATCGTGCGTTCGGAGTTTCACGAATTCATGTTCGGCGAGCGTCTGGTGCGCGCCTTCGAGGAGGTGAAGACGCGGTTCGATCCGGCGGGGCTTTTCAATCCCGGCAAGATCGTGCACGCGCCGAAGTTCGATGATCGCACGAACTTCCGCTTCAAGCCCGACTATCGCGGCGAGGACATCGCAACAAAACTCGACTGGTCTGCGTGGCCGGGCTCGGGCGGCGGTTTCCAGGGCGCGGTCGAGATGTGCAACAACAACGGCGCCTGCCGGAAGATCGAAGGCGGCGTGATGTGTCCGAGCTATCGCGTGACACGCGATGAACGTGATGTGACGCGCGGGCGCGCCAATTCGCTGCGTCTTGCCGTGACCGGCCAGCTCGGACCGGATGCGCTGACATCCGACGACATGCTGGAGACGATGAAGCTGTGCGTCTCCTGCAAGGCGTGCCGGCGCGAATGCCCGACCGGCGTTGACATGGCGCGCATGAAGATCGAGGTGCTGGCTGCGCGAGCAGCGCGCTTCGGCTTTTCACTGCGCGATCGGCTGATCGGCTGGCTGCCGCGCTATGCGCCTTATGCGGCCAGGCTGCCGTGGCTGATGAATGCGCGCAACGTCCTGCCCGGCGCCGCGTGGCTGTCGGAGCAGGTGGCAGGGCTGTCGGCGCGGCGAAGCTTGCCACGCTGGCGAGCGGATGTGTTTGATGACGCGACGGGTGACTCCCTCCCCCTGAAAGGGGGAGGGAGAGGGTCAAAGTTCGATCAAAATGAGACCCCCACCCGACACGCTTCGCGCGTCGACCTCCCCTTTTCAGGGGGAGGTGAAGAGAGAGTGAGTGGGACAGAACGCCGCCAGGTCGTCCTCTTCGCCGATACTTTCAACCGTTATTTCGAACGCGAGAATCTCGACGATGCCATCGCGGTGCTGACGGCTGCGGGGTACACCGTGCATGTCGCGCAGCCCGACGATGGAAAGAAGCGTCCGCTATGCTGCGGACGCACGTTCCTGTCGGTCGGCGCTGTCGATGAGGCGCGTGCGGAAGCTGAACGGACACTCGCGGCGCTGAAGCCCTTCATCGACAAGGGCGTGCCGGTGATTGGCCTCGAGCCGAGTTGCATCCTGTCGTTCCGCGACGAAGTCCCGGCGCTTGTGAAATCCGAAGACGTGAAGACACTGGCGCGGCTTGCACTGACCTTCGAGGAGTTCCTCGCCCGCGAACACAAGGCCGGGCGGCTCGATCTCAAGCTGCAACCGATGAAGCAGCGCGCGCTGGTTCACGGCCACTGTCACCAGAAGTCGTTCGAAGCCTTCGGCCCGGTGCAAACCGTGCTCAAGCTGGTGCCCGGTCTTTCCGTCGAGATCATCGAATCGAGCTGCTGCGGCATGGCGGGAGCGTTCGGCTACGGCTCTGAGACGATCGACGTTTCGCTTGCGATGGGGGAACTGTCGCTTCTGCCGGCGGTGCGCAAGGCTTCGGATGACGCCATTATAGTCGCCGATGGCACGTCATGCCGGCATCAGATCCATGACGGCACCGGGCGTGACGCGGTGCATGTCGCGCGCGTGCTGGCGGGCTGCCTTGATTAGCTTTCTTGCCCGGACGCGCGCAACGTTCAGTGCCGATGGGTGTGATGCATGTCGGGCATATGCGGATGTCGGTGCCGCAGGCGCACATGTTGGTGCCGATGCGTGTGAGATTCGCCTGCGGGATCGTCGGGCCCGTGCTCGTGCCGATGATGTTCATCGTGCACATGCGCGTGCGCATGCTCCGTTGGTACGTGCTCATGTTCGTGTTCGTGGACTTCAGTCAGATGCAGCCAGATGCCGAAGCCCATCAGGAGACCTGCCAATGCAAGCTGTGCGGTCAACGGTTCCCTTAGAAAGATCAGAGCCGCAACTGCACCCATGAAGGGAGCCGTGGAAAAATAGGCTGCCGTCCGCGCGGTTCCGAGGTGGCGGAGTGAAATCACGAATAATGCAAGGCTCACTCCGTATCCAAAGAAGCCAACGAGTCCTGCCATCAGCGCCGGCGACAGGTCCGGTATTGGCGCGCCGGCACTCAGTCCGATCGCCAGGTTGACCGGGCCGGCCACGAGACCCTTGATTTCCACAATCTGGAGCGGATCAGCGAGCGACACTTTCCGTGTGAAATTGTTATCGAGACCCCAAGCGGCGCATGCGCCCACAATTGCGAGCGGGCCGATCAAGCTTGAGAACGACGGGGCGCTGGACCATGACAGGGCAGCTGCGCCCGCAACCAGGCAGGCCATGCCGAGTGCAATCCGCCGGTCGAAACTTTCGTGAAAGACAAACCACGCCAGCATCGCTGTTGCGACACCTTCGAGGGTCAGCAGCAGTGAGGCCGTAGCTGCCTCGGTCCGGTTGAGACCGACCATCAGCAGCAGCGGCCCCACCACGCCGCCGAACGCAATCGCGCCAGCCAGCCACGGGATGTCACCACGACTTAGTGGCTCCTGCGCGGCCGGTCCGCTCCTGAGAAATGTGCCGGTCAGGCGTCTTAGCGCGGCGATGCCGAGGCCGGCGCCGCAATACAGGAGGCCAGCCAGGATCGCCGGATCGAGTGTACCCAATAGCGCCTTGGCTGCCGGCGTAGATACGCCAAACAAGATGGCTGATATGATCGCAAGAACAACGGCGTGCCGGTTCATAATTTCTGACTCATTCTAGCGTCAGAATTGGATTGGAACGCGTATTCTTCGTACCTGTCACGAACAATCGCGGTGAGCCGGCTCTTATCGTGTCTGACCGCTCCTACTTGCGCCGCATCGCCTCCGCCAGAGCCGCCGCCAGCGCGCCCTGCGGGGCTGCCCGTTCCTGTCCGCGCGGGCTGCTACTGTAGGAACGGTTGCTGTTGAACTTGCCCTTGCCGTCGGCGGCATTGCCCGTGCCGGAGCGCTGCGCTGCCGCTGCGCCGTCCTTGCGCATGCTGAGACCGATGCGCTTGCGCTTCACGTCGACTTCGACAACGCGCACCTTCACCACGTCACCCGCCTTCACGACTTCATGCGGGTCTTTCACGAAGCGGTCGGCCAGTTGCGAGACGTGAACGAGCCCGTCCTGGTGCACGCCGATATCGACGAAGGCGCCGAACGCGGCGACGTTGGTCACGGTGCCTTCCAGCAGCATGCCGGGCTTCAGATCGGTGATTTCCTCGACGCCGTCGGTGAAGGTCGCGGTCTTGAAGCTCGGACGCGGATCGCGGCCGGGCTTTTCCAGTTCGGCCAGGATGTCGCGCACGGTCGGCAGGCCGAAGCGCTCGTCGACGAATACGCGCGGATCGAGCGCCTTCAGCGCGGCACTGTCGCCCATCAGCGAGCGCACATCGCGGCCGCAGGCCGCAACGATCTTCTTGGCGACACCATAGGCTTCCGGATGCACCGACGAGGCATCGAGCGGTTCGTCGCCGTTCGGGATGCGCAGGAACCCGGCGCAGAGCTCGAAGGTGCGCGGTCCGAGCCGTGCGACTTCAAGCAATTGCTTGCGGTTCCTGAAGGCGCCCACCTTATCGCGATGCGCGACGATCAACTCGGCGAGCGACGCGCCGAGGCCCGACACCCGCGACAGCAGCGAGGCCGACGCCGTGTTGAGATCGACGCCGACCGCGTTCACCGCGTCCTCCACCACCGCGTCAAGCGAGCGCGCGAGCCGGTACTGGTCGACGTCGTGCTGATACTGGCCGACGCCGATCGACTTCGGCTCGATCTTGACCAGTTCCGCCAGCGGGTCCTGCAGGCGGCGTGCGATCGACACCGCGCCGCGCAGCGACACGTCGAGATCCGGGAATTCGGCGGCGGCGGTCGCCGAAGCGGAATAAACCGACGCGCCGGCTTCGCTCACAACCACCTTGATCGGCTTCGGCGATGGCATGTCGGCCAAGAGATCGGCGACCAGCTTGTCGGTCTCGCGGCTTGCTGTGCCGTTGCCGATGGCGATCAGCTCGACCTTGTGGCGCACGATGAGCCGCCCGATTTCGGCCTGTGCACCGCGAACATCGTTCTTCGGCTGGAACGGATAGACCGTGGTGGTCTCGAGCAGCTTGCCAGTGTTGTCGACGACAGCAACCTTCACGCCGGTGCGGATGCCGGGATCGAGGCCGATCGTCGCGCGCGAACCGGCTGGCGCCGCCAGCAACAGATCCTTGAGATTGCGGGCGAAGACCGCAATCGCCTCTTCCTCCGCGCGCTCGCGCAACTCGGTCATCAGATCGATCGAGAGCGTGAGCGAGAGCTTCACGCGCCATGTCCAGCGTGCGACATCCATCAGCCATTTGTCGGCGGCGCCGGCATCCGCACGGATCGCGTAGGCGTCGGCAATCATCTGCTCGACCGGCTTCACCTGTGCGGTGCTGTCGGCATCGATTTCGATATCGACCGTCAGGATGTCCTCGTTGCGGCCACGCAGCATGGCCAGCGCACGATGACTGGGCGTCGTCGCCCAGCGTTCGGAATGGTCGAAATAGTCGGAGAACTTGGCGCCGGCCTCCTGCTTGCCGTCGATGACCCTGGCGTGCACGAAGGCCTTGTCCTTGAGGTAGGTGCGCAGGCGGCCGACCAGCTCGGCGTTTTCCGCAAAGGTCTCGACCAGAATGTCGCGCGCGCCATCCAGCGCCGTCTTGGTGTCCGGCACGTCATCGGTGATGAACTGCGCGGCGAGCTCGAGCGGCACCACCGATCGGTCGGAGAGAATGGTTTCGGCGAGGGGACCGAGGCCGCGTTCGCGCGCGATCTCGGCGCGGGTGCGGCGCTTCGGCTTGTAGGGCAGATAGAGATCTTCCAGCTCGGCCTTGGTTGTGACGGCGCCGATCTTCGCCTCAAGCTCGTCGGTGAGCTTGCCCTGCGAGCGAATGGATTCGAGCACGGTTTCGCGCCGCGCTTCGAGATCGCGCAGGTAGGCAAGCCGCTCCTCGAGCTGGCGCAGTTGCGTGTCGTCTAGTCCGCCGGTTACCTCCTTGCGATACCGCGCGATGAACGGAACCGTCGCGCCTTCGTCAAGAAGTCCGATCGCGGCGGCAACCTGCGGCGGCTTGGCAGCAATCTCGTCGGCAATCGTGCGCGCAATACGCGAAAGGTCGGCAGCCATCAGCACCCTCAATCGATTCGGGGCGGCGACCATATGCGCGGGAATCGTCCCTGCCAACGGGCCGAAAGTTCGATCCCGACGGTATTCACGACAAACGGCACCCGGAACCGGCAAGCGATTATTCCGGAGTTACGACAACGCGATACTCAGCGCGGGGCGGTCGCGTCGCGCTGTTTCGGGATGGCGGAATGTCGATTCCGGCAACGGATACGAGCGGGCAGAAGTGCAAGGCGGCGGTTCGTGGTCCGGCGTCAGTCCTCTCCGTAGGCCACCGTGGAGAGGAGCGCGATTTCCGCACGGCGGGAATCCAGCCGCGTGTGCTGGACCACGATCGGTACGTCGGATTCGAACACCGATGCATAGTCGGTGTCGAGCGGGATCGGCTCCGGGTCTTTCAGGTCGTTGAAGCGC
>Ga0180218_1001008_pt1 | contig 19099 bp, 18 predicted proteins | sample eDN3rd37CKraftBY_FD_151334 | JGI IMG/M metagenome (GOLD analysis project Ga0180218, IMG submission 151334) | Enriched backyard soil microbial communities from Emeryville, California, USA - eDNA 3rd pass 37_C Kraft BY (version 2) (version 2) | ecosystem: Environmental > Terrestrial > Soil >...
TTGCGCATCCACTCATGCTGCTCGGCCATACGCTGGAGCAAGCCAAGGCGGGTGACCGCATTCTCGTCGTCGGCTTCGGCCAGGGCGCGGATGCGATCATCCTCGAAGTCACGGCGGAACTTGCGAAGCTCCCCGCGCGCGCCGGCGTCAAAGGCCATCTCGCACGCCGCAAAGAAGAGACGGCGTACAATCGCTATCTCGCGATCAACGATCTCGTCGAGATCGAGCGGGGCATGCGCGCCGAGGTCGACAAGCAGACGCCGCTCTCGGCGCTTTGGCGCAACCGGGCGCTGCTGACGAGCTTCGTCGGCGGCGAATGCACGAAGTGCGGCACGCTCCAGATCCCCAAATCGAACATCTGCGTGAACCCGAACTGCAACGCCATGCACACGCAGGTGCCGCACGCCTTCGCCGACAAGGCGGGCCGCATCAACTCCTTCACGGCCGACCGCCTGACCTATTCGCCGTCGCCGCCCGCCTGCTACGGCATGGTGCAGTTCGAAGGTGGCGGGCGCATGATGCTCGACTTCACGGACGTCGATGCCGATGCGCTCGAAGTCGGCCAGACCATGCGCATGATGTTCCGGATCAAGGACCACGACACGCAGCGCGGCTTCACCCGCTATTTCTGGAAAGCCGCACCCGCCCCCACTTCCGCAAAGGAGAGCTGAGCCATGGCTTCGGGCATCAAGGACAAGGTTGCGATCCTCGGCATGGGCTGCTCGAAGTTCGGCGAGCGTTGGGACAAGGAAGCCGACGACCTGATGGTCGAGGCTTACGAGGAGGCGCTTACCGACGCCGGCATCGAGACGAAGCAGATCAATGCCGCCTGGCTCTCGACCGCCATCGAGGATCAGCACGTCGGCAAGTCGGGCGTGCCGCTCGCGATCGCGCTGCGCCTTCCGTACATCCCGGTGACGCGCGTCGAGAACTACTGCGCCTCGGGCACGGAAGCCTTCCGCGGTGCCGTCTATGCCGTTGCCTCCGGCGCTGCCGACATCGCCCTCGCCATGGGCGTCGAAAAGCTCAAGGATACGGGCTACGGCGGCCTGCCGCAGCGCTCGCGCGGCGTCTTGAATTCCATGTCCTGGGCGAATTTTTCGGCGCCCGGCGCCTTCGCCCAGCTCGCCGCCGCCTACCGCACCAAGCACGGCATCCCACAGGAAGACATCAAGCGCGCGATGGCGCAGATCTCCGTAAAAAGCCACGACAACGGCGCCAAGAACCCCAAGGCGCACCTCAGGAACAAGATCAACATCGACACCGTCCTCGGTGCACCAACCGTCGCCGAGCCGCTCGGGCTCTACGACTGCTGCGGCGTGTCGGATGGCGCCGCGTGCGCGATCGTGACGACGCCGGAGATCGCAAAAAGCCTCGGCAAGCACGACATCGTGTCCGTGAAGGCGTTGCAGCTCTCGGTTTCGAACGGCCAGGAAGCGAGCCACAATTCCTGGGACGGCAGCCACTTCGTGACAACGCGCACGGCCTCGAAGCGCGCCTATACCGAGGCCGGCATCGAGGATCCGAGGAAGGAACTCTCGCTCATCGAGGTGCATGACTGCTTCTCGATCACCGAGCTCGTCACCATGGAGGATCTTTTCATCTCCAGGGAAGGCGAGGCGGTGAAGGACGTGCTCGACGGCTTCTACAATGCCGATGGCGGCGTGCCCTGCCAGATCGACGGCGGCCTCAAATGCTTCGGCCATCCGATCGGCGCCTCGGGTTTGCGCATGATCTACGAGATCTATCTGCAGATGCTCGGCCGCGCCGGTCCTCGCCAGCGTCAGGACGAGCCGCGCCTCGGCCTCACACACAATCTCGGCGGCTTCCCGCACCAGAACGTCTGCTCGATCTCGATCATCGGCCGCTACGGGGTTTAGGCGGCTTGGCGCTGGCAATCGGCGACTTGGCACCGGCGGCGGCCTTGCGCACGGCGTCGGCGGTTGCTTTGTCGGCAGGGAAGAACGCCTCGATCGCGATCTCGGCGAGTGTAACGTCGACCGGCGTGCCGAACACCGTCACCGTGCTGAAAAACGATAGCACGCCCTCGGGCGTCATGAGCTGCAATGGCACGACCACGTTGCCGAAGTCGCGCTTGGCGGCCGGCATCGTGATCATCCCGCCGCGCGGGCGCGGATAGGCCTTCAGATCCTCCAAGAGCTCATTGAGCTTCGCATCCGCGGAGGCATCCACCTGCTGCGTCACACTCGCGATGATGTGCGCACGCCACTCATCGTAGTTCACGATCCGCGGTGCCATGCCTTGCGGGTGCAGGCTCAAGCGCAGCACATTGAGCGGCGGCTCGAGCAGCTTGGCATCGATGCCAGCGATGAGCGGGCCGATGGCAGCATTCGCTGCGACGAGCGTCCAATAGCGATCGACGGCGAGCGCGGGAAAGGGCTCATGGCTCTTGAGCACGAGGTCGATGGCCTCGCGCTGCGCGGCGAGCGCGGGATCATCGAGGCTGCGCTCCTGGTAGATCGGGGCGAATCCGGCCGCGACGAGCAGGATGTTGCGCTCGCGCAGCGGGATCGAAAGACGCTCGGCCAGATGCAGGATCATGTCGCGGCTCGGCGCCGAGCGGCCTGATTCGACGAAGCTCAGATGGCGCTGCGAGACCTCGGCCTCGAGTGCCAGTTCGAGCTGGCTCATGCGGCGGCGCTGGCGCCATGTCCGCAGCAGTGTTCCGGCAGTGGGCTGTGTATTCGGCATGGTGTCGAAACTAGCGGCGGGGCGATCTCGATCCAATTACCTGGAGCGTAATCGACCGACTGCACGGTTGTCGCCATCTTCGCGGGCATGGAGCCGAAACGAGGCTCCGCCATAAAGCCCTCGGAGAGACAACCATGAGCCCGCAAATCACCACGATGCAGTCCAGGAACGCCCTCCAGAACATCCTCCTGCTCGATGCCGCGACGTGCGTCGCCGCCGGCGCGCTAATGGCGTTCGGATCGAACTTCGTCGCCGGCCTGACTGCCATTCCCGCCCCGCTGCTCACCTGGGCGGGTATGATACTGTTCCCATGCGCCGCACTCATGATCTACGCCGGCCTGCAGGCCGCGCCGTCGCGCGCGATCGTGTGGCTGATCGTACTCGGCAATATCGGCTGGGTGATCGCGAGCGTCGGCATCTTCGCCTTCATCGCGCCGAACGCCCTCGGGACGATCTTCATCCTGGCGCAGGCTGTCGTCGTCGCCGCGCTCGCCCTCCTCGAGCACAGTGCGATGCAGCACTCGCGTGTCGCAACGGCCTGACATCCTCGCAAAAACAGAACGGGAGGAGCGGAACCGCTCCTCCCGTTTGCCGTTTGCGCCCGCTGCCGCCCGGCGTCGGCTCAGCGCGTACGGCGATCCTGCATAAAGGCCTCGAACTCTTCCCGATCGCGCGCCGTGCGCAGGCGCTCGAGATAGTCGTGGAAGGCACGCTCTTCCTCTTCGAGGCGCGCAAGCTCGGCCGTACGGTATTCCTCGAAGGCTGAATTGCGCACAATGGGCTTCTCGCGACTCCCGTTGACGGCGCTGTCTTTGCGGAGCAGACCGCCGATTTTGGCACCCAGCCTGTCGCCGAGCTTCTTGGCTGCCCAGACGCCGTTCTCCCAAAGCTTGCTTTCTCTAAGACGCACCGCCCCCGCCTGGGCGCGCGCGACCACGGGAGCGACGGCCGGGCGCGTCGCGAGATAGGTCAATGACGCCCCGAGCAGCGTTGCGCCTCCAGCGAGCCACCACATGAGTACGTGCTTGCGCATTGATCTCCCTCGTCCGCCGCGATGTTAAGCATATTAACATTGGCATCGAAGGCCGGCATGTCAAGAGCCGGAGATCATGAGAGGCTCAGGTTCGAGAAGCGAGTGCTGTTCTCAACGTGCCTGCAGTCAGGTCGTCGAACGCGACAAGTTTAACAGCAAGACCGAGCCGCGGCGCGTCGGCAGCGCAAACCGACACCGCCTCCGCACAGGCCTCCTCTAAGGGATAGCCGTAGATACCCGTGCTGATTGCGGGAAAGGCAATGCTGGTACAGCCGTTCGCCGCCGCGACGGCGAGAGCGGAGGCATAGGCGCCGCGCAGCAAGCGCGCTGCCTCATCCGGCGCGTGCTCGGCATAAACTGGCCCGACCGCGTGCACGATGTACTTCGCCGTTCCGATCGCGAAAGCCGGTGTGATGACGGCATCGCCCGTCGCACATCGACCGATGGCGCGGCAGGCGGCGGTCAGCTCCGCCACGCCAGCCGCGCGGAAAATCGCCCCACATACGCCGCCGCCCATGGCGAGCGCGCTGTTCGCCGCATTCACGATCGCATCCGCGGGAATGCGCGTGATGTCACCTTGGATGACCTCGATGCCTGTATGCGACATGGGTCATCCCCACGCGATGGGCTTGCCTTCCATGCCGTCCACCGGCAAGCCGAGGAACGTCAATGCCGTCGGCGCGATGTCGATCAGCGACGTGCGCTCGGTCCGGAGCGTCGGCTTGGCCCCGGGATGATCGACGATGAGGAAAGGCCGCGTCTCGTCAGGTCCCCAGCCGCCGTGCTGACCATTGCCGAGCCCCTTGAACTCAGGCCCATTGAAGGATGCCCAACGCTGCCCGGCCACGCCGAACTCATTCGGCTCCGGCGAGCGCGCGAGGCTGATGCCGGCGACGAGCCCGCCCTCGATGGCGATGCCAAGGCGCTCCAGCTCCTCACCCGTTGCGATGGCCCCGACCCAGGGCGCGGACTTCAGCTTTTCGATCACCTCCGGAACGACTCGCTCGGCCTCACCGATGGCATAGAGAAGCGCCGCTGTTCCCTGCGTTGCGAATGCGAGTTGGCCGGCTTCGCGCAGCCCGCCGAAACCGTTCTCGTCGAGCCACGCTGTGACATTGACGCCTTTGGTGATGGTCTCATGCCCATGATCGGAACCGACCATGAGCAGGATGTCCTCGCCCTTCGCGCGCAGCTCGTCGATCGTCGCAGCGACCTTGCCGACCTGCGTATCGATCTCCTTGAGCGCAGCGAGATGGGCCGGCGAGCCGATCGGCGCATTGTGCATGGTCAGGTCCGGATCGCCGAACCACATGACGGAGATCGCACGCGGCTTCTCACGCAGTACCTCGCGGCAGAAGAGATCCGCCATTTCCACATCGCCTTCGAGGCCGGCCTTCACCGGCAAGGCAGGCACCTCCGAGCCGCCTGGGCCATACGAGCCCGCGCGATGGCGCACTTCGCCATGCTCGTCAGGATCGAGGAAATAGGCTGCACCCGGCGAAACATTCGAGTAGGCGACGAAGCCGCCATGCCCCGCGACGCGCTGCGACATCGCCGGCGCGCGGAGCGTGCGCCCGAGCGCCTTGCGCATGTGCCCGCGAAAATCAGGTGGTCCGGCATCGCGGACGACGAGGCGCCCATCCTCGATGAACGCCATGCGGTTGCCGTGCAGGCCGTGCTTGATCGGCCGGCAACCTGTCGTGACCGCAGACGCAGACGCGCGGGTGACGGAAGGAAAGATCGCGCGGTGGCCAGCGCAGCGCAGGCCGCGCGACGACAGCGCCGCAAGCGCCGGTGTCCGCTCGGCGCTGATCCAGTCCGTGCACAGGCCATCGCAGTTGACATAGACCGCACGCTTCATGTCGGCTCCTTATTTCTTCTTGCTGGCGACCCGCGCCTCGATCTGGCTGACGAGCTTGTCACCGATCGGCGGATCGTTCGGGATATCGAGCGTCTCCGTCAGCCGTGCCAGCATGATGTAGAAGCCGGCGACCAGAATAAGCTCGACGATCTCGCGATCGGTGAGATACTGGCGCGCTGCGGCGAGGGCGGTTTCGGATGCGCCGACATCGACGACGACCTCGCGCGCGAAACGCAGAGCGGCCTTCTGTGCATCCGTGAAGCAGGCCGCCTGATCGGCGCCCGATCGCAGCGCATCGACCTGCGCCTGCGTACCGCCGAGCGCGAGCACGACCGGCACGTGCTGCACCCACTCATACTCGCCACCCTCAAGGTTCACCGCGTGCAGGATGACGAGCTCGCGCAGCAGCGGATCGAGCTCGAGCTTGCCGAGGAACGTACCGCCGAGCTTCATGAGCGGTTTAAGGACCGTCTCGGCATGCGCCATCATGTTGAAGATGCCAACGGATGCCGGCAGCCGCGCGAGCATCTCGCGGACCTCGGGCGGCGCCTTGTCGAGATCAGGAAAGGGAATGCGGGTCATCGAGGTCCTTTGTCGCTCGCGCGATCACGTGGGATCGAACTCCTGATCCTTCTTGGGGATGAGGTCGTACGGCAGAGCGAAGCCCGGCATGGCCTTCAGGCGCCCGGACCACGCGAGCAGATGCGGCCAGCGGTTGATGTCGAGGCCGCCCTCGGCCATGAACACCATGCGCCCCCAGCAGGCGATATCAGCGATCGTGCACGTATCGCCGACGAGCCATTCGCGACCCTTCACCGATTTGTCGACGAAGCTCAGCGCCGCCTCGGCCTCGGGCCGGAAGTAGGCCATGACCTCGGGATGCACCTCGCGGAAGCGGCTGTAGTGGCGCACTTTCGCGACATTGCTGATCGCATCCGCCTCCCAGGCGCACCATTCGCGCGCCGTCCACTGATCCTGCTCGGCGGCGCCCGCGAAATGGCCGGTCGTGCGCGCGAGGTAATCGAGGATGATGTTCGAATTGACGATCGTCAGCCCGTTATGCTCGAGCACCGGCACCTTGCCGTAGCGGTTGCGGGCAAGATGCGCCGGCTCGTTCTGCACGCCCTTCTTGAGATTGACCGTGCGGAAAGAAAACGGCAGCCGCGCGAGCGACAGAAAGAGCATCGGCTTGTAGCTCGAGCTCGAGGTGAAGCTGCCGTAGAGCGTGAGGCGTGATGACATGCAGGCGCTTCCTCTTATGGCGCGCCTCTGTTGGTCGAGGCGTCGCCCGTGATTGCCGACCGGTACCTGCTACTTCATGACAGGGATCGAGAACTCGGCGCCCTCCTTGACGCCGGAGGGCCAGCGCTGCGTCACGGTCTTTGTGCGCGTATAGAAGCGGATCGAGTCCGGCCCATGCTGATTGAGGTCGCCGAACGCGCTCTTCTTCCAGCCGCCGAACGTGTAGTACGCGAGCGGCACCGGGATCGGCACGTTGACGCCGACCATGCCGATATTGATCTTCGAGGCGAAGTCGCGCGCAGTATCGCCATCGCGTGTAAAGATCGCGACGCCGTTGCCGTACTCGTGATCCATGGCAAGGCCGAGCGCCTCGCCATAGTCGCGCGCGCGCACGACCGACAGTACCGGGCCGAAGATCTCCTCCTTGTAAATGCGCATGTTCGGCTTCACGTCGTCGAAGAGGCAGCCGCCCATGTAGAAGCCGCCCTCGTAGCCCTGCAGCTTGAAGTCGCGGCCGTCGACGCGGAGCTTTGCGCCTTCCTTGATGCCGATATCGACGTAGTCTTTGACCTTCTGAAGATGAGCTGCCGTGATGAGCGGCCCGAAGTCAGCATCCTGTGAGGTCGAGGGACCGATCTTGAGACCCTCGATGCGCGGTACGAGCTTGTCGATGAGGGCGTCCGCCGTCTTCTCCCCGACCGGCACTGCGACCGACACGGCCATGCAGCGCTCGCCCGCCGAGCCGTAGCCGGCACCGATCAACGCATCGACGGCCTGGTCCATGTCCGCGTCGGGCATGATCAGCATGTGGTTCTTGGCACCGCCGAAGCACTGCACGCGCTTACCGGACGCCGTCCCACGAGCATAGACGTACGCCGCGATCGGCGTCGAGCCGACGAAGCCCACGGCCTCGATCTGCGGATGATCGAGGATCGCATCGACCGCTTCCTTGTCGCCGTTGACGACATTGAGGATGCCGGCCGGCAAGCCCGCCTCTATCATCAACTCGGCGAGCATGAGCGGCACCGAAGGATCGCGCTCCGACGGCTTCAGGATGAAGGCATTGCCACACGCGATGGCCGGCGCGAACTTCCACATCGGGATCATGGCCGGAAAGTTGAACGGCGTGATTCCGGCGACGACGCCAAGCGGCTGGCGCATCGTGTAGATGTCGATCCCGGGGCCGGCGCCGTCGGTGAACTCGCCCTTCATGAGGTGCGGAATGCCGGTCGCAAACTCCGCAACCTCGAGGCCGCGCTGGATGTCGCCCTTGGCATCGGGAACGGTCTTGCCGTGCTCGCGCGCCAGCATATCGGCGAGCTTGTCCATGTCGCGATTCAGGAGATCGACGAACTTCGCGAGCACGCGGGCACGTCGCTGCGGGTTCACCGCCGCCCAGGCCGGCTGCGCCGCACGCGCGTTCTGCACGGCGGCATCGACCTCTTTCGCGGAGGCCAGAGGAACACGCGCCGCGACCTCACCCGTCATGGGCCAGAATACATTGCCGAAGCGGTCGCTGGTGCCCTTGACCTTCTTGCCGCCGATAAAATGAGTGAGCTCTTGCGCCATGATCGTTGAGGTCCTGTCGAAAGTGATAGCTGCCCGCCCCATCGAGGAGCTGGTCGTCGCGGTCACACTAGGCGCGGGTGTGGGTCCGGGCAAGGCGGCCAATACGCCGCCCAGGTGTCCGCCCCGCGCCGGGCCTGCCCACGCGGCCTATGGGCTGATCACGCCCTTGCCGCTGGTCTGCTTGTCGAAGAGCTTATAGGCCTCGTCGGCCTGCTCGAGCTTCCAGCGGTGCGTGAAGAGATTATCGACCTTGATCCCGCGGTCGGCGACGAATGTCGCGCATTCCGCCTGCCCGACCGTCGAGAATGTCCATGAGCCGATCAGCGTCACCTGCCGGCGCAGCATGTCGGGGCTGACTTCCAGCGTCACCTGCCCGCCTTCGCCGACGAAGCAGGCCTTGCCCCAGGTCCGCACGCTCTGTACAGCCTGCCGCCGCGCTTCCGGCGAGGATGACGCATCCAGCGTCGCATGGGCGCCGAGACCGTGCGTCGCCTGCTTGATCGCGCCGACCACGTCGTTCGTGCTCGCGGGGTTGATCGTGAGATCGGCGCCGAAATCCTTGGCACGAGCGAGCCGCTCGTCGCTGACATCGAGCGCGATCACACGTGCGCCCATGGCGGCCGCGAGCTGGGTCGCGGAAAGGCCGACCGGTCCCTGCCCGAAGACGGCGATCGTCTGGTCGCCCGAAAGCTCCAGCCGTTTGAGCGCGCCCCAGGCGGTGCCTGTCCCGCACGAGATGGCCGCGCCGGTCTCGAACGAAAGCGCATCCGGCAGCGTGACGAGCGTACGCGCGGGCACCTTCATGTAGGGCGCGTGCGCGCCGTGGCCGGTGGCCCCGTAGATCTCCGCCACACCCTCGTTGCAGAGCTGCATCCAGCCGGTGGCGCAGTGCGGACACACGCCGCAGCCACGATAGTGATGGACCATGACGCGCTGGCCGACGCGCGCTTCCTTCTCACTGACGCCGGCGCCGACCGCAGCGACCACGCCACACGGCTCGTGACCGGCAATCACCGCGCCCGTATTGCCGAGACCGAGCTGCTTTGCCGCCTCGCCGGGCGCCGCGCGATAGAACTTGAGATCGCTGCCGCACATGCCCGAGGCCTTGATCTCCAGCACGACCTCGCCAGGCCCCGGCGTCGGATCCGGGAATTCGCGCAGCTCGACGCGCCGGTCGCCTGCGAATACCGCTGCCTTCATGGCTTCCTCCTCTGCCCTGCCCCATTCTTTCGTTGGCGCGGCATTTTCGTTTGTGCGCCCACACTACTCCCCCGGCGGCGCTTGTCAGCAGGAGAGCGGCACGCGAAACAGGAAACGCAGGCGTGCGCTGTGGCCGTGTCCGTTGCCTTTCGCTGGCCGGGCATGGCAGGTTCCGCCGTCAAAACAATCATGCAGCCGGTCCCCGGCGCCCACAGGGAGTACGATATGCCCAAGTTCAAGATCCTAACGCCCGCCGGCGCCTCGTTCACGGTCGCGGGCGGCGGCTATGGCTATGAGATGGAAGCGCTCGAAGGTCTGGACGCCGAGATCGTCGAGTGCCCGGCGACGGAAGAGGGCTTCATTGCCGCCGCCAAGGGCGTCGATGCCGTCTATGCCAAGGGCATGAAGTTCACGCGGCCCATGATCATGGCGCTGGACAAGTGCAAGCACATTGCGCTCGGGACGGTCGGCGTGGACTATGTCGACGTCGCCGCTGCCACCGAAAAGGGTATTCCCGTCACCAACTGCCCGGACACCTTCATCGAGGAGGTGGCCGATCACGCCATGATGCTGCTGCTCGCCGCCCACCGCCGGGCGCTCGAGCAGGATCGCATGGTGCGTGAAGGCCGCTGGTCGGAAGGCCGGCCGCAATTGCTGCAAATTCCGCGCCTGCAGGGACAGACGCTCGGCTTCATCGCCTTCGGCCGCGTCGCCCGGGCGACGGCCGCGCGCGCCAAGGCCTTCGGACTGCATCTCATGGCGCATGATCCCTTCCTCGACGAGCTCTCGATCTCCTCACACGGTGTCCAGCCGGCGAGCCTTTCGGAGCTTCTGGCCAAGTCCGATTTCGTCTCGATGCATCTGCCCGCCACGCCCGAGGCGGTCGGCTTCCTCAAGGAGCATCATTTCAAGCAGATGAAGAAGAACGCGATCTTCATCAACACTGGCCGCGGCCCGACGGTGGTCGAGAGCGGCCTGATCAAAGCCCTTCAGGAAGGCTGGATCGCAGGAGCGGGCCTCGATGTCTTCGAGATCGAGCCACCGAAGCCGGACAATCCCTTGCTGAAAATGTCCAACGTCATTCTCGCGCCGCACAACGCTTCGGCATCTGCGCGCTTCGATCCAGCACGCAAGCGCCGCGTTGGGCAGGAACTCGCGCTCGTGCTCACGGGACGCTGGCCGATGTCGTGCGTCAATCCGACGGTGCTACCGGCGAGCGGCCTGAGACGCTGGCAGCCGGTTTCCATGGAGCGCGGGCCGAATAGCTGAGGGTAGCGGACGCGTGCGGGTCGCTCGGCAAGTGGGGCATCACCGATCGGGTGAGCCACTTGCCCGGCCTCGCTTGCGCTTTTCCACGACGTAGGCAGCCGCAGACGCGTCAGCGGCTACTGCGAGCGGATGGATCGGATGGCGACGATCGCGCAGCCATCGCCCGCTGTCGGCAGCAGCAGGTAGCTCAGATCCTGAGGCACCTGAATGAGTGCGAGGCCCGTGAGATTGGCGACCGCTTTGCCGCTCTTCATGAGATCGGCCTGAATGGCATTGCATGGGCGGAGCGTCGGCATGATCTGAAACGTCGTCGCGTCGCACGTCCCGCCAACCGGACTGTTGACGATCACGGCGGCACCGCGCGGCGCCATTGCCTGCGGATAACGGAGCGCCACGATCGAGCGGAATGTGCCCTCGTTGGGCCGCTTCGGATCCCAGAATGAGTAGGCTTGATGCTCGCCATCCACGACTTGGCTCGATGCGCGCGCGAGTGAATCAAAACAAGTCGTGATGCCGCCCCTGCTGGCGTGCAGTTGCGGCTGAATTTGTCCCGCCGGAACGCCGCGGTCCTTGTCTGCATCCGGCTTCGGCGTTTCGGTTGCGACCGCCTTCTTCTTGGCCTCCGGCGTCTTCACCGAGGAGGCCCAGCTTTGGAGACGCGGCTTGCCTTTTGCGTCGGCAGCCTGTGCCGTCCGCACCAGGGCGTCCGGCCCCTTGCGCGCATCGCCGGCACCGGCCGGCGCGGATGCTGGCGAGCTTCCCAGCAGAATGACGGCCACTACGGCAACCGGCAGACCAAAGACATGCTGACCAGGTCTAAGCACGACTGACCCCCATACGCATCAATCGAGAAGAGAGAGAGAGCATGAGGAGAGCGCATCCGTAGACACGCCCTCCCCCGCCTCTTCCCCCCGGAAGTACCCCGTCAGTTCAGCGTAAAGCTGAGGCCACCGCCGAACGCAGCTTCCCCATCGCTGAAGCTGCCGGAAACATTCGCGCGCCAGAGCTGGTCAGGCGAGGTGTAGCCCATGCCGACAGCAAACGCGCCCTGCCCGTGGAAGCCCGCGCCACCTGCAGCAAGCGATATCTTGCCGGGGCGGTCATCGAAGCGAAGCTGCGACGCCGCCATGGACAGCGCACCAGCCGCGATCGCGATGTCGCGCACGTCGTCGACCCGCTTGTCCAATGCGTCGACCCGACCGGAGAGAATCCCGAGATCGGCGCGGAGCGGCTCGACGGCGCCCTGGAGCTGAGCGACATTGACGGCGTCGGTCGGTGCAGAGCCAGCCGCCACGTTGGTAATCTGACGCTGCCCGCTGTCGCTACCGACCGAGACCTCGCCGACCGACGTCTGCGGTGCGGTCAGATAGGCGGCGTCGTAGTCGGTTTGGGCGCCGCGCGAGGCCGTCGACGAAGCGCCGAGCGCAACGCTGTTGTCTGCCGGTGCCGAGCTGCCCCAGCCGATCGCGACGCTGCCAGCACCGCCTGCCGACGCGCTGCGGCCGAATGCAGCGCTATTCGCGCCGCCGGCACTCGCGGAGCGACCAACGGCCGTTGCGCTGTCACCGGCCGCATTCGCAGAGCGACCGAGTGCGGTGGCGCTATCTCCGCTGGCATTGGCCGAGCGACCATAAACGGAGCTGCTTGCGCCAACGGCCTTCGCATCGTAGCCGGTCGACGTGGCGTAGTCGCCGGAAGCGCCTGCATAATGGCCAACAGCGGTCGAGCTCGCTCCAGACGCGCTGGCTCCGCCGCCGAAAGCCGACGAATTGTCACCGGACGCCGCAGCGCCCGATCCCACCGCCAAGCTTCCGACACCCGTAGCTGAGCTCGCCTGGCCGTACGCTGAGCTATAGTCGGCGGTCGCCTGGCTGAAGGCGCCTTGGGCCATCGAGCTCCCACCTGATGCCGTCGCATTGTCACCAATGGCTATTCCGCGAAAGCCACTGGCGTCGGAGCCCGTGCCTACCGCTACAGCCCCAGTCCCATCGGCCTGGGCAGAGGGACCAACTGCCGTGCCCCAAGGCCCGGCACTCGTCGCGCTCCCGAGCACGTCCTGCGCACGCACCGCCGTAACGCTAAGGCAGATCGCCGCCGCTGATGCCATGATCACAACGCACCGGCGGCCCGTGAAATGACTCCGCATCTCCGTTTTCCTTTCAAAAAGCCTGCAAGCCTCACTCGCTACGCGACGCAAAACTCACTGGCCGGCGCCAGCTCGCCGAGAAGCCTCCTCTTGGTCCGAGGGCACCCGGCGTCCTCACGACGACAATCTTAAGTTTAGCTTATATGCCATAACGCAACTAACCAGGGTATTGATATTCCCGTCCCTGGTGTCGTGAGCCTTACCTAGATGCAGATTTGCAACTTTAAGTTGTGCTTGGCGACCCTGTGTCTTGGGCGATCGCCGCGGGGCGTCGCAGTCATCGCCGATGGTCAGGTCTGAAATCTCTCCCGCCCGCAGCCGGCGCTAGTCACCCGCCGGCCACCGATCCCATGGCACTTGGCGCCACTTCAAAACGATTTGCGCAGATAGACGCCCACGTGGGGGAAGCCCACGCGCACGCCGTCTGCTCCGAAACCCATGTAGCGGCCCTTGGCCTCGGTGGTCGTGTAGCCACCCTCGATGCCGAGCACGAGGCCGGGCCTTGGCATGTACTCGAGCCCCGCCTGGAGAACCGCGCCGCGCACATCCACCTCGAATTCGAGGCCGGGCAGCGCATCGATATTGGGATCCAGATCAGGAATGACCGGCTCGCCGTCCGAATGCATCGACACGCTGAAATAGGACGCCGTCAGGCTGAGCTTCACGCGCGGCGCCAGCATGTGCTCGTACGACGCGAGCGCGGACCATCCCTTGGAATTGTAGATCGTGCCGTCGCCACCAGCGATGTAGTCCGGGGCGAAGAAGGGAATGCCGAGATAGCCGGGCGCTCCAGACGCATAAGCGGCCGTGAGGCCGAGGCGTCCATAGACACCCGCCCCCTCGGCGCCGATGAGATCCTCCCATTTGATGCGCGACTGGAGACCGATGGACCATGCCCAGCCCCAGACACTCTGCTCGTCACCACCGATGAAATCCTTCATGACGTGATCGTCGACGCGGTGGATCGCGCCGGAGAAATGATAGAGCGTCGAGGGTGTCGCGATGCGCGCCATGGCGACAATATCCGGAACGTCGCCCCTGAACGGACGCGCCAGGATGCCATCGCCCATGCTCCGGCGCTCCGGATCCTCGACGGCAACGCTGAGCGACGCATTGCGCGAGAACCCGATCGTGTAGGATGCGCTCAGCGTATTGACGATCGAGGTGTAACCCGGCGTCACGACGTTCGGCAGCCTGTTGAAGCCGAACATCGATGGCTGCACGCCGATCTTGAGCCCATTCCACTGCACCCAACCCTCGTCGAGCGCGCCGTAGTAGTAGGAATTCTCGATCTGCCGGAGATCGACGGTGACATCGCCATCGTCGTCGTAGTTCGTGCGGGCATCGGCCGCGATCCGGACGAAGGCGCGCAGAAGTCCGACGTCCGCGCGCTGCGCCTGCAGCATCATCTGCGCGAAGACGAAGGCGCCGGCGCTCGGATGCCTGGTTTCCTCGCTCACATCGTCCTTCTGATAGAAGACGATGGGCGCACCGGCGCTATTGTTGAACAGCGTCGGAATGCGCTGCCCGACCATCTCGATATCGCGGTCCGTGAATTCCTTGCTGGCATAAACGAGGATGCCGCCGCCTACCCGGGCGCAAAGCCCTGTCGTACCCACTGCCGTGTAGCCGGGGCCGAATGCCTTGCACAATTTGTCGCCGGAATCCTTCAGCGACGCCGCGGCGGACGGAGGCTGCTCGCCGTCGGCGGCCCAGACTTTTCCCGCAGTTCCGAGGAGTGCCGCCGCACACGCAAGCACGGCCAAGCCGATCACGCCGGCACGGAACGTGTTCGAGATGAAGAGCGTCATTCGGCGCAGTCCCCCGGCATGCGTCAGACCATCCCCAGTCTGAAATCCTTCGATCCCTTGCCGCAGCGCCCGCCACGTCGCGCGCTGCATGCGCTGCCTCAACGTGTGCGACCGAAGCGGCTGATCCAGGTGTGATTGGCGTCCGTGAGCGTGATCAGGCTGAGACCGCCCGTCGCGAAGTAGGAGAGATAGCCGTCGTCGGTGCTCTGTCCGATGTATGTCGTCGGCTGACCCGTGTTGCCGCTGAAGCCGCCCGGCCCCTCCTGCACGACGCCCGAGAGGGTGTTCCATCCCGACTGGTGGATGACGGCGGTGTTCCTGCGCCCGCGCTGGTGCGTCCAGATCTGGGCATCGCCTGGCGTGTTGGCCTGCACCGAGGAGATGCCATTGATCGTACCGTGCTGGCTGAGCCGCAGGTCCGAGCCTTCTTTGGACGTGTTCACGATGATCGCGTAGTTGAGCCACGCTTTCTGATCGATCGTTACCGTCTCACCGCGTGCGCTGGCGGAAATAAGCACGAGAGCAACGGCGCCGGCTGCTGCATGTCGCATCAAAGGATCCTCTCACGGCTACTTCACGAGCCTTGGCCTCAGGCAGCCGGACCACTTAAGAAATCGGAGGAGGGACAGCTGCAGATACGGCCCTCACGAGCGCTCAGCCCCACGGCCACCGCGCGACGGATCCCCCAACCGTCGCGCGGCGAGCCGATGCTCAAGGGATGGGGTTGGTCACGTCGACGAAAACGCGCGTTTCCTCGATGAAGGAGCCGACCGGCTCGTAGACCCGCACGTCACCGCCACGCGATGCGTTGAACGAGTCATTGATGTACGGCATCACGAACGCGCCGGGATCGATGCGGACGAGCGGATCGTTCCGCGGCGATTCGATTTCCGCGCGCTCGCCCTGGGCGATCTGGCTGAAGGCGAAGGCGCCGGCCGCCTGCTCAACCCTCGCCGAATTGGCAATGCCACCCCGCGATGCCATCTGCGCGTAGGCTGGGCTTGCAATGACGCAAGCCGCAACCACCAATAGCAACTTTTTCATCTGCTCTCTCATCCGATGGAGATACGGAGCTTCAGCCCGCCCCAGGGCAATATACACGCTTAAGTAGAGTAATGATTCGCCATATCGCGGTCCACGTGCGAGCATGGCGTTGCACAACCTGTGAGGGATTTTGGCCACACAGAGCATTTGCGATTCAAGAAACGCCCTCATTTCAACGATGAGACGCGTCGTTGCAGCGACCATCCGACATTGCCAGATCGCGTTTACGCGTTCTCGCTGTAGTTGTGTCGTCAATTGACGGTCCGCCGAGTGCTGAGACTCTTGAGCACCCACCAGAAGCTATCGGCGGCAGAGACTGCGAGGTTGTGGATCAACCCAAGGTAGAATCTTGTCGCTGCGGAGCGAATCTGGCGCCGTGATCCGCGTTTGGCCTGCGTCCCTTGTCCGGACGCCCTGGAGGATCGACGCATGTCCCGGATCACGAACCTGGCGCCCAGCACTCCGCCTGCGCCGCCGACGCCCTTTGCCGGACTTATCCGTTTGCCGGGGCAGTACCTCTGCCCGGAGGGCGTGATCTTCGATGAGCTCGAGCGCGCAATACGCCGTCACCTCTTCAAGCAGGTGCTTCCGTCGCTCAAAGGACGCGTGGAGCGCTATCTGATCATCCAAGGCGCCCGCGGCACCGGCAAAACCGTCTCGGCGACGGATGCCTCACTGCGCTACGGCTTTGCGGTGGCGCTGCTACCGGCGTCAATGCTGGCGAGCGAGCACGAGGGCGGCGCCAGTGCCGTGCTCGACGAGTTCTTGAGCTTCGTGGCCGAGACGTCCCGTGCCCGCAAGCTGCGCATCGCCATCGTCGCTGACGATTTCGATCTTTCGATCTCCGCCGCCGACAGTCAGATGGGCAAGACCATCAACAGCCTCCTCGTCACGCATCAGCTCCAGCAACTTGCCGATACGCAGGAGCCGCGCAATTTCGACGACAGCGGCATGCCGATCATCTTCACCGGCAACAACTTCACGACCATGCGCGCCTCGTTGTTCCGCGACGGGCGTGCGACGTGGCACACGCACCGCCCGACGCTCGACGACAAGCTCGCCATCGCCTTCCAGCTCTTCAATCCGCGCTCGTTCGATGATCGCCGCCTGATCGAACGCCTCGTGCGCACCTATCGCGACGAGAGCGTCGCCTTCTGGCGCGCGCTGCACAGCGACATGATGACGGACCGGCTCGACGAGATCATCGCCCGAAGCCTCCCCGACGTCGCGGCTGCCGAGGCGGAATTCCGCCGCCCCGTGCCGCTCGACGGCGCCAAGCTCATGGCGCTCGCGCGCACCCGCGCCAAGACGCGGCCGATGTCATTCCTCTGACGTCGCGCCTCTGACTTCGAGACAGGTGTCACTCAGCCGGCGCGCACCTTGCCGATGGTCGCGCGCCCCGACATGTACTCGGCCGGCGCGTTCACCGCTTCGACAGCGCAGAGGCGGCCGGCGTCATCGAGATGTGCGACCGCGAACTTGCCCTGCGCCTCGTCGCCGCGCACCTCGATCCGGGTCGCGCCGATGGGCAGGCCGGCGATCTGAAGTTTCACGTCGTACTGATCAGACCAGAACCATGGCACCTCTGGCGTCGGCGCCTTGGCCCCACAGATCGCGGCGGCTGCCTGGCGCGCCTGCTCGAGCGCGCTCGCGACGCTTTCAAGGCGCGCGCGGCAGCCATAATGCGGCAACGGCCGCTCGGTGCAGTCGCCGATCGCGAAGATATCCGCATCGCTCGTCCGCGCCTCGAGGTCGACGCAGATGCCGTTGCGGCACGTAATACCGGCCGCTTCGGCAAGCGCGATGTCAGGTACAGCGCCGACACCGACGAGCACCATGTCGGCGGGCGCGACCTCGCCATCGCTCAGTTCGACGCCGGTCACCCGTCCATCGCGCACCTCGAAGCCGGCAACGCCCGTTTCGAGCCGGAACCTGACGCCTTGGCGTTCGTGAAAGCGTTGCATGAAGGCCGAGATCGGCGGCGAGGCCACACGTGCGAGCAACCGTGCTTCGCGTTCGACCACCAAGACGTCCATGCCCTTGAGGCGGGCCGAGGCTGCGGCTTCAAGGCCGATATAGCCGCCACCGATGACGACGAGACGCTGTCCGGCAACGAGGCCGGCCTTGAAACGATCGGCATCGGCGATCGTGCGCAGCACGTGCACGCCCGGCAGGTCCTCACCCGCCAGCCCAAGGCGCCGCGCCCGCGCGCCCGTCGCGAGAATCAGCTTGTCGTACGGAAGGCTTTCGCCACTCGCGAGGCTGACCGTGTGCGCAGCACGGTCGATAGCGGTGACGCGGGTTCCCAATCGCAGACTGATACTGCGCTGGTCGTAGTAGCTCTGCGGACGCAGGCCGACGGCCGAGAACGCGACATCGCCCTTGAGCCAGGCCTTGGAGAGCGGCGGGCGCTGATAGGGCAGATGCGGCTCTTCGCCAATGATGGCGATGGGCGCTTCAGAGCCGAGTTGGCGCAGATGCGCCGCAACGGCCCCGCCCGCGTGCCCAGCGCCGACGATCAGGATGCTCAACGCGTTCTCCTTCTCATGACACGGCAATGATAGCGCGGGCGCGCTGCTCCTCGGCACTTCATTGCCGCACACAGCCGGTCTGCGAAATTGCAGAGCGGTGCACAAGCCCGCCAGCTTGGTTCACTGTCCGTTCCGGCCATGCTAGATATATCCGCGCTATGAGCGAAGCGCCCGTCCGCAAAATCATCCACATCGACATGGACGCTTTCTATGCGTCCGTCGAGCAGCGCGACGATGCGGCATTACGTGGACGTCCGGTGGCTGTTGGACATGGCGCTGCGCGCGGTGTCGTTGCCGCGGCGAGCTATGAAGCACGCAAGTTCGGCGTGCGCTCGGCCATGCCGTCGAGCACGGCGCTCAGGAAATGTCCCGAACTCATTTTCGTCAAGCCGCGCTTCGAGATCTACCGCGCCGTATCGCAGCAGATCCGCACGATCTTCGCCGAGTATACGCCGCTCATCGAGCCGCTCTCGCTCGACGAGGCCTACCTCGATGTGAGCGAGAACCTGCGCGGCATTCCGACAGCCTCGGCGACGGCGAGCGAGATTCGCGCGCGCATTCTCGCCGAGACACAGCTCACGGCCTCGGCCGGCATCTCGTACAACAAGTTCCTGGCCAAGCTCGCCTCCGATCATCGCAAGCCCAATGGCCAGTTCGTCATTCCTCCCGGGGCGGGCGAAG
>Ga0180218_1001009_pt1 | contig 19077 bp, 16 predicted proteins | sample eDN3rd37CKraftBY_FD_151334 | JGI IMG/M metagenome (GOLD analysis project Ga0180218, IMG submission 151334) | Enriched backyard soil microbial communities from Emeryville, California, USA - eDNA 3rd pass 37_C Kraft BY (version 2) (version 2) | ecosystem: Environmental > Terrestrial > Soil >...
TTCGAGCAGCATCGGCGTGACGTTCGCCTGGGGAGACGCAGCACGATGCTTCAGAGCGGTGTGGCCCCCACCGACGATCCGCCGCAAACCTGTAGGACCTGTCCCGTTACGAAGCTGGCACGGCGATCGAGGAAGAAGGCGATCGCCACTGCAATCTCATCAGGCGTTCCGAACCGGCCCATGGGGACATCGGCGAGGAAGTGTCTGCGGTTTTCCTCTGCACCCGGGCCAGTGAGGTTGTTGCGCCGGAACATCTCCGTCTCGGTCGGGCCTGGCGAGACGACGTTGGCGGTGATGCCCTTGTCCGCGAGTTCAAGCGCCCAGGTCCGCGTCATACCGATGATGCCGGCCTTGGCAGCGCCATAGCTCGTGCGCTTCGGGCGACCGAATGCTCCTCGGCTCGACAGATTTACAATGCGCCCGTAGCCACGCGCGACCATGCCCGGCAGCACGGCCTGGGTACACTGCACGGTGGCGCGAATGTTGACTTCCAGCACCCGGCTCAGATGATCGAGATCGACATCCTCCAGCAGCTCCGGAATGTTGAGGCCCGCGCAATTGACGATGCCGTCGATATCGTAGCGCGCCGTCGCCTCCGCGAGCGCTGCTGCGGTCACGTTGCGATCGGCGAGATCCGCAGCAAAGAACGGTCCTTCGAATTCCGGGCGCGCGCTACGCGCGATCCCAACGACCGTGTGGCCGTCAGCCCGGAGCATACGCGCCGTCGCCAATCCTATGCCTTGCGTTGCGCCGGTGATCAGGAAGGTGTCCGCCATTGTGGCCCCGCGAGTTCGGAATACCCGAAGGCATTGTTAGTGGCTTCCCACCTGGTGTTCCACCTCCGAAATCGGATGCTCGATGCGCGGCAAATCTCCCGAGGCCACGCGCTTCGCGCAGCTCAATTTGGCATCGACAGGCAGCCACGGCTTTGTCAGTCTGACGCGAACGTCAGGAGTTGCCATTCGTACGGCAACGCGTGCGTGACCGGCGGTTCGTTGAAGCCGTCCGCTCTCGTCACGGATACGACGTATCTGGGGAAGGAAGCAGATGAGTGGTGAGAAAGATCGCGACGAACAGCCGGATTCGCAAGATGCACGGCCACTCTTTACATTCGCCATCATCAGCGACACGCATGTCCGCCCGCCGGGCGGCGATGACTCCTCACCATTTCCAGTAAATCTACGGGCCAATGCTCGCGCACGCCATGCGGTTCACGAGATCGCGCGGCACGCACCCGATTTCACGATGCATCTTGGCGATATGGTCCACCCCATGCCGAGCCTGCCGACGTTCGCGCCCGCCGCGGAGGAAGCCAAGCGCATCCTCACGCCGCTCATGCCGAACCTGCACTTCGTGCCGGGAAATCACGACGTCGGCGACAAGCCTTTAAAGGGACTTCCGGCGGAGTTTGCGAGCGAGCACAGCCTCGCGATCTACGATGAGCAGTTCGGAGCGTCATGGCACGCCTTCGAGCGGCATGGCTGCCGGTTCGTGATCGTCAACTCCTCACTGATCAATCGCGGGATCGATGCGGAGGCGCGTCAATGGGCATGGCTCGAGCGCGAGCTGCCGGCTGGCGGCACCGGTAAGCGCACGTTTGTCTTCATTCACTACCCACCCTTCATCACCACGTCCGACGAGCCCTCCCACTACGACAACCTCGACGCGCCGGGACGGGCGCGCCTTCTGGAGCTCCTGCGGAGAGCTGACGTCGAAGCCGTGTTCTCCGGCCACGTGCATCACTTCTTCTTCAATCGTCTCGGCTCGATGAAGTTGTACGTGCTGCCGCCAACAAGCTTTATCCGCCAGGACTACGCGGAACTCTTTCCTGTCTCCCCAGCGGACGAATTTGGCCGCGATGACCGCGGCAAGTACGGATGGACGCTCGTCGATGTCCTGCCGCACGGCCACCGCGTCAGGATCGTGCCGACCGACGGCGCTGAACGCCCCGCGGATGAAGCAGACGCGAGTGTGGCGCGGGCCACGCACGTCGCGCCTCGAGGCGGGAAGCTTGTCGCCCACCTGCGCCACGCCTGGGCTACTCCCATCACGCTTCCCTACAACGGGCCGATGGAGGAATTCTCACGCAAACGGGCCCGCAACGACGCGCTTCTGATGCGGCTTTGGCAGATGGGCATCAGGCGGCTCCGTACGCCGCTTTCCGATCTTCTGGAGCCCGATACGCGCCGACGCATCGAGGATTTGCATGCCGCGGGGCTGTCATTCACGTTCTTCTCGCTCGCCGTGCCGAACGCTGCTGCGAGCGCCGAGCTTGCCACAGCGCGCCATTTCACCGATGCGATCCAGATCGTGACGGCCAAGGCCGACCTAACCGACATCGCCGGCGCACTCGCGGACTGGTCGGCGCCCGAAGGGATGCGCGTCGTCGTCGGCAAGCTCCACTCTTCGGCCGACGAGCCGCGCCATGGCAGCCATTTCGCGCACGCTGTCTCGTTCGGGTTCAAAAGCTATGAGCAGGCGGAGGCCACCGCTGCGGTGAAAGCGGCGCGGCGGCAGTCCCGCATCGACGGGCTCGCATTCCAGATCAACCTCGCGGACGATCTGGTCCGGCGACTCGATGAGCTCGACGCGCTGGGCAAGGCGGAGCAACTCTCGATAAGTGCGAACGTCCGCCTCGCGCACGAGAACCCGGCTGTCGCGAATTTCGACGATGAGGCGATCGCCGAGCGCGTGCGCACCATGGTCGATATCGCGGACCGTCTGGAGCACGTGACTCTGGAAATCGACACGCTCATCGATGTCGATCGCGGATATAACCCGCGGCATGGCCTGCTCGACCGCCGCTGCAATCTGCGCCCGTCGGGACGGTGGCTCGCGGGCCTGATGACTGAATGACCGTCATATCGGAGCGCAGGCCCGCAGGAAGCTGCGCGGGCGTCGCTCCGACGCAGCTTGATCAGTACCCGAGCAGGAACGGGTTGTGGCCACCGCGCTTCCAGCCTTCCTCGGTCAGCAGCATGTCGAGCCCGACGCTGGCGACGTCGTCGCAAAGCGGCTCGAGGGCGGCATCCTTCACGGGATAGATGATCTTCACGTAGCTGCGGCAGCTTTCGCAGGTTTCGGCTTTGACGGTGTCAGCTTGTCCTTCGATCGAGCGGAAGCTCACGCCTTCGGGCGTCCCACAAAGCACGCACGTCACGCGGATCACATTCCACATGGTCGCGCAGAGACCGCATGTGCAGTAGCGCGTGTTGTACGCCTTTGGCCATCCGACGACGGCGCTCGCCATGGGCGGGCTGCCACACGCGGGGCAGGCCGCATTGGCGACCGGCTTCAGCGCCTTTGCGTCGAGCATTGCGGCAAGACGCGTGAAGTGCACCTGTAGACCGGCGAGCGCGAGCACATGCACGGCCACATCACCTGGCGGCGCGGCGTCCTTGAGTATGGCGGCAATCGCGTCAGCCCCGCGCTCGGTCAGCATCCGGCGCAGCGCAGCTACCGAGGCCGCAGTCGCATCGGGAAGCGGCGCGGCCGCCAGGCGATCCGCGAACAGCTCGACCGTCGACAGCATGGTGCCATCAGGTTCGAGTTGCGCGCGCGCGAGGGGCGGCATGCCATGCGTGAGCGACTGCGCCATGCGATCCGCGGGCGGCAGCGACGGCGCGGGCAAATCCGCGATGATCTCGTGCTGCGCGGTTGCCAGCACACCGAGGAACCCGAGATATGGGGCAAGCTCATGGCCGGGCGCCAACGCCCGAAAGCGCTCGGCCCGCGTATGGAACAAAGTCGAGGGATCGGGGAGCACGGCGAAGGGTGGCTTCGCCTGCTCCCCGATGTTGGTCATATCACCGACAATGCGGCGCCCGCCCGGCATGGCTCAGTCTCTCCGTCGCGGCGCGCCGCACTAACTACTCGGCCGGCGTGACGCGGGACTGCTGACCCTCGCCCACTTCCTTGCGCAGCCACTTGCGGTGGTGACGCCAACCCCACCCGCCGGTGACGAACCCGCGGGTCATGGCGCTGAAGGTGCCACGCACCCAGATCGCGGCATAAACATGCACGATCCAGATCGTGATGGCGAGCACTGCAGCACTTGCGTGGATCAAGGCTGCGATCCGAAGCTGATCGATCGTGGCCTTGAAGGCAAAGGTCTTCTCGATCCAAGCAAGCCCCGGCTCCCAAAGTCCGAGACCGGTGATGAACAGGACCGCGACCAAGATCGCCTGCGACCAGAAGACGAACTTCTGGCCCGCGTTGTACTTGCCGATCTCTGGGAGGTACTCCTCGTCGCCCTTCAGGACATGGCGAATGCGCGCGAGCCATACCCAGTCCGTGCGCTCAGGCAAGTTCTGCGAGAAGAAGCGCAGAAAGAGCCCAATGAAGCCCACCACCAGCACCACGCCAATCCACGGATGAAGCCAGCGCACAGTCGCGCCGCCGCCGAAGAGCCCGCTCAGCCAGTAGAGGCTCGGGTGGAAAAGCGAGAGACCGCTCAACAGCAGCAGAACGAAGCTGATCGCGACAATCCAGTGGTTGACACGAGCGCTTCCAGAATAGCGGCGCACACGGAGGTGCGCGCCGCCGCCGTCATTTTGCATGCTCACGACTTGCCCTCCGCAAGCTTCTCCGCATTCTCCTCGTCTTCAGGAGTCACGCGGTTCGGGCCCTGCAGCAAGTGATGGATGACACCGGCCGCCGCCGTCAGGCCGATCAGCGCCAGTCCAGCGTACTTGCCGACGCCCTTCCAGGCCTCGACGATCGGACTGATCCTCGGGTTCTCCGCAAGGCCGGCGTAGAGCTGCGGCTTGTCGGCGTGATGAAGCACGTACATGACGTGCGTGCCCTGCACACCCGGCGGATCATAGAGTCCCGCCTTGTCGAAGCCGCGGGACTTCAGGTCGGCGACGCGTTTCGCCGCCCAGGCCTTCATCTCGTCCTTGGTGCCGAAGACGATGGCCTGGGTCGGGCAGGCCTTTTGACATGCAGGCCCCTGGCCGACCGCGACGCGATCGGAGCAGAGCGAGCACTTGTAGGCCTTGTGGTCTGCCTTCGAGATGCGGGGGATGTTGAACGGACAGCCCTTGATGCAGTACCCGCAGCCGATGCAGTTCTCGTGGATGAAGTCCACGATGCCATTCGAGTACTGCACGATCGCGCCGGGCGCCGGGCACGCCTTGAGGCAGCCCGGATCCTCGCAATGCATGCAGCCGTCCTTGCGGATCAGCCACTCGAGATTGCCGCTCTCCGGATTTTCGTATTCGGAGTAACGCATCAGCGTCCAGCTGTTGGCCGTCAGGTCATGCGGGTTCTCGTAGACCCCGACATTGACGCCGACATCCTCCGTGAGCTGGTTCCACTCGAGGCAGGCCGTCTGGCATGCCTTGCAGCCGATGCACTTCGACACGTCGATGAGCTTGGCCACCTCGGTCTGCCGCTTGGCGGGCGGCGTGATCGTGGAGGCCGAGCGACGGATCATGTCCTTCTCGCCGAACCTGGCAGCGGACTTCTCCGTGGTGGGGTTGGGGATTGCAGGAAACATCGTGTCGCTCTCCCCTATGCCACCGGCCCGACGATGGGCTCGACGTTGACGAGGAACGCCTTGTATTCCGGCGTCTGTGAGTTGGCGTCACCGACCGGCGGCGTCAGCCCGTTGATCGGCGAGGCTTTGCGCGCCACGCCGATAAAGCCGAAGTTGAGCGGCAGCCCGACGTAGTGGACGGTCTTGCCGTCGACTGTCAGAGGCTTCAGCCGCTTCGTGACGACGGCCTTGCCCTTGACTGAGCCACGCTTGGACCACACACGCACCCAGCCGCCGTGCTTGATGCCCTTCTCGGCCGCAAGCTGCTCGGACATCTCCACGAAGAACTCAGGCTGCACGACCGCATTCATGTGCACGCCCTTGGTCCAGTAGTGGAAATGCTCGACGAGGCGGTAGGTCGTCGCGACGATCGGGAACTCCTTCGACGTACCGAAGGACGGCCGGTCACGCTCGAAGATGCGCGCGGCCGGATTGCCCTTCAGCTTCGGGAAGACCGGGTTCGTCACCGGCGACTCGAACGGCTCGTAGTGGACAGGGAACGGCCCGTCCGCCATCAGCCCACGCACCCAGAGACGTGAGACGCCTTCGGGGTTCATGATGAAGGGGCCGGTGGCCTGCGACGGCGGAATGGTCGGCACGTAGTCCGGCACATCCGGCCCCGTCCAGCGCTCGCCGTTCCAGTACATGTACTTCTTGCGCTCGCTCCACGGCTTGCCTTCAGGATCGGCCGAGGCGCGGTTGTACTGGATGCGTCGATTGGCAGGCCAGGAGAAGCCCCAATTGCCATAGACGCCAAGTCCTGACGGATCGCTGTTGTCACGGCGCTGGGCGAGATTGCCCGCAGGACCGTAGACGCCCGTGTAGATCCACATAGCGCCGTCGGTCGTGCCGTCGTCGCGCATCTCGCCGAAGCTCGCGAGCTGCTCACCGGCCCGACGCGTGACCTTACCGCTGGCATCCGTAAGATCCGCCAGCGCCTTGCCGTTGAGCTCACGAAGAAGCTCGTCAACGCTCGGCTCCGCCGGGTTCTTGTACGACCAATCGACCGCCAACAGCGGCTCGGCACCCTTGCCGCCTTGGGTCTCGTAGAGCTTGCGGATGCGGTTGAACATATCGGCCAGGATGACCGTGTCCGTCCGCGACTCGTGATACGGGTCCGCAGCCTGCCACTTCCACGAGATGCAGCGGCTCGAGTTGGTCAAGCTACCCGACTCCTCGGCGAACGAGGTAACGGGCAGCATGAACACTTCCGTTTGGATCTTGGCGGGATCGACGTTGTTGAACTCGCCGTGGTTCTCCCAGAAGCGTGCCGTGTCGGTCTCGATCGGGTCGATACTGACGAGGAGCTTCAGCTTCGCGAGACCGGCGGCGCTCTTGTTCGAGTCCGCGATGGCCATGAGCGGGTTGAAGCCCTGGCAGATCAGGATGTTCGTTTTGCCCTGATTGATCAGATCGAACATCCTGAGGCAGTCATAGGCCACGTCGAGCTTCGGCAGCCAGTCATATCCGAAGTTGTTCTCGCGTGTCGCCTTGGACCCGTAGAACGACTTCAGGAAGCTGACGTAGAACTTCCGGTAGTTCTGCCAGTAGCTCGTCTGGTTGGCCTGCAACGGCTTGAACGTGCGCTTGCTCAAGTGCGACTCGAGCGTCGGCTCGCTCTCACTCGGCAGGTTCAGGTAGCCGGGGATGGCCGCCGTGAGCGTGCCGACGTCGGTGATACCCTGCACGTTGGAGTGACCGCGAAGAGCGTTCACACCGCCGCCGGGAACCCCGATGTTGCCGCACAGGAGCTGGATCATCGCCGCGGTGCGGATGTTCTGCGCGCCGTGCGAATGCTGCGTCCAGCCGAGCGCGTACATGATTGTCATCGCCCGCTCGCCGTTGGCGGTCGAAGCAATCCAATCGCAGACCTTCAGGAAGCGGTCCTTCGGCGTCCCGCTCACGCGTTCGACCATTTCGGGCGTGTAAAGCGCGAAATGCTTCTTCATGAGCTGGAAGACCGAGCGCGGGTGCTCGAGCGTCATGTCCCGCACGGCATAGCCGTCCGGACCGATCTCGTATTCCCAGGAGCTGCGGTCGTACGTCGCCTTCGATTCGTCATACCCGGAGAAAAAGCCTTCGTTGAAGGCATAGCCCTCCTTCACCAGATAGGCCGCGTTGGTGTAGTGGCGCACGTACTCCTTGTGGATCTTGTCATTGCTCAGCAGATAATTCACGACGCCGGACAGGAAGGCGACGTCGGTCCCCGGACGGAGCGGCGCATAGTGATCGGCGACAGCCGCCGACCGCGTGAAGCGCGGGTCGACCACCATGAGCTTGGCGCCACGCTCGGCTTTCGCCTCCGTGACCCACTTGAATCCGCAGGGGTGGGCTTCGGCGGCATTGCCGCCCATAACGAGGACGAGATCCGTGTTACGGATATCCGTCCAACTGTTGGTCATCGCACCGCGACCGAATGTTGGGCCCAGACTGGACACCGTCGGTCCGTGTCAGATCCTCGCCTGGTTTTCGATCTGAAGCAGACCGAGGCCACGCGCGACCTTGTACGTCACCCAGCCGGTCTCGTTCGTGACCGAGCTGCCGGAGAGGAACGCCGTCGTCGTCCAGCGATTGACGGTGGTACCCGCCGCGTTCTTCTCGACGAAGTTCGCGTCGCGGTCCTCCTTCATCAGCTTCGCGATACGCTCCATCGCGAAGTCCCACGTCACCGGCTCGAAGCTATTGGCGCCGGGCTTGCGGTACATGGGCGTCTTCACGCGCGTCGCGGAATGTATGTAGTCGATCGCGGCGGAGCCCTTCGGGCACAGCGTGCCGCGGTTGACCGGATGGTCGGCGTCACCCTCGATATGAACCACCTCGAGCTTGCCCTTGCTGGTCTTGTTCGGGGCTGCATAGACCAGCATCCCGCAACTTACCGCGCAATATGGGCACGTCGTGCGCGCTTCCTTAGTCTGAACGAGCCTGAAGGGCTTCACGTGAGCCGAGACTTGCGCCTCCGCCTCGGAAAAGCCCAGGGCTCCGATCGCGGTACCTGCGGCGCCGGCACCTGCCAGCTGCAAGAACCTTCGTCTAGAGACCTCAATGTTCATGGGTCAGCCAGCCTCCTTTGAAAGTATTCTTATTTACCTTCCAAGGAGAAGACTGTGCGCCGCCCCCCCGATCAAGATGGCAGTTCCTATGCTGCGATCGCAAAAGCCAATCATTGGTCGGGGAGCGCCAACACCTCGAGTTCCGGCGTCGGCTCGTATGTGAACCCTCGTCTCGCCTCGGCGAGCAGAATGGCCATGGCCGGCTGCAAGGGAAAACGCTTTGAAACGACCAGGCCGATCGAACTGACAACCTCGGGACCGACCAGCGGAATTGCGCGCAGCGGTCCGGAAAGGTCGATCGCGTCACGGACGAGACTTGAGATGACGCTCACCCATCGCCCCGTGCGGACGTGCGTCGTCAGAGCGAGGATCGAATCGGTCTCGATGGCTGGCCGGACCTCGACGCCGCTGCTGCGCAAGGCGTCATCGATGATCCGCCTCTGCTGAAGGCTCGGCGCAAAAAGGCAAAGCGGCAGCGCGGCCAGATCGGACCAAGCGACCTCGGGGCTGTCGCTGAAACGCGCGCCAGCCGTCGTCAGCAGCAGGTAGCGTTCTTCGTAGAGTGGAATCTCCTCGAGATCATCGCTTTGCCCACTCCCGAGGTAGCGGACGCCCGCATCGATCTCGCGCGCATTGAGCAACTCCGCGATCTCATCGAATGTGCGCGTGATGAGCGTGAAACGCACTGTCGGATGATGAAGCTGGAAGGGTGCCGTAAGCGACGCGATTAACGGCATGGCTGCAGGCATGGCCGCGATCCGCAGCTGAGCGCCGTGACCGCGTTGCATCGCCAGAATTTCCTGGCGCATGGCATGCGCATCGCCAACCAGCCGGCGCGCCCACACGAGAACGCGCTCACCTTCCGGCGTGAAGCCGAGGAATCGCGACGAGCGCCTGACGAGCGCGACGTTCAGCATCTCCTCGAGCTGCTGAATGCCTTGCGAGAGCGTCGGCTGCGCCACCCCACAGCTTTCGGCGGCACGCCCGAAATGCTTCTCACGAGCGAGCGCGATCATGAATTCCAACTTCTCGAGCACCTGGCCCTCCAATCTAGGCTGCCGAGTCTCCCTCCGCAGTTAAGGCCAGGCCCCGTCTGCACGGCAACAGAAACTATCCAATCGGGGCACCGCGCTCGACATGCCGGAGAGCAACATCGGGAAATGGACGGCGCACGGGCTCTTCCCGAAGGCCCTTCTTGACGGCATCTCCCACACCGCGTTAGTGCCAAAGGTGAAATGAAAATGCTATTCCATTCAATGGAATGGCTGGACGAGACTAAATGGACGCGGCCCTGATCTTCCGGCTCTTCCGGCGCGCAGTATCGACGATCATGGCGACGCTATTGATCATGGCCAGTCCAAGCCGCTCACGTCAGCGCCGATCGCAGCATTCCTGAGGAGCAAATCGCAATGAAGCCGACGATCCTGACCTGCGCCGTCACGGGGACGTTCCCGACGCGCGCGCACAATCCTGCGCTTCCCGTGACGCCCGAGGAGATCGCCGTCTCGTGCATCGGAGCGGCCAAAGCCGGCGCCGCCGTCTGCCACATCCACGTGCGCGATCCCGAGAGCGGCGCGCCGAGCATGAAGCTCGAGTACTACCGCGAGGTCATGCAGCGCATTCGCGCAAGCGGCACCGATCTCATCATCAATCTGACGACGGGGCCGGGCGGCCGCTTCGTCCCGAGCGACGCCGATCCGGCCAAGGCGGCGCCGGGCTCTCTGCTGACGACGCCGGAGATCCGGACCGAGCACATTGTCGAGCTGAAGCCGGAGATCTGCACGCTCGACCTCAACACCATGTGGTTCGGCGGCGGCGCGGTGATCAACACGCCGCGCAATCTCCGGATCATGGCCGAGCGCATGTATGGTGCCGGCGTGAAGCCCGAGATCGAATGCTTCGACACCGGCGATCTGGTGATGGCGCACGACCTCATCGCCGAGGGCACGATCAAGCTGCCGGCGCTCTTCCAGATCGTCACTGGCGTGAAGTACGGCATGCCTTCGACGCCCGAGACCATGCAGCTCGCCAAGTCGCTGCTGCCCAAGGATTGCGAGTGGGCCGCCTTCGGTGCCGGGCGCCATGCCTTCACGATGCTGGCTCAGGCCTTCATTCTGGGTGGTCATTGCCGCATCGGCATGGAGGACACCGTGCACCTCTCGCGCGGCGTGCCCGCGCCGAGCAATGCCGCGCTCGTCGAGAAGGCCGTGATCCTCATCGAGAACCTCGGCGGCAAGATCGCCACTGTGGATGAAGCGCGCGCGCTGCTGAAGCTCAAGCCACGCCCATGATGGCGAGACAATGAGTGACGCGCCCGCGCTGAGAGGCAGCGAACTCAGTCCACTCTGAGCTGAAAGGACCGGATCGTCGGCCGCGCCGCCAGCTCCTTGACCAGCGTCAGGAGCGGGGTGCGCATCACGGCATACTCGGTGGCGATCGGGCCGGCGTCCTTCAGCGCGCGATACTGCGTATCGTCGTAGAAGGCGGCGAGCAGAAGGTCGTCGTCGGAGGCGAAAGGACCGCGCGCCTTGCGAATGCGGTCGAGCGCCGGCGGCACCAGTGCACCCGGCCGCTCCTTGATCGGCTGCGCGCCACGCGTGATCTTGTCGTAGAGGATCGGGTCGATCGCTCCCGCGATCTCGCCATAGCCGCCGCGCACATAGAGGCGCACCTCGTCCGGCACGGTGTCGTAGCGCGCGCGCCCCTTGTCGCGGCCGACGACATTCAGCACGGCCTGCGTGACGATGTACTGCGCAAAAGGACTGACGACGATCGGATAGCCTAGATCCTCGCGCACATGCCACGCCTCCTCAAGGATTTCCTCGAGGCGATCGCGCAGCCCCATGGTCTCGAGCTGGTAGGCGAGGTTCGAGACCATGCCGCCTGGGCACTGATGCTGGAAATGGAACTCGTCGTACTCGTTGGGTGTGCCGACAGGCTTCTTCTCCTGCCGCGCAATGGTCGCGAGACACTCAGCCACTTCCTCGATGCGCTCGAGATCGATGCCCACGGTGTGACCGCGCCGGCGCAGGTTGGCGACGACACGCTCGGTCGGCGCGTGCGAAACACCGTTGGCGAGGGTCGAGGTCGCGGTATGGACGACATCGACACCGTATTCGACCGCCTGCAGCACGACGTATGGCGCCAGACCGGAATTGCAGTGCGTGTGGAGCTGCAGCGGCCGGTCGCCGAGCACTTTCTTCACCGCCGGCACAAGCGTTGCGACGCGCTCGGGCGTGAGCAATCCGCTCGCGTCCTTGAGGAAGATGGCGTCGACGCCGAGCTTGACGAGCTCGCGTGCCTTGCCGACGTAGTAGTCGTCCGTGTGCACGGGGCTGTACGTGAAGACGAGCCCACCGGCGACATAGAGGCCGTGCCGCTTCGCAGCCTTGATCGGGATCTCCAGATTGCGCATGTCGTTCAGCGCATCGTAGGGCGTGTGATAGCGCATGCCGTTGGCGGCAAAGCGCGCCGCCGCCAGCTCGACGACATCGTCGGCGAAGAACTCGAACGTGAAGAGGCTCTGCCCGCGCGTATGAATGATGAGTGGCGTTTCTCTCACCCACGACGCGAGCAGGCGCATGCGCTCCCACGGATCCTCGCGCAGGTAGCGCACACACACGTCGAAAACCGCGCCGCCGACGAGATCGATGGCCTCGAACCCGGCGCGATCGAGGCGGGGCGCGATATCGCGCATCATCGCCGTCGTCATGCGCGTCGCCCACAGGCACTGGTGCGCGTCGCGCAGTGTCACGTCGATGAGCTTGATCTCGCGTGGCGTAGCCATGGGATACTCGTCTCCGACTTCTTGCGTCGCGCGCGCGGCAGCCCGGCTCGCCGCACGTATTGGCGTAGGGCCTCACGCATCAACATTCAAGACAGAACGTCTCAGTTTTGATAGAGGTCGAGAGGCGAGCGGTCGAGCCGACATACGAGGCGCAGATGCTGTCCGAACCGGATCCTTATTTCGCAGTTGCGGGGCAGAGCCTATTGATCGCCGGTGGTGCCGGCGGGCTCGGTGCACCGTTGGCAAGAGCGCTTTCCATGCGCGGCGCGCGGCTCGTTATCGCCGATCTGGACGAGGGCCGCGCCCGGGAGCTGGCCGACGAGTTGAGCAAGTCCGGCGGCGAGGCGATCGCCATCCAACTCGACGTCGTCGATGGGACATCATGCGACGCCGCGGTCGAGGCCGCGGTGCGCCGGTTCGGCAGCCTCGACGGTCTCGTCAATGCCAGCGGCATTTACAGGGTCGCACCGGCTGTCGATCTGAGCGACGCGGCATGGCAGCAGACACTCGACATCAACGTGAGCGGCGCCTTCCGTCTCGCCCGGGCAGCCGGCAAGGTGATGATCGCGCAGCGCCGCGGCAGCATTGTTTCGCTCGCGTCCGTTTCCAGCACCGTGGCGAACCCCAACTACGCCGCGTATGCAGCCAGTAAGGCCGCGGTAGCGCATGTCACGCGCGTGCTCGCGGTCGAATGGGCTCAGCACGGGGTCCGCGTCAATGCGCTCGGGCCTGCCGTAACACCGACCCCGTTGGCAGCGCCGATCCTCGCCACGGAAACCTCGCGCGCTTCGGCCCTCGCGCGGATCCCGATGGGGCGCTTCGGTTCGCCCGACGATCTGGTCGCCGCAACGATCTTCCTGCTCTCGCCAGGCAGCTCGTTCGTGACGGGCCAGACGATCTACGTCGATGGCGGCCGCAGCATCAGCTGACGCGGCTGAAGCCCCAGCGCAATCAGCGACGATCGTTCATTTCGAGACACCGCGAGCCTAGCCGATTTGCTGCGCCGCGAATGCGGCAGCCATTGCTGCAGCGCGCATCAAATATCTGTTCTGAAGTGTGCAAAACCATGCTTTAATCCGCCAAACTGATGCATGATACGTGACAGGGATCGTGGAATGATCACATCCCTCCAGATGCGCGCCGCACGAGCTTTGCTCAATTTGGGGCAGCGAGAGCTTGCCGATCTCTCCGGGCTTTCGCTCCCGACCATCCAGCGGATGGAGGCGAGCCAGGACATCGTGCGCGGCAACGTCGATTCTTTGATGAGACTGGTCGCGGCCTTGGATGCGGCCGGACTGGAGCTCATCGGCGAGGGAGCGACAAGCGAGAGCGGTGGGCGTGGCGTAAGGCTCAAAGCCATATCCCGGCAACGAGCCCGCGGAAGGCGGGAGAAAACCACCGCGCCCCGCCGCTGAGCGGACTGAACGGGGGGTATCATGCCTCTGACGGTCGCACTTTGGAGCGTGGCAGTTCTTCTGAGCATCGCTTTCTTGGCGATGATGGGCTCACGACTGCGCGCCGCGAGCGTCACGGTCTATGCGGCTTGCCTCGCGACCAGCCTCGTCAACCTGATCTCGGCGGCCCTCTATCTCCTGAACGACAGTGCCGCGCTGTCGGCACGCTTGCCGATCGGATTGCCATGGATCGGCGCGAACTTCCGCATTGATGCCCTCGCAGCCTTGTTCCTGGTGGTGATCAATCTCGGCAGTGCTGCCGCCAGCCTGTTTGCCCTCGGCTACGGCCGACACGAGACCGCACCCGCCCGCGTGCTACCGTTCTATTCGGCTTTCCTCGCCGGCATGAACCTCGTCATCCTTGCGGGCGACGCCTTCGTGTTCCTGGTGTCATGGGAGTTCATGTCTTTGGCGTCCTGGGCGCTCGTGATGGCGCATCACCACGATGAGGACAACAGGCGCGCCGGCTACATCTACATCATGATGGCAAGCTTCGGCACGCTGGCGCTCCTGCTCGCGTTCGGCTTGCTGGCGGGGCCAACCGGCAACTACCTCTTCTCGAGCATCACCGGCGCGCAACAACCCGAGTGGCTGCACGGGCTGGTCTTGATCCTGGTGCTTCTCGGTGCCGGCTCGAAGGCGGGCCTCGTCCCATTGCACGTGTGGCTGCCGCTCGCCCATCCGGCGGCGCCGAGCCATGTGTCCGCGCTCATGAGCGGCGTCATGACCAAGGTGGCGGTGTACGCCTTCGTGCGCATTGTTTTCGATCTGATGGGTTCACCGGCATGGTGGTGGAGCATGATCGTGCTCGCCATCGGCGCGCTGACTTCCGTCCTCGGCGTGCTGAGTGCCATGCTGCAGCGCGACCTCAAGCGGCTGCTGGCTTACAGCACCATCGAGAACATCGGCGTCGTATTTCTCGGGCTCGGCTTGGCGCTCGCGTTCGAGGCCGCCGGCATGACGGCCGCTGCTGCACTCGCGTTCACCGCAGCGCTGCTGCACGCATTCAATCATTCCCTGTTCAAGAGCCTGCTGTTTTTCGGCGCCGGCGCTATCCTGACCGCGACGTCCGAGCGCGACATCGAAAAGCTCGGCGGCCTGATCCAGCCGATGCCGCAGACAGCCTTTCTGTTCCTCGGCGGGTGTCTCGCCATTTCAGCCCTGCCGCCTCTCAACGGGTTCGTGTCGGAGTGGCTTCTCTTCCAGTCCGTGCTGACAAGTCCCGAACTGCCGCAATGGAGCCTGAAGTTGATGGTGCCGGCAGTGGGGGCGATGCTGGCGCTGAGCGCGGCGCTGGCGGCGGCCTGCTTCGTGCGCGCATTCTCGATTGCCTTCCTTGGCCGGCCGCGCTCGACAGCGGCGCGCACTGCTGCAGAGACCGATATCTACTCTCGAACAGCCATGGGGATGCTCCTGGCCTTTTGTCTGCTGGTCGGCATCCTGCCGGGGCCGGTAATCGATGTCATGGCACCTGTCGTCGAGCAGCTTGTCGGGCGCGCGATGCCGATCCAGGGCCACGATGCGTGGTTCTCGATCGTGCCGGTGGCCGAGAGCCGCAGCTCCTACAACGGCCTCTTGGTGTTCGTCTTCATCTTCCTCTCGACGCTGCTCGCCATCCAGATCATCCATCGCTTCGCCTCACGCAGCCTTCGCCGCGGGCCGGCATGGGACTGCGGATTTCCCGATCCAAGGCCGATAACGCAATACACAGCCGACAGCTTCGCGCAGCCGGTAAGGCGCGTTTTCAGCGCGGTGTTCGATGCCCGCGAGCGCGTCGATATGCCGGCGCCCGGAGATGCGCGCCCCGCCCGGCTGGAGGTGAGCTGGCGCGATTACGTCTGGGAAACCATGTACGCGCCTATCAGCCTCGCCGTGCAACTCGCGGCCGAGAAGCTCAACCGCCTGCAGTTCCTCACCATTCGCAAGTACCTCAGCCTCGTGTTCGCTGCCCTCGTCATTCTGCTGCTGGTGATCTCGATATGGACCTGATCGCGGCACTCGCTATTCAGGGTTTGCAGATGGCGCTCGTCCTGGCGCTGGCGCCGCTGCTTCTCGGCTTCACGCGCAAGGTGAAAGCCCGGCTGCTGCGGCGGCGAGGACCGTCGATCTTCCAGCCATACCGCGATCTGCTGCGGCTGATCCGCAAGGAAGTGGTATTGGCCGAGAATGCCTCCTGGCTGTTCCGCAGCGGCCCTTACATGATTTTCGCCGCTACGTGGGTCGCCGCCGCGTTGGTCCCGACCTTCGCCACGGGTCTGCACTTCAGCTGGACGGCCGACCTGATCGCGATCACGGCGCTGATCGGCACCGCCCGGTTCTTCCTGGCCCTCCTCGGCATGGACGTTGGAACCAGCTTCGGCGGCATCGGCGCGAGCCGTGAGATGATGTTCGCGACGCTCGCCGAGCCGGCCATGATCATGATCACTTTCACGGTCGCGCTGGTGGCCGGCTCGACGCAGCTTTCAGCCATCGCGCAATTCATGCTGACCAGCAGCAGCCTGCGTGTCTCTTTGGGGTTGGCGCTGGCGGCGCTCATCATCGTGGCGTTGGCGGAGAATGCGCGCATCCCGGTCGACAACCCGGCGACCCATCTCGAGCTGACGATGGTGCATGAAGCCATGCTGCTCGAGTACTCCGGCCGGCACCTTGCCGTCCTCGAGTTCGCGGCCGCGCTCAAGCTGCTGCTCTATATTTCGCTGATCGGCTGCATCTTCCTGCCGTGGGGGCTGGCGCAGCCCGGGGACGGGGTGGCGCTGTACGCTGTCGGGTTGGTCACCTATGTCGGCAAGCTGGCACTCGGCGGCTTCCTGCTGGTCCTGATCGAAACCTCCATTGCCAAGATGCGGGTGTTCCGGGTCCCGGACTTCCTGGGAATTGCCCTGATGCTCGGGCTGCTGGGCACGCTTCTCCGCTTCGTGTCGAGGAGCTTCTGATGGAACGCAATTTCCTCGACATCGCGCATATGCTGGCCGGCGGCCTGGTGCTGACGAGCTTCATGCTGCTCTACCAGGACCGGATGTACGGGTTGCTCAATGTGTTTGCACTGCACGCCGTGGTGCTTTCGGCATCCGTCGCCTGGCAGGCCTACATCCAGGGTGCGCCGCACCTCTACGTGACGGCGGCGATCGCTCTAGTGCTCAAGGCCATCGTCATTCCCGTGGCGCTGCACCGCGTGGTGGCCCGCCTCGGCATCCATCGGACCATCGAGACCGTGGTCGGCATTGGGCCCACCATGCTTGCCGGCATGGGGCTTGTCGCCCTCTCGATGGTAGTGATGCTGAAGGCGACGGCCACGGCCGACCCGCTGGCGCGCGAGGATCTGGCATTCGCCCTTTCGGTGGTGCTGCTCGGCCTGATGATGATGGTGACGCGGCGCAACGCCGTCAGTCAGGTCGTCGGTTTCATGTCGATGGAGAACGGTCTCATTCTGGCTGCCACCGGCGCCAAAGGCATGCCGCTCGTGGTCGAGATCAGCGTGGCGTTCTCGGTCCTGGTCGCGTTTGTCGTTATCGGCGTGTTCCTGTTCCGCATCCGCGAGCGCTTCGATTCTGTAGACTCGCAGACCCTCGACGATTTCCGGGGAGAGCGGCGGTGAGCACTCTGTTGGCCAATTTTTCCCTGGAACCGCTGACCGCCATACTCCTCATCCCGGCCGGTTCCGCCGTGCTGCTGGCGCTGCTGCCCGGTTACTGGCTGGCGGCGCGATGCAATGTCCTCGCGACACTGCTGACGTTGGCCGCTGCCTTGCTCCTGCTCGTGGAGCGGCCGCAAGCGGGCACCTATCTGTTCGTCGACGACCTCAACGTCGTCTTCATCGTGCTCTCCGCCTTCGTCGGCTTCACCACCAGCGTCTTCAGCGCCAGCTACATCGGGCACGAGGTTGCGATCAACCGCCTGACGCCACGCCACCTGCGCTTCTATCACGCCATGTACCAGGTCCTGATGTTCGCCATGAACCTCGGATTGACCGCCAACAACATCGGCTTGATGTGGGTCGCCGTCGAGCTTGCCACGCTCACCACGGTATTGATGGTGGGTATCTACCGCACGCACGAGGCCCTCGAGGCCGCATGGAAATATTTCATCCTCGGCAGTGTCGGCATCGCGCTCGCGCTATTCGGCACCATCCTCGTCTACATGGCCGCGCGCCCCGTGATCGGCGAAGGGCATGATGCGATGGTGTGGACCGCGCTGATCGAGAAGGCGGAAAGTCTCAGCCCCGAGCTTCTGAATGTGGCCTTCGTCTTTCTCATGCTCGGCTACGGGACCAAGGTCGGATTGGCCCCGCTGCACGCCTGGCTGCCAGATGCCCACGCCGAAGGCCCCACGCCCATCTCTGCGGTGCTGTCCGGCCTGCTGTTGAATGTCGCCCTCTATGCGCTGTTGCGGTTCAAAATGCTGATCGCAGCCAACCCGCACGCCGTGGCGCCAGGCCCGCTGATGGTGACGCTGGGTCTGGTGTCGCTGGTCTTCGCCGGCTTCATGCTCTATCGCCGCCGCGACATCAAACGCATGTTCGCCTACTCCTCCATCGAGCACATGGGCATCATTACCTTTGCGTTCGGGATGGGTGGGCCGCTCGCCAATTTCGCGGGCCTGCTGCACATGACCATGCACAGCCTGACCAAATCGGCGATCTTCTTCGCCGTCGGTCACGTCGCGCAGGTCAAGGGAACGCAGCGCATGTCCGAGATTCGCGGGCTGACGGAGAGCCATCCCGTCCTTGGATGGGGCCTCGTGGCGGGTGTCGTTGCGATCGCCGGCTTTCCGCCGCTCGGCATCTTCATGAGCGAGTTTCTGATCGTGAGCTCCACCTTCGCGCGCGAGCCGCTGTTGGCGGTCGTACTGGTATTCGGACTGCTGGTGGCATCCGGCGCGCTCATGCTGCGGGTGCACGAGATCGCCTTCGGCGCGGCGACGGGCGGCACCGCCGAGGTGGAGGCTTCCTACGTGCCGTTGTTCTCGCATCTGGCGCTGGTGCTGGCGGCGGGCATTTTCTTGCCGGCGCCGCTGGTGGCTTGGTTCCAGACCGTGGCACGCCTGCTCGGATGAGGGTTCGCAGATGACCTGGCTTGGCGAGATGGTTCGACAATGGCCCCCGACCAGCGCGCAGCAGACTTACCCGCGCGTCGTCGTCGATGCAGGCACGTGGCAAAGCGCGGCCCGGCATCTTGCGGCTGGAGAAGGCCGATTGCTCTCTTTGTGGGGAGAGCCTGATGCCGTGCACATGGCGCTGGAAAGCCAGGG
>Ga0180218_1001012_pt1 | contig 19035 bp, 18 predicted proteins | sample eDN3rd37CKraftBY_FD_151334 | JGI IMG/M metagenome (GOLD analysis project Ga0180218, IMG submission 151334) | Enriched backyard soil microbial communities from Emeryville, California, USA - eDNA 3rd pass 37_C Kraft BY (version 2) (version 2) | ecosystem: Environmental > Terrestrial > Soil >...
GCTGCCGAGTTACTGGCGCGGCGCGTGCGTTCAGGTGAAATTGATCGGCTCGGCCCGCTTGCGGACAGTCTACTCGAAGGCCGGCTTGGCCTCGATGAGGCCGCGCGGCGCCTGCTCGAGGGAACGTAAGCGGCCGGCCTCGGTTATCTCCTGGAGAGAGCAAACCAGGAGGACATCCCATGGCCAGTAGCGACTACGATCGGCCAACGGAAAATCCGGTCGAGTACCCGGGGCAGACCTACAAGGACACGCCCGCGACATGGACGGGTCCCCTGGGGACGGTGATGGCGATTATTTTCATTCTGTTGCTTGGGATGGCGCTGCTCGGCTAGTCGAGCTGGTCGCCCATCCAGGCGTCAGCCACGCCGCTGATGAGATTTGCGTCGTAGAGCGAGGCATCGCGGACGCCCTTGACGGCATTCGCGGGTTCGAGCTGCTGCCGCCATCCGGCCTCGATGCCCGCCTGGGCACGCCTCAGGTCCTCCGCCACCTCTATGCGCACGGCTTCGAACTGTAATTTCGTGCCCGGGCCAACGCGGCCGAGCACCGGCAGATCGGCGCTCGCCACCGTCGCGATCTTCGGATAGCCGCCCGTGGTCTGGCGATCGGCGAGCAGGATGATGGGCTGGCCGTCGCCCGGCACCTGGATAGAGCCGGTCGCGATCCCGTCGGAGACGATGTTGTACCCTTTCGCGTGAGCGAGCGGTGTCCCGGAGAGCCGCAGGCCCATGCGGTCGGCGGCGCGCGTGACCTCGTAGGGCTCGGAGAGAAACGTCTCGATCGCCGATGGCGTGAAGTAGTCGTCCTGCGGTCCGAGAACAACGCGCACGCGTGATGGCAGCGCCAGATCCAGATCGGGGAGCCGGACCTCGTCACGTGCCTCGGCTTCTTCCAGCGCGAGTGGCAAGAGATCGCCGGCAGCTAGAGCCCGCCCCTCGAAGCCACCGATCCCTGCGCGCACGAACGTCGATCGGCTCTCCATGACCGCCGGCAGCGCGAAACCGCCTTCGATGGCGAGCACGCAGGACATGGCATTGCGCCCGACCATTACGCGCAGCCGAGCGCCGATCCCGAGGCGCGCACTCTCCAAGGCCGGCACCTGTCGTGTTGTCTGTCCTTCCGTCACCTCCATGCCCGCACCGAGGCCGACGCACGCGACGCGCACGCTCCCGGCGGCGACCTCGAGCGTGGGGCCAAGATAGAGCATCTCGAGTACGGCCATATCCGGCTCGTTGCCGACGATCGTATTGGCCGCCGCCATAGCCACACGATCGAGCACGCCCGCCGTCGGCACGCCGAAGCGCTGATAGCCGAAGCGGCCGGTATCCTGGACGGACGTCGCGAGGCCAGGCGCAATGACGCGCAGATGGGCGCTCATTCGTCGGCCCTGAGCGTGTCGATGTCGAACGCGCCCTCGGCGCTCGCGGCCTGCATATCGTCGTAGGTGTTGCGGCTCACGGGGACGAAGCGGACTGTATCGCCAGGCGAAAGAAGCGCGGGCCGATCACGCGTTGGCTCGAACAGCGGAACAGCCGTCCGGCCGATGATGTGCCAGCCGCCGGGGCTGTCGTAGGTGTAGACCGTGGTCTGGCCGATTGCGATCGAGACGGAGCCTGCGGCGACCTTGATGCGCGGGCTCGTACGCCGGGGCAGCTTCAGGACATCCGGCAGATCGCCCATATAGGCCTGCCCTGGCAGGAAGCCGATCATGTACACGAGGTGCTCGACCGACGCGTGCATGGCGACGACCTCCGCGGAGCTGATGCCAACGGCTTCCGCGACGTCGGCAAGATCGGGCGCATAGTCCTCGCCTTCGTAGCAGGTGGGAAAGAGCCAGCGCTGCCCCACCAGTGCCTCGGCTTCAAGCCCTTTGATCAGCGGCATCAGGCGCGTTTCGAGCTCGCGCGCGTGGATCACGAGCGGGTCGTAGTGCACCATCAGCGACCTGAAGGTCGGCACGGCCTCGCCGACGCCGGCAATGCCGGCCTCCTGCACGCGACGGCGTAGATTGAGTACCAGCGCCGAGATATGGCGGTCCATGCGGTCGCCGAACTCCACGACGAGCGCTGTGTCGCCGCTTGCCAGAAAGCGCGGCTCGACCGCAAAACCCTGCTCCGCCATCGCCAGCTCGTTCTCCCGCCCCACCCATACCCACGTGGCGCGAGGGGTGCCCATGTGCCACGGCAGCTTGGCGCGCCAGCCCGCCGCTGCTACCAATCCAGCTTCGCGCTGGGTCAAGCACCCGGCCCCACGATTCCCCCGACCTCTCTGAGGAAGCGAACAATGGCCGCCAAAGTCAACCTCAATGCCGACATCGCCGAGGGCTTCGGGGCCTACGACATCGGCAACGATGCCGCGATGATGGACATTGTGAAATCGGCGAACGTCGCTTGTGGGATGCACGCCGGCGACGCCAACACCATGCACCGCCTCGTCATGCTGGCGCGCGACAAGGGCGTCAGCATCGGCGCGCACCCGGGCTTCAACGACCTCTGGGGCTTCGGCCGCCGCCAGATCCGCATGTCGCCTACCGAACTAGAGTACCTCGTCGCTTATCAGATTGGCGCGCTGCAGGGCATTGCCGCCTACGGCGGGCTCAAAGTCACCCACCTCAAGACGCACGGCGCACTCAGCAACATGGCGTGCGTGGAGGCCGACTACGCCATGGCTATCGGCCGCGCCATCAAGACAATCGATCCAACCATGATCTTCGTCGTGCTGTTCGGCTCCGAACTCGAGAAGGCGGCGCAGAAGCTCGAGTTGCCGATCGCGCGCGAAGGCTTCTGCGACCGCGTCTATGCCGACGACGGCATGCTGGCCTCCCGATCGCTCCCGGGCACGGTCCTCAAGGATCCGGCCAAGGCGACGGCGCAAGCCTTGCGCTTCGTGCAGCAGGGCGAGGTCGTGTCCATCAACGGCAAGGTCATCAAGGCGAAGATCGACACGCTCTGTGTCCACGGCGATGAAGCGACGGGCGTCGTCGTGGCGCGCGGCGTCCGTGACGGGCTTGAGAAAGCCGGCGTCGAGATTGTTCCGCTCACCGAGATGGGGCTCTCCGGCTGAGGCGAAGTCGCGTCTCGTTTGAGCGTTCACAGGGACAGAGGATCGGATGAGAACAGCGGCGCTCTACGCGGGTCTCCTTGGCTTGCTTCTGTTTGCGCTCACGCTCAGCGTCTCGGAGGCGCGCCATCGCACGAAGACTGCGATCGGCGACGGCGGCGATGAGGTCCTGCGGCGGCGCATTCGCGCCCACGGCAACTTCGTCGAGTATGTGCCGCTCAGCCTGCTCCTGCTCGCGCTCTCCGAGAGCCTCGGGCTGGGCTCACTATTCGTGCACATGCTTGGGCTTGTGCTGCTCGTCTCCCGGATTGCCCATGCCTACGGCATCAGCCAGCCGCGCGAGCCGCTGGCCTTTCGCATGCTCGGCACAACCGGCACACTCATCGTCCTGATCGTCACCGCACTCTACTGCATCTGGTCCTTCTTCTGACGAACGGCCCAGCGCATCGAGAAACCTTCGAACCACTGGCGCGGCTGCGTCGCGTCCAAAAAGCAGGAATGCCCCATGCCTTATTCGACTTTCCGCCCCGAGCTCATGGGCAGCGCCACGCTGTCGCCGTCCGGCCGCTTCGAGGCCGGCTCGTGGCAATCCTTCACGCTCGTCTACACGGCCGGTGCCTTCGGCATCGATGACACGGGCAGTCTGAAGATCGCCTTCCGCTTCGCGACCGATTTCGGCCCCGTCCAGTTCGATGATCCGAAGGCCCCCGGCTACACCACGCTCGAAGCCTCGAACGGCGCCACGCTCGAGGCGCGTTGGGAGTTCAAGCGCAATATCCGCCCCTGGAGCCGCTCGCTCTACATCGGCGTGATGAAGCACTTCCTGAAACCTGGCGATACCATCACGATCCGCTTCGGGGATCAGCGCCAGGGATCGCCGGGCGTGCGCCTGCAGACCTATTGCGAAAAGATCTTCGAGTTCCACGTCCTCGTCGATGCAATCGCGACGTACGATTACGTCGCGCTTCCTGTGAATCCGGCCATCGAGATCGGGCCAGGGCCGGGTGTCGTGTGGCAAGCCCTCCTGCCGACCATGGTGCGCGCCGGCGCGCCTTTCCGCTTCGGCATCAAGATCGACGATGCCTGGGGCAATCCATCCGACCAGGTGACCCGCACGGTCCGGCTTGCGGCGAGCCGGCCGATTGTCGGCCTGCCCCAGACGGTCGAGCTGAAGAGGGGCGCGTTCGGCGCCACCCTCGAAGGTCTCACGGTAGCGGAGCCCGGCGATCTGACCATCGACGTGCTCGGCGAGGACAGCACTTTGCTTGCGCGCGGCAATCCCCTGCGCATTGCGCCGGCCGACCAACCGACCGTCCATTTCTGGGCCGACACGCACGGCCAGTCCGACGAAACGCTCGGCACGAACTCGGCGCGTGAGTATTTCGCATTCGGCCGCGACCGCGCGCTCATCGATGTCATGAGCCACCAGGGCAACGACTTCCAGATCACCGGCGACTTCTGGCGCGACCTCAACGTGGCGACGGCGGAGTTCGACGAGCCCGGCCGCTTCGTGTGCATCCCAGGCTACGAGTGGAGCGCCAATACGGCCGTCGGCGGCGATCGCAATGTGATGTACCGGCGCGAGGGCGAGAGCATCCACCGCTCGAGCCACGCGCAGATCACCGAAGGCAGCGACATGGCCGACGAGTCGAACGACGCCCATGAAGCGGGCGCCCTCTTCGAGAAGCTTGCCGGCAAGGACTGCGTGGTCATGGCTCACGTCGGCGGCCGCTATGCCGACATCACCTACGCCCACGACGGCCGGCTGGAGACGGCCGTCGAGGTCCATTCCGACTGGGGAACGTTCGAATGGATCCTGCATGATGCCTTCGAGAAGAACTACCGCGTCGGCGTCGTGTGCAATTCGGACGGGCACAAGGGGCGGCCGGGCGCGTCGTATCCGGGTGCCTCGTTCTTCGGCGCACAAGGTGGCCTCACCTGCTATCTGGCGCCGCGCCTCGATCGCGATGCGATCTTCGAGGCCATGCGGCGGCGCCACCACTACGGCACGACGGGCAACCGGATGCTGCTCTCCGTCGAGGCCGCAACCAAGAGCGACGCGACGCTCTTTCTTCGCGATCCTGCTGTCTTCGAAAATCCTGCCAGCGAGCGCGCGCGCCGCCTCGTCATGGGTGATATCGCACGCGTCGCCGATGAGGAGATCGAGTTGCATGTCGAGATCGTCGCTTCCGCCCCGATCGAGCGCCTTGACATCTTCGATGGCACGAACCTCGTCGAGACCATCCGCACGTACGGCCCTGCGGATCTCGGCCGCCGGGTCCGCCTGACTTACGCGGGCGCCGAGTATCGCGGCCGCGCGCGCACCACCGTGTGGGATGGCAGCCTTGCCATCAGCGGCAATGCCATTGCCGAGGCGCGCATGTTCAACAATTGGAACCTCGACCGCGGTATCCAGAAGCAGACGCCGGAAGGCTTGTCCTGGAAGGCCGTGACGACCGGCAACTACGGCGGCATCGATCTTTGGATGAAGGATGGCGCCGCCGGCGCTATCAAGTTCGAGACAAAGCACTGCAGCGGCGCGCGTAATATCGCCGAGCTTGGCGTCGAAGCGGATGTCTTCCCCGGCGGCGGACTTCAACGCGAGGTGACACTCGCACGCCTGCCGGAAACGATGAGCACGACGCGCCTGCGCCTGAGCCGCCGAATACCCGTGCCCAAGGGGCGCGATGCGCGCCTCTTTGTCCGCGTGACGCAGGAGGATGGGCACCGCGCGTGGTCGAGCCCGATCTACCTCTTCCGCTGAGCGGGTTGCGCTCAGGAAGCGAGGGCTTGCGTGCCGTAGACCTCACCTTCCATGCGGTTCAGGAGCGCGATCAGCGTGTCCCAGTCGATGGGCTTGGCCAGGTGGTCGTTCATGCCGGCTTCGAGGCAGCGCTGACGATCGCCGTCCATGACGCTCGCGGTGAGACCGATGATCGGAAGCGAGCGCCCCGCATCCGTCTGGCGGATGATCTGCGTGGCCTCGAGCCCGTCCATGGACGGCATGTTCACGTCCATGAGCACGACGTCGTAGGGCTTCTGGCCGACGAGCTCGATCGCCTTGTGACCATTGCCGGCGATATCGATCGCGTAACCGGCCCCGCGCAGTATCGCTCTGGCAACGCGCTGATTGGGCTCGTTGTCCTCGGCGAGCAGGACGCGCAGATGGCGCGGCGGCGTGACTGCAGACGCCGCCGTCGCCCGCTTCCCGCTGCTAGAGGTCCGGCGCCGCAATCGGTTGCAGATCCGCTCGAAGGATTGCTGACCGAAGGGACGCGAGAGGAGCATGTCCGGTTCGAGGTCGATGCCGCCTGCATCGGCGACCGTGTCCGCGATGACGAAGAACGGCATCGACTGGCTGCTCGACCCTTCAGCGATCAACCGCACGATCTCATCGCGGCCTGACTTCGCGGTGCTGCAGTCGATGACGATCGCCGTGCCGTTCGTCGATCCGAGCCGCTGCAGCACGTTCGGCCCGCAGGCGAGCAGATCCATGGTCGCGCCACTGCTCGTGGCGTAGGCGCGCATGACATTTGCGAGGGGCCCCTCGCGGCCGATAAGAGCCAGACGCCAGCCCGAGAGCAGGCGTCCATGGCCTGCACTGAGCGCTGCGGCTCCGCCGTCCAACAGCGGTAGCTTCACGATGAATGTGCTTCCGACGCCCGGTGTGCTCTCGCAGTCGATCTGGCCGCCCATGAGCGAAACGAACTCACGGCACAGCGCAAGACCGAGGCCGGTGCCACCATGCGTACGCGTCGTCGAGGCATCGACCTGAGAGAAACGCTTGAAAAGCCGCTCGCGCTTGCTCTCCGGGATGCCCATACCGGTGTCGCTGACGCGGATGCGCAGGTGGGTCTCGCCGTCACTCTCGAGGCGCTCAACCCACAGCGAGACGCCGCCCTCATCGGTGAACTTGATCGCATTGCCGATCAGGTTGGTGATGATCTGGCGCACGCGCAATGGGTCGCCCCGCATCGTGCTCCCGAGCTGTGGATCGACGAACGCCGCAAGATCGATGCCTTTCGCGCGTGCCGTCGGGGCCAGCAGTGTCGTCACCTCGTGCGCAAGATCCCCGATCCGGTATTCGACGTTCTCGATTTCGAGGTGTCCCGCCTCGATCTTGGAGAGGTCGAGCACGTCGTTGATGATCCCGAGCAGGCTCTCGCCCGAAACACGGATGGTATCGAGGTAGGCACCCTGCTCCTGGTCGAGCGGCGTGTTGGCGAGTACGCGCGCCATCCCAAGGATGCCGTTCATGGGCGTGCGCAGCTCATGGCTCATCGTCGCAAGGAAGCTCGACTTGGCCATGTTGGCTGCTTCGGCCTCGGCGACCGACTTGCGGAGCAGTTCCTCGGCGCGGATCCGGTGCGTGATCTCGTGGAAGACGATGACCTCGCCATCGCTGGGCACGCTGCCGATACCGGTCTCGAAGACCTCACCCGAGGCCGCGACGAACTGCTCAGGCAGGCGGCCGCCATTGCGGATCTGCGTGAGGCCGGCGCTCACCATATCCGAGGTGACCGCCCCTTCGGCATTGCCCTCGACGGCAAGCGCGCGCAGCGCCTGCTTGTTCCAGAGGATCGGGGCCCCGGAGCGGTCCAGCGCAACAATGCCCGCTGCCGAGTTCGAAAGCACCGCGTCGAGAAGCGCGCGCCGTCGCGCGTGCTTGATGGCATACCGGATCGACCGGTCGAGAAGCTCAGGCGTGATGGCGCCTTTTTCGAGGAAGTCAGCAGCGCCCGCCTCCTCGGCTTCGCGATCGATATGCGGGTCTATGACGCCGGTAAGCAGGATCATCGGCGTGTCGGTGAAGCGCCGGCCGGCCTCGCGGATGAATTCGAGCCCGGTCCGCTCGCCGATGCGGTAGTCGACCAGCGCGACGTCATAGGAGCGTTCGAGAAGCTCGAAGGTCGCGCGCTCGTAGGAGCCGGCCCATACGACCGAGTATTTGTGATTGGGGACGCACTGCAGAACGTCCTGGGTCAGGAAGAAATCGTCTCGATCGTCCTCGACGAGGAGGACGACAGTCTCGTTCTGTGCCGTGGAGTGCGTCATCATCGAAGCTGCCTCAACGCATAAATATTCGATCAGGCGGCCTCGCTGGCCGGCAGCTCAACGATCTCGATCCAGTAGTGATTGAGTGTGCGAACCACGTCGACCAGGCCCTCGAAGCTGACCGGCTTGGTGATGAAGGAGCTGACCCCGAGATCGTAGGTCCGCAGGATGTCCTCCTCGGCCTTCGAGGTCGTCAGCACGATCACCGGGATGCGGCGCAGCTCGGGATCGTCCTTGATGTGCTTCAGAACCGTGCGACCATCCATGCGCGGCATGTTGAGGTCGAGCAGGATCAGCCCCGGAAGGCGGCGCGGCTGGCCCGCGAACTTGCCCTCTCCGCGCAAATACGCGAGCAGCTCCTCGCCATCCTCGACATAGACGCGCGGATTGGCGAGCCGGCTCTCCATGAATGCGTCTTCGACGAGCATCCTGTCGTCGGCGTCGTCGTCTGCGATCACAATGCTCAAAGTTGCCTTACTCGACATGACGGAACTCTCCCCCTACGCCACAGTCCCGCGCCTCGCACCCTCCCAAGGCGTCGGCCGGGCTCTCACACGCGATACGCAATGTGCCAGAGAAGACTGAAGCTCGAGTTTAATTGGCCCGAGTTTCTATCCGCGGTTCTTAAGCTTCTATTTGTTGAGTTTGCTGGCCCGGGCACGGGTCGAACGACGGCGGCGCCGGCGCTTCATCCGCTTTCGGAGCAGCGCCACGGCCGCGAGGGCTCAAGGCCCGAGTAAGCGGCGCGCGCCAAATAAGCTCTCAAGGTAAAGAACGATCCAACAGCCGTTTCGGAATGAACAAATGACCGCAGCCCGACTGGCCATATCATTTGACAGCTTTTATATTGCTTTTTCATCATTAGACGGAGCGCTGGACGGCCGGACCTGTTTCGCCTATAGAAATGGACGCCATTCACATTGTGCGCTTCGGACGCGCCGGTATCGTCCTTCGTTGATGAAATACTGAGCCGCCTGGTGGGAGGGGATTGTTTTGTCGGAAAGCACTCCTCCGCGCTTGCGGGATCGTTCGGCTGCCTATGGGTCGCTTCTGGCCGCGCCCATACTGCCGACCCTCGCGGCACTGTCGGTTCCCAATCTCCTCGCACTCGGCACGCAGTCGCTGGTCGCGGTTGCCGAGACCACCTACATCGGCATTCTCGGGACCGAGCCGCTGGCCGCCATGGCCCTCGTGTTCCCCATGATCATGCTGACCCAGATGATGTCGTCTGGCGCCATGGGAGGCGGCGTCTCCTCGGCCATCAGCCGCGCACTGGGCGCGCGCGACGAGCGGCGGGCGCGGGCACTGGCACTTCACGCTCTTGTTGTAGCCGCCCTCGCCGGCGCCCTCTTCACGACCGTTTTCCTTCTCGGCGGGCCTGCCATCTACGCGATGCTTGGCGGTGACGCGGTCGTGCTGCCCCTTGCTCTCCAGTACTCGGGAACCTTCTTCGCGGGCGCCTCGATCGTATGGTTCTTCAATATCCTGGCGTCGATCGCGCGCGGCACCGGCAACATGCGCGTTCCATCCTCGACCGTGATCATCGTGGCTCTCCTGCAGATCGTCCTCGGCGGCATCATGGCTCTCGGGCTCGGTCCCATTCCGAGCTTTGGGCTCGCCGGCGTCGCTGCAGGCCAGATTCTCGCTTTTCTTGCCGGCACGATCACGCTGATCGTCTACCTGCGATCGCGCTATACGCGCTTGCGGCTGGGTTTTGTCGGCATCCCGCTCGATCGCGAGCTCTTCTGGGACATTCTCAAAGTCGGGGCGGTCTCCTGTCTGTCGCCGCTCCAGTCGATTCTGACCGTTATCATCCTCGCGAAGTTCGTCGCTTCTTTCGGCACGACGGCCCTCGCCGGCTACGGCATTGGCGTCCGCCTCGAACTGCTCCTCGTTCCAATTGCCTTCTCGATCGGCGCGGCCTCTGTGCCGATGGTCGGCATGGCGATCGGCGCCGGCGACGTGGCGCGTGCACGCCGAGTTGCATGGTCCGCGGCTTTGGCTTCGGCCGTGATCATTGGTACGATCGGCTGCCTCGCGGCCCTTCATCCGGCGCTATGGGCCACCCTCTTCACCAGTGATCCCAGCGTCGAGCGCGCAGCCGACGACTATCTGAGCATTGCCGGATTTGGATTTGCCGCCTACGGCTTCGGGCTCTGCCTCTACTTCTCCTCCCAGGGCTCCGGGCGCATCATCGGCCCTGTGCTTGGCGGCACGGTGCGCCTGCTCGTCGTGCTCATCGGCGGGATGCTGCTGGTCCAGCAGGGCGGCGATTTCCGCGCCTTCGCGCTGCTCGTTACCACCGCGATGGTGGCTTACGGCGCCGCGACAGGGTTGTTCGTATGGAAGACGCGCTGGGGAAAGCGGGAATGATCCCGCGAGCTGGCTGGGAACAGACCGGCTAGAGTGGCTTCGCTCACGCTCCGAGGCACGAGAGCCGCCGTCGCGGCCATCGCAGCGTTCTACACGCACGAGCGCAGCGTGCGGCAAGCCCAGCAAGACGGTAAAGATCGGACGCCGTCAGGACGAGCGACGGTCGCCGGCTGAGGTCTCCAGCACGCCCGGGCCCGAGGACCCGAGACTAGTTCCGGTAATCCTTGAGCCGGGTCGCGCGCAGGCCCTGGAGGCCGTGCTTGTCGATCGTGCGCTGCCAGGAAAGAAACTCGTCGACGGTCAGCTTATACCGCTCGCAGGCCTCCTCGAGGCTCAGGAGGCCGCCACGTACGGCTGCAACCACCTCGGCCTTGCGGCGGATGACCCAACGCTTGGTGTCGCGCGGCGGCAGATCGGCGACCGTGAGCGGACTGCCGTCGGGCCCGATGACGTAACGCGAGCGCGTTCTGAATTGCTGGTCGGTCATGATACGCGATACACTCCATGATCTTCGGGCACAGTAACCGAGCCGTCTTAATATCGATCTAAGGCGCGCGGTGAACGTGCCAATACTTTTCTGTTCCATTTTTATCACGCCTTAACAATATTTTGGCGATAGATGCTAAAGCTGGTTAATACCTCCGCCCACGCTTGATCGCGGCCCGCGCGTCAGCGCACGGACGATGCGTTGGCGGCATCGGCGCGCAGCGACAGAATGGGCGCAATATTGCGGCGTTAGGTGTCGGGCTCAGTCTCGGGCGCCGGCGCCTCTTTGGCGAGGCGATCCTTCTCGATCCGGTCGACGAGCCAGATGGAGGCCTCGTAGAGGAGCATCGTCGGCAGCATCATGGCCATCATACTGAAAGGATCCGGCGGCGAGAGCACCGCGGAAGCGCCCGCGATCCCGACGATGGCATAGCGCCGCGCACTCCGCATCCCGGCCGCCCCAAAGACCCCTGCCCGCGCGAGCAGCGTCACGATCACCGGCAGCTGGAAGATGATGCCGAAACCGAGGACCAGCGTCATGACCAGAGAAAGATACTCCGAGACCTTGGGCAGGAGCTCGATGGTGGCCTGCCCGTTGCCGTGTTGCGGCGTGATCTCGAGCGAGAACTGGATGAGCAGCGGCAGCACGATGAAATAGACGACCAGCGACCCGAGCACGAAGAGCAGTGGCGTCGCGATCAGATACGGGACGAAGGCCCCGCGCTCGTTCTTGTAGAGGCCGGGAGCCACGAACTTGTAGACCTGCACGGCAACGACCGGGAACGACAGGAACGCCGCCCCGAACATGGCGAGCTTGATGTTCGTGAAGAGCTGCTCGAGAAAATGCGTTGCGATCAGCTTGGCGTTCTCAGCGCCGACGACGCGGACGAACGGCCAGACCAGAATGTTGTAGATCGGCTTGGCGAAGAAGAAACAGACGACGAACGTCGCAAAGAACGCGAGCAGCGAATAGATCAATCGCGTACGCAGCTCGGTCAGGTGCTCGATGAGCGGCGCGCGCGAGGCGTCGATTTCCTCCTGCCCTTCGCGCTTCATGGTGTCTGTCATGACGCCCTCAGGCTCCGCCCTTCTGTTGTGCGCTTTCCCCGTCAGTCGGAGCGACGTGGGCGCCACTGCCGTTCAGGCTCCCACGATCACTGTGGGCGGGCACGGGCTCTGCGGCCGCCGGCGGCGCCTCCGCGACCTGCTTCATGGGTATGCCGTTCGCGTCGTGCGCATCCGGATCGGCGGCCGCAGGTTCCGGCGGAGGCGCGGTCGCGCTGTCGCCCGAGGGCTCACGCAGCTCCTCCGGCGTATAGCCCGTCGTGTGCGGTGACGGCTTCAGAGGATCATTGAGTTGCGCCTCGACGTCCGCCTTGAGGCCGTCGATATCCTTCGTAACGCTTTCGAGATCGCCCGAGATCGACTGCTGCGTCTCCTGCAGGGACTGGTTCAGATCCTGACCGAGCCCCTCCACGTCCTTCTTGATCTGATCGAGCTCGCTCTCGCGCATGGCCTCGTCGAACTGTGCGCGGAACTCGTCGGCCTGGCGCTTGATGATCCCCATGTACTTCCCGATCGTCCGAAGCAGGATCGGGAAGTCCTTCGGGCCGAGCACAATCAGGGCCACGATGCCCAGGAGCAGCAGCTTGCCTGACGTGAGATCGAACATGATCGCTTTCTGTAGTGCAGCCCCGGCATCGCGTCAAAGTTGCAGCGGCGACTGCCCGTGGATCCATGGATGAACGGCACGGCGCCAATCAGGCCGCAACCCCATGCTCCCCCGTGACCCATCCGCGCATCCGATCCCGCGGGGTGTCCTTCGCCGCCACTCGCCGCATACCGCCGCGAGCTCCTGCGCTAACCGATCTTCGTTCCGCTGGTCGTGCTGCTCGCCGAATGTACCTCGGGCGGCTTGCCCTCGAGCTTCTTGGGGCTGCTGTCCGCCGGCGAGGCGACGTCGTCGTCCTCAGTCATGCCCTTCTTGAAGCTCTTGATGCCCTTGGCCACGTCACCCATGATCGACGAGATCTTCCCGCTGCCGCCGAAGAGCAGCAGGGCGATGACCAGGAAGATCAGCCAGTGCCAGACGCTGAATGTACCCATTCTACAGAACTCCTTGGGAGGCAGCGCATTCTACCGTCGCTGCTGCCGGTTTTGCCGAAAGTATCGCAGAAAGGCCACGGCGCAGCAAGGCGGAGCGCTCGAAAAGCCGGCACGAAAAAGGGCGCCCGTCGGCGCCCTCTGGCCCAGGTTTCGTCAGCCCCGGCGGCGGGTTGGCGCCCCGCCGGAGCCGTTGAGACCCTTAGGCAGCGGCCGTCTTGCCGTCACCGGGCTCACGGAGCACGTAGCCACGGCCCCAGACGGTCTCGATGTAGTGCTTGCCGCCGGTTGCCATCTGCAGCTTCTTGCGCAGCTTGCAGATGAACACGTCGATGATCTTGAGTTCCGGCTCGTCCATGCCGCCGTAGAGATGGTTGAGGAACATCTCCTTGGTGAGCGTCGTGCCCTTCCTCAGCGAGAGGAGCTCGAGCATCTGGTACTCCTTGCCCGTCAGATGCACGCGCTGGCCGTTGACCTCGACCGTCTTGGTATCGAGATTGACCCTGAGCTCGCCGGTCTCGATGACCGACTGGGCGTGACCCTTCGAGCGCCGCACGATGGCCTGGATGCGGGCGATCAGCTCGTTCTTATGGAACGGCTTGGTCATGTAGTCGTCGGCGCCGAAGCCGAGGCCCCGCACCTTGTCGTCGATGCCCGCCAGACCGGAAAGAATAAGGATCGGCGTCTGCACCTTGCTTACGCGGAGGGTCTTGAGGACCTCGTACCCGCTCATGTCTGGCAGGTTGATATCAAGCAATATGATGTCGTAATCGTAGATCTTGCCGAGATCGACGCCTTCTTCACCGGTGCTCGTCGTGTATACGTTGAAGCCTTCCGACTGCAACATCAGCTCAATGCTTTGCGCCGTGGCGCTGTCATCCTCAATGAGAAGGACTCGCATGCCAACCTCTCTTCCATGACCCTATTAAGGATCCGCTGCCCCAATTGTGAAGAGTACGCTATTGCACTCAGCAAGTTCATAACTTGCACATTACTTCCGAGAGGTTAACAAAACCTAATGGTCGATTACAGAAATGCTGTTTCTGGGACGCGGACCCTGCGTTGCCATGACAACCCCCTATCACCTAGGCGACGGCGGCTGCCAGCAGGACGCGAAACCCAATAATACCAAGTATCCGCGCACGCAATTACATGGTGCGGCAGGCCATCCTAGCCGTACTTGGCAGCTCAGAGATGTCGCTAGATCGCGAACCTCACGCCGACCATGCAGATCACTCAAGCCGTTGCCGTGACTTGTTTGTCCGCATGCAACCCCCTAAATTGGTTAGTACATGATTTGCACAGGTTGCTGAAGCGTACAGTGCTCGCTCAGTGATCGAAAATGACACGCGCGAGTCTGATACGATTCAGGCGTTGCGAAACGGCAACTTAATGCGTTTGTCTGATATTGACCCTGTGCCGGCGCGCGTCCGGAAGCGATCACAGGTGTCAGCATCAGAACCTCTTAAGGGGCTGGTACCCGTGTGCTGCTATCAGGACCATACGATATGTCGCCGGAGCCTAAGTTTTGCATGGCCGTGTCACGACGCGACGCCGGCCGCGCATCGAGCGTGTGTCACCGGCGCCTTGTTCGTCGAGGTCAGCCGATGCTCTTGAGTAGGGGGTAGACGGTCATGAAGTCCCGCGACAGTGCATTGAAGCTGAAGCGCTTCGAGGCCGAAGAGAAGCGGCGGAAAGTCGCCGACATCGAGTCGATGATTCACGAGTTCGAGCAGATGGCTGCCGACCTCGACCGGCAGATCGCGACCGAGGAAGAGCGCACGGGCATCCGCAACGAGGCGCACTTCGCTTACTCGACCTTCGCGCGTGCCGCCGCCCAGCGCCGGAACAATCTTCGCGCGTCGGTTGCCGATCTTCGCGAAAAGCTCGAGCTGGCTGTTGCCGTGCGCGACGAAGCCCTTGCCGAGCTCGAGGTTGCAGCCTCGGCCGACGAGCGCGGCGGTGACCGCTCACGTCGCGTCGACCGCGATGCCACCGATGCGCGCGTAGGCTGAGACGCGCGCGGAGCAATTGGGCTCAGGCCGAGCCGTGCGCAAGACTGCGCACCTTTTCAACCCAGTCTTCCGAAAGCCCGCGTTGCGGCAACGATCTCGTGCACGATGCCGGGTTCCGTCATGGCGTGGCCGGCATCGGGGACGACGTGTAGCGTCGAGCCGGGCCAGGCCTGGTGCAGTTCGACGGCGCTGCGCACCGGTGTGACGACATCATAGCGCCCCTGGATGATGGTCCCCGGTATACCGGCGAGGCGGTGCGCATCACGCAAGAGCTGTCCGTCCACCTCCAGGAAGCCGCGGTTCATGAAATAGTGGCACTCGATGCGCGCGAAGGCGAGCGCATAGGAGTCGGACGCAAAGGCGCGCAGCCGCATGGGATCGGGCCTGAGCGCCATGGTCGAAGCTTCCCAGATGCACCACGCGCGCGCCGCCTCGATCTGAATGCGCGGATCGGAATGCGTCAGGCGCCGATGATAGGCGGGGATGGGATCGCGACGCTCCTCGGGCGAAAGGACAGAAAGAAAGGCCTCGTAGGCCTCCGGGAAGAGCCAACTGCAGCCGTCCTCGTAGAACCAACGGATCTCCGCCTCCCGCAGGAGGAACACACCCCTGAGGATCAGCTCACGCACGTACTCCGGGTGTCGCTCGGCATAGGCAATGGCGAGTGTCGCCCCCCATGACCCACCCATGAGCTGCCAGCGAGCGATCGCGAGATGGCGGCGCAGCTTTTCCATGTCGTCGAGGAGATGCTGCGTGGTGTTCGCCTCGATGCTCGCATTCGGTATCGAGCGCCCACAGCCGCGCTGGTCGAAAAGCACAATCCGATAGCGCGCCGGATCGTGATACCGCCGCATCGTCGGGTTGCTGCCCCCTCCCGGCCCGCCGTGCACGACCAGAACCGGCTTGCCCTCGCGGTTGCCGCACTCCTCGAAATAGACTTCGTGCCCCCCGCCGACCTGCAGTCGGCCTGTCCGATACGGCTCGATCGGCGCATAGAACCCGAATTGCTCGCGTGCAGACATCCGTGCTCCCTGACCGCGCGCGTTCGGCGCGCGGCGAACATACCATTGCAGATCGACATATCACAAAGCTAGCCGCCGGCGTGCCGGCGTCGCTCGGCCAGCATCTGGCGAACCTCGCGATCATAGAGGGTATCACCGCCGGGGACGCGCAGATCCCGCACCATCTCCAGCGCATGGCGGTCCGGTGCCGGTGTCAGGAGGCTGCCGATACCCACGGCGATCAGAGATATGGGGGCCGCCACCGCCGCTGCCATGGGGCCCGAAAGGCCGATGTGTGCAAGATCGCCGCTCAAAATACCGATCACAGCCGCGACGAACCCGGCGAGCAAGCCGCAGATCGCGCCCCCGACATTGCACCTTTTCCACCAGATCGACATCAGCAGCACAGGAAAGAGCGTCGAGCCGCTAAGCGCCAGCGACCACATGAGAAGCTCCAGCGGATCTCCCGGCACCACGACTGCGAGCCAGCAGCCGAAGGTCGTGAGGACAATGAAGGCGACCCGCAGGATCATGCGGCGGGGGGCGTCGGCGACAAGCTCGCTGTGGGGGCCATTGATGATATCTTCCGCCAGGATCGTCCCGAGGGTCGCAAGCCCCGTCGCGGCGGCCGCGAGTGCGGTTGCCAGCAGGCCCAGAATGACGGTGTAGATGAGTGCCGCTGGCACTTCGTTGGCCGCCGCCAGGACGACGACGGCCGCATCGCGCCGAATGGCAAAGCTCGAGAGGGTCTGCCGCGCCGTCCCCGTATCGATGCTCGCCCACTCCTGGGCGACGACGCTCTGTATCCAGTCCGGGAGCTGGCCGGCCGGATGTCCTGCGATATCGGTCATCACGATCTCGCGCAGGAAAACGCCGACCGCCGACATCGTCAGGAACATCAGTCCGGCGATACAGATCGCCCAGGCGACAGACTTGCGTGTCGCGTACACGCCCGGTGTCGCGGCAATGCGCGAGATGAGCGCCGGCTGGCCGGCGACACCCGCCATGACCGCGAGCATCGACAGGATGAAAGCACCTTGCCCAATGCTTGCGAAGGGGGTCGCGAAGCGGCGGGAGGTCGCCTCGAAACCAGGCCCCGGTAGATCGAAAGAGAAGGTGTCGGCGAAAACATTGGGAATGTTCTGGAGGACCTCGGCGCGCAAGAGCGCCCGCGTGATGCGCCCATAGCTGAGCTGTGGCACCGGCAGATGCGACATCAGAATCGCCATGATCATGACCGGGATGAGCAGCGCGAGCATCATCACAATGCCCTGCGCGGCGCTCGTCCAGCTCAGCGAGCGCAGTCCCCCGCACACCAGCACGAGGATAAGCAGGAGCGACACCGCAACGGTCAAAGCGACCGGCGAAAGCTCGGTGAGCCAGCCTCCGGCCATGAAGGCGACCTTGAGCTCGGCGACGATGAGCATCAGCAGAGGGACGCTCGCAATGGCCGCCGCGACAACACGCAGCACGGGGCTCCCGAAGCGGAGACCGAGATAGGCCGGCACGGAGTAGGCGCCGAACTTGCGGATATAGGGCGCAATAAGGATCGCGAATACGACGAGCCCGGTCGTCATGCCGGCAGTCAGGAAGAGCGCGTCGAAGCCGATCAGATAGAAGAGCCCCGGCAAGGCCGCGAGCGTCGTGCCGCCAAGGAGCGTCACGGAAAGCGTGAGGCCCGTGAACACCGCGGGTACGCGCCGGCCGGCAAAGAGCAGCTCGGAGATGGCATTCGTGCGGGTTGCGATCGCGAGGCCCGCGACGAGAAGCGCAAGCCCACCCGCGATGAGCGCGCGCAGCATCTGGTCCTCGAGGCCGAGCTGCTCGAGCATGAGGGCCATCAGCACGATGCCAACGAGCAGGCTCGCGAATATGCCGAAGTAGACACCGAGCAGGGGATTGACGAGGTGGCGGCTGGGCGTCAGGGACATCGGCGATCCGGATCGGGTCTTCGGAAGGGGCGCGCTGCCCCGTCAGATCTCTTCTTACGGTTCGGCAGGGATTGCCGGAACCTCAGTCGTCCTCGTGCGCGCCATGCCAGCGGTCGATGACGTCCTGGCGGTTTGCAAAGGAGGCGACCGTGATCAGGCGAGAACGCCGACGCCATGGGCGAGAAGGAAGTAGCCCCAGGGAAAGCCGATCACCCGACTGCCATTGAGCTGATCAGCATAAAAGGGAAGGACGAGCACCACGAGGAGAAAGGGCAGCAGACTCGCCATCATCTGCCATTTCGTGTGCCGCCAGTATGGCCGGCGCTCCTTGCGCTCGATCATGCGCCACTCTCCTCAGATTTGCTTTGACCCCGTACGCACCGGCGACGCCAGCGTCCTGTGGCGAGAGATGTGCCCTCATTGTGGTCGGCGTGCGGCACGACGGGTTGCACAGGCCGCGCGCCCGCCCGCTTCCCGGTGCCCGCCCCGCTCGTCGCGGCAAATGTTAGCCAAGACCGCGGAAACGCGCTAGTTCTTCACCCTGCTCCTGTTGAAGATGCCGCAAACCGAGCAGCGCCGACGCAGCCGGGCTCAATGCGCGCAACCTCGTTAGTGTGATGATCGAGAAATTCGTCAAATCCCGGGGGAAGACATCGAGCGAATTTCTCGATCATCACACTATCAAGTCTCGGATTCTGGTGTCTCTTTTGATTCCGACGTTCGCTCGGGACACTAGCATCGAGGTCAAGCGAACTTCGGAAGCGGGACACCAGAGGCTGAACCGGTGACAAACCGCATTATCGTGGTGGACGATCATCCGTTGTTTCGTGGCGCCCTCACACAGGCGCTGCACTCGGCTATTCATGATGCGCGCTTCGATCAGGCGGCCTCCCTTGCCGATCTCGAAGCGCTCATCGCGGAGCGCGCCGACACGGACCTCGTGCTCCTCGATCTCGCCATGCCGGGCGTGCAGGGTCTGTCCGGGCTTCTGCTGCTGCGCGCCCAGCATCC
>Ga0180218_1001013_pt1 | contig 19034 bp, 13 predicted proteins | sample eDN3rd37CKraftBY_FD_151334 | JGI IMG/M metagenome (GOLD analysis project Ga0180218, IMG submission 151334) | Enriched backyard soil microbial communities from Emeryville, California, USA - eDNA 3rd pass 37_C Kraft BY (version 2) (version 2) | ecosystem: Environmental > Terrestrial > Soil >...
CGCCGAGCTCAAGGACTACATCAACTCGATGATCGTGAACCTCCGCCTCACGACGGAGCGCAACACGGAGCAGGACTGGCTGAAAACGAATCTCGCGCGCTTCACGGGCATGCTGCAAGGCCAGCGTGATCTCGAGACGGTCGGCAGGACGATACTGTCGACCCTCGTGCCGCTCGTCAAAGCGCAGCAGGGCGTCATCTATCAAGTAAGCAACGCCCGGGTGTCCAAGCCGCTCAAGCTCCTTGCAGCCTACGGCAATCCCGTCGAGAGCGGCTTTCCGGAGGAGCTTGCGCTCGGTGCGGGGCTCATCGGCCAGTGTGCGGTGGACAAGCAGCATATTCTTCTTGCCGACGTGCCGCACGATACGATCCGGATCGATGCCGGTCTGATCAAGGCGATCCCGCGCAGTGTGGCGGTCCTTCCGGTGACGTTCGAGGGCGAGATCAAAGCGGTCATTTCGATTTCCTCGCTGAACGAGCTCGAGCCGATCCATCTCACTTTCCTGGAGCAGCTCACGTCGAACATCGGCATCGTCCTCAACAGTATCGAGGCGACCATGCGCACAGAAAGTCTGCTCGCGCAGTCGCAGACGCTCGCCACCGAGCTGCAGAGCCAGCAAAGAGAGCTGCAGCAGACGAACGATCAGTTGGAAGTCAAGGCACAGCAGCTCGCGGAGCAGAACGTCGAGGTGGAGCGCAAGAACCTCGAAATCGATCTTGCGCGTCGGGCGGTCGAAGAGAAGGCGGCGGAACTCGCGCTGACATCACGATACAAATCCGAGTTCCTCGCGAACATGTCTCACGAGCTGCGCACACCGCTGAACAGCATCCTCATTCTCAGTCAGCAGCTGACCGAGAACCCGGACGGCAATCTGACGGAGAGACAAGTCGAATTTGCCCGCACTGTCTTGAGTGCCGGCACCGATCTCTTGAACCTCATCAGTGACATCCTCGATCTCTCGAAGATCGAGTCGGGCACCGTTACCGTCGAAGCGGAGGATATCTCCCTTAACGGCCTTCTCGAAACTGTCGCGCGGCCGTTCCGTCATGAAGCCGAGCGTCGACAACTGGCGTTTCACGTCGAACTCGATCAGGCATTGGGTAAGACCATCAATACGGACTCGAAGCGTCTTCAGCAGATCCTCAAGAACCTGCTCTCCAACGCGTTCAAATTCACGTCCGAAGGCAGCGTCCGCATCTCCGTCTTCCTCGCCAACGGCGGCGCACATGGGTCATTCGGCTCATCCCCGCAGGTCGCCTTCGAGGTCGCGGACACCGGCATCGGCATTCCGTTCGACAAGCAGAAGCTGATCTTCGAAGCCTTTCAGCAGGCGGATGCGAGTACGAGCCGCAAGTATGGCGGCACGGGTCTCGGACTCGCGATCAGCCGCGAACTCGCGAGCCTGCTCGGGGGCGAGATCCAGCTCCGCAGCGAACCCGGTGTTGGCAGCACGTTCACGCTGTTCGTGCCATTCCGGTACGACGGTCCAATGGGCCTGGAGGCCATCGGCTATGCCCGCGGGGCTTCGGCAGAAGCTATCGAAGGCGCCGCCGAAGCCGAGGAACCACGGCCCGCGATCGATGACGATCGCGACGACATCGGTCCTGGCGACGAGGTCATTCTCATTGTCGATGACGATCCGGCATTCGTGCGGTTGCTGATGGAGATCGCGCGCGAGAAGCTCTTCAAGGTGTTGGTGGCCTCTCGCGGCAGCGATGCCTTGGCCCTGGCTTTTGACTACAATCCGACGGCGATTTCGCTCGATGCGTTCCTGCCGGACATGATGGGATGGTCCGTGCTTGGCGAGCTGAAGCGCAATCAGCTCACGAGACACATTCCGGTCCAGATCGTCTCACTCGACGAAGATCGGAATTACAGCCTCTCGCGCGGCGCTTTCGGACATGTGGTCAAGCCTTCCTCCTCCGAGGAGCTCGGAGGCGCCCTCGACCGCTTGCGTGCCTTTGCGCGCAACGAGAGACGGCCTCTGCTCATCGTGGAAGGTGACGCGCGGGATCGCCTAGCGCTGACCGAACTGCTGGCGCATGACGAAGTGGATATTCTGACCGCGAAGACGGGGCAGGAGGCGCTCGCTTGTCTTCGCAGCGAGCCGGTTCGCTGCGTGATCCTCGGTCTCGACTTCTCCGATATGACGGGTTTCGAGCTCATCGAGCAGATGGGGCACAGCGAGGAACTTTCGCAAGTGCCCGTGATCGTCTTTACGGGACACGCACTGACTGCCGACGACGAAAGCCGGTTGCGCACATTGGCGCGATCGAACGTGATCAAGAGTGTCGAGTCGGCAGAGCGCCTGCTGGATGAAGTTGCCCTGTTTCTGCATCTCAATATTGCCAACCTTGCCGCGGACAAGCAGGAGCTGCTCGGAAGGCTGCACAGAAGCGACGAGGACATCGTGGGCAAGACTGTCCTCGTTGTCGACGACGATGCGAGGAATATCTTTGCGTTGAGCAGTGTTCTGGAACGCCGTGGCATGGTCGTCCTCACAGCGACGACCGGGCGTGAAGCCGTAGAGGCGCTCGACTCCAGCGAAGTTGCCATCGTGCTCATGGACATAATGATGCCCGAGATGGACGGCTATCAGACTATTCGCGAAATCCGCAGCAGGGAGCATCACCGGCGACTTCCCATCATTGCTCTCACCGCAAGGGCCATGAAAGGCGACCGAGAGAAATGCCTGGAAGCCGGGGCGTCGGATTATCTCGCAAAGCCCGTGGATACCGATCAGTTGCTCGCCGCGCTGCGCATCTGGCTGCACAGGTGAAATAATGAATACCCACCCGCGCGCCTCTATCCTCTTGGTCGATGACCAACCCGGCAAGATCGTCACGTACAGGGCAATCCTGGAAGGTCTTGGGGAGACTTTGCTGTGCGCGCATTCCGCGCGCGAGGCGCTGGCCATCCTCGTCAAGACGGAAGTCGCCGTCATCCTGATGGACGTGTGCCTGCCGGATATCGACGGCTTCGAGCTTGCCACCATGATCCGGCAGCACCCGCGACATGAGAAGACGGCCATTATTTTCGTTTCGGGTGTCCGTCTCAGCCAGGAGGATCTGGTGCGGGGATATACGATCGGCGCCGTGGACTATGTCCCGGTCCCGATCGAGCCCGAGATTCTTAAGGCCAAGGTCCGCGTGTTCGTCGACCTCCACACCAAGACAAAGCTGCTGGGATTGGTCAACGAAAGGCTCGAGGCGCGTGTCGCTGAACGCACGCACGAACTCGAGGTGACGAACGAGAAGCTGGCGCGGAGCGAAGAGCGCCTGAGATTGGCGGCCGAGGCGGCTCAGTTCGCAAGCTACGAGTTCGATGTCGCCAAGAAGCAGTTTCGCTGGTCACAGAACGCGCGTGACATGCTGCAGCTCCCGCCGAGTGGGCCGGTATCCCTCGAAGACGTCATGAGGCTGGTTCATCCCGCCGATCGTCGGAGCCTGCTTCGGCGGTTTGTCCGGGCCGATGATGCGGAACATCCACTCGAAACGGAATTCCGGGTTGCGGACAACGCCTCGAAGGCTTCGTGGATGCTGGATAGGGGCAAGGTGGTCACGAATGGCGCCGGCGAGCCGTGGCGCATTGTCGGGACATTTCTCGACATCACGATGCGCAAGCAGGCGGAGGATCATCAAACCCTGCTGATGGGCGAGCTGGACCACAGGGTGAAGAACATTCTGGCCAACGTTCTCGCGATCGCGCGGCTTTCGAGTTCGGGGGCCACGTCCGTAGCTCCCTACGTGTCGGCGCTCCAGGGACGTCTGCAATCGATGTCCGCCGCGCACGATCTGCTGCGTCGATGCGATTGGCGCGGGGCTGATCTTCATCAGTTGGTTTCCGTGACCTTGGAGCCATTCAGCGTGGATGAATCCAATATTTCGGTCGAAGGCGAGCAGTTGGTTTTGCCGGCGCGGACGGCGCAATCGCTGTCGCTCGTCCTGCATGAGCTGGCGACCAATGCCGTCAAGCATGGAGCGCTGTCAGTTGCCGCCGGGCGACTTTCGATATCCTGGCGCGCCAATCAAATCGAAGGCGAAGGCGCTCGCTTTGCATTCACCTGGAAGGAAACGGGCGGACCGACCGTCTCCAAACCGAGCCGGCACGGGTTCGGTCTGACGGTGCTGAAATCCGCGGCTTCCGAAACCGGTGGCCGCGCGAACCTGAGCTTCGAGCCCGACGGCATCCGCTTCGCGTTCGAGAAGTCACTGGTCCAAACACTCGATCGGCCCTTTCAGCTCAGGCAGGATCCCAAGCCGGCTCGCCGCGGCGACGGTGACGCGAACAGCCGCTGCGTGCTCGTTGTGGAAGACGAACTTCTTATTGGACTTCAGCTTGCACAGGACCTGGAAGACGAGGGCTATCACGTCATCGGCCCGGCGAGCACGATCGAGCAAGGCATCGAACTCGTGAGAGAGGGCGGGATCGATTGCGCTTTGATCGATCTTCGGCTCGGTGAGACATTGAGCAGTCCGATAGCGAACCTTCTCCGCGAAAAGGCGATCCCCTTTGCTCTGGCGACGGGGTTCGACGAGCAGCACCCGATAGATCGCGTCTTCGAGGGTGCTCCACGCCTCAAGAAGCCGTACGATGCGGGCGCTGTTCGGGACCTGATCCGAAGCCTCGCCCGCGCGACATAGGTCTCCCACGAGGTCCGGGCTCGAGGCGCCGGTCTGCAGATGTGTAGCTAGCTCAGCGAAATCAGCTCATCGGCGTCAGCGACCGAGAAGCGCGAAGCTGTGATGCTTGCGACCTGCCGCACGAGCACTGGCAGCCACAGCCTTTCGAGGTCACTGTTCCTGTGCTGTTCGAGGGCGTACTCGTCTGCGTATTCTTCGTGGATGGAAAACAGTTGGGAATCCGTCGGCGAGCGCAGAAAAGCCAGGAAAGTGCAGCCCGGTTCGCTCGAGACAACATCAGCGACATAGCCCCGCAGCAGCGCCTCGAACCGCTCGCCGCAGCCTTCCTTCACCCGCACTTTGCGGTAGATACCGATCGCCATAACACCCCCCGTGGACCTGAGAGGCGCGCGCCCCCCTGTCGACGCAAAGTGTTACATCGCGCCCATAGGCTGTCCAAGCGCATCATGCCTGTTTTCCAGGCGTTCGCGGGATCGGTGTAGCGGAATTATCCTTCACTGGAATGTCGGGTCAGCGGATTGTCATTCATCCGCATTGTTTGCCGACGTGGGCACAGCGGCGCAGATTTCGTCTCTGACCAGGCCTCGGATCACGCCCGAAGCAGTTCGCGATAGAGACCGGAACGGCCGGCAAGCTCTTCCGACGAACCATCTTGCAGCAGGCGACCGCCGCCGATGACGAGGATGCGGTCGAATTGCCGGACGGTCGAGATGCGGTGCGCAATGGCGATCACGGTCCGGCCCTGCATCAGCCGCGCCAGCGCTTCGCGGATAGCCTCCTCGGACTTCGTATCGAGGGCAGATGTCGCTTCATCGAGCAGGAGAAGCGGCGCATCCTTGAGAAACGCCCGCGCGAGCGCAATGCGTTGCCGCTGGCCACCCGACAGGCGCGTGCCGCGGTCGCCGACCAGCGTGTCGAGGCCCCTCGGCAGGTCATTGATGAAGTCGCATCGCGCCGCGGCGGCCGCTGCGCGCACCTGTTCATCGGAGGCGTCGGGCCGCGCGTATCGGATGTTCTGCTTGAGCGATCGGTGAAAGAGGGACGTATCCTGCGGTACGACGGCAATGGCTTCGCGCAGGCTCTGCTGAGTGACCGCCGTGATGTCCTGGCCGCCGATCAGGATGCGGCCGCTGTCGACGTCGTAGAAGCGCTGCAGAAGCGCGAAGATCGTGCTCTTGCCGCCGCCGGATGGCCCGACGAGGCCGATTTTCTGCCCGGCCTTGATCTCGAGATCCAATCCATCGAAGAGCTTCGGGCCGTCGGGATAGCTAAAGCGCACCCGCTCGAAGCGGACGCTGATGCCGCTCGGCGAGAGCGGCCGCGCGGCGGGATGATCGCGCATTTCGTGCGGCACGAGCAGCTTCTGCAGGGCTTCGGAGAAGCGCGCGGTGTGTTGCGTGACATCGACGAGGGCGATCGCGAGGTCGCGCGTCGCATGAAGGACCGACATGCCGAGCGTGCAGATCAGAATGACATCACCGGTGGTCGCCTGACCGAGCTGCCAGAGCAGGATGACCCAAGCAAGAAGTGCGATGGTCAGAACAACCGTTACGACGGCGTGTGCGATGCGCAGATACTCGAGGTAGCGCAGGCTCCGCTCGCGCGCTGCCATCTCCCGCTTTACAGTCGCATCGAAGCGACGGTGCTCGCGGGTCATGCCACCGAACGCCTTCACGATGGTCACATTGCCGACAACGTCGGTGAGCTCGCCGTCGACGGTCGCGGCCCGGTGCGCGAAGGCATGATGTAGTGTCGTGCCGGCGGCCGCCTTGTAGAACATGACGACGATCATGAAACCGGCGACGACGATCAGAGAGGCCGCCATCCAGACGCTCACGGTCCCGACAAGCACGATGGCACAGACGGTAGCGAGGCACGGCGGCAGCACGTTCCAGGCGAGCATGTTCTCGACGGTGAACATCGCCTGAGACGTGGCGCTGACACGGGAAGTCAGCGTACCCGGCGAGGACGCGGCGAAATAGCTCGGCGCGTGTCCCATCAGGTGGCGGAAGAGATCGCGGCGAACATCTCCTGTGACCTTTACGAACGTGCTATTGGCGATCCAGCTCGCAACGCGCCAGAGAAGATTGTCGCCGGTAATGAGAGCGACGAGCAGAGCGAAGGCCGTCCACACGCCGACCACCGCGGTATTGGGGCTGGACAAGGCATCGACCAGAACCTTGACGGCATATTGCGTCAGGATCGAGCACAGTACTGCCGCTACGACCGCGGCCAGAATGGCGGCGTGAGCCTTCCGCCGGCCGAGCGCGTAACGCATGAAGAACGACGCGGGCCGCCCGGCGTATCCAGCAAGATCGTCCGCGGCCGCGGCTCCTGTGGTTTGCTCCATTTGCGAACGGTGCTCCATCATCTCGTTTCATTTTCCGCCGTCTCCGGCATGGCTACCAGGACGGTGATGAATGCTGTGACGGCCACCACTGCGAGAGCGAGAAACGCCATCGGCGTTCCGAACTGCGTGGCGAGATAGCCGGCGACCGTCGTGCTCAGCGCGGCGCCGATGCCTGTGGCACTGGCGGTGAGGCCCTGAGTGAGGTTGAAGCGGCCCGTGCCGCGCGAGATATCCGCGAGCGACAGCGGCACCAGGACGCCCAGCACTGCGGCGCAGACGCCGTCGAGCACCTGCGCCGCGATGATGATCGCAGGGTCGCTGCTTGTCGCCAGCAGCGCCGCTCGAGCCGGAAGGGCGGCAAATCCGACAATCAGGATTGTACGGCGCCCCAATTCGACAGCCAGCCGCCCGACAGTCGGAGCCATGAGAGCGACGATCCCTTGCGGCACGATGATGCAGAGCGCGATGAGCAGGCTGGCCCACTCGCCGGCCCGCAGCGTCATCTCGGTGCCGACCAGCGGCAGCATGGCGGCGTTGGCCGAGTGGAAAAGGAAGATGCACAGTATCAGAATGATGAGCGAGCGCTTGCGGAGCAGGGCGCGCACCGCGAGTCCCGGCGCTCTGACTTCCCCGGCGATGCCGCCATCCGCGCGTATCGGATCGATTTCCTCGGCGCTGATCTGGGAAAGCGCGACAATGGCTGGGATGGCGAGCGCTGCCGTGACGAAGAAGACCGCCTGTGCTGAGATCGTGAAGCCGATCGCCCCCATGATGCCAGCCGCCGTGCCGCTTCCGATCGATGCAAAGCGCGCGTTTCGTCCAAGCCGCGGGGCCACTGCGGCGTGGCCGACGAGACCGAGCGTGATGGCGCCGATCGCCGGGCCGAGGATCGAGCTCGATGCGACGTGCAGCAATTTCGCCGAGAGGATCCCGGCGAAGCTCGGCGCCACTGCAATCAGCAAAGCGCTCAGCCCGATGCCGGCGACGGCGATCATCGCGATCCGCCGCTTCGATGGTGCCGCATCGACCAGCCAGCCTCCAGGCAACTGACTGAGCAGGCCGCCCAGACTTCCAACGGCGAGGATCAAGCCGATATCGGCTTGGTTCCACTTCTGCGTGGTCAGGTAGATGGCCAAGAACGGACCGAAGCCCGTCTGCATGTCGGCCACCAGGAAGGTGAACCAGTCGAGGCCGCGCGCACTTTTTGGTGAGACAGGAGGCACCGGCGCCTCTCACAAGGGCCCGGAGGGGGTGTATACACGTGAGAGCCGAACGTCCGGTCGGCATTGTGGTTCCCTCCGCCATGGCCTAGTCCCCCGGCGGTGAGGCTGCCTTTACGACATCTGGTGGTTCGCCCCTTTTCCACTCCCGCACCGACTGGAGTTGAGGAGCCGTGATTTCGACGAAGATCTTGCCACCGGCAAATTGAAATGCTGCGCGGTCGACGGCGACCTTGCGTGTCCCTATGCCGAGGAAGCCGCCGAACTCGACCACGAACGCGTGAACATCCCCTTCAGCGTCGATGAGCACATCGATGATGCGCCCGCTTTCGACGCCTTTCCCTCTCGGCGGCGTGACTTCTCGCCCCAGCACGCTTTGAAGCTGCGGCGAAAGCAAAGGATCCGGCTGGCTGAGTACCGCGCTCGAGTTTGCCGACAACGCTGCGGTAAGAACGGCCACACGCCCCAATCGTCCTACGAATGCGAGCTCGTTCATTTGCACCTCGCGCAAAGCGGCCTATTCGCGGGCTTTAGCCACAACGGCCGAAAGATCATCTAGTTCCCGCACGAGTAAGCTCCGTCCCTTCCGGCCGTGGCGAGGGAAAGGCGATTGCGTGGTCTCAGGAGGGCAATGTGGGGTGCAAAATTCTTTGCTGAAAGGTGTTGTGTTCAAGCCGCGGAGATATGCCAAGCGAAGCATCAGGTTGCTGCATGTAGAGGCAGTCGCGTCGATCAGCGTGCGCGCAGCATGCGACACGATGCGACGTCGTACGATTGTGCGATGCCGCGGAACCGCCGACGCCGCCGGGGGTTAACGCAAACGGCCTCAGGCTGTGAGCGGTGTCCGGCATCGTGACCCGGCGCGCACGGTTTGACGAACATCATGACCTCGTCCGAACGGAGCAAGGCACGCCATGAAGATTGCCCAGGTAGCGCCTTTGATGGAGAGCGTACCGCCCCGCTTTTACGGCGGCAGTGAACGAATTGTCTCCTATCTCACGGAAGCCCTGGTGGCGGAGGGACACGACGTGACGCTCTTCGCGAGCGGCGACTCGGTTACGGCCGCGCGTCTCGATGCGTGCTGCCCTCGCGCGCTTCGCCTCTGTCAGAATGTGCTGGATCCCATCCCGCACTACATGGTGATGCTCGACAAGGTGCGGCGGCGCGCACACGAGTTCGACATCATCCATTTCCATATCGACCAGTTCCAGTACCCGCTCTTTCGGGACTACAGCCACCGTGCCGTCACGACCTTGCACGGGCGCCAGGACCTGCCGGATCTCTGTCCGCTTTATATGCACTTCAAGGAGATGCCGCTCATCTCGATCTCCGACGCGCAGCGAGCGCCAGTCCCGGACGCCTCATTCATCGCGACGGTCCAGCACGGTTTGCCCGTCGACCTGCTGCCGCGGTCGCTGCATAGCCAGGGCGGTTACTTGGCATTTCTCGGTCGTATCTCTCCCGAAAAGCGCGCCGACCGCGCCATTCGCATAGCGCGCGCGGTCGGTTTGCCGCTGAAGATCGCCGCGAAGGTGGACAAGGTCGACGCCGAGTATTTTCGCGACGAGATCGAGCCGATGCTGGATGCTGCCGATGTCGAATTCGTCGGCGAGATCAGCGAGCGTCAGAAGGGCCGCTTTCTCGGCGATGCACGCGCGCTCCTTTTTCCTATCGACTGGCCAGAGCCATTCGGTCTCGTGATGATCGAGGCCATGGCCTGCGGCACGCCGGTGCTGGCGTTCCGGCGCGGATCCGTTCCCGAAGTGATCGACGAAGGTGTGACCGGATTCATCGTCGAAGATGAAGACGAGGCTGTGCGCAAGATGGGGGCTCTCCTGGCGCTCGACAGAGCGGCCGTGCGACGGCGCTTCGAGGCTCGATTCACCGCCGAGCGCATGGCCAAAGACTATGTCAAGGTCTACAAGAGGCTGCTGGCCGAGGCCGATCCTGTTGAGAGAACACGGCCGGTGCTTCTGAATGGCAACGCCGCCGTTCAGGAACTCACGTAGCGTCCGGATGGCGGGGGAAGGCAGCAATGCCCGATCGACATTCTCAGCGCGCGGGCGCCAGCGCGCCCGCCGCAATTGAGACACCATTCTACATCCCGGCGACAGACGCACCCGCGCGACCGCGCCGAACACTGAAGAAGAACGACACGTTCGCCGTGTTCGACAGCCACGGCGATATCGGTGCGAGCAGCGGCGGTCAGGACGGCCTCTTCCACCGTGATACGCGCTATCTGTCGCATCTCGAGCTGCTGATAAGTGGCTCGCGCCCGCTTCTGCTGCATTCGGCGTTGCGCGACGACAACCTCAACTACTATGTCGATCTCACCAACCCGGATATCTACGCCGACCGCAAAATCATCATGCTCAAGGACACGATCCATGTGTCCCGCACGATCTATCTCAAGGACGGCTCCTTGCGCGAGCGGATCGCGCTGACCAACCACGGCTGCGATCCGGTGCAGTTTTCGCTCTCCATCACATTCGCGAGCGACTTCGCCGACATCTTCGAAGTGCGCGGGATCAAGCGCGAGCGGCGCGGAACGTCATCGATCGACTCGGCTAGGTCGTCCGTCGTGCTTCTCCACTATCATGGGCTCGACAAGGTCTCGCGGACGACGACGCTTCAGTTCGAGCCAATGCCAACGGAGTTGCAGGACAGCTCTGCACGGTATGACATCGAGCTTGCGCCGCACGGGAAGACGGCAATCTTCATCACGGTTGCGAGCGGGCACAGTCTGCCGGGACCAGCAGAGTCGTTCTTTCGCGGTCTTACGCGCCTCCATCGCCAGCAGCAGCAAGTCACGCGCAGTGTCGCCTCCGTCGAGACGTCAGATGCCGTCATCAACGAAATTCTCTGCCGCTCGATGGCAGACGTCTTCATGTTGGTGACCGAAACTGATGACGGGCCCTACCCCTACGCCGGAATCCCCTGGTATTCGACCACGTTCGGCCGCGACGGCATCATCACCGCGATGAACATGCTTTGGGCCGACCCTTCCATCGCGGCGGGCGTCCTCAAGCGGCTGGCACGCCTGCAGGCGCACGAAGTGAACGCTCAAACCGACGCAGCGCCCGGCAAAGTCGTGCATGAAATGCGCGGCGGCGAAATGGCAGCCTTGGGCGAGATACCTTTCGAGCAATACTACGGGACAGTGGATGCGACGCCGCTGTTCGTCATCCTCGCCGGCCAGTACGCCGAGCGCACATCGGACTGGGCGCTCATCCGCCAGCTGTGGCCGTCGATCGAGGCCGCTCTCGAGTGGATCGACCGCTTTGGCGATATGGACGGCGATGGCTTCGTCGAATATGCGCGCGGTACGGAGACGGGGCTCGCGAACCAGGGGTGGAAAGACTCACACGATTCGATCTCTCACGCCGATGGGACGCTCGCGAGCGGCCCAATCGCCCTTGTCGAAGTGCAGGCCTATGTTTTTGCCGCGCGGCGCGCTGCCGCGGCATGTGCGCGTCGGCTCGGTTTCCTGAAGCGCGCCGAAAGCCTCGAAGCACAGGCCGAGCTCATACGCTTACAGTTCGAAGATGCGTTCTGGTGTCCGGAGCTCCAACTCTATGGACTTGCTCTGGATGGTGAGAAGCGTGTTTGCCGTGTGCGCTCGAGTAATGTCGGCCACGCCTTGGCGTGCGGCATCGTCACGCCCGAGCGGGCGCTCGCATCCGCAGCGACGCTGATGCGGAGCGAGTTCTTTTCCGGATGGGGTGTCCGAACGCTGGCGCATGGCGAAGAGCGCTACAATCCCATGTCGTATCACAACGGCTCCGTCTGGCCGCATGACAACGCCATCCTCGCGGCCGGCTTTGCGCGCTACGGCGCCAAGGCCGGCGCCGCTGCGATCTTTGATGGGGTGATGCGCGCCGCGGCCTACATGGAAGACCGCCGCATCCCGGAGCTGTATTGTGGTTTTCGTCGCCGCCGTGGGCGTGGGCCGGTGCTCTACCCGGTCGCCTGCTCGCCGCAAGCCTGGTCGGCGAGCGCACCTTTTTCCATCATCCAGTCTCTGCTGGGATTGGAATTCTATCCCGATGCGCGTGAGCTGCGTCTGAACAATCCGATCCTGCCGCCATCGCTCGAAAGCATTCGGCTCCGCGATGTTCGGCTGGGTGAGAGCACCGCCGATTTCATTGTGCGCAATTCGCTCTCAGGCCCCACGCTGGAGGTCGTCGGCGCGAACGGTGACATCCGCATCAGCCTCGTCTTCGGTGCCGCCGATTGAGGCTGCCGCCGGAATATCGGCAGGTAATCTATTGATATATCTGCATCCCGCCGCAGCCATGCGATTCTAGCATGACTGGACAATTGACCGCCCCGCAAGCATGCTTATTTTAAGCATGCTTATGAAATCGCGGTCTCTGATCATGGATCACAACTCGCCTACCCTCGGCTTTCTGCTGCACGACGTCGCGCGGCTCCTGCGCAAGCGCTTCGAGCAGAACGCGCGCGAATCGGGTCTGACCCGGTCGCAGTGGCAGGTGCTCGCCTATCTCGCACAGAATGAAGGGATCAATCAGAGCGGCCTCGCCGAGTTGCTCGACATCGAGCCGATCACGCTCGGCCGCATCGTCGACAAGCTCCAGGCGCTGAAGCTGATCGAGCGCCATCCCCATCCAACCGACCGGCGCGTGTGGACGCTCAGGCTGACGCCCGCCGCGCAGCGCAAGATCTCCGAGGCACGCAAGATCGGCGACGCAACCCGCGCCGAGGCGCTGGTCGGCCTTTCGTCCGTCGAGCGCCAGCAGCTCGTGAACTCCTTGCAGGTCCTGAAATCCAACCTTGTGGCCGCCTGTGACAGGCCGGCCGTGAATGAAAGGCGTGCGCAAAATGGCTAGCGCCAGCGATACCCGTCCAACCGACACCGACGGCAAGGCACCGTCATCTCAGCCGGTTGCCGACAAGGTTCTCCCCATGGCGCGCCGCGCCGCGGAGCCTTCCCCGATGGGCGATCCCGCGGCTTCCGGCACACAGTCCGAGCCGGCACCGCGTGAACGCAAATGGCTTCGACCGCTGCTGTTCGCCCTGCTGCCGGTCGCTTTGGTCATCGGCGGCTACATCTATGTGACCGGCGGCGCCATCATGACGACCGACAACGCCTATGTGCAGGCCGATGTCGTCGGCGTATCGAACGACGTGGCCGGCATCGTCAGTCAGGTCCTTGTGCGCGACAACCAGAAGGTCGCCAAGGGTGACGTGCTCTTCCGCATCGACGACGAGCCCTTCCGGCTGGCCCTGGACCGCGCCGAAGCGCAGCTCGGCAATACGCGCAACGATCTTCTGGCGCTCGGCACGAGCTACAAGAGCATGCAGGCGCAGATTGAGCAGGCGAAGGCCGACATCGCCCTGAACACGTTGACCTTTGAGCGCCAGCAGAAGCTTGCCCTCAATAACTTCACCGCGCAGGCCCAGCTCGATATCGCCCGCAACGCGCTGCAGTCCGCGCAGCAAAAGCTGGCCTCGCTCGAAGCGCAGCTCGCCGGCATCGCGGCCAATCTCAACGGTGATCCCAACGCGCCAGTCGAAAGCCATCCGCGCTACAAGGATGCGCTTGCCGCGCGCGACGAGGCTGCGCGCCAGCTCGCCCACACAGTCGTGCGCGCGCCTTTCGATGGCATCGTGACCAATGTGCCGTCGCTGCAGCCCGGCCAGTATCTTGCCAGCGCAACGACTGCCTTCAACATCGTCTCGACCGAGCACGTGTGGATCCAGGCAAGCCCGAAGGAGACCGAGCTGACCTCGGTCGCGCCCGGCCAGAAGGTGGTCGTGACCGTCGATACCTATCCGGGTGAGGAATGGAACGGCACGATCGAGAGCATCAGCCCGGCTTCTGCTTCGAGTTTCTCACTGCTGCCGGCACAGAACACGAGCGGCAACTGGGTCAAGGTCGTGCAACGCATTCCGATGCGCGTCCGCGTCGATCAGCGGTCCGGCAAGCCGCCGTTGCGCGTGGGCATGAGCGTCGAGGTCAGTGTCGATACCGGCCATCCGCGCGGTCTGCCGACGTTCCTGAGCGGCTGGTTCGGCTCGCAGCCGGCGCAGGCGCGCGGGGGCTGACATGTCCACGACCGCGGGCCCTGGCGCAGCTCCGATTATTCATCGCGGCGCCATCACGGCGTGCATCATCCTCGCGGTGATCATGCAGGCGCTCGACACGACGATCGCCAACGTCGCGCTGCCCTACATGCAGGGCAGTGTGTCGGCAAGTGCCGACCAGATCAACTGGGTGCTGACATCCTACATCGTCGCCGCTGCGATCATGACGCCGCCATCGGGCTTTCTCGCCAACCGGTTCGGCCGCAAGCGCGTGCTCGCCATCGCGATCACTGGTTTCGTCGTCGCGTCGATCCTATGCGGTCTCGCTCAGTCGCTGTTCGAGATCGTCGCCTTCCGTCTGATGCAGGGCTTCTTCGGTGCGGCGCTCGTCCCGATCGCACAGTCGATCCTGCTCGACATCTACACGCCGCAGGAGCGCGGCTCGGCCATGGCGCTGTTCGGCGTATCGGTCATGGTCGGTCCGGTGCTCGGCCCTGTCATCGGCGGCTGGCTCACCGAGAACATAAGCTGGCGGTGGGTGTTCTATATCAATGTGCCCATCGGTGCGCTGGCCCTCGTCGGGATCTGGCTGTTCATGCGCGAGTCGAAGGTCAATGCCACGACGAAATTCGACTGGATCGGGTTTGGCAGCCTCAGCATCGCCATCGGCGCCTTTCAGCTATTCCTCGATCGCGGCGCGCAACTCGACTGGTTCTCGTCGCTGGAAATCCTGATCGAGGCCACGATCGCGGCGAGCGCGTTCTACATCTTCATCGTCCACACGTTCACGGCGAAGCGCTCATTCGTCAATCCGCGGTTGTTCCTCGACCGCAACTTCGCCGTCGGCATTCTGTTCATCTTCATCATCGGCATCACCTACCTCGCGTCGCTGGCGCTGTTGACACCGTACCTGCAGACGTTGATGGGCTACCCGGTGGTGACGGCGGGGCTGGTGATGGGGCCGCGCGGCATCGGCACCATGATATGCATGTTCATCGTCGGTCGCCTGATCGGCCGCGTCGACACGCGCATCCTTCTGATGATCGGTCTCCTGCTGACGGCATGGGCGATGTACGACATGATGGGCTGGACGCCGGATGTCTCGCAGCAGACGATCGTGATCACCGGCTTCATTCAGGGCGCGGGCCTTGGCTTCCTGTTCGTGCCGCTCACGACAATCACCTTCGCGACCCTTGAGCCGGAGCAGCGGGCGGAGGCGACCGGCCTCTACAACCTCTCGCGCAACGTCGGATCGAGCGTCGGCATTTCAATCGTCGCCTACCTGCTGATCCGCAACAACCAGATCAATCACGAGACCATCGCGAGTCAGGTGACGGCGACCAGTCGTGCTTTCGATAGCGCCGCCGGCCACATCCTCAGTCCGTGGACCGCCGCTGGCCGCGCGGCGCTCGACCAGGTCATCCAGCAGCAGGCCGCCATCATCAGCTACATGAACGACTTCAAGCTCATGATGATCCTGGCGCTGGCGTCGGTCCCGCTCGTGCTGCTGCTGCGCAGTGCAAAGCAACCCCCGTCGGGCGACCACGCCGTTGCCGTGGACTAAGCAACGGACCTGAGATTCATCTCAGAAAGGGAGGCGGCCGCCTCGAGAGCGAAGCCGATCTCAAGGGCGAAGCTCATTGAGGACGGGCAGTTCACGCTGCGGATGCGGTCTCGAGCTTCGCGGCCTCGGCGCAGTCGAGCGCCGGCGCGCGCGGGCCGATCCAGCGTGCGCGATCAGCTTGCGCCTCGAGATCGTCGCGCAGGAATTCCAAGTCGAACCCCGCCTTGTCGAGCGCCTTCAGCACGCAGTCGACGTTCTGCGTGCGCGCGCTCGCGGCTGCCCACGCTATGGCCGAGCGCAGACCGCTCGCGCAGTGGGCGAGGACCGGGCCCTTGAGGCTCGCAACAGCGTCGGCCATGGCCTCCACGACTTCGTCCGTGAATATGTCGAGCTTGGGCGCCGGCACGTGACGGAACTGGAGGCCGGCCTGCCAGCAGAGCACGGCTTCCGCGCGCCCGCTCAACTGGCCTTCGGCCTCGCCGTCCGGGCGATTGGAAAGCACCGAGCGGAAACCCATGGCGGCTGCGGCCGCGAAGTCCTCGGGCGCGAGCGCCGAGGTTACGGCGAATTCGGGGGTGATGAAGATCGGCTTTTCCATTGGGCATCCCGCGGGCGCTGCGGCTGGCAAGCAGGAGTGCTTTGCCGCTCTCCGCAATGTCGCTGTCAGGCCGCCGATGAGCAAGAGGACGGATTGCGGAAATTAGAAAAAAATACTACTACTCTGCGCATCGGGCGCTTCTGAGTGCGCGCAGGCTGCTGAAATGCGCCAATAGAGTAAAAAATTCCATCTGGAGCGATGGTCGTGGAACTCGATGCAATGGATCTGAAGATCCTGGAGCTGCTGCAGGCTGATGCAACCATGCCGATCGCCGAGATCGGCAAGATCGTCGGCCTCTCGACGACGCCGTGCTGGCGGCGCATCCAGAAGCTCGACGAGGCGGGGGTCATCCGTGCCCGAGTGGCCGTTCTGGATCCGGTGAAGGTCAATACCGGCGTCACAGTCTTCGTCTCGATCAAGACCGATCAGCACAATCTCGACTGGCTCGAACGCTTTCATGCCGCCGTCGTCGACCTGCCCGAGGTGGTGGAGTTCTATCGCATGTCCGGCGAGGTGGACTACCTCATGCGCGTCGTCGTGCCCGACATCGCCGCCTACGACGTCTTCTACAAAAAGCTCATTTCGCGGATCGACATCACCAAGGTCTCCTCGGCTTTCGCCATGGAGCAGATCAAGTACACGACCGCGCTGCCGCTCTCGTTCGCATTGCCCCGAAAGGAAAAGGCTTAACAAGGCCGATCGGGGCGGCCCCCCAAAGAAAGCGTTGATCCCGGGCAACAGGGGCGGATATATGTCGGCGCCATCGCGCGCGGCCACGCCAAACGCGGGTGGCGGGCGTGGCGGAACTGGTAGACGCGCTGGATTTAGGTTCCAGTGACGCAAGTCGTGGGGGTTCGAGTCCCTCCGTCCGCACCAAGCCGGGATGAGGAATTTACGTTGCATCCCATAGGGATGCAGCAGACGAGATCGGGTGGTGAATAGCCGCCGCCGGCCGGCACCACATTCGTGGTGGGAGGGCTCTTCCCTGCAGCCGGCGGGAAACGAAAAAGCGGCGGCAGGAGCCGCCTTCACGAGTGGATGGCAGTGGTTATGCAAGTCACGGAAACGAGTTCGGACGGACTGAAGCGGACGCTCAAGGTGGTGGTTGGCGCCAGTGAGCTCGCCGATCGCTTCACGACCCGCCTCGACGAGGTCAAGGACACCATCCAGCTCAGGGGCTTCCGCAAGGGCAAGGTCCCGGTCGGGCATATTAAAAAGGTCTATGGGCGTTCGCTCATGGCCGAGGTGCTGCAGGACCTCGTCGAGAAGTCCTCGCAAAAGGCGCTCGAGGATCGCCAGGAGCGCCCGGCCGTTCAGCCGGAGATCGCCTTCAGCGAGAACAAGGACGAGCTCGAGCAGGTCATGGATGGCAAGGCGGACCTTGCCTACACGATGTCCTTCGAGGTGCTGCCGAAGATCGATCTTGTCGACTTCTCGACCCTGAAGCTCGAGCGCGAGGTCGTCGAGGTTGATGAGGAGACGATCGACAAGGCCATTGCCGATCTCGCCGAGCGCAATGTCACGTTCGAGGTCGAGGAGGGCCGTGTCGCTGCGGAAGGCGACCAGCTCAAGATCGATTTCGTCGGCTCGATCGACGGCACGCCGTTCGACGGTGGCACGGGCGAGGACGTCGAGATCGTGCTCGGACGCGGTGGCTTCATTCCGGGCTTCGAGGACGGGCTCAAGGGCGCCAAGGCCGGCGACGACGTGACCATCAAGGCGACCTTCCCGGCCGAGTATCAGGTGCCGGATCTTGCCGGCAAGGAAGCTTCGTTCGCGACCAAGGTGAAGTCGGTGGCGAAGCCGGTGAAGCCGGAGATCAACGAGGAGTTCGCGAAGGGCTTCGGCCTCGACTCGCTCGAGGCGCTGCGCAAGGTCATGCGCGAGCGCATCGAGGGCGAGTACGCCGAATTTTCGCGCACCAAGATCAAGCGGGCGCTGCTCGATGCCCTCGACAAGGCGCATGAATTCGCGCTGCCCGAGGCGCTCGTGCAGCAGGAATTCGACCAGATCTGGAGCCAGGTGACGAATACGCTCCAGCAGTCCGGCAAGACCTTCGAGGATGAAGGCAAGACCGAGGAGAGCGCGCGCGCCGAGTATCGCACGCTCGCCGAGCGCCGCGTGCGCCTCGGTCTCGTGCTTGCCGAGATCGGCACCAAGGCCAAGGTCGAGGTTACGCAGGAGGAGCTGCGCAACGCACTCTTCCGCGAGGCGCGCCGCTTCCCGGGCCAGGAGCGGATGGTCTACGAGTACTTCGAAAAGACGCCGGGCGCCGTCCAGCAGCTTCGCGCACCGATCTACGAGGACAAGGTGGTCGACCACATCCTCGGCGAGGCCAAGCCGACCGAGAAAAAGGTCTCGCGCGAGGATCTGTTGAAGATGCCGGACGACAGTGAGGCTGCAGTTCCGGGCGCGCCCGCGGCCTGAGCCGGGCAGCACAGCCCCTCGAAGTCCGTGGGGTTCGGCTTGGAGACAGGTGAAGTCCGGCCGCCGCGTCCTATATATGCAGATGTCGATGACATGATTCTCGACCGGCGGGCCTAGGCGATTGGCCCGCTCGTACGCTTTACTCAAGCTCGCAGGACGCTCCCATGATGATCCCCCCTCTCGC
>Ga0180218_1001014_pt1 | contig 19027 bp, 13 predicted proteins | sample eDN3rd37CKraftBY_FD_151334 | JGI IMG/M metagenome (GOLD analysis project Ga0180218, IMG submission 151334) | Enriched backyard soil microbial communities from Emeryville, California, USA - eDNA 3rd pass 37_C Kraft BY (version 2) (version 2) | ecosystem: Environmental > Terrestrial > Soil >...
GCAGCCCCCGGTAGCGCTCTTCGAGACGGATGGCCATGCCGACCGAATCCTGCACACCGAAGCGGCACCAGGTGCTGCCCACGCAAGACTTGGCCGTGCGCAGCGCCTTGCCGTAGGCATGGCCCGATTCGAACCCGGCGTCCACCAGTTCCTTCCAGATAGAGGGCAACTGTTCCACACGCGCGCCGAACAGGTCGATGCGCTGGCCGCCGGTAATCTTGGTGTACAGCGAATATTTGCGCGCGACCTCGCCAATGACGATGAGCTTTTCGGGTGTGATCTCGCCGCCGGGAATGCGCGGCACCACCGAATAGGTGCCGTCCTTCTGCAGATTGGCCAGGAAGGCGTCGTTGCTGTCCTGCAGCGGGGCATTGGACTGGGACAGCACATAGTCGTTCCAGCACGAAGCCAGAATGGACGCCGCCACGGGCTTGCAGATGTCGCAGCCCTTGCCCCTTCCGTGCTGCTCGATCAAGGTCTTGAAGTCGCGTATGCCATTGACTCGCACCAGATGGTAGAGCTCCTGGCGGCTGTGGGCGAAGTGTTCGCACAGGCTCTTGTCCACTTCCAGCCCAAGGCGCTTGAACTCGGCGTCGAGCACCTGCTTGACCAGGGGCACGCAGCCGCCGCAACTCGTTCCGGCGCGGGTCTGTGCCTTCAGGTCTTGCAGGGTGGCGCAGCCCGATGCGATGGCGCCGCACAGCTCGCCCTTGCTCACGTTGTTGCACGAACAGATCTGGGCGCTGTCGGGCAGGGCGTCCGCGCCTATGAGGATGTCGGCGCTAGCGGCCGGGGCGATCAGGGCGGCCGGCTGCGGCGGCAGGGGAAGCTGGTTGCTGAAATATTGGTCCAGCATGCCGAAGCTCGAGGTATTGCCCACCAGCACCGCGCCCAGCAGGCGCTTGCCCGTCTTGTCCACGATGAGCTTGCGGTATTCGCCCGACAGCGTGTCGTCGACCACGCAGCTGATGCTGTCGGCCGTCTTGCCGTGCGCGTCGCCGATCGAGCCCACTTCCACGCCCAGCAGCTTCAGCTTGGTGGAGGGGCTGGCGCCGTTGAACACGGGCTCTGTTCGCCCCAGCAGATGCGCGGCGCAAGCGCGCGCCATGTCGTAGCCGGGGGCCACCAGGCCGAACGTTTTATTGGCCCAGCTGGCGACGTCGCCAATGGCGTAGATGTTGGAGTCCGAGCTTTGGCAATGCATGTTGATGGCTACGCCGCCTCGCTCGCCGATGGACAGTCCGCACACATTGGCCAGGTTGTCCGCCGGCCGGATGCCGGCCGAGAACACCACCATGTCGGTTTCCAGGAAATCGCCGTCGGAAAAACGCAGGCGATAGCGCCGCTCTGCGCCGGTTTCGATGGCCTGAGTCTTGCGGGAGGTGTGGACCTGGATGCCCATGGCCTCGATCTTCTCGCGCAGCAACTGCCCGCCCGCCTTGTCCAGCTGCATGGCCATGAGGTGGGACGAGTACTCGACGATATGCGTTTCCAGCTTCAGCTTGAGCAGCGCGCCGGCTGCCTCCAGGCCCAGCAGGCCGCCGCCGATGACGACGCCGCTGCGGCTGTCCTGGCCGCTTTGCTTGATGAGGTCGACGTCGCGCAATGTGCGGTAGGGCAGGCAGTGGGGCTGGCCATAGCCCTCGGTGGGCGGAATATACGGCACCGCGCCGGTGGCCAGCACGAGCTTGTCGTAAGGATACGCCTGGCCATCGGCCGTATACACGCAGCGGCTGACCCGGTCTATGCCCATCGCCGCCTTGTCCAGCAGCAGCGTGATGCCGTGTTCGCGAAAGAACTCTTCCTTGGCCAGGGCGATGTCGGGTGTGTCGCCAAAGCATTGGCTCAGCTGGATCCGGTCGTAGGCTGGGCAGGGCTCTTCGCAGAACACCGTGATGTCGTAGGGCGAGCCCTGGCGGGTCAGCTCTTCGAGCAGGCGCTGGCCCACCATGCCGTTGCCGATGACGATCAGGCGGGGTGCTGTGGGTTCGGCTTTGTCGGAACGCTCGTTGGGTGTCATGAATATGCTTCCTTGCTGTCTGGTGCTCAAGAACGGGACGCGGGCGAGGCCGGCGCGGCGTCGGAGGGCTGGGCCTGGGCCGTCTTGCGGGCGCCCGCGCTGGCCGACCAGTAGGCCCCGCCGACAAAGACGGCGCCGCCCACAATATTGCCCAGCGTCACCCAGCCCAGGTTCCATGCCAGGCCTGCCACGGTCACGGTTTCAGGATGATTGCCGGCCAGGGCCATCAGCAGCAGCGTCATGTTGGCCACACAGTGTTCGAAGCCGCAGGCGATGAAGGCAAGCAGGCACCAGGCGATGACGATGCACTTGGCGCTTTCCGAGGCGACGCGCGCCGACATCCAGAGCGCCAGGCACACCAGCCAGTTGCACAGGACCGCGCGCGCGAACAGGGTGCCCGCGCCGGTGTTCATCTTTGCGGCGGCCGCCGTCATGACCAGGCCGTGCTCGTCCGACAGCAGCCCGCCGCCGCCGGCCATCACGAAGAGGCCCACCAGAACGGCGGCGCCCAGCAGATTGCCCAGCCAGCTGCTTGCCAGCAGGCCGGCCGCCTCGCCCCAGGTGCCGTGGCCCGCGTAGCGCCGCAGCGACATGATCATGGTATGGCCGGTGAAAAGCTCCGCCCCGGCTATCACCACCAGGATCAGCGCCAGGCCGAAGGCCCCGCCCATGATCAGCTTGCGAAACTCATCGGGCGCCTGCGCGCCCAGCGTGAAAATAAGCAGGATCGCCACGCCGATATAGGCGCCGGCCATCATGCAGGCAATGAAGAAGGCCTGCGGCGTCTGGCGTAACTGCGCCTGTTTCTTGTTGCCCGCTGCGATGAAGCCCTCGATGGTGTCCTGGTACATGGTGTTCGCCCTTTTTTCCGGATGAAGGATGGCCGCGAAAAACCCGGCCCTGCATCAGTCGCTACGCAATAGGCGTGCCAATTTTGATTTGTCTTAGGAGAATGGGGCGGTGCAAGGGGGAGCACGGAAGGGCGCCTCCATGGCGCGAGGGGAGGGGACGGCCTCCAGGCGCCACGGTCAATGCACTATCGCAGTGCAATGGCGCACCAGAGCGAACGGGTCGTGGAGCTTGATGTTCGGCAGCACCGGCGGGATTCCGGGCCGGCACTGCAGCCTGTTCCAGGAGGCGGGTTTTTGAAGGGCGTGGCTTATGCCCGACGTGTCGTTTGCGTGCCTCTATGAAACAGGCATACAATCTTTTTCTTCGTGTGGCCTTGTTCGCAAAGCCCGGGGCTTCGGCAGCCGGGCCTGGTCGATTCAGCATCGCCACGCCGGCCCGAGCGGGCGTAGTTTAATGGTAAAACTAAAGCTTCCCAAGCTTTCGTCGTGGGTTCGATTCCCATCGCCCGCTCCAGAATCGCTCTACATGCAATGCCCGGTGGCACCTTCTTCACAGATCGCCGCATGCCCTGTGGTGATCTGCATTTATGTCTTCTTCCTCTCCTGATTCCGATGGTTATTATCGCTTGAGCGTCCCCCTGCTGCTGACAGTGGCGCTGTTGGGCGTGTTTGCCTTCATCCAGGTGTATTCGGTGCAGTCGATCCTGCCCGAATTGCAGCGCGACCTGAACGCTTCCGTGGTCGAGATCGGCAATGCCGTGGGAATGACGGTGCTGGCGGTGGCGCTGATCTCGCCCTTCATCGGGATGCTGTCCGACGCCTTGGGGCGCAAATGGCTGATCGTCCTGTCGGTGTTCGCGCTGGCCATACCCACCGCATTGATGACGCAAGTGCAGACGGTGCATGGCTTGCTGGTGCTGCGCTTCCTGCAGGGCCTGGCCGTGCCGGGCGTGTCGGTGGTGGCCATCGCCTATGTCGGAGAAGAATTCCGTGGCGCCGCGATGGTGCGGCTGATCACCGGATATGTCACGGGCTCTGTGCTGGGCGGGTTCATGGGCCGCTTCCTGATGGGGCACCTGGCCGAGTTCATGTCCTGGCGCACGGCCTTTGGCGTGATGGCGGTGATCAATTTGGTGGGCGCCTGGCTGGTGTGGCGCGGCCTGCCGCCCTCGCGTCACTTCGTGGCCAATACGCGGGTTGCCGACAACCTGGCGACCCTGGGCCGGCTGGTGCGCAATCCGGCCCTGCAGGTGGCCTGCTTGCTGGGCTTCACGGTGCTGTTTGCGCTGGTCGGGTTGTTTACCTTCATCAACCTGCGCCTGGCGGCGGAGCCCTATCATTTCAATTCAGGCCATCTCGCCAATATTTTCAGCGTCTATCTGTTGGGGGTGGTGGTCACGCCGCTGGCAGGGCAACTGATCCCGCGCATTGGTTCGCGCCGCACGGTGCTGGCGGCCGTGATCGTGTCGGCGGTGGGCGTGCTGGGCACGCTGGCGACGCCCGCCTGGATGATCGTGCTGGCGCTGGCCGTGGCGGCCTGCGGTGTGTTCGTGACGCAGTCCGCCACGATGAGCTTCATCGCCCATCGGGTCACCAGTGGCCGGTCCCTGGCCAGCGGCCTGTACTATGGGGCGTACTACTGCGGCGGCTTCGCGGGCGCGTGGGTCGGCGGCATCGCCTATACGCTGGGGGGGTGGCACGGCACCGTGGCCACGCTGATCGTGATGCAGGTGCTGGGCTGGTTGATTGCCTGGCGCTTCATGCCCGGTCTGGCGGCGCCGCTCGCGTCGGGTCAATCGCCCTCACGGCCGGCATGACAAGCAGGCAAGTCGATCTTTTTGGAGATGCCCGGACTCCGGCCGGTACGGCATCTCGTGCGAACTCTTCCCCTTCTGCCGGCCGAGACACGGCTAAAGTGCGTCCCGCCCCCGCGGGGCAGGCCTGGAACGAGCTGGCTCAGAAGCTTCCAGCCCAGTTGCGCTTTGGCGTCTCTACCTGGTCTTACCCAGGCTGGGAAAACCTGGTATGGGACGGCGAGTACGATTCCAGCACGCTGTCGAAGCACGGCCTGGAGGCCTACCATCGGCACCCGCTGCTGCGCACGGTTTGTGTGGACCGCAGCTTCTGGCGTCCGCTGACGACAAGTCAATATGCCGCTTATGCGGGCCAGGTCGACGACGGCTTCCGTTTCGTCGTCAAATGCCCGGCCAGCGTCACCGACGCCCAGCTGCGCGGCGACGAAGGCAAGGCGCGCGAACCCAATCCGGGCTTTCTCGATCCGAATCTGGCCATCGAACATTTTGTGCAACCGGCGCTCGAGGGTTTGGGCGCCAAGCTCGGCGTGCTCGTGTTTCAACTGAGTCCGCTGCCCTGGGGCTTGCTCAGCCACCCCGCGTCGCTGCTGAACAAGCTGGGCCATATGCTGGCTGCCGTCCGGCAGGCCTTGCCCGGGCATGCTTCGGTAATCGTCGCCGTGGAAGTCCGGGACCCCGAACTACTTAGCCAGGCGCTGGTCGATACGCTCAAGGCGCATGGCGCCACCTTCTGCCTGGGCTTGCATGGCAAGATGCCGCCGATCGAGGCGCAATTGCCCATGCTGCGCGCGCTATGGCCGGGTCCGCTGGTATGCCGATGGAACCTGAATCGCCTCTTCGGCGCCTATGGCTACGCCGATGCGCAGAAGAAGCACTATCCATTCAATGCCCTCCGTAGCGAAGATCCGCACACATGCACCGTGCTTGCGCGCACCATCCGCGGCATCACGGGCGCCGGCCAGCCGGCCTACGTGACCATCAGCAACGATGCCGAAGGCTGCGCGCCGCTCTCCATCCAGAAACTCGCCCAGGCCAGCGCGGCGTAGAGCCTACGGAATAAGTGAAAAGACCAAGGCCGGCACGGGCGCTCCATGCAATTGCAGGCGATTTCGCGCAATGCATTCAAGCTGCGCCCGTACCCCTGTCACGGCAACGGCTCAGCCGCCGTTTTTGTCCGTTCGGCGATGCGCCGCCGATTCAAATCCAGCGCCTCTTTTGACGGTTCCCAATCCTTCCAGAAGTCGTCCGGTATATCGGGGAATTGACGGCGCTCGATTCCCTGGAACGAAGGTTTGTAGCCCCGGCGCTTCATTTCCCCGATCAGGTCTGTGTGCCGCCTGGCCAGATAAGCAAGCCGGGTATAGAAAAACAGCAGATGGCCTTTACCGAGCGTATAGGCGGCGGGCTGTGCGAATGGCCCTCGTGCTGCGGCTTTACGGGCCAGTGCGAACACCCTGGGTAATTCGCGATACTCGGCAACGAGGTGAGGCCCGCTCAGTTCTTGCACGGGCACGCAGTTGATTCGGGTCATGGGCTCTCTCCGGCGTGCCGGATGTTCGTCACACCGTGGACTTCGAATCCCCGTCGATGGGAAACACCTGTCCCGAGATCGTCCGTGCATGCGGCCCGGCCAGGAAGACCGTCAGCGCCGCGATGTCTGCCGGGCTTGTGAACTTCTTGATCGACTGGTTGGCCATGGCTGATTCGGCTTCATCCTGAATGCTGCGGCCGGACGATTTGGCACGGCCTTCAAGTACGGATTGCAGCCGGGGGCCTTCGACAGCGCCGGGGTGGATCGAGTTGGCGGTGATGCCCAGCGGGCCCAGCTCCATGGCCAGGGTCTTGGTGAAGCCGATCAGGCCCCATTTGGTAGTGGAATAGGCGATGCGATTGGGATAGCCGAAGCGGCCCGCCAGCGAGGACATGACGATGATGGAGCCCGCGGCGGACTCTTGCAGCAAAGGGATGGCCCGCTGCGTGACCATGAAGGTTCCGGTCAGGTTGATGTCGACGACGGCGCTCCAGGTTTCAAGCGGATACTCGGCGACGGAAGCCGTGGCGCCGGCGATGCCGGCGTTGTTCACCAGCACGTCCAGGCCGCCGAGCTGCTTGCACACATCGCTGAACAGCCTGTCCAGGTCGGCGGGCCTGGCGACGTCGCCTTCGGTGGTGGTGATGGACGGGTTGTCTGCCGTGGCCCGGCGCAGGCCTTCCGCGTCGATATCCATGATATGCACGCGGGCGCCGCGTTCAACGAAGGCCTGGGCGGTGGCCAGCCCGATACCGCCCGCGCCGGCGGTGATGAGTACGCGTTGGGTCATGTTTCGCTCCGGTCGGCAAACGGCCATTATGCCCGATCAATGGGCACGGGCCGCAGGCCGCGCGCCGGAAAGGGGACCGGACGCGGCCTGCGCAGTGGCCCGTGTTCTGTGCCGCGGCGGGCGCTACACCGCCCGAGTAATGCCGCCGTCGACCCGGATGTTCTGCCCGGTAATGTAGGCGCCGCCTTCAGAGGCCAGGAAGGCGATGGTGGCGGCCATTTCCTCGACCTTGCCGTAGCGGCCCAGGGGAATGCGGGCGCGGGATTCGGCTTTTTCGGGCAGGCTGTCGAAGAAGCCGGGCAGCACATTGTTCATGCGCACGTTGTCGGCGGCGTACTGGTCGGCGAACAGCTTGGTGAAGGCGGCCAGGCCGGCGCGGAACACGCCGGAAGTGGGAAAGGCAGGGTCGGGCTCGAAGGCGGCGAAGGTGGAGATATTGATGATGACGCCCGACTTTTGCTTGACCATGGTGGGCGCGACCAGGCGCGCGGGGCGCACGGCGTTCAGGAAATACACCTCCATGCCCTTGTGCCAGTCTTCGTCGCTCAGGTCAAGTATGGGCGCGCGCGGGCCGTGGCCGGCGCTGTTCACCAGCACGTCGATGCGGCCCCATTTCTCGAGGGCGGCGTCGACAAGCGCCTTGATGTCGTCGTTGGACTGGTTGGAGCCGGTAATGCCGATGCCGCCTAGTTCTTTGGCCAGGGCTTCGCCTTTGCCCGAGGATGAAAGTATGCCCACGCGGAATCCGTCCTGAGCAAGGCGCCGCGCGGCGGCGGCGCCCATGCCGGAACCGCCGGCGGTGATAAGGGCTATTTTTTCTACTGACATGCGAAATCTCCCGGTCGGGGCCGACAATGGCTCGTCGGCCTTCAATAAAGCTATGATAGGAGATAAGGCATATATATTCGAGTGATAATATTTTGCTTGATTCAATAGAAAATCTATCGATAAGCAGCTCAGGACAAAGGAAAGGATCTTCATGGCATCCGGCAACGCACGCCTGCCGCCGCTGAATGGATTGCGCGCCTTCGAGGCGGCGGCAAGGCATCTGAATTTCCGGCTGGCGGCCGAAGAGCTCAGCGTTACCCAGGCGGCGGTGGCCCAGCAGGTGCGGGGGCTCGAGGCCTATCTGGGGGTCAAGCTGTTCGAGCGCCTGCCGCGCCGCCTGGCGCTTACGGACCAAGGCCGGGCCTATGCGCCGGACGTCCGCAGGGCCTTCGAACTGCTGGCCGATGCGACCCAGGCCTTGCGCCCGGCGCCCGAGCGGCTGACGATCAGCGTCACGCCCACCTTTGCTTCAAAGTGGCTCATTCCCCGCCTGCCTGAATTCGTCGAGGCGCATCCTTTCGTCGACCTGCGTATCCTGGCCAGCGAGAAGGTCTCGGATTTTCGTGGTGATGACGTCGACATTGCGGTGCGCCAGGGAAATCCGCCCTTCGGGCCCGACCTGGAGTCCGACTTGCTGTTCACGCAAGAGCTTGTCGCGGTGTGCAGCCCGGCGCTGTTGCCCAAGGGCAGGTCGTCGCTTCGCCTTGCCGAAGTGGGCGGGCGGGTGCTGCTGCAGGACGCCCACGACCTGTGGCCGCGCTTTCTGAAAGAAACCCAGAATGCCGGGGTGCCGGCCGGTGCCAGGAAGCTGCGCTTCAACCAGACCAGCCTGGCCATCGACGCGGCCGTGGCAGGCCAGGGCATTGCGCTCGTCAGCCGTTTCCTGGTCGAGCCCGAACTACGATCGTCGCGTTTGGTTCCGGCCCTACCGGGCACGCTGCGCGGCATGGCCGACTTTCATGTGGTCGTGCCGCGCAATCCGCGCCGCCGCGAGCCCACCGGCATGGTGCGGGACTGGCTGCTGGAGCAAAGGCCCGAACCGTGAGGCTGGGCCCAGCATTGGAGGTGCGCTGGCGTGCCTGGCTCGCGGCCGGTCGGGCTGGGCAAGCCGCTACACGCCGCCCAGCGCCAGATACTTCAATTCCATATAGTCTTCCAGCCCATGGCGCGAGCCTTCACGGCCCAGGCCCGACTGCTTGACGCCGCCGAAGGGCGCCACTTCGGTCGAGATCAGGCCGGTGTTGATCCCCACCATGCCATACTCCAGCGCCTCGGAAACCCGCCAGATGCGGGCCATGTCGCGGCTGTATAAGTAAGAGGCCAGGCCGAATTCGGTGTCGTTGGCATGTGCGATGGCTTCTTCTTCAGTGTCGAAGCGCATCAGCGCCGAGACCGGCCCGAAGATTTCCTGCCGGGTCAGGTCCATGCCGGGCTCTATGCCGGTGAGCACGGTGGGCTGGTACCAGAGCCCGCCCAGTTCATGGCGTTGGCCGCCGGCCAGCACCTTGGCGCCCTTGTTCGTGGCGTCGGCGACCAGTTCCTCGACTTTCTCAAGGGCGGCTTGATTGATGAGCGGGCCCTGCACCACGCCTTCGTCCAGGCCCGAGCCCACCTTGAGTGCCCGGCTGGCGGCGGCAAGCTTGTCGGCGAATGAATCGTAGATGCCGCTTTGCACCAGGAAGCGATTGGTGCAGACGCAGGTCTGGCCGGTGTTGCGGTACTTGGATGCAACGGCGCCCGCCACGGCCGCATCGACGTCGGCGTCATCGAAGACGATGAAGGGCGCATTGCCGCCCAGCTCGAGCGAAAGCTTCTTGAGCGTGGGGGCGCTTTGCGCCATCAGTTGGCGGCCGATTTCAGTTGAGCCGGTGAAGGAAAGCTTGCGTACGACGGGACTGCGGGTAAGCGTTTCGCCTATGGGGCCGGAATCGCCCGTGACGACATTGAATACGCCCGCCGGGATGCCCGCCCGTGCAGCCAGTTCGGCCAGGGCCAGCGCCGAGAGCGGCGTGGCGCCGGCCGGCTTGAGCACCATGGTGCAGCCCGCCGCCAGGGCTGGGCCCGCCTTGCGCGTAATCATGGCCGAGGGGAAGTTCCAGGGCGTGATGGCGGCGCACACGCCGATGGGCTGCTTCAGCACCAGCAGCCTTTTGTCGGGAAACGGCGAGGGAATGATCTCGCCATAGGCCCGCTTGCCTTCTTCGGCGAACCATTCGATGAAGGATGCGGCGTAGGCGATTTCGCCGCGCGATTCGGCCAGGGGCTTGCCTTGCTCCAGCGTCATCAGGCGGGCCAGGTCTTCCTGGTTCTGCATCAGCAGCTCGTACCAGCGGCGCAGGACGCGTGCCCGGTCGGCGGCCGTGCGGGCGCGCCAGGCGGGCAGGGCGCGCTCGGCGGCATCGATGGCGCGCTGGGTCTCGGCCGCGCCCGCCCTGGGCACGCGGCCCACGACTTCGCCGCTGGCAGGGTCGCGCACCTCGATGTGCTTGCCGTTGTCCGCGTCGACCCATTGGCCGTCTATATGGCATTGCTGCCGGACGAGGCTGGGGTCTTTCAGTTTGAAATCAAAAGCCATGGTTCCTCCGTATTGCGGCGGGTCGGCGTTGCGCCGGCACGATGGTTTGATTGTAGACCCGGGCGCCGGGCGCACGGAAAGCGCGGGCGGCGCTACTGCCGAAACCGCGCCTCGTTGGGGTCGACGGGATCGAAATGCGTCATCACGTCGAGCACGTGTTCGTTCTCCATGACGCGGGCTCGCGCCTGCACGGCGATCTCGTGCCCTTCGGCGATGGACAGGCTGCCGTCCATCTCGATGTCCACTTCCACCCAGATCATGTCGCCCAGCTTGCGGGTCTTGAGGTCGTGGATGCCCAGCACGCCGGGCGTGGCCAGCAGGTGGCCACGGATACGGGTTTCGGTTTCGGTGTCGACGGCGCGATCCATCAGGTCGGCAAACGAGGTAGAGAAGAACTTCCAGCCCATGCGGGCGATCATCAGGCCCACCACCAGCGCCGCCAGTGGGTCGGCCATGGGAAAGCCGGCCAGGCTGGCCACGATGCCCAGCGCCACGACGAGGGAAGAGGCGGCGTCCGAGCGCGCATGCCAGGCGTTGGCGATGAGCATGGTCGAGCGGAAGCGTTCGCCCACCTTGAGCATGTAGCGAAACAGCGATTCTTTGCAGGCGATGGCCAGCAGGGCTACGACCAGGGCGGCATAGTGGATAGGGGGCATGCCGCCCGGGTCCTGCAGATTGCTGAAGGCCTTCCACAGCATGCCGATGCCCACGGCCAGAAGCAGGACACCCAGGATCATGGACGCGGCGGTTTCGAAGCGCAGGTGCCCGTACTGGTGTTCGGCGTCGGGCGCTTTGCCGCTTTGGGCATTGGCCACCAGCACCACGCCGTCGGCCAGCAGGTCGGAAAGGGTGTGGATGGCGTCAGCCACCAGGGCCTGGGAATGCGCCAGCAGGCCGACGATTACCTGGATGATGGTAAGCACCAGGTTGACGGCCACGCTGACCAGGGTGGTGGTGCGCCCCGCCCGGTAGCGTACGGGATCGAGCCCGTTCTGCATTACGAGATGCGCATGCCCGGCTCGGCGCCGGGCCAGGGTTCGAGGATGTGGATGCCGGGATGCGATTTTTCGTCGGCGTGGCTGGCGGCAAGCACCATGCCTTCGGAGACGCCGAAACGCATCTTGCGCGGCGCCAGGTTGGCCACCAGCACGGTCAATTTGCCGGTAAGGTCTTCGGGCGCATAGGCTGCCTTGATGCCCGAAAACACCTGGCGATGGCGGCCTTCGCCCACGTCGAGCGTAAGGCGCAGCAGCTTGTCGGAGCCTTCGACCGCTTCGCAGGCCACGATGCGGGCAATGCGCAGGTCGACCTTGGCGAAATCCTTGATGTCGATGACTTCGGCGATGGCTTCGCCGCCCGGCGTGGGCACGGCCGCCGCGGGCGGCTCGAACAGCGCGTCCAGCATGGCCGGTTCAACGCGCTGCATCAGGTGCTTGAATTTTGCGATGCGCTTGGGCAACTGGGCGGCGTCGTGCCAGCCGTAGGGGGCGGCATCGCCGAAAAGCTCTTGGGCCACCCGGGCGGTAAGCGCCGGCAGCACGGGCGCAAGCATGACCGAAAGGGCCTTGAAGCCGGCCAGCGCACGAGAGCAGATGTCTTGCAGGGCAGCGCGGCGCTCGTCGTCGGGCGTAAGGCCCTTGGCCAGCACCCAGGGCTGGGCCGCGTCGAAGGCCTGGTTGACCGTATCGGCGTAGGCCATCAGGCGCCGGATGGCGCGGCCGTATTCGCGCGCCTCGAAGTCGCCCTGCACCTCGGCCGCCACGGCGGCGATGTCGCTGGACAGCGGCGTTGAGTCGCCCACATAGCCCAGCTGGCCGTCGAAATACTTGCTGATGAAGTTGGCGGCGCGGCTGGCGATGTTGACGTATTTGCCGACCAGGTCGCTGTTGACGCGGGCGACGAAGTCGTCGGGGTTGAAGTCCACGTCTTCGACATGGGAATTGAGCTTGGCTGCGATGTAGTAGCGCATCCATTCAGGATCCATGCCGATCTCGAGGTAGCGCAGGGGCGAGATGCCCGTGCCCCGGCTCTTGGACATTTTTTCGCCGCTGAGCGTGATGAAGCCGTGCACGTGCAGGCCGTCGGGCGTTTTGCGGCCCGAGAACTTCAGCATGGCGGGCCAGAACAGGGCGTGGAAATACACGATGTCCTTGCCGATGAAGTGCACTTGCTCGGTATCGCCGGCAGGGTCGAGCAGGGCGTCGAAATCAAGCCCCTGCTTGTCGCAGTAGGCCTTGAGCGAGGCCAGGTAGCCCACCGGCGCGTCGAGCCAGACGTAGAAGTACTTGCCCGGCGCGTCGGGAATCTCGATGCCGAAGTAGGGCGCATCGCGCGAGATGTCCCAGTCGGCCAGATTGGCTTCGCTGTCTTCCTTGCCGGTGCCCAGCCACTCGCGGGTCTTGGCCAGCACTTCGGCCTGCAGGCGTTTTTTGCCGCGGCGGTTGTCGCCGGCTGTCCATTCTTGCAGGAACTCGACGCAGCGGGGGTCGGACAGCTTGAAGAAGAAGTGCTCGGACGACTTGAGCACCGGCCGGGCCTTGGTGAGCGTGGAATAGGGTTCGATGAGCTCGGTGGCTGCATAGACGGCGCCACAGGCTTCGCAGGCGTCGCCGTACTGGTCTTTAGTATGGCAGACCGGGCATTCGCCCTTGATGTAGCGGTCGGGCAGGAACATGCCCTTGACCGGGTCGTAGAACTGCTCGACCTCGCGAGAGCTGATGAAGCCGGCCGATTTCAGGCTTTTGTAGATGTCGTGCGACAGCGCGACGTTTTCGGGCGAATCGGTCGAGTGCCAGTGGTCGAACTTGACCTGGAAGCCGTCAAGGTAGCGCGGACGTTCGGCGGCGTAGCGCGCCACCAGCTTTTGCGGCGTGATGCCCTCGCTTTCGGCCTTGAGCATGATGGGGGCGCCGTGGGCATCGTCGGCGCCTACGAAATGCACGGTATGGCCGGCCATTCGCATGGTTCTTACCCAGATGTCGGCCTGGATGTATTCCATGATGTGGCCGATGTGGAAGGAGCCATTGGCGTAGGGCAGGGCAGTGGTGACAAATATCGTGCGCGACATGAACAATGCGTAAAAAAGGGTAAGGAGGGCTTCCGGCCGGGCCGGCAGAATGCACAATAGAACGGCCCTGGCGCGCGGGGACGCGCCAGGGCCGTTCTATTGTAATGAATCGCCGGGGCTTTGGGCGCCGCGCCCAGGGCTGCTTATGGAATTTCGCGCATCTTGACGTCGACGACGTCTTCCTTGCGGAATGCCGAGGGCCGGCTACGGGGCTGGCGGCGTTCGTCCCAGTAGGCGCGCACGCCGAAGGGACGGCCCTTGACGCGGGCCACAATGTACAGGACGCCGATCGCAATGGCGGTAGACACCATGAATACGAATGCCATGGCCATGCCGCAAATGGCGAGGATGAGAAACAATACGCCGCGGAGAATTTGTGTGAGTGTATTCATATTGCTGGATAGACAGCCAAGGCAGAAAATAATTCCCCGATCCGCTATTCTTGAGGCTTGAGTCGAGAGTTATTTTTTACAAGGCATGAAAATGAGTCCCACTTCTGAGCGAGTCAGTGCCGCACTGGCCGAAGTCGTCGATCCGGCGACCAAACGCAAATTGGGCCCGGCGACCATCAAGAACAGCACGGTTCAACTGAACGGAAGCAATCTAGATCTTACTGTAGCGCTTGATTATCCTTTATACAATGACCAGGCCGAATTGCGGAAACAGCTTGAAACCGCTCTGGCCGCGCTGGGGGTCACCTTGAGCTCGCTGCAGTTCACCACGCATATCCAGACGCACGCGGTGCAGCCCGGCCTCAAGCCGCTGTCCACTGTGCGCAACATCATCGCCGTCGCGTCGGGCAAGGGAGGGGTCGGCAAAAGCACCACCTCGGTCAACCTGGCCCTTGCGCTCAGCGCCCAGGGTGCAAAGGTGGGCCTGCTGGATGCCGACATCTATGGCCCCAGCGTGCCCATCATGCTGGGCGTTTCGGGCAAGCCCAAAAGCCTCGACAACAAATCCATGGAGCCTCTTGAAGGCCATGGCCTGCAGGCCAATTCCATCGGCTTTCTCATCGACCAAGATGCGCCGGCCATATGGCGCGGCCCCATGGTCAGCCAGGCGCTCGAGCAACTGCTGCGACAGACCAACTGGCGCGACCTTGACTACCTCATCATCGACATGCCGCCGGGCACCGGCGACATCGCGCTTACGCTCTCCCAAAAGGTGCCCCTTACCGGCGCCGTCATTGTCACTACGCCACAAGATCTGGCGCTGGCCGACGCCCGCAAGGGCCTGCGCATGTTCCAGAAGGTCGACGTCCCGGTGCTGGGCATCGTCGAGAACATGTCGGTGCACGTGTGCTCCAACTGCGGCCATGCCGAACCCATATTCGGCGAACACGGGGGGCGCGACATGGCGGCCGAATACCACCTGCCCTGGCTGGGCGCCTTGCCCCTGGCCATGGATATCCGCCTGCAGACCGACTCGGGCAAGCCTACCGTGGTGGCCGACCCCCAAGGGAAAGTGGCCAGCCTGTATCACGACATTGCGCACAAGGTGGCTCTTCAGGTGGCGGCCCTGCCGCGCGACTTCTCGGCCAAGATGCCCACAGTCGTGGCCCGACACTAGGCAAGCCGCATCTTGAAGCGCCTGGCGATTGCGTCCACTGTTCTCATGTTTGGCCTGGCCCAGCAGGCGCTGGCGGCCAGACCCGAGGTCACGGTCGACCCGGGGGGCGTTCCCCCCGAGGCCCTGCAGTCCATCATGGGCGCGGTCGATGCCATTACCCGCCTGGCCGAAGACCAGGACGGCGGCGAAGTGTCGCGCCTGCGCCGCCGCGCGCGCGACGCCACGCTTTCGGCGCTCGAGACACAGGGCTTTTTTTCGGCCGTGGTCGATCTCGAGGTGGGCTCCGACGTGGCGGGCGAAACCTGGGACATCACTATTGATCCGGGCCCGCGCTCCGTGGTCAACAGCGTCGACCTGGCTTTTGCCGGCCAGATAGCCACGCCGGAATTCGCCGACCGGGTCGACGCGCTGGAAAACGCATGGCCTCTTACCAAGGGCATGCCTTTTATAAACGACGAATGGCACGACGCCAAGACCGAGCTCATCGATAGCGTCAGCCGCAAGGATTTCTACCTGGCCCGCGTCACGGCTTCGCAGGCAACCATACAGGCCGACGAGGCGCAGGCCGATCTGCATGTCGCGATCGATAGCGGCCCGCGCGTGCGCATGGGCGAAATCACGGTCAACGGGCTCGAGCGCGTACCGCGCAAGCTCATCGACCGCTATATCAGATACACCCCGGGCGACCCCTACGACCAGGACCTGCTCGATGAATGGCAGCAGGCGCTGGATTCCACTTCGTTCTTCCGGGGGGCGTTCGTGATGCTCGACGATAACCCCGAGCATCGCTACACCCGGCCCGACGGCGAGGTGGAAATGCCGCTGGCCGTGCGTGTTACCGAGGCGCCCGCACGGCGGCTGTCGGGGTCGCTGGGCGTGGACAGCGACAACGGGCTGAGGGTCGAGACCCTTTACCGGCAGAACGTGGTTTTTGGCCAGCCGGTCTGGATCGAAACCGGCTTCGGGGTCGACAGGCACCGACAGCGGGCCTTCTTCGATGTGCACCTGCCCCCCACCGAGCGCGGTTACCAGGACAGCGTGGGCGTGCTGTTCAACCATTCCGACATCGAGGGCCTGGACACTACCCGCTATGGCCTGGGCTGGAAGCGGGTGCAGCAGCGCAGGGCGGCCGGCGACAGCCGGGTCGAGTTCGAAACCAGGTGGGGTCTGATCGCCGCCTATGACAAGACCAAGATCGAGGGGGCGGAAAGCTACGAGGTGCCGTCGCTGGTGGCCACCTGGCAGTGGCTGCGTCGCGACGTCAACGACAAATACGATCCGCGCGAGGGCAATCTGGTCGACCTGGGCCTGGGCACGGGCATTACGCTGGACAAGGGCGAGCCCTTCCACCGCGCCAGCCTCAGGCTGCAGCAATGGTGGCCGATGGGCAAGCACGACGTCCTGACGGTGCGGGGCGAGGTCGGCAAGGTGTGGTCGAAAACATCCCGCCTGCCGGAAGACTTCGGCTACCGTACCGGGGGCGCGCGCACCATACGCGGCTATAAGTTCCAGAGCATAGGCCTGCCGCGCGGCGACGCCATCATCGGGGCGCCGGCCCTGGCGGTCGCCAGCGTCGAGTACATCCGCTACTTCACGCAGACCATCGGCATGGCCGTCTTTGTCGACTTCGGCGACGCCAGCGAGTCGTTCGGCGACATGGACCTGGCCTTCGGCTACGGCGTGGGCGCGCGCGTGCGCACGCCGGCGGGGCCATTCGGCATCGACCTGGCCTATGGCCAGCGCGATCGCAGGCTGCGCCTGCACTTTTCCCTGGGGATCGCGTTTTGAGGGGGCTCTTGCGCTGGATGCTGGTATGGCTGGGCCCGGCCCTGGTCCTGCTGCTGGTCGTGCTCTGCGGCTTTCTGGCCTGGACGGTGGGTTCCGAGCCTGGCACCCGCTGGGCGCTGAGCACGGCCGCGCAGCAGATGGACGGCCGGATCAAGGGCGTCGAGGGTTCGATATGGCGCGGCCTGAAGGTCGGGGAATTGAACCTGCGCGTGCCCGCGGCCGACATACACATCAAGGATTTCGAACTGCGCGTCGAATGGCGCGAACTGCTCGACCGGCGCCTGCGTGCCACCAACCTGTCCGTCGGCTTGCTGGACATCGACGTGCTCAGCGACGCCGAGAAGCAGCCCAGGACCGAGCCTTTTTCCATGCCGGCGATCCCCTTCCGCATTGCGCTCGATCGCTTCTACCTGGGCGAGCTGGACGTCAAGCTCGACGGCGAGCCCCTGCTGCTCGACGTTCGAGACCTGCAGGCTTCGCTGGCCCTGACCGAAAGCGACGCGCAACTGGTCTTCCAGAACCTCAATCTGGGCCGCGACGGCATCGAGGCCGACATCAAGGGCGACTTCCGCCTGCTCGAGCTTGCCGACCCCTGGCCGCTGGCGCTGCACATCGAAACCCGCGCCCATAGCGAGCAGCCCAATTCGCCCTTGTGCCTGCGCCACTTCATGCCCGACCTGCCCGCGGCCGTGCCCACGGTGGGGCTGTCCACGGCCGAAGGAGGGGAAGCCCGGAGCGGCAGCAACGGTGGCAAGGGCGATGGCTCGAACGGGAAAGAATCCGACGACACGATCAGCCCCAATCCGCTTACCGACCTGGCGGGCATCAGTTCGGCCTGCGCGCTCGATCTCGAGATCAATGCCCGCGGCAGCCTCGACGAGCTGGCCCTGGACCTGAAAGGCGAGGGCCAGGACCTGAATCTCGACCTGCACGCCGAGTTGACGCCTCGTGCGGGCTTCCCCCTGAAGCGCGGCGACCTGGCCCTGAGGCTGGCCGACGGCTCGTCGTTCACGGGTGAGGTCGCCTGGAGCCTGGCCGAACAGGACGGCGTCACGCAAGACCACGTGGTGGGGTCGTTTACCGCGGACAAGCTCAATTTTCTGTTGCTGGCGGGCGATGCGGTACCGCCCGGCTCGCTCACCGCCAAGCTGGATTTCGACGCGCAGCTGCTGGAACATCGCGAGCCCTTGTCGGCCAGCCTGAACCTGCGGGTGGACCCTTCTTCGCGCTGGAACGAGCAGGAGCTTTCCGGCGGCATTCGCGCCACGGTGGTCAATGTGGCATCGGCCAGCCAGCGCAAGCAGGAACTGGCCGCTGGAACACTGTGGCAAAACCTGCAACTGCCCGAGTTCGACATGGACCTGAGCGTGGGCCGGCACAAGCTGGCCGGCCAGGGATCCCTGGGCACGCCCGGTAGCCGCCTGAACCTGGACCTTGCCGTGGCTGCCCTGGCGGACCTGTGGCCGGGCTTGCCCGGAGGCGCGCAAGCACAAGGCTGGATCGGCGGCACCCTGCAACAGCATGCTGCCGACCTGCGGGCCACCTACACCCCCGACGAACCCGAAGCGAACAAGGTGGGCAGTGCGCCGGTCGAAGCCCATGTCGCCCTGCAGGGCCAGTGGGGCTCCTTGCAGCAAGGCGGGCAGCAGGAAGGCTGGCGGGGCCGCATTACCGCGTTGAACACCACGCACGCGGGCTTGGGGTTCGATATACGGTCTCCGCTCGATCTGGTGTTTGCGCCGCAGGCGCAGGCGCCCGACTGGCAGTGGCGGATCGGCTCCACTTCGCTGGGCATCAAGCTGCCTTCGGGCAGCGAGGCGGTGGTGCAGCATGGGCGTTCCAATGTGGGCGGCGGGCGCTGGGAAACCCAGGGAAGCATCGACAGGCTCGTGATCTCGCGCGACATCGTCAAAGAGCTCGAGGCTCTGATTCCCACCGGCGACGCCGCCCAGGACAGAGGCCGCATCATCGTCGCCGACGACGACAAGTTCTCTTCGGTCGAACTGGTTTTCAATGCGGACTGGAACCTGAGCTTCGCCGGCGCGCTGGCCGGCTCGGTCGATGTGCGGCGCCTGTCCGGCGACTTCATCGTTCCGGCCGAGCCCGAGTTCCCGCTGGGCTTGCGCGATCTCGACCTGCACCTTACCGCCACGCCCAATGGCGGGTCCGCCAGCAGCCGGCTTGCGGCCGAACT